>Ga0116151_10004453_pt1 | contig 12267 bp, 10 predicted proteins | sample AD_UKC117_MetaG_FD_89893 | JGI IMG/M metagenome (GOLD analysis project Ga0116151, IMG submission 89893) | Active sludge microbial communities of municipal wastewater-treating anaerobic digesters from Hong Kong - AD_UKC117_MetaG | ecosystem: Engineered > Bioreactor > Anaerobic > Digestate... | reverse complement strand
AGAGCAGGCCTCTTTGCTGAAGCAGATTGCCGAAGCGGAGGAGAAGAGGAAGATGCGGTATATTATCTCTGTGCCGAGTGGGTACTATGAGATTGAGTACGGGCTGGTGAAGGGAGGTGGGAAAGGGGGGTGAGAAAACCCTCTTTTAATAAATAATTTTTCCAAAATTCTACTTTTTTTATAATGGAAAAATTAAAGGAACTACAATTCTTTTTGGATATATAGAGAGATTGAATGGTTCGATGTCATTTTTGTGGTAGAGAGATTGAGGGGATGCCGTTCGTTTGTATAAGATGTGGAATGTCATTTTGTTCTTATCATCGATTACCAGAAAATCATAATTGCACCGGGAAAAAAATATTCAAACGCACAGATACCGTTACATCAAAAAAGAAAAAAACCTATTATAAATCTTATCGCAAAAAAGGACAGAATGAAACTAATAAACGTCGACCCCGAAATAAACCGAATATATCTAAAAAAACACGAAAAAAGCAGGATTTAATTGGCAATTTTATTATCGTTATTTTTGTAATTGGTGTGTTTATACTGCTCCATTATTCAGCCGAAATAGTAAATTTTGACTATTCAAGTCAAATCAATGAAATAATACCAATTACATCCTCTTCATCTACAGAAAGTCAATCATCAAGCGCCACATTAGATAACTCAAAATTAGTAAATATACCAGAAATTCTTACTTCAACAACAACTAATCCAATTAACTCCTTTAAAAACTCTCCATTGTCACATTCTTATCCGTATTATCACATGGGGGCATACAGTATCGGTTTCACCACTTATGGAGGACTTGCTGATTACCTCTCAAAGGAAGATCACACCTACAGGTTCGATCCTGATAAAGAGGTGATAGGCGAATTACTGGAGAACTCTTATCAGGATGAATATATGGAACCATTACTAAACTCAATTAAAAGAACCTCGGGCATCTCGGATGTTCAGGCAAAAGTTGCAATAAGCCTTGTTCAGCATATTCCCTATGATTGGAATAAGTATTATGGTATTACAATAGATTGGTTTTATCCTTACGAGACATTATATCATAATAAAGGAGTATGTGCCGATAAATCGATATTATTAGCATATTTATTGAACAAATTAGGGTACGACACCGTGCTATTTAAGTTCTCGAACCATATGGCGGTCGGAGTAAAATGTGATTCAATGTATGACTTCTATGACACAGGATATGCCTTTATCGAGACCACCCGTCCAACTATAATAACCCAGATTCCTGATACCTACCTTGGGGGATTTCAGGTTACATCTAATCCAACAATTATTCATCTGGAGGGAGGGAATAAAAAACTCGATGTAAGTTCTGAATTTAGGGATGCAACTGAATATAAGGCATTATTATCAATGGGACCGGTTCTAAATCAATGGAATTATCAAAAATGGCAATCGCTCTCAAAAAAATATGACCTTCAATATGATACCTAATTAATCGATGGAAAAGTTCAGTTATTGGTATAATTAATCCTTAAATCTTTAAGAATAAGCAGATTTAATGATGAATTGAAGATCCAAATTATTAATATATAATAAAGAATTTTATTTTCAATTGGGAAAACCCATGGGAATTTTTCATTTTCTCTCGAGAAAGACGGACGAGTACGAAAACTTAAAAATCAAGCATTCGATGCTCGAGGAGAAATATTTGCGGCTACAGCAAATAAACCAAGAATTATCTGATAATCTAGACTTAATGACAAAAGAGAACCAATACTATCTGGAATATGTCAATAAATTAAGAGCAGAAATTGATAAGGATAAAACAGTATCTTCTGACAATTCAAATGATAAAGAAAGACAAAATAGTTTTGTTTCTTGTTCAAATACGCAATGTGATTCACAAAGGGAGCCGAGATACACGAATATGGGTCGAGAATCTTTAAGAATAGATAAATTTCCTGGCAAAATTGGCTATATTCCAAGGAAAAAATATGACAAATAATTAAAAGGCATTGGTTGGTAGTGCCTTGAATGTATGGCGTTTCTTAATGAGAAAGGAGTAAAAATATAAGTTGTCGAAAAGGGATTACAAATATAAATGCACAATAATGATCGATATTTTCCTTTAATAAGTGCTATACTATTTTTTGTTTTATTAATTATAGGGCTATTTTATGATCAAAATGCATTATTTTTTAATATACTGGTTTTCATTGGATTCTTCGGCTTCTTAATATGTATTAGTTCTTATTACTTTTTTGAATGCAAAAAACGCAGTTCCAAGAAAAATAAATCGTTTTATGGTCGTAAAAATATTAGTGAGATAGAAGATTGGGATAAATTTCCACCAGATAAATTTCCACCATTACCCTCAGCGTTTATTGAAGAAGAAGAAGAACAAAAATTCAATGTTTGTGAAATGGAGGGGTGTCAAACTATTGAATATTTATTTTGCTGTCCATTTTGTGGGAAACATTTTTGCAGTGATCATCATCTACCCATAAACCATAACTGTGTAAGATTGTATAAATGGAAAATTACGCCTGTACCAGGGGTTACTATGGTTTATCCCGAAAACGGAAGTGTTCATTCAAACGATTCAAGAGATTTAAATAAATGAAATATTAAGGTAAATTACTACTTTTTAGGTTGGACATTCACCGGAAGAGCAGGCCTCAATGCTTAAGCAGATTGCAGAAGCAGAGGAGAAGCGGAAGATGCGGTACATCACCTCGCTTTTTGGGTACTATGAGATTGAGTACGGGCTGGTGAAGGGTGGTGGGAGTGGGTAAAAACCTTTCTTTTTCCTTCATTCAAGAGAATCTATAAAATTATCAACGTTTTTTAACCATTTAGAATTAGGTTCTTTTTTTGATACTTGATCAATAAGATCATTCACAGTGTGAAGACCTTGACCTAAAACCCATTTATCCATATCAGGAAAAGCTCTGGCACATAAAATTCGATTATACATGTCGTATTGGATGCTAAAAAACCCATAAAATAATTCAACACAAGGGACATTTTCAATTAAAAAAATTTTAAATTCCCAGTCTTTTACTTCTGAATTAACCTGTAATTTTTTTGCAATATATTTCCATGCTCCAACAATCATCCACATGTCACGATGTAAATTGTTAAGTGAATAGAGATCAACTTCGTCAAAATTTGGTCTTTTAAGAGGTAAAATATCAATTTCCCAACCAAGGTCTGTTTTCTGAATTTTTGGAACGAATGTCTTACTTAGACTTGAGTATGGGGTAGTTGGTTCGGGTTCATGGTCAAGTAAAAGACTATCTCCGATATAAGTATTGATACATCCCAAAAAATCGCCATTCTTATCCCATAAAGCAATTGTATTTTGTAAAATCTTTGTTAAAGTGGTTGCGACCTCTAGTACATCCGAATATGGAATTTCATTTCGATTTATTGTCCTAAATTTTAAAAAAATGAATTTAATCGCTTCTAATAATCCTTCGTCTGATACTCTATAGGGGTGGGAGATAAAAGCCGGGAAAAAAATCTTTATTGGAGTATTGTTCATGCAACAATAATTCATTTAACATCTTATATTTTAATTCAATCTTTGAAAAAGGAGAATTTCCAAAGAATTATCCTCCTATTGTCATTGGACAGACTCTAGAGATCCTAAAAATCAGATAGTTTTTATCTCAACTATTGCTTGATTCTCTAATAAATTTAATAATTCACCTTGGTTTTCAATACAATAATCAACAAAATCATCAATATTCAAATTATCAGGAATGATTTTTTGAATTGAGCCGTCCTCTCTTTTTAAACGTTTATTTTCCAATATATATTGTAAAAATTTGATTTTTTTTAATATCAGTTGCGACAATTCTTTGGATCCTTTTCCTTCATTAATAGCTGAATTATTCATAATTACAGAACATAACATTGAGTTTAACATTGCAGCATGACCCCAATTGTATACGTTATTTGGATCTAGCTGAATCACGTTATCGAATGCTTTCACGGCAGAAGCATAATCCTGCTTGTATGAGAGGAGACTCCCTTTTCTGTACCAACATTTTGTATAATGCGTATTCAAAAAAATTGCATTATCATAGCATTGATAAGCTTCATCAAACCTTTTCAGATTAACAAGGATGTTTCCAGCATTATACCAGTGACTCGGATTTTCTTTATTAAAAATGGAAGTTAAAATGTCAAAAGCAACAAGAAAATTACCTTTATTCATCGCAATTACGATTTTTGCAAATTGATCTGGTTCATCCTCAATATTTTGAGAAAATTTTCCATCTGCACATTTTTTACAGATTACCTGCGGAGGTGTTAAATCAAAAGAGCCTTTTTCAGCACCTGGATAAATTATGCTATACTCGTCATTTTCAGATATACATGCCTTGCATAAAGCACATTCAACGCTAAAATTTGGGAGAATTATATCTGGTTCAAGTGTTTTTGCATATTTCAAGTCTATTAAACAATCTTCAATATATCCTAATCCGCCTTTAATAGAACCTCTCTCTAAAAAGGCATCGGCAAAATCGGGATATAAATCTAATAAACGATTTAGAGCAATCAATCCTTCTTCATAATTTTGACGATCTCCATAAGTTCTCCCTAATAAATAGAGAAGATATGGGCTATCAGGATATTTTTCCAATCCATTCTGGCAAATTGCAATACATGAATCATATTTTCCAGCCATTGATTTTATCAGAGCAATTCCTCTAAAATTCATTTCGATTGGATCGGTTACATATTTCCAAAACCAATGGGTAGGGTGATCCTTTTCCATTTTTTTTATTCGGTCAATTGAATAATATTGCTTATTTAAAGAATATTCATCATTAATTATTTCATCGAAATTTACAAGTTTTTCATGGAATTCATCAGGGTAATGCTGTCTATATTCTCTTTCGCGTGTTAGCCCTGTTTTTCTTAGAAATTTTTTAATCATTCAATTTCCCTTTCATTCAAGAATAATAATAATTCAAGGAAATTTACTTTTTTGACATCTATATAAAGGCATCTCAAGTGCCAAGTTCGTCTCCGCTTCATTCCGTCCGCTCCTCCTAGAAGTTCGGTGCTCCTCCATTCCGTTCCGCTCACATCGCGGGGCTGCTCTTTCTCGGTGAATCGTATCTATGATGACGGCCATGCTCGCTCGTTCCACTCACATCGCATCGCCTGCCTCTTCCCACTCCTCGCAGACTGTTCCAGACTGTTCGTCGCTGCTCACCGCACACATGTAGACGCTCAGTGATTCGCCCTCCTATGAATAAATGTCAATCGATGCGAGTACTCTCTTCATTTGTAAGTTCAATTTCTTCAGTGCTCTTTTCCATAAAAAATGGCTCATCTATCTCAAAAATGGAAACTGGTTTTTTGCAAATGCCAATTTCATGTTGAATTAGTAGTTCTATTAATCGGTCACCATCAATGAGGGTTATTGGCTGTGCCCCACGGAAAATTGCAGCCTCCTTACATCCGCTACTAAATTTTCCGAGAGTGATTAAAGTTCCTCGAATTGCATCGTGATATGGTAATGCTCCACGGAGCTGATCTACTAGAGGACGGGTAATGCTTGATTTCCGTCGTTTTACTTGGACCACCTCTTTCACTTCCGTGATCCCTACCTGGACCTTGCCCACCACATCAATTCCTTGATCGCCTGTTTCTTGGGTCACTATAACATCTTCATAACCCATTTCCTCAAGCAAATCGCGAATTAGATGTTCAAATTTAAATGGGTCCATAGCACTCAATCGTTCCCGGAGGAGAGCTTTTTGCTTTCTATTGAAATCATCAATTTCTCGCATCAATTCAATTTCAAGCGATTCTTCACGATTTTCGTCTTGTCTTTCGTATTCAAGTCCCTTGGGTGTCAGTGAGTATATATTTCCTTCGCGCTTGACAAAATCACGGTCTATCAGATTAACGAGTCTCCGCCGTAATGTGTCTTTTATTGTTGATGCCGTTCCATACTTCGAATAATTTTTCAAAAATTCCTTCCATTCAGGAAGTAAATCGCTACGTTTTGCCTCTCGCTTTTTAGCAAGAATGTGCAACAAATCAAGGATTGCCTCGGCATCATCTATTTCCTTGATAAGTTGAGCATCGTTTTCCAGGAACAGCTTTCCATTTTGCGTTAATCGGTAGATGCCTTGTGGGTCTGTTTCCAGTAGATTGAAATTTTTAATGAAAAGATATGAACCATAGGTATAACGCGGGTTCACTGTTTTTCCGCTCTGGTTCCAAATCTTTATCGCCAGTTCAGCATTTTCACCTGTAAGTCGTTCTCGAATCCAAGTATCAGGATTGGACCAATCAAGCGCGGATTGTGGGGTTCCTGTTTGATCAAAGATAGAATTTATCATCCCCATAACGGTCGTTTTTGGGACTCCATCCCAAACACGAATGATGTTCCGAACCCAGGAATACGGCGGGAAGAGTGGAGTTCGGATTTTATATTTAATTTCAGACATACTTCTCAGTAATTAATCGATATATTTTCAATAATGATAATTATGAGCCTCTGATTATTCGAAGAATTTTTTCGGGATGGACGGAAGACTCATGGGTATCGAATGATTATTCGTTCATTAAGATATGAAACTAAATGATAGGCGATCCCATGGAGGCATCATCCCAAGTCCCTGAGGCAATACTCAAACTCGTCGAGAAATATGAGTATCACCAAGCGGCCTATAAACGCGGACAATTCAATGAAACCCAGCTACGAAGGGAGTTTATTGATCCCTTTTTTAAGACACTTGGTTGGGATGTTGATAATTCACAAGGCAATTCAGAACAATACAAAGAAGTAATTCACGAAGACCCAATTCGAATTCGGGGCTCTACAGAGTTTATCGATTATGCCTTCAGGATTGGTGGCTCCCGTAAATTCATTGTGGAAGCAAAAAAACCTGCCGTGAACATCAAGGACGATGCCGGTCCCGCCCTCCAAATACGTCGCTATGCCTGGAATGCCCGCCTTCCACTCAGCATATTGACAGACTTCGAGGAATTCGCCATTTACGACTGCACAAAAAAGCCAATGCCCGGCGACAATGCTGCAACTGCCCGAATTGCATATTTCACCTTCAAAGAATATCTTGAGAAGTGGAATTGGATCGAATCAATCTTTTCACAAAGGAGTATACTGCGGGGTTCTTTTGATAAATTCGTCGAGGGAACGAAAGGCAAGAAGGGGACCGCTACGGTCGATGAAGCCATCCTCGCAGAGATCGAAGAATGGCGGGACCTATTGGCGAAGAATATCGCCCTCCGAAATGCGGCACTCTCCGTTGAAGAGTTGAATGTCGCCGTCCAGAAAACCATCGACCGCATCCTCTTCCTCCGCATCTGCGAAGACAGGGGGATTGAGGAGTACGGCTGTCTCCAGAAATTACTCGATGGGCAGGACATATATCAGCGTCTCCTCGGCCTCTTCCAGCGGGCCGACACCCGATAGAACTCCGGCATCTTCCATTTTAATAAAGAAGCAGGATGGGAAGAGTTACCCGACACGCTCACGCCAGGTCTCATAATCGACGATGCAATATTCAAGAAAATTATCAAGCGCCTATATTATCCCGAGAGTCCCTACGAATTTTCCGTTATTTCGCCGGTCATCCTCGGCCAAGTCTACGAGCAGTTCCTAGGGAAGGTGATCCGGCTCACCCCAGGGCACCAGGCCAAGGTGGAATACAAGCCCGAGGTAAAGAAAGCCGGGGGAGTCTACTACACACCCCAATACATCGTGGACTACATCGTCCAGCACACCGTTGGGGAACTCTTGAAGGAGAAGACTCCTCGGGATGTGGCAAAGCTTCGCATCCTCGACCCGGCCTGTGGATCCGGTTCGTTCCTCCTTGGAGCCTACCAACACCTCCTCGACTGGCACCTCAACTGGTACATTCATAACCTGGTCCCGGTCCTCGCGGACAAGCCTGCGACTTCCCAGGAGGTCCAGGCCCACCTCCCTGAAACGTCCCAGAAATCCGGAAAAAAAGGAATTGGCGGCGATACCACACTTCCCATCTATAAGGCCGCGAACGGAATTGCATCGCGGACCCGGAGCGACTGGAAACTTACAACTACCGAGCGGAAGCGGATTCTACTCAACAACATTTATGGTGTGGATATAGATACACAGGCGGTGGAGGTGACCAAGCTCTCCCTGCTGCTCAAGGTCCTTGAGGAGGAGAACGAGGAGAACGTCTCCAAGCAGCTTAAGCTCTTCGCCGAGCGAGCTCTTCCCAGCCTGCACCAGAATATCAAGTGCGGAAACTCGCTCATCGGGACCGATATCTACGCCGACGTGCAGATCACATTTGATGACCAGGAGGTCGTGAAGCGGATAAATGCTTTCGATTGGGACCGGGAATTCCCGGAGATTATGCAAAAGGGTGGCTTTGATGTGGTGATTGGGAATCCGCCGTATGTGAGAATGGAGTTCTTTAAGGATTTCAAACAGTATTTAAAAAGCCACTACTATTGTCACGATGAAAGAGCCGATTTATACATATATATTCTTGAAAAAGGCCAAAAATTATTAAATAAATCTGGATTATTTGGAATGATTGTTTCAAATAAATTCCTTCGAGCAAATTATGGTTCATCATTGCGTAATTACCTTTCAGAGAAAATTCAATTGATTAAAATAATCGATCTTGCGGGACTACCGGTTTTTCCAGGTGTCACTGTCCGTACAATTGTCCTAACTTTTAGCCAATTAAAAAAACAATCTTACAAATTTTCTTATGTTCCACCTTTACCAATCCAAGAATTTGAGAGCGTCGCAGGAATGAATATTTCACTTGATTATGCAATTAAAAAACGAGAGATTGAAATTTCTTCAGAAAATTTATGTGGGCCCACTTGGGCCTTTGCTGCTCCAAAAGACGAGGATTTATTTCAACGTTTATTAAAGAATCATCAAAAATTAAAATCCTATTGTGATAATCAAATCTTAATGGGTGTTAAATCAGGTTTAACTAAAGCTTTTGTGATTAATTCAGCAACGAGGGATGCAATATTAGCAAAAAATCCAGAAGCCAATGATATCTTGAAGCCGTTCTTAAATGGAAAAGATATTCGAAAGTATCGAATTAATTGGGATAATAAATATTTGATATATACCTATCATGGAATTGATATCAAAAAATATCCTGCTGTAATCGAACATTTGAAACCCTTTAAAGAAAAGTTGCAGAATCGAGCAACAAAACAAGAATGGTATGAATTACAGCAACCACAATATGCTTACCTACCACTATTTGAAGGCCAAAAAATAATATTTCCTGACATTGCGAAGAACGTTCGATTTTGTCTTGACAACAATGGATATTTTGGATCTAATACAATATATTTCATCCCAAAATCTGATAAATATCTCCTTGGAATTTTAAATTCAAAATTAGGATTTTATTGTTTTACTCATTTATGTGCAGGGCTTGAAGGAAAAAATGAAATATACTTAAGGTTTTTCGGACAGTATTTGGAACGTTTTCCCATCCGCACCATCAACTTCTCCGATCCTACTGACAAAAACCGCCATGATATGGTGGTTGCCCTGGTCGAGCGGATGCTTGCCCTCCATAAGCAGAAGGCCGAAGTGAAGACCGACCATGAGAAGAACCTGGTCGAGCGGCAGATTGAGGCTACTGACAAGCAAATTGATACCCTTGTCTACGAGCTGTATGGTCTAACGGAAGAGGAGATTAAGATTGTCGAAGGTGAAAGGAAGTGAGATATTTTTCCCGTTTTATCTCTAAAACCCCAATAATTCTTGGAAACAAATCAGACTATGACAGTAAAATTATAACTTCGTATAAATTTAATTTTCAGCAATTAACAATTGGAATGCGAGATTCATTCCAACAAGAGGCAGATCGGATAAAACATGTCGGTTTGGAATTTATCATTGAAGGAGAAGCACTAAATAAAGAAATTTTTATTGATGCTTCGAAGAATACCCTTGAATTGCTCCTTAATCTTATTGGATTTTCTTCAATAGGCTATTGCTATCCCGCAAAATTGCTAAATGTAACAGAAAATAACGATGAAGGAACCAGATATGCATCTACCTTTTATATTCATCCTTTTGAAGACGATAGTTCATATGAATTTAAAATTCCGTTCGATGCATATTTGTTCGGGGAAATATTCTCTCACTTTGATGCATCGGCTTGTCAACAATTAGTAATGAGAACTCTTACTTGGTTGCGGAAAGGATTGAACGAGGATGGGGTAGATAAATTTTTTTCATTTTGGCTTGGTCTCGAAACAATTAAACCGCTTATTGATGCCCGAAAAGATACTACCGAGAAATTAGACGAATGGGATGGAATTAAGCGAATATTTAGTGAAAAACTTAATAACAATTTTGTATGGATAAAAAATGAACTCAAGGGTTCGTTGTTCAATGGAAGTCACGAATTAAATACCGAATTTATTTCTGAAATTACGAAATGTAACGAATTGCTTTTGAAATGTCTCTTATTCTCCTTGTTTGAAGTACTTGATTTAGACGAGAGCTATATTGAAAAAATTCTTCCAAACGCCAGTATAAATCACATAGAGAGGAATACATATTTTGTCTTGCTCGGAGAACTTGAGTCATTTCCCCATAATTTTGATAATTTAACGACACAGTATCCCCATCTAGGAGTGAAAAACCAATTAAACAGAAGCCTTGGCTCTTCTCCTTATGACTTTAAAAAATTGACTACATCGATGGAATTGGAATTTGGCAATATGCAGAACAACAATTTTTGGCTGAAAGAACGCCAATTTTGGATAAATCAACAATCAATGGTAGATCAGCAAAAATTGTCTATTTCCGTTCGAATGAAAGATTTTAAAAAAGACAATCTTGAAATTAAATTTGACGCTGGTAAAGAGAGGATAAACTCAAACGAACAAAGTATTATTTTCAAACCATGGGGAAAAACGTTCGATAAATGGACCTCTCCTGGGAAAATCGTATATCTGTTTTTGACCAATAAAAAAGACGATCTGATTGATCTTTCAATTCTCGGTGGACTTTGCTACAGTCCTGGGGGTCACATTCTATTCTTCCCTGGCTTTGAATATGAATATCTGACAAAATTCGATGATACATTTCAAATTGGTGAGAAATCAAAATTTTTTATCGATCATTTTACATTATTAAAAGAATATCAAAAATGGCATATTACCGGATTGGCTGCAAATAATCAGATTGCACGAAAATCTTTTTCCACCAATAAAATTTCAGATAATTTGTATTATTGGTTCGGTATGAATATCCGTCGGGACGTCTTTTTTGAAACACTATGTAAAAACAACATTTTACAATATAATTGTCCAGTCCCCGTTTTTGATTCTATAAAAGAAATCATTGTAGAATCTCGAAAAGAATGCAATGATTATGTGATCTTTCCAAACGATGCTCGAGAAGATAGAGGAAATGCGTTTTATCATTTTGATTTTTATTTCTCTAAATCAGAATCAGTTAATTATCCGCTTGATTTAATTTTGGAGAAGAATAAGCTAATAAAACCCCATTTGTCATCAGAACATGTTCCAATAACATATAATGAAATTAAAATCCCGAACTTGGACGGAAAAATCATTATTGCCTCTACATTAATTTCAGGCGAGTTATCCGATTTGATAATTCTGTCGATGAAGAAAAAATAGTTACAATATCATTACCCTTTCACCCGCCCGTGCGTCACGCCGGGGGATAGGCAAGTATCCCCCTCTCTCCGCACCCGCCGGGCCGGGCTCCTCCTCTCCCTTAGGGAGAGGCAGTCATTGTGATGATAGCCTATCGGCCTAGGGAGTGCACCGGGGACGCAGACCGACCGGTCCACCTGGCAGACGGTGAGAGCGAACGAAGAGAGCGGCCGGCTGGCAGAGTGAAGCTGTCGGTCGTCAGCATGAAAGAGAACAGCAGGAGCCAGCGGAGCGGAGGCCGCCACCGAGGCCGGAGGGCGAGGACGTCGCCGGAGTGGAGCGTCACCAGGACCCGATCAACCATGCCGCAGGCCGAGCCCTCGCAGCGAGCGATAGCGAGCAGTGGGCGAAGGCCGGAGGCCCCGCCCGGAGAAACCAGAAACACCGTACAAAAACAGTATTGACCAGAGCGGACCTATATGTATACAACCGGGGCCGGCCGGCATATACTGTCTGTTGCATGGTGGTTTCATGCCGGGATCCCCCGGTTATGATGTCTTATTCTCCTCGACGTACTGCCGCATCTGCTCGTCGGTAATGCGGTATTCTTTGCCAACCTTCACCGCCTGGAGT
>Ga0116151_10004452_pt1 | contig 12271 bp, 11 predicted proteins | sample AD_UKC117_MetaG_FD_89893 | JGI IMG/M metagenome (GOLD analysis project Ga0116151, IMG submission 89893) | Active sludge microbial communities of municipal wastewater-treating anaerobic digesters from Hong Kong - AD_UKC117_MetaG | ecosystem: Engineered > Bioreactor > Anaerobic > Digestate... | reverse complement strand
GGTCTCAATGCATAATGTGCAATATTGAATAGAAAAGTGGCTTTGGTGGCATCATTTTCGTTTTTTGCCGATAGCATACGTTGTGCAATATAACCGCCTCCACCAGGCTCAGCACCTGGATACCAAACGGACCACCACTGTACTGCGAGGGGCATGATGAAAATCGGAATGGCGACCTCCGGTTGGGAAAAATCAGGTAACAATGAAGTCTTTGATTGCACGGCGGTATGAGTCAATAACCCAGTCATACCATCCACTTCTGGCATTTGTAAGATATAAATTGCAGCTACAATCATACCTAGCATACTCAACCCAAATTGAAAAAAATCGGTGAGTATGACTCCTCTAAGTCCACCCATGGAGGAGTAAAATACTGTGACGACGGATACCAAAAGTACCGTCTGAACATCGGTCAAGCCCAACATCACACTCCCAAATTTTATTCCTGCAAGCATAACAGAAGCCATAATCATGATATTGAAAAAAACACCTAAATAGATGGCTCTAAATCCTCGTAAGAAGCTAGCTGCCTGACCACTGTATCGCAGTTCATAGAATTCCAAATCGGTTACAATACCCGACCTCCGCCATAACTTAGCATAAACAAAAACGGTGGTCATGCCTGTCAAGAGAAATGCCCACCACTCCCAATTGCGAGCAACACCGTTAGTGCGGACAAATCCTGTAACCAGGTTGGGTGTGTCGGCAGAAAAAGTCGTCGCAACCATAGAGACTCCCAGCATCCACCAGGGTAAGTTGCGGCCTGAAAGAAAAAATTCTTCACTACTTTTAGAGGATTTTCGGGATGCAACGAGTCCAAGTAACAGCGTTATGGCAAAAAATAAAACAATAATCACCCAGTCTATAATGCTTACTTCCATGCTTTTTTCGTTAGATGGATGTAAATATAATTAGCAGATTGAAATTGTGGAAATAAGTGTGTAAGTCAAATCGAAATGCTAATCAAAAAAGAGTGTTTTAAAATAAAAAAGCCGAAATGTAAATGGACATTTCGGCTTATAACTGAATTTTCAGAATTCGTAAATTTTTATTTTATAGTACTTTACTATTTGAACAAACCACCTAAAACTTTTCCTGCGATGTCGTCAATGATACTTCCATCATTGTCTTGATCTAATAGTACATTTAATATATTTTTTGAACCTTTTTGTTCAACACCATAAGCACCGGCACTTTTTGTAAGCACTTTTGGTAATGCATTCGCATCGATGTTATTATCTCTTTTATATTTACCGAGCATGCTCAATACCAATGGGGCAAATTGAACCATCATGCTCATGACCTTACCCATGTCAAGACCCGTATTTTTTGAAATTTCTTGTCCTACATTCAAGGCATTTGCACCGAAAACGTGATTAAGAATTCCTACACCATTCGTCGCTGAGCTATTCATACCTTGAGTGTTTCCAGAAAGTACATCCATGACATTTGACAATAAACTGCCATCATGATCTCTGTCTAGAGCATTGTTTAGTGACTCTGCTCCTTGTTGTGTTTGGCTGTTCTTAGCCATAGCCGTCATCATGCTTCCAAATATGTCTTTTATTGCATTGTCCGCTTGATTTTCACTGTCTATACCAAATTGTTTTCCAACTTGATTAACCAAATTTTCGCTAAGTTGTGATTGTAATAAATCAAATAAATTTGCCATCTATCAATTTTTAATGGTGATTGAATAATTAAATTTCGTGATTCTACTTTAATCCGTTGAATACACTTCCTATAATGTCAAAGCTTCATAATTAGTTTCAGTATTGACATATTATTATGAATTAAGTGCTTTTTTGTATGTTTCTAAACATCTTTCTCTTGCATACTTATGCTCAACAATAGGTTGAGGATAACTTTTTGTTCCATATTCCGGAACCCATTTTTTGATATATTTTAAATCAGGATCGAATCTGGTGAGCTGTGACTCTGGATTAAAAATTCTAAAATATGGTGCCGCATCGACGCCTGATCCTGAAGCCCATTGCCAGTTACCCACGTTGCTTGATAATTCAAAATCTAGTAATTTTTCTGCAAAATAATGTTCTCCCCATCTCCATTCAATCAATAAGTGCTTGCACAAAAAACTGGCCGTAACCATTCTTACTCGATTGTGCATATAGCCAGTTTCGTTCAATTCTCTCATGCCGGCATCGACCATAGGATAGCCTGTATTGCCATTTTTCCATTTTTCGAATAAGGAAGTGTCATTTAACCATTCGATTCGGTCATATTCTGGTCTGAAAGCCTGCGAGACGGTATGAGGAAAATGCCACAAAATCTGCATAAAAAACTCACGCCAGATTAGTTCCTTGAGATAGATATTATTATTGGAGTCTAAAGATTTTTGTAACAATGTTCTGATACCAACGGTTCCAAATCTCAAGTGCACCGAGGCATCAGAAGTGCCATTGGCTTTACTTGGAATGTTTCTGGTATTGGGGTACTCGTTAATAAATTCTTTGGTCAAGTGAATGGGTCGAACCTGTTGATCTGATACTTCAAATCCTAGCTTTTCCAATGAAGGTAAAATGCTGGCATCACACTGATGAAGATTTCTTATTTCCAAAGATTTTTTTTCGATGGGCAGATGAAGTTTTGGGTCAAATTGTGCTAGCCATTGCTTTGAATATGGGGTGTAAACTACATAAGGTTTGCCATCGGATTTGATGATTTCATTAGTTTCAAAAATGACTTGATCTTTGAATGTATGAAACTCAATGCCCTTGGATTCCAGAAAATCTTTTATCTCTTTGTCTCTTTGGAGTGCATACGGTTCATAATCTCGATTTGTAATGACATGTTGAATATTGAAATTTTCTGTGATCCATTTGAATGCGTCGATGGGTCTATCGTGCAATACTAGAAGGTCTGAACCAAATGCCCTGAATTCATCCTTCAATTCGGAGATGGTTTTGTAAATGAAACTTACCCGAGCATCATTTTTAGGCAGCTCATTTAAAATGGTTTTATCAAAAATAAAGATGGGTTGTACTGGATATTTACCTTTTAAAGCCTTGTATAATCCTACATTATCATCAATACGAAGATCTCTTCTATACCAGAAAATATTAATTTCGGTCATCACTTGTGCTTATTTGTTAAAGATAGATTCCAAGGTATTATACCTAAATTCAAATATTTCATTCAGCTTATTTTTAACTAGAATTGGATGTGCCAATCGACCTAAAATTCCAAAAGGCAACTTGTAATGAACGATGTCTGTCATCTCAACTCCCGAGTCACAATCATCGATGAAATGCTGGTGATGCCATAGTGAGTATGGGCCAATTCTCTGTTCATCCACGAAATATTTGCCTTCTTCGACGTGTGTTATCTCTGTCACCCAATTCACTTTAATTCCCAACACTGGTGTGACATAATACTGAATGAGCTGACCTGCATACATTTTTGTAGGGAGTTCTGAAATAACTTCAAATCCAAGATAAGGCGGAGTAATAAGCTTGAGGTTTTGAGGATTACTCAAAAATTCCCACGCTTTCTTTCTATCAACATGGAGAATCTGTGTTCTTTTCAATTCGTATATCATGTTTTTCGCGATTATATTGTCTCTCAATTGCTAGAGAAGGGCTAACAGCTATAAAAAAATATTGTTGAATAGTTGGGTGCAATTTATTTCAACTCAAAGTACGAATAAAATGCTTGAATTCGTTTCTATTTGTAAATATTGGAATAATTATTGATTATATTAAAATATATCGTAATGTTTAAATAATTTGATATGAAGATTTTAAGTGTTTTAATTGTCATGGTTTCATCGGTGATGAGCTTATGTGCCAAAAACCCAGTTGCAGAAGAGTACATTGCCAAATATAAGCAGATTGCAGAATTCGAAATGAAACGTACCGGAATACCGGCAAGCGTCAAAATGGCTCAAGCCATCCTCGAGTCGGATATGGGAAGAAGCGACTTGGCTCGTGAAGCAAACAATCACTTTGGTATCAAGTGCGGAGGTAGCTGGGATGGAAAAAATTATTACAAACACGATGACGATTACAACCATGATGGCACCTTGATCGAAAGTTGCTTTAGGCATTTTGAGGATGCGGAAGCTTCGTTTATGGAACATTCAAACTTTCTGACGGATCCTAAAAAGGAGAGTCGATATGGATTTTTATTTAATCTTTCGCCAGATGACTACAAGGGATGGTGCAATGGATTGCGAGATGCAGGTTATGCCACGGATTCAAAATATCCAAAAAAATTAATTGATATTATAGAAAAATATAATTTGTATGATTTGGATAATGAAGTTCTTAGTGAAAATACTGCGCCAATCGTAAAATCAAATTCTTCAGAATCAAAATCTGAATCTATACTTAAATATCAGATTCAATCAGAAGGAAGGCTTCAATATATTGTCGCCATGGGAGGGGAGTCTTATCAGGAAATAGCTTCTGCTGTAGGACTTGACCTCGAGGATATTTTGAATTTTAATGAGGCTTTTGATTTTCGCAATGCACAATTAAATGCCGAGGATAAAATTTATATAAAACCTAAAATGCGAACTTTCAAAGGAATCCAAGAAAAGCATCGAGTAGTGGAGGGAGAAACACTACACTCCATCAGTCAATTGTATGGAATAAAAATTGCGACTTTGAGATCTAAAAATAAAATTCAGAAAGGGGAAGAGCCACTAGTTGGCGAGTATATTTATCTGCAAGGAACTCCTAAAAAATCTGAATTGCCTACTCATAAGACGAATTCAGTTTCTGATGAAGATAAGTATCTATGGAATTAATTAACGGGATACTGAATATCGGTCAAGAGTAGTCCTTCGGGTGGGACACTCCATTTTTGGACTTTTTGATTTGGGTTAATGAGTGCAGAGATAAATTCATCGCCGCTCAAACTTCCACGATTTACATTCAGCATGGCACCGACGAGCAGTCTGATCATGCCTCTCAAAAACCGATCACCTTGGATGGTGAAAGTGTATATTTCATCCTTCACAATCCACTCGCTTTTTGTGATAGTACAATAGTTGGTTTTATTATCGGAGCCTACTTTTGTAAAATTTGTAAAATCATGTTTTCCAATAAGGGCATTGGCACAGTGATTCAAAAGAGTGAGATCTAGCTCTTTTTGAAAACGGTAGTAGTAGGTATAATGTCGGTCAAACGCCTGTTTTGTGCAAGTTAATCTATACCGATAGGATCTGCTCAAGGCATCAAATCTTGCATGAAAATCCGGATGAACCAGCTGCATGTCATGTATAACTACGTCGTCAGGGAACATTTGATTCAATTTATAAATCACATTTTCAATATCTTCAATTACCGCTTTACAATCAAAATGTGCAATATAATGACTGGCACTTACCCCTGTATCTGTGCGGCCACAACCTATGATTTCTATGCTTTCCTTTAGGATGAGATTAAGATTCTCTTGTACGATGTGCTGTACAGTATTCGAGGTGTTTTTCTGGACTTGCCAACCGTGATAATTGGTTCCGTCATAGGACAAGTCCAGTTTATACCTCATGCGACTTTATGCTGCCTGTTGTTGACTAATCTTGGATTTACCCAACATACTTTCTGCATATTTTAGATCCACATTAAATTCCTTCACGTCCTTTTGAGAAGGCAATTCATACATGGCATCACTCAATATGGCTTCACATATTGACCTCAATCCTCTAGCACCAAGCTTGTATTCAATCGCTTTGTCTGCTATATAATTTATCACATTCGGTTCGAAGTCGAGTTTGATTCCCTCGATTTCAAACAACTTTTTGTATTGCTTGATAATGGCATTTTTTGGCTTCACCAATATGTCAATCAAGGTGTTCTTATCAAGTGGCTCTAAATATGTGAGCACAGGTAGTCGACCGATCAATTCAGGTATTAGACCAAAAGATTTTAAATCCTGATGCGTGATATACTGAAGCATGTTTTCGTGATCTACTTGATGCTTTTCGTCTTTGTTAAACCCAATGACCTGAGTGTTCATACGCTTAGCGATGATTTTATCTATCCCACTAAAAGCACCACCACAGATAAATAGGATATTACTCGTGTCCACAGCGATTAGACTCTGCTCTGGGTGCTTCCTTCCTCCCTGAGGTGGTACATTTACGACGGTACCCTCGAGCATTTTAAGCATGGCTTGTTGAACACCCTCACCGGAAACATCTCTTGTGATGCTTGGATTGTCGCCCCGGCGAGCTATTTTATCTATCTCATCGATATAAACGATGCCGCGTTGAGCCGCCTCTACATTATATTCACAGGCTTGCAACAATCTGGTGAGCATGCTCTCTACATCTTCCCCTACATACCCCGCTTCGGTGAATACCGTGGCATCCACGATGGCGAAAGGCACTTCAAGATATTTGGCAATGGTTTTAGCAAGTAAGGTTTTACCCGTACCAGTTTCGCCTACAAAGAGGATATTGGATTTTTCTAATTCCACATCATTATTGCCCTTGAGTCGCAATCTTTTGTAATGATTATAAACCGCTACAGAAAGGTATTTTTTTGCTTCTAACTGACCTATCACATATTGATCCAGATAGGTTTTTATCTGTACCGGAGTAATGTCGGTAGGCAGGTCAAAATCATTAAATTTCGGACCCTTCATTGATATTTCTTCATGTATGATGCTATAGGCTTGCTCGACACACTCGTCACATATATGGCCATCAATTCCGGCCACCATGATTAAGGTATCTTCTTTTTTCCTACCGCAAAACGAACATGTCGTCGTATCCTTGTATTTTGCCATTGAAAATATTTTTGTTACTTACTTCTCGGATTATCTCTATCCAATACTTCATCCACCAAACCATATTCTTTGGCATCTTTAGCCGTCATCCAATTGTCTCGGTCAGAATCTTTTTCTATTTGTTTAAATGTCTTTCCGGTGTGGTGAGCAAGGATGTCGTAAAGCTCATTTCTCAAAGATTTGATAAGATTATAAGAAATTTCCATATCTGTAAATTGTCCCTGCATGCCACCGGATGGCTGGTGAATCATCACTCTGCTGTGATGCAGACAGGTTCTCTTCCCGTTTTTACCCGCAGCGAGAATCACTGCACCCATACTAGCCGCCAAGCCTGTGCAAATGGTTGCTACATCTGGAGCTATATATTGCATCGTGTCATAGATGCCAAGACCCGCTATTACTGAACCTCCGGGGCTGTTGATAAACATCTGTACATCCCTTTTAGGGTCAGCTGACTCCAAAAATAAAAGTTGTGCTTGTATGACATTGGCTACGTAGTCATTTACTGGTACTCCCATGAAAATGATTCTATCCATCATAAGCCTTGAAAATACGTCGATGGCCTGAACATTCATCTGACGTTCTTCGATGACTGCCGGAGTAAAACCATTGATATTGGGTACGTTTGCTTCCATATATTTGTCCAAATGCATGGAATTCATGCCCATGTGTTTTACGGCATATTTTTTAAATTCATCTTTATGAAACATAATCTTTGTTTTAAAATTATAAAATATTAGGCAGCTTGAGTTTTGTTAAATTTTTCTACCATTTCTTTGAATTCATCAACGGAGACTTTTTTATCTTCAACAGTAATCTGCTCTTTTAATTTTTCAAATATTTTCTGCATTCTCACTTCATTAAATGCTCTTTGCACTTGTTCCTGATTTGACATCAAGTTATTCACAATGTTTTCTAGATAGTCAGATTCTCCAGGATTGGTAATTCCAAAATATGACTTTACTTGTTCTCTAAATTTTTCTTTTACATCGTTGATATCTACATTAACATCAAATTCTGCTGCAAGTTTATCATTAATTAATGTCATCCTCATATCATTAATGAATGCATCAAAAAAAGTGTTGACCTCGTCTTCCGTTTTATTTTCTGCCTGTATCAACCATTTTTTTAAGAAATCCTGAGGTAGCTCAAACTGTGTTTTTTCCAATATGTTCTCGTAGATACTGTTGTCCAGATAATTGTTAGATTGAGTTGTATAATATTTCTCAATTTCTTTTTTTATAAATTCTCTGGCTTCAGCTTCATTTTTTACCTCTTTACCAAAGACCTTTTCCAAAAACTCTTCATTGACTTCCGGGGCTTTCATTTCTTGAATTTGCTTAAGCTCCAGTTCAAATTTTGGGTTGATTACACGATCGTCCTTATCATCCAATGATAAGATATATTTTCTAATAAAATCCTCCCCTTTGTTTTCGATTTTATAAATGTCTTCGATGATGTATTTTTGATTTAATGTGGCATTAATCAGTGCAGCTTTTAGCGACTCATCGGCTATGTCCTTATACAATACATCGAATGCCATCTGCCAACCATCTTTTTTTACTGCATCTCCTTCCATTTCTTTTGATTCAAAAGAGAGTAGGGTGTCATCTGCCCCGTCAAAACTTTTTGCATCTGATCGCAAAGCATTTCTTTTCAAGAGAGCTTCATAATCTTTGTCTATTAAATCATCGGTGATTACAATCTCCGGCATCATATAAGTAGAGTCTTTATCAATGCCATGTACCTCAAAATCGGGTTGTAACCCCAACTCAAAATTAAATTTGTAGGATTTTAATGATTTCGTATCCGGGTCGAAATAATCATTGTCAGTTGCTCTTACTGGAGCACCGAGTATTTTAATTTTTTCTTGATCGATGTATTCATAAATCGATTTTTGAAGTTTTTCGCTGACGACATCAGCCAGTACACTGTTGCCGTACATTTGTACTATCACTCGGTCAGGTGTCTTTCCTTTTCTAAAACCCTTTAGTGAAACTTTATTTTTAAGCTTTTTTATTTCGTCATCAAATTTGTCCTTATAGTCAGTTGGTTCGATTTCTATGGCTATTTGCACATTCAGGTCATCAACATTCGTTCTATCTATTTTCATTGAGATGTATTTTAATTACTCATTTTATAAAAGGTCGCAAAATTAAGCAGAATTCAGTACTTTAGACAAGAATTCTCTGCTTTTGTTCAGTAATCTATCGACTGCTTTTTACACTCCTTGACATAAAAATATTGTCGTCATAGTTTGAATTACCTTTAAAGAAATTCGAAATGTGACCATTTTGTTTAAATCCGGCATTTTTATAGAGATTCAAAGCCGTTTGATTTTGGGCAAATACTTGCAACCAAATCAATTCCAAGTGGTCATTTTCTTCAGCCCACTGGATTGCTACATTCAATAGTTGTGAGCCAATTCCTAGGCCTCTCCACGATTTTAATAAGCCCATACCTAGAATCGCAGTATGCGACATCATCTTTCTAGTACTTCCCGTAAGATCAAGGTTTCCGACGATTGTGCCTTCAACTTCTGCTAAGAGCAGGATAGAATTATTCTGTTGATGCATCTTTTCGATCCAATGAATTATGGTGTCTGAAGTGTACGCTAACTCTTCTGCATCCATAGGTATAAATTCGCTATCGGGAAGGTATGCATTGATGCACTGTAATAAACGAAAGCCATCATCAGGCTTTGCCTCTCTGATGCGTAGCTTATGGCCATTTTTTAATATTTTATGAGTATTGACGTCATTCATTGAAATGTATAAATTTGATAACAGTGAAAAATGTTTTAGGAAATTTTTTATCAGTTAACATTTGGTGCCAAGTTGGATTGTTTTAGCGTCGTGTCAGGAATTAAACCTACCATAACAACAATATCCTTTTAAAAATTATGTTCTAAAAAGTGTCTATTTGCAGGAGTTCTATAAATTTTGAAATGCAATAATTGATGGCTCTTAGAAAATTGATTTTTATGAAATTTTATTTTTCATTGGTTTTTCTCTTGGTTTCATTGATCACATGTAAAAATCATGAAACTCATGAAATTGTCGATAATTTGATTTTGAGTTCAATAATTGAGCAGAAATATAAAATCAAAATTGAACAATATTATCAAGATAATTTAGATGATTTGTTTTCAATTTTAACTCAATTAGAATTAGACATTAAGGAAAAAAACAATCTCGATAAGACTGCTGAAGACATCAATGAAATGATAAGTACTTATAAAAACAAGTATGATAATGTTGAATTTGAATATCCAATTGACTCTCTAATTGCCGAATTAAATTCTCCGAATATCAATATTGATTCTAAAAAATATATTTGTTTTTATCTTATACGATACATGACTTGGATAAGGACAAGCATAGGATGTAATGATAATTGGAAAATTCGTTTGCTAAATCTAGATACCGTATATATCCCAAATCATCAAAAAATGTCATATTTATATATGTTAATTAACCCTATGGGCGATACTATTCGTGCAACGGATATGAATTATGGTTCAGCCTTAGGTGATAAGAAAACTATAGATATTACTGTGAATGGAAGGCCGGGAGAAATTATCAAAAAAATGGTAAAATTACCGATTAGAAACCCCGTGACAGGGGAAGTTCATTATTACAAGGACACAATTATTTTTAAAATAGTTAAAAATTAATTGTTCTTTTTTGAGTACTAAAATAAAAGTTAAGAATTGTATTATCTCTTTTGTATTAAAATCTTGTTCAAAAAATAAAAAAAAGTGCAGCTCGACTTGCATCAAACTGCACTTTTATAGTGCGGGTGGAGGGACTCGAACCCCCAAGCCTCGCGGCACTAGATCCTAAGTCTAGCGTGTCTACCAATTTCACCACACCCGCTTATTTTTAAGCACTTTCGCTTAAAGCGATGCAAATATAGAATCTTTTTTGATAATTGCATTCCTTACATTACAAAAATTTAAAGTCTCACATCTCTCGCTTGATTTATCATTCTACATCATCCAACGAAATTATTTGAAAGAATTGATTGCTTATTTCTTTGTGGTGGTCAATTATTTATGTTTATATTGCATTTAAAATAAAGTAGTATGCCTAAAGGTGCAGCGATATCAGAAGAGGAGTTAGTAGGTATCAATCAAGCTTACGATTCGTTGATTGGTAAAATGAAAGGCAAGTATTCTGAAGATGACAAAGTCATGATGGATAAGGCTTACCATCTGGCACTAGAGGCTCATAATACCCAGAGACGAAAGTCAGGAGAGCCTTACATATATCACCCCATAGAAGTTGCACGGATATGTTTTGAGGAGATTGGACTGGGACCCACGGCTGTGACGGCAGCTCTGCTTCACGATGTGGTGGAAGATACTGAAGTAAGCCTCACAGATATCAATGGTGAATTTGGTAAAAAAGTCACGACCATAGTCGATGGTCTGACTAAATTGGATGGTCTCTATAATGTCGAAAGTCCTCAGGCTGAAAATTTTAAGAAGGTCATCAGCACTTTGGTTGATGATGTGAGGGTGGTGTTGATAAAAATGGCCGATCGATTGCACAACCTGCGTACCATCGATAGTATGCCTTTGCATAAAAAGGTCAAGATTGCAGCAGAAACTGAGTATATTTATACACCATTAGCACATCGGTTGGGGTTGTATAAGGTGAAAACGGAATTTCAAGACATCAACTTGAAAATCACAGAACCCGAAATTTACAATGATATTGCAGCAAAACTCGCAGAATCAGAAGACCAGAGAAGTAAATACATCAATCAGCTCATTACGCCGCTTTCTCATGAGTTGAAAGCTCTCGAAATCCCATATCGTGTTATGGGAAGGTCAAAAGCCATTAGTTCCATTTACAATAAACTGAAAAAAAAGAAAGTCTCCTTCGAAGAGATATACGACATTTTTGCGGTCAGAATCATCATCGATGTTCCGGTAAACAAGGAAAAAAGCTATTGCTGGCAAGTATATTCCATTATTACGGATGTCTATAAGCCCATTCCTGAAAGGCTTAAAGATTGGGTGACAACACCGAAAAGTAATGGATACGAATCTTTACATACAACGGTTATCGGACCTAAAGGAAGGTTTGTAGAGGTGCAAATTAGAAGTGAGAGAATGGATGAGATTGCAGAGAGAGGATTTGCGGCTCATTGGAAATACAAAGGTATAAAATAAGAAAATAATGTGTACGATTATTGGTTAAGTAACATACGAGAACTCCTTGATTCTCAGCATAATAATGCATTGGAGTTTTTGAATGATTTTAAGACCAACCTTTTCAGTGAAGAAGTCTATGTATTCACACCGAAAGGAGACATGATGATGCTACCAAAAGGTGCCACAGCGCTGGATTTTGCATTTTATATACACAGTGATGTCGGATATCATGCGACGGCGATTAAGGTCAACAATAAGTTGGTGCCTATGGGTTACAAACTCGAAAATGGCGATCAAATACACGTGACAACCAATAAAAATCAAAAACCGACAGAATCTTGGTTAAAAATG
>Ga0116151_10004451_pt1 | contig 12271 bp, 17 predicted proteins | sample AD_UKC117_MetaG_FD_89893 | JGI IMG/M metagenome (GOLD analysis project Ga0116151, IMG submission 89893) | Active sludge microbial communities of municipal wastewater-treating anaerobic digesters from Hong Kong - AD_UKC117_MetaG | ecosystem: Engineered > Bioreactor > Anaerobic > Digestate... | reverse complement strand
GTTTTGGCCTCTACCCAGCGGCTATCACCGTGACGGTTTTGGTCATGATAACTTTTACCTTGATGTGGAATTTTGAAAATTGGTTGAAGAAAGTATTTGGAAAACGTATCGACGAAGGTGATGACTTTGGCGATCTCTCATAAGGTCGTTTCCATTTGAGAAGGGAATCAGAGGTACTATAATAGGCATCATGCGTACCCCAGCTTCTCATCAGGCCAGAGTCATTGAGCTTTGTTTATTATTTGTTTTCTTGCCGATCTTTCTTATCCTCCCTGTGCCCATGTGGTTAAGGGTTGGCTTCGCAGTCTTCGGATTTTTGTATGTCCTTGTCCTCTTGGTGCGCAGTCCTCATATCAGCATACGATCAGTATTTGCGGTTCCTCAGAATCATGCTTTTTGGTACCGACTCGGACTCTTATTTGCTGGGGTCGTCGGTCTTAGTACCTGGTATGTGACCACCACCGATCCAAGCCTTCTTTTGACGGTACCCACCGAACAACCCTGGTTCTGGTTTCTGATGGTTCTTATCTACAGTTTTCTTTCGGTGTTCCCTCAAGAATTAGTTTACCGGACTTTCTTCTTTGATCGATATCGTGATCTCTTTCGTAATGATTACCATCTAATCCTCGTTAATGCAGCGCTCTTTTCCTTGTGTCATATCATCCTTAGAAGTCCACTGGTTCTCGTACTGACCTTTATGGGTGGTGTCTTTTTTGCCTTTACCTACCTCGATACCAAATCGACCGTACTGGTTTCCGTTGAACACGCACTCTACGGTTCATGGCTCTTTACGGTTGGAATGGGGGCGATGCTTGCCTTTCCCTCCTAAGAGGGCTTTATTTTTAAAGAAGTTCTCTTATACTTGGTGATATGACTTCATCCGAGATTAGAAGCAGGTTTTTAGCTTTTTTTGAAAAGCGTGGGCACGCGATTTTGCCATCAGCATCATTGATCACGACTGATGATCCCAAGGCGACGAACGCGACTTTGTTTAATACCGCGGGAATGCAACCCCTGGTGCCTTTTCTTATGGGGGAAACTCACCCCGAAGGTTCACGCCTCGCTAGTTCGCAAAAATGCGTGAGAACCGGTGACCTCGAAGAAGTCGGAGATAATACCCACGCAACTTTTTTCGAGATGCTCGGAAATTGGTCGCTGGGGGACTATTTCAAAGAAGACGCCATTGCCTGGTCATGGGAATTTTTAACCAGTCATGACGAAGGCCTTGGCCTTGATCCGAATCGTCTGTACGTGACCGTATTTGCCGGTAACGATGCGGTCCCGCGTGATGACGAGGCCGTTGCTATCTGGAAACAATTTATCCCTGAACATCGCATCTATTACCGTGATTCCAAAGACAACTGGTGGACCGCAGGCCCGAATTCGCCCGCGGGTCCTTCAACCGAAATGTTTTACGATTTGACCGGTACCCTGGGTGATCTCTCACCCGAAGGTTTTGAACAAGCCGACGAAGAACAAAAGCTCGTCGAGATCTGGAACGATGTGTTTATGGCCTACCGCCAAGAGGGTGGCGAGGTTGTCGGTGAACTCCCTAAAAAGAACGTCGACACCGGGGCAGGTCTCGAACGAGTCACCGCGGTGATGCAGGGAACGACGAATATCTTTGATACTGATCTCTACCGTCCTCTCATCGAGATGATCAAAGAACACGCCAGCACCTACAATGATACCGATGCTCGCATTGTCGCGGACCATATTAAAACGGCAGTCTTTTTGATCAATGACGGGGTGGTGATTTCAAACACCGGTCGCGGATATGTGCTGCGCCGTATTCTTCGCCGTGCCTACCATTCGCTTGAATCAATGGGATGTTCTGAAAAAATTGTACCCCAACTGATTCATATAGTTATTGATATGTATCGTGAACTCTATTTCAAAGACGTGAATGAAAAACAAATTGCGATCAAAGTAAAAATCGTCGCGACCGAAATGGACAAAATCATCAAAATTATCAAGCGAGGGGTCGCGATCTTTAAAAAAATCAAAGATGATCCACGGGCGACGATTACCGGACAGTTTCTTATGGATCTCGAACAGACGCATGGTCTACCACTGGCGATTTCACAGAAACTCGCCGCGCAGTTTGGTATTACGATTTCTGAGGAAGCAATCAAAGATTGCGAACGTCTACGTGAGGAACACCAGGCTTTGTCACGAAAAGGTGCTGAACAAAAATTCAAAGGTGGTCTTGAAAAAGACACTGAAAAAATTCGCGCCCTCCATACCGCGACCCATTTAATGTTAGCAGGACTCCGCAAGGAACTTGGTCCTGATGTTCACCAAAAGGGATCAAACATCACCGAAGAACGCAGTCGTTTTGATTTCACCTATGGAGAGAAAGTAGAACGAGAGGCGCTCGACAAAGTCGAAGCCTACGTGAACGACGCGATCGCGACGAATGCAAAAATGGGCGTACAGATGATGGATAAAGACGAGGCAAAAAACAGCGACGTCGTTGGATCCTTTTGGGAAAAGTATCCTGACACCGTTAAGGTCTGGACCATTTCTGATAAAGCGGGGAACATCTATTCCCGGGAATTGTGTGGCGGCCCCCACGTGAACGAATTGTCAGAGATCGCGAAATTTGGAACCTTTAAGATTACGAAAGAGGAATCGTCTTCGGCAGGTGTTCGAAGAATTAAGGCAATTTTAGAATAATTTTTGCGAATTTCTTTGCCTGGCTGTCGGCAAACAGGTTGGCTTCAGAATATAGATACTCACTGTAGGTAGACTACGTCTCGTACCTATCTTCCTCGCTGCCTCGAACTTCATCTGGTTTTTTGTTTTTAGTGTATAATTATTGACATAAATATTTATATATAATATATTTATTTATGAAATCAGAAACATATCGTTTCGACCGTGATTGCCGGAAGTAATCAAAAATCGAGCTACAAGCTCATAAATTTTTTAACAATGAAATACAACACTGTAACACTCGGACAAATCGAAGCCATGATCAACAAACTTGGTGGCGAAAAAGGAATGCAAGACTTTCTTGCAGGACGTATGGAAGTAGTAAAAAGAAAGTTTCACCAATTCGGTGACGACTTACTCAACGGTAAAGGAACCTTTACGGCACCTGACAACTACAACCACGACACCCAGGTAGATGACTTTGCTAAGAAAACTCGCAAACTCAAATCAACGTATTACTACAATGATGAGTTAACGAGTAAAAACTTTTCCAAAGCAACGAACAAGTTGATACCGGGCAAGACCTACGGAGTTAAAATGTTTCCTCTTTTGGAGGGTGGCATTAGTAGTGAAGACTGCTTGGCGTTCTTGGAATCGAACAACGCAATCCTTGTAGGTGCTCAAGGTATAACTGCACTACAAGCAGATCAACCTGACATCTTCCCAACAGGAAAATGGACGGTTTCCTTTGATGAAAAGGATGCACTTTGGAAAGACGCTGGCGGCGGCCACAGGGTGCCGTACGTGAGCCGGTACTCTTTCGGTGACTGGGAGTTCGACCTTGGTTACTTCGAGGGCTCTTGGAATTCTGACGACGTTCTTGTTTGCTTCTGCGACTTGGATTAGTCCTTAGGTACTTAGTACCTTACAATGTATTGGGTCCTTTGACCCTTGAAACGCTTTCCGTATGGAAAGCGTTTTTTTATCTACGGGGTTTTTGTTTATGCTACAATAAACCTACGATATGGCTCCGAAAAAACCCGCGGCAATCAAACATTATCTGGTCTTTGACGTCGATTCGCACAGTGTCGGCGGGGGTTTGTTTCGCATTGGCTACGATGCTGCGGGAGCGGTTGTCAGCCACGAAGAATTATCGTCGGTCAGGAAAGCCATCACCAAGGGGGAAATCTATCCCTTTGAACGATTTTTTGACGCGACCTTGAAAACCTTGAAACAGGTAGCTACCCAGATCCAAAAAGACGCGCTTATTCCAATCGAAGATCTGTACCTCAACGTCGGTGCTCCATGGCTGTCAGCCGAACGACGTATTACCAAAAAACACTACGATCGCGAAACGACTGTCACCCAGGCTGATGTGTCAGGTATCGAAGATCAGATCAAGGATTATGATCTGAAAAAAAATCGCGTCTACAAAGACCACCGGGTAGTTGTGGTTGATGTTATGACGACTGATTATTATGCAAACGGGTATCCCGTTCGAGACTTGGTAGGAAAGGCGTTGACGAACCTAGAGATCCACTCGCTCGTCAGTGTGATGTCAGTGACGACCAAGGACGCCTTTACCAAGGTAATCCATGAGGTATTCCATCGCGAACCGACGATGCTATCGAATACGGCGATTGGGTACCTGGCGATCAGGCACCTGACGCCGCATTTGAACGATGTGATTCTGCTTGATCTTTCGGGTGAGACGACTGAACTATCGGTGATCAAGGACGATCACTTGGTAGGTATTGGTTCCGTACCAGTTGGGACTCGTCATGTGGTGAGAACTTTTCAGAATGGCCTTGATACCTCATTCAAAGAAGCCGCAGCTATGTTGAAACGTTCCGCTGAAGGCCGCCTTGACGACGATTACGAACAACGTATTCGTCCGATCTTAGAAAGAGCTTTTGAATCATGGTTCGATTCTTTCTATGAATTAATTAATCGATTCTCGTCAGAGGGATTGCTACCACATACGATGGTCATGAAAGGACATCGCGAAGACCTCGCGTGGTTTAAGGAACGACTACTTGCTGACGACCACCTGCGCGAACACTTTGCTGGCCGTGCTGATATCGAGATGGTTGATTTACCAGTTGAACCAGGCGACCATGAGCTTGGTATCGTGGCTGCGGTCATCGGATTGAAGTTAATCTCACGCTAGCTTCTATGGATGGAATCAAGCGAACCAAAAAAAGAATAACTCCTCGAGATATTCGAACCAAGGCTCGTCCAGAGTTGTTTTTTTCACAAACTGAAACTATTCAACCCCTTGAAACAAAAGGTGAATCAATATCTCTTATCAATCAAAAGAGAGAAAGTGTTCATATAAAAAGTATGATTCCTTGGTTTCGACGAAACTGGCGATGGCTCAAATACCCAACAGTACTTGGTCTATACGCGGCGATTCTCATTCCACTTGCGAATACCCATACTCGAGCCACGATTACGATTGATCCTAGAATCGGATACCTGACTATTGATGGAACCATGAATTTGGTTTTTTCACCCAAAGAAGGTCAAACCGGTCTTGAAGTCATCGCTGTCACCGACGAGGTGTCGGTACCTGTCGTTGCCTCTGGCACTCGCCCGGTAGAACGTCGCGCCGAAGGTCGCGCGATTGTGTTTAATGATTACAGCACCGAGCCTCAGCGACTCTTATCGGGGACCCGTTTTGAGACAGCAGGCACGAAGGTATTCTCGCTTGGTGATGAAGAAGTCATCATTCCCGGCAAAGACGGCGAAACCCCGGGAAGCATCACGGTAACCTTATACGCTGCCGAAGCAGGTAGTGATTACAATATTGCGCCGAGTGATTTCACGATTCCAGGATTTCGTGAACTTGGACTCGATGACAAGTACAACGGGATCTATGCAACGTCGACCGCCCCCTTTGAAGGTGGGTTTATCGGTACGGAACCTTACATCACCGAAGAAGAACTCGCAGCAAGGACGATTGAACTTGAAACTGAATTAAAAGATCGTCTTGCTCTTCGTCTTGGTAAAGAAAAAACCGATAACCTGTCTCTTATTCTTGGATCAGAATCGTTTCTTCTTAATGAACCAATGTCGGTGTTCGATGAATCGGGTAGTGCAGGATTAGTCACTCAACGGGGAACTATGGTGTCTTTAGGTATTGCCACTGGTGATCTGTATGCGTCTGCCGTTATCCTGGCCTCAAGTGAAGATCTCGTGAATCCAGCCAACGTTGTTGACCCTCGTGACCTTTTGGTCGCCTACCATGGACCTAGGATAGATTATGATCGCCTCGGGCCGATAACCGTAGCCGTATCAGGAACCCCGCTTTTTGCATGGAATCCTGATAAAGAACAGATCGCGCGAGAGCTCTCAGGACAGGCCCTTTCAGAGGTAGGCACGATCTTTGATCATCTTGCCACCATTGATCGAGCGACCGTATCGGTGACGCCTTTGTGGCGAACGACCCTTACCGATGACCTTGATCGCATTGAGGTTATTGTCGAAGAAGAACGTCTCACCATCGGTGGGGATGGACGTGTTGACTAAAATGTGCTTTCTGCTAGTATGGTCGCCATCGCAATGAGCTCAAACGAACAGAACACGAAAGTTGGCGTAGTGGTGGAAAATCTTCCGAATACCATGTTTCGCATCCAGTTTGATGGTGAAGAGGGGACTCACCTCGCATACCTCTCTGGAAAGATGAAATTATACCGGATTAGAATCCTTGTTGGTGATCGGGTTGAGGTACTCCTCGATCCGTATGGAGGCAAAGGGCGCGTCATCAAGAGGCTCTAGTGTATCGCGGTATTTTTTCTATGGTCTTAGCTCATGGACCTAGAAAGTACATCACCAGAAGGTGATGACACCTTATATATAATATGAAAGTTAAATCCTCAGTTAAGAAGCGCAGCGCAGACGACATCATCGTACGACGAAAGGGTCGACTGTACCGTATTAATAAAAAGAACCCTAAAAACAAGGCTCGCCAGTAGGGCCCGTTTTGCGTTCACCTAATCTACACGAAGTATGAGAATTTTTGGTATCACTATTCCAGACAACAAACAACTCCGCTACGGAATGACCGTCCTCTATGGTATCGGGCTTGCCCGTGCCGAGAAGATCGCTACCCAAGCCGGTGTTGATCCCTTCAAGAAGACAAAAGATGTCACCGAAGCTGAAGAAAAAAAGCTCCGCGACATCATTGAAAAAATGACCCTCGAAGGTGACCTCAAGCGAGCCATCAGTCAAAACGTTAAACGTTTGATCGACATTGACTCGTATCGAGGAGGTCGTCACAGCCGAAAGCTGCCATCACGTGGTCAGCGAACCAAGACCAACAGCCGAACCCGACGCGGTAACAAGCGTATGACCATGGGTTCAGGTAAGAAATAGTACACGCTTATGGGAAAGAAACGAATTGTAAAACAAAAAGGTCGTACGATGGACAAGAGCCTCAAGTCTCGCTCGCTCTCTCGCGTGCCAAAGAAAAAACTTGCCAAGGCCATCCTCCACGTACAATCAACCTACAATAACACCAAGGCCCTCGTCACTGACCTCGACGGGAATGCCGTTATGTTCTCGTCTTCAGGTGCCCTCGGATTCAAGGGTGCCAAGAAGGGAACCCCGTTTGCTGCTGCCAAGGTTGGCGAAGTTCTCGGTGAAAAGGCGGCCATGATGGGTATCAAAGAAGTTGACGTTATCGTAAAAGGCGTTGGTTCAGGTCGCGAATCTGCGGTACGAGGCTTTGTCGCTCATGGCATCGAGATTAACCGAATTCAGGACAAGACCCCGGTTCCTCACAATGGACCACGTCCTCCTAAGCCGCGACGGGTCTAGTAAATCACTATGGCAAAGATTAAGAAGTACAAAATTGCTCGACGTCTCGGCGCGGGCGTATATGAAAAGACGCAAGGACAAAAGTTCATGCTCGCTGAACAGAAACGTTCAAAGGCACGAACCGGTCGTCCAAAGCGTCCGACTGATTACGGACTCTCGCTGATTAAAAAACAGCGCGTCAGGTTCTCGTACGGCGTTTCGGAAAAACAGTTCCGCACCTACGTTGACAAGGCTATGGATGCGGCCAAACGAGGCTTGGTTCCATCTGAAGTATTATTCAAGACCATCGAATCTCGGTTCGATAATGTGATCTACCGATCAGGATTCGCCTCAACACGAGCCTTTGGCCGACAGCTCGCTACCCACGGACACTTTCTCGTGAATGGCAAGCGACTCGACGTACCATCGTACCTCGTCAAGAAAGGCGACGTTATCAGCATCCGCGAGGGCAGCAAGACCAAGACCGTCTTTGCTGATATCAGTGAACGACTCGCTTCAGCAAACGTACCGGGTTGGCTGTCGGTTGATGTCAAGGCACAGACCGTCACGGTCACCGGCGAACCCAAAGACCCAGAACCATTCTTTGATTTTCAATCAATTATCGAGTTCTACAGCCGTTAGTCGCACCTTCAACGTGACGCCACAAGAGGCGTCCCCGTTTACCACCTAACTTTCAGCGTATCACCACTATGTTCCACCAGCACATCGTCCTACCTAAAAAACTAAACGTCGTAGAAGAAGAGGGATCAAAAGGTATCTACGAGATCGAGGGTCTCTATCCTGGCTATGGCCACACCCTTGGTAACTCACTTCGAAGAATTATTCTTTCTTCACTTCCTGGCGTCTCGATCATTTCGGTCAAGATCAAGGGGGCTGAGCACGAGTTTGCGACCCTTGCCGGGGTAAAGGAAGACGTCTTGACGATTCTCCTTAACCTTAAAAAAGTTCGATTCGCTCTCCATACTGATGGCGAGGCAACCGTGACTCTTTCAAAGAAAGGAGACGGGCCGGTTACCGCAGCCGATTTTGATACGACCGGTAATATCGAGGTCATGAACCCGGATCAGTATCTGGCAGAAATCACGACCAAAACAGGTACCCTCGATATCGAACTCACCCTTGCAAAAGGCATCGGTTTCGTATCAAAGGAAGATTTCTCAACTGCAAAGCCGCCTATTGGTACCATCCTCGTTGATGCTATCTTTAGCCCTATTCGCAAAGTTAACTATGAAGTTGAACACATGCGTGTAGGAGACCGAACCGATTACAATCTCTTGCGCATCACCCTTGAAACTGATGGCAGTATGACGGCCAAAGATGCCCTCGAACAAGCTCTGAAGATTATGATCGAGCAATTCAAGAGTATCCTCGACCTCAAGGTTATTGAGGATACTCGATCAACCGATACGATATCATCACCCGATACCGATGACGGCATTATCCGCGTCGTTGAAGCTGATGATATCGATGAAGAAGAGCGTGTTGAGTTACTCAAGACACGTATCGATACCCTCGACTTTTCTACCAGGACCGAAAAGGCCCTCAGCGAAGCGAGCATTCGCACCCTTGGTGGTTTGGTTCAAAAGACCGCTGCCGACCTCCTCGATATTGACGGATTCGGGGACAAGAGCCTTGAGGAGGTAGAGGAAACCCTTGCCACCTTCAAGCTCACCTTAAAAGAAGTTAAGTAACGAACCCATGAGACACGGAAGAAAAAACCGAACATTCGGACGAAAAGCCAACTTCAGGCGTGGGTTTATTCGGTCCCTCGCGGTTGCCTTGATTAGTCATGGTTCCATCAAAACCACGGAAGCACGCGCCAAAGAATTGCGCCCGTACATTGAAAAGATGGTCACCAAGGCAAAGTCAGGCGACATGGCTTCACGACGACTCCTCAGGGCGCGCCTTGGTAATCAAGAAACCTTGGCAAACCAATTGGTCGATGAGATTGCGCCTCGCTACGCTGACCGGGATGGTGGATACTTGCGTATCACGAAACTCCCTCAGCGAAAAGGCGATGCCAGTCCTATGGCCGTCATTGAATTTGTATAAGAATCATGACTACCTCAGAAACAAGGGAATATATTATTGATGCAACAGGACAGAGTCTTGGTCGCTTGGCGACCGAGATTGCTATGGTGTTGCGTGGCAAGAATGAACCAAGCTTTACCCCGAACGTGGCACCCAAGGTGCACGTGGTGGTAAATAATGCTTCACAGGTAGCACTCTCTGATGCACAACTCGAACGTGAATATAAGCGTTACTCGGGTTACCCAGGGGGACTTACCCACGAATCTCGTGAACACCTCATCGATCGCAAGGGGTACCGAGACGTGTTTGAGAAAGCTGTCTATGGCATGCTTCCAAACAACAAGTTACGAGCCGTAATGATGAAAAATCTTACGATTAACGACTAAGGCTATGGCAGATAAGACTTACATTCCGGCCATTGGCCGACGAAAGAACGCAAGCGCGCAGGTTCGCCTCACGCCTGATACCAAGATGACGATCATCGTGAATGATCGTCCACTTGATGAATACTTTACCGTCGAAGAGTTACGAAAAGTAGTTCGGTCACCGTTTTCAACGGTCGAGACCAAGGATCAGTTCAACGTATCAGTCATCGTCCGAGGTGGAGGTATTTCAGCTCAGGCTGATGCTATCCGACACGGTATCGCACGAGCGCTCGAAAAGTACGACGAAGGGTTGCGTGGTGCCTTGAAAGCAGCTGGGTACCTGAAACGTGATCCGCGCCGAAAGGAACGAAAGAAGCCGGGATTACGGAAGGCTCGCAAGCGTCCAGCCTGGAGTAAACGATAAAAACAGACGAATTGTTGCGTTAAAATGCGCACGAATTTGTTCACGGTAGGTTGCTACCGCTCGCAAATTCGTGCGCATTTTGCCTTACCCTTCATCCTGTTTTTATCGTTTACTTATTCTTTATTTTGAAATAGTTCTTGGTACAATAGGACATATGGTAAAACCATCAGATCAACATCAACACGAAACATTTTTTGAGCACGCTAAACATGTTGAACAAGATATCGAGAAAAAAGTCGTCACCGTTCAGCAGAATGCCGTCCAAAAGTTCCCCTTCCTCTTCCTTGGACTCTCGACCTTTGGTGGAGTGGCGGTGTTTTATGGATTTGAAAAAATTATCGACCGCACGCCATATCTGGCTGATAATCCATTAGGAATTCTCCTTGCTGGATTCTTTGTCCTGGTGCTGACAGGTGCGCTCTATCGAAAGCTTAATTAAAAAAAAGAAGGCGCTTAGCCTTCTTTTTTTGCTTCCCCTGCAAATTTTTCTACCAACGCCGCCTCAGTTCGGGAATCCAATTTATTGGTGACGACGACCATCACCTCGTCAGCAAATCCCATATCTTCTTTCATGTTGATCATCAGGTGTTCAAGGGGGTAGGGGCTAATCCATACCGATGGTTTGATTTGCACAAATTGAGCCTTCTTTAACAGGTATCGAATCGCGTCTTGATCTTTCTTTCGATTATCAGGAATATCGACAATCACCATACGCCAGTATCCATCCCAGGTTGTTGATACCAGGTGACTGGTTGATGATAGCTTAATACTGCGTAATTTTTGCCTACCTGATGAGGTCAGAGATAAGAACGACGATTGTTCGGTCTCGTGTTCAGATAACAGATTATCATCGACCATTTTTTTGATGGCGCGATTGATGACGTAGCGGGGTTTCACCTTGCGGCTCTTACCATCTATTTCTTCAATCACGGCTTCGAGGTATTCAACAACGTCATCTTGTCGTGAAGCCCGAGAGCGGGCGAGACGGCCAAGGATCAGCTCTTGGAGGCTCTTTTTTTGAGGTTTATGGCTCATACTGGCCTAAATATATCAGAAATCATTATATTTACAATAATTTCAGATACATGAAAAACTTGTCAAAAAATATTCATTCGTGTATATTTTTACCGTAACCCAAGGTTTTATGGGTTAGACAAAAGCCTTATGAGTACCAAAAAACCAAAACACACAGAATCAGAAGCCTACGAGTCTGATATTGATATCGAGGTCGAAGCTACCGAATTCGAGGGCGTCAGTCAGAAAGACAAACAAAAAAAACTTCGTGAGGAGTTAACAGCCGCGAAAGAACAGGCTCACGAATACCTGACAGGCTGGCAGAAAGAACGTGCATCGTTTGCCAACTACAAGGCCGAGGAAGAAAAGAAGCGCAAAGACCGCATCGAAGCCTTGAAATTGAATCTTATTTCCGATTTCTTCCCTGTCCTTGATTCATTCGATATGGCCTTTGGTAACAAAGAGGCCTGGGAAAAAGTCGATCCCGCCTGGCGCACCGGTGTTGAGTACATCTACACCCAGTTTATGAACACGCTCGATACCTATGGCGTCTCACCGATCGATCAGACTGGCGTACCCTTTGATCCGAACATTCATGAACCTGTCGAAGGCCACGAAGGGGATGGCGACTTGACCGTCGCATCCATTATTCAGAAAGGCTATCGCGGTAAGGACATTATTCTTCGTCCTGCAAAAGTAAAACTTACGAGCGCAGCTTAATTAACATTATTCATTTAATAACCACACATCATCATGAGCAAAATTATTGGAATTGACCTAGGAACTACCAACTCAGCCGTTGCCTTCGTAGAAGGCGGACAGCCAAAAATTATTGAAAACAACGAAGGAAATCGGACGACCCCTTCGATTGCCGCGATTGGCAAGAACGGCGACCGCCTCGTCGGTCTTTTAGCGAAACGTCAGGCGGTGACCAACCCAAAGAACACGATCTTTGGGG
>Ga0116151_10004446_pt1 | contig 12275 bp, 6 predicted proteins | sample AD_UKC117_MetaG_FD_89893 | JGI IMG/M metagenome (GOLD analysis project Ga0116151, IMG submission 89893) | Active sludge microbial communities of municipal wastewater-treating anaerobic digesters from Hong Kong - AD_UKC117_MetaG | ecosystem: Engineered > Bioreactor > Anaerobic > Digestate... | reverse complement strand
GCCGCGCCGACGCCGGCGCGGCATCCAATGTCAATTCACCGGGACCGACACGATCCCCTCGGTCCCGCCTCCGCGGTGCGCGGCGCTGCGATACGCGAACGGGATGCGTGCAGTCTCGAGTTGTTCGCAGCCGGCTGCGGACACCACGACGTGTTTGCCGTCGATCGTGATCGCGCGATCCCAGCCAGCCTCCTTGGCGTGCTGAATCGCTTCGGAGGCGGTCTCGAATTCGATTGCGTCGTATTCAACAGCCATGGTTTGATAATCCCCTTTCAGCCGCCCGCGACGCGCTCGATCTCGCGGAGTATGTCGTGGATCATGCTGTTGGTAGCGTTCGGTTCACCGCGGCGCGCCGTGCCATACACAGCCCTCGCCACCCGGCGGGCGATGTCGTAACGCTGGTCGCGTTCGCTGCTGCGATCCACCTCAACCTCCAGGCCCTTCGCACAAATAGTGGCGCCGGCATCGGATCGCGTTATGATGACGTCACCATCGATGCCGCCGATTGTGATTTGCTTGATCTGCATGCCTATTCTCCCTGATGCGTCAACTCGCATGAGCCGCTCGCGTGTTCTGGTCACATGAGGGCGAGTCGGGCGCAACACATCAAGGCAATTCGCCGAGGTTTCGGCGGAATTGTGGAGGGATTATTTGGGGGAGAGTGTCGGCCGAACTCGGTAACTCAGGCACACAACCTGCCTGGTCAAACCTCCCTCGCGGACGAGTCTGATGCGTAGAAATTGTCGCGCAACCATTTGCTCGTCGACGTTCACCCCGCGGGTGGGGTCGCGGATTTGTGGATCGGCGTGATTGGGCGCAGAACGCTCCTTCCCCCCTGCGGCGAATCGGGTTGTCGGGGGAGTCAACTTGGCGCCAGTCGGGCGACGAGGCGTTGCAGAAGTGACTGATAGACGCGACCTTACGATAGCGAGGTATGACTCGCCGATGCCAATGCCCGTCGCCGAGGACAGGCTTCGATTTCCTTCAGCGTGCTGAAGGTTGGATCGACCGGCGCATCTGGCCATGCAATCGGTGGGGCCGCGGTCCAAGGCGTCGCGTGGTGAGTTGCTGTATTTGCCATGGCCCCTTCTATGTGAGTTTCGACAGCAATGCAGCCGTCGCGCTGGGAAGGTTTCTACGAACAACCAGTTCATCCACCAACTCTACAGGAACGGAAAGGGGATCCTCCTTCAACTCGGTTAATGCCGCATCGTCAAGCATGTCAGGCGTCAGCGGGCCATGAAGACCAATGGCCACCCTGCGTCCCGTTGGTGTCACTGCGAGAATCGGCGCTATCGCATCCCGAAGTCCCGGCACGGACACCGTTGCGTTCCGAGTTAGCGTAAGGCCATCAACCCCTTGGCGCTCCAAGTCGTGAAAAAGCAGTTCCGTAGAGCGTCCGAGGCGATCTGGCGTAACGGCCGGAATTTCGCCGTGAAGAATGAAGCGAAGCAGGCTCGAACCGACATGGCGGTCGAGAAGATCATGTTCGAATTTGTTCTTGTAACTCCGTAAACAACGGTAGCAAGAGCGATCGCAATTTGCCAGACACTCTTGGAGGATGCGCAGCGAATCTTCAAACACCGCAAGCCCAAGCTGACCAACTCGCTGCGCGAATCCGGCACCGCCAGGAAGCGTGTCATAGAGATAGATTTCCGCTTCGCGGCCGTCGCGACCGGCCGGCGTGAGAGCGGGCCGGTACTCCGCTTGCAGTTCGTTGGGTTCTAATTCAAGGCGGAGGCAAGCCGCCTTCGTTAGAGCTTCGCTAATCGTGCGTAGCGCCACGTCCGTAGCCAACAGTCCGGGCAACAACGTAAGCGGTGCTTGGACGGAGAGTGAAATCAGCAGAACGTCACTGATGAAGTCGGTGCCAAGCACCATCCCGCGAGTAGCGCCGCCACCGGGACACATAGGTTCCTTCAAGTCCGGGAACGGTTTACGGTGCGCGGCACCGACAACACCATTCGGAAGCGCCGTCGGCTCGATCAGGCCGCATTTCGTGCAATAGGTATAGCCCTCTTCGCGTGGCCCTCGATTGGTAACAAGAAGGTGTTGCCGCGTACTGTAAACACGAAGGTGGTCATTAAGCTTAGCCCACTTGGCTTCGTCGGGCGGCGTGGGCATCGTGAGTTTCGCGCGAGTGGCATAGCTGCGGGCCGGTTGGTCATCGGGCGAGGTTCCTTCTTCCTTGAACACGGGGTGGGCGAAACCTGGCGGGCGCAGCCAGAATGTGGCTGGTCCAAAAGTCCCGACCCCACCACAAGCTTCGCAATCCTTTACTTCCCCGCGCGCGCCTTCTGCCATCGTCGCAGTGCGCGCGTAGTGGCAATAGCGGCATTCGTAGTAGTAGCGGCGCGTTTCCCAGGCATGGAAGCGGTCGCTCGAAATGGGCGAATAGATGGCCCCGGAAGTCCACAGCTTGCTGCCGATCCACACCTCCTTGCCGGGAGCGTATTGGGAGAGTGCAACAGGCAATCCCTGCGACGGAGTGAATCGGAACGCGGGGCGATACTTCGTCGAGCGGTCCGGATCGAAGACATAGAACGCCGATACGTCAGTCGGAAAGGCGTAGCGGGGAAGCACGCCTTTGTAGAGCAACCGGTCGAGCAGGTTCTCGCTTGCCTCATTGTGAACCGGGCGCTCTTCACCTTCCTCGTCCGGTTGTTCGGTGGAACTCACGTCATCGACGGCTTTCGCAGCGGTGACGTTCGTTCCAAGCGCAGGCGCTGCATCGCCCGAATATTCGATCGCTGCATCAATAGATTGAAGTGTCTCCGCCACAAGCGCCTCCGCCAATTTGCTCTTTTTTGCTTGCGGTATCTCGTCGGGAAGCCACCCAAGAACTTCATTCTTTAGCGCCACTTCATTTGTTGTCAGCCATGCTTCAAGACTTGCACGGTTCAGCACCGAATTCGGGTCTTTGAAATCGGACACCGTTCCGAGAACGGCAAAGAGATGCGGCTGATCCTCCGGCCGGATGTTCGGGAGCTTATCTTGATGGTAGCGTTGCAGGAGATATGCGGTGACGTGACGACGGGCGATCTCGCGGTTTGCAAGCGTCAGCGTAGGGTCATCCACAGCACCGCGAATCATCTGGTCGGGATGGGAGAAATAATGCTCGTCATGGCTGTCGGCGCTGCCGAACGCCGTCACCGTTGCCACGGCATTTCCCCGGCGGCCGGCACGACCGGCGCGCTGCTGATAATTGGCACGAGCAGGAGGCATGTTACGTAGTGAAACGCCGGAAAGTGTGCCGATGTCGATGCCGACCTCCATGGTAGTAGTACACGACAGCACGTCGATCGCCGGTCGATCGCGGCCTGTATTATCACCACCAAGATCGACATCTTGGAATAGCAACTCATGTTCTTCGGCCTTCGAGAACACGTCCTGTGCCTGCGCGGTATTAAGCTGCGCGGTGTGCTCCGCTGCGATAAGCGCCATCGGTGGAATGGGTGGCTGACGCAGCGCATTGATGGTACTCGCGCGATAGTAGCCCTTGCGGGCAAGAAAAACAGGATCGGTGTCGGGATCGATGGGTACGGCTTTGTCCTGACCGCAATTGACGCATGTAGCGCGTCCAGGAAACGGTCGCTGTGCGGTTCGGCATGCTTGGCAATAGGACCATGTCCCACCAATCAAAAGAGATAACTCTCGTCCCTTGATGCGATACTTACCAGGCCCGAACGGTTCTGCAAAGATGCTGAGCAGCCTGGGTAGCCATTCGCTCTCGAACACTCGTCTGGCCGATTTGTCACGAAGTAACCGATCATGAATCCCTTTGAATTTGCCAGAGTGTGATAGCACATCTACTTGCCACCAAACCTGTGGCATGTGTGTTAACCAGATTCCCGGACGCGTCCAACAGCGCAGCCATGCACGTGAAAGAGCAAGCTTCTCGGCTGCCGAAAGAGCGTAACCAGGGATGTCCGGCAACGTCTCAATCGTATTCGTGTGTGCAGATTGCTCAACCAAGGACGCGAGGGCAAGGGATTCCAGTCCGTAATACCGATCGGCGATAGATGTTGAGATGGCTCGGAGTAGAGATTCTGGCGGACGAGAATTCCGCAATTTCATGAAGAACTGAATTAACGCAGTATCATCAGAGGTGATACCGTTCCGGACAGCTTGCTCAACCGTAACTTCGTCGTGAAACGATTCGCCAGTTTTTAATTCAGGCCGGAGACGAACACCCAGTTCCTTTGCTGCAATCAAAACGCCGATGTATATATCATCAAGCGATAATGCGCTGGCGATAAGTGGGTTCTTAGCCAATTTGGCGTAGCCAGCGACAATGAGCGGACGCATGGCGTCTTGTGTCGAATACGTCTGAAGGTTCGGAGCAAGGCGCGCGGCCATCTGTCGGGAATCCGAAAAGATCAGCACTTTTCGTCCACGCAGCGGAGCAAGATTGGTCGCCGGCACGGCGTTTGGCGGCTGCACCTGGATCTGTTTAGCGATCAACGCCTGAAACGGCTGATCGCCTTTTGTCAGGTGATCTTGTACGGAAGAACGCCCGAAACTCGCGCTTTCGCCGCAGACAGCGCAGGGACGAAACTCACCTAATGAGGCGGTGCGAGGTTCGCCGTCTGAGGGAGGCACAGCAGTGTGCGCCGATCGGATGAACACCTGGCGATTGCGGTAGCCGAGCGACTTTGGATTTAGGCGGCCGGTAACGAGGTCATACTCGGCAGGCTCGATTCCGTCGTGGTAGTTGGGTTCCTCAAGCAATAGATCAATGGGCGAGAGCGCATCGAATTCACCGGTAAGAGTGCGAAAGGCACCACCTGCTTCCGACCACAAGTAATCGGGCGCGTCGATGTTGTTGGTGTAGGCGCGGGCGTAGGCGGTTCCGCAACTGCGGCACGTATACAGTTCCAAGACACGCGCCCCACACTCGCACGCATCAACCGGTTGCCCGAAGAGTTTTCCACAGATGCCGCTGCGTTGTGCCCTGGGTAAGGCTGAACAGTCGGGGTCCATGCAAACCCACAATCCCGGAAGGCCGCGATAAAACGAATGGATTCGGCACGGCAACAGACCGGGTTCTGATGCGGATTTTCGGGCGGTGCTTCCAAGCGCGATAAGGTTGGTCATCGCCTTGGCAGCCTCCATATCCGTGGCGTCCGGAAACAGCATCGGGCTTAGGCCATCCAAGGGCCTGGCTTCGGTCATCGTGAGGTTGATGAGGTGGGCCATTGGCGGAAATGTGCTCAGCGCGTCGTATAGAGCTTCCTGCAAGTCGCCGTCCGGGGCGATGTTTCGATTGATTAAGAATGGCTGCACTAAAGACAATCGCGCTTCGTCCGACTCCGCGTTATAGAACTGCTGCAAATCGATCTCGGCGAGGATGCGTGCATCGGCGTTAGTACCTTGGGCCGCGCTTGGTCGCCAGTTGAGTTCGCCCTGCACCTGACTGAAGTCAGACGCCTTTTTGCCGGTCAATTGAGCCCCGAACTGGATGGCGTAGTCCGGGTCTTTGAAACTGGCGCTGGTGCAAATCACCTGCAGCCGTTCGGCCGGGATGCCAAGACGCATGCGCAAGCGCCTGATGAGCAATGCTACTTCAGCGCCACCAGCTCCTCGGTACAAGTGGGCCTCGTCAATGACCAGCAGGAATTTTTCACTCGGATTGGCTGCCAGCCAATCGCGGGTGGCGTCGAATATTGGCCGCTCAAGCGGGCGCATGAGCATGTATTCGAGCATCGAATAATTGGTGACGAGTACGTCGGGTGGGGTCGCCTGTACCTCATGGCGTGTGACTAGTTCCGGATCGGACGAAAGCGTAATGCACCGTTTGAATTCGCCGCTTCGCGAGTCTCGCCAACGGGATCCTTTCTTTCCGTACCACGCGGCCAAATCCGGCTTCGCGGGCCATTTGCCTCGCTTCTTGAGTTCACTTACCAGTTGGGCGGCTGCCGCTTGCTCTTCGCCGGCGGGGCCTGCCGCAAGTTCCAGATTGTCCACATAGTATGTGCCGATCGGCGCGAGGCGCTCCTTGTCTTTTTCTTCGTCGCGCACGCCCGGATACAACGTTCTGCTGGTGTAACGTGCAAACCGAGCGGGACGGCCGGACCAATTCATGAAACGCGATACGATGCGAGGATCGCCAAACAGTAAGCGGAGTCGCCCTAGCTGGTCGTTGACGAGGGCGTTCATGGGATAGAGGACCATTGCACGGACGGCGGGACTGTGGCCGAACTCCGCCCCCTTGCGTTGTGCTTCCTGGGCCAGCTTGCCGAGAATGGGAAGTAGGAAACACTCGGTCTTGCCGGAACCCGTACCCGTCATGACCATGAGACTGCGCCCTTCGACGAGCGCGAGGGTCGTTGCCTCCGCCTGATGTTGATATGGCGGATCATGGATGAGCACGCCGAGATTGCCCTGTGGCTTCGAGACATCCGCAAACACGTCCGTCGTCGCCGAGTCAATCCCAAGTGAGCCAAACGGTGCAGAGGCCTTATAGCGTGGCGTGCTTTCGAGATACGGCTTCTGGTGTATCACGCCCAGTTGTTCAAGCAACTGCCGGCGCTGAGCAACAAGTGAAGGGTTGCTGATGTGGTATGTCGCTTCGATGTAATCGCGAAGCGCCATGTGCAACTCTTCGATAGTCTCGCCAATCGTGATGGCCATACCCTGCTCCTGATTTTAGCTACACACTATCTGACGATTGTTCAAGCCACATTGACGATCGAGCGAAGCGGGACTCTTCTTCAATCTCCGTGTCAGGAAAGCGAAACGCCATAAGCCCACCTGCGGCATCGACCCGTTCTCCGATGGCTTCCCATCGCCGCTGTGCCCACATGGGGATGGGTGAGTACACGAAAAGATCGCATGTTTCCGGCTTCACCGCCCGCAGACGAAACTCCTGCGGCTGCCCCCGTAATGCATCGATAGCCATCTGAAGATGCCACGCTTCATCGCAGCCCCTCCACCGACCGTGCGCGAGGGGAAAATCGAGCAGGTGTTGCGGCTGCCCGCCTTCTAGATGCACATAGCACCACAGCGGCGCGCCATAGGCCTGCGGGCGGCGCGCGATGAAATTTCCGGTCTGTTGCTTCGGAATTGTCCAACGTCCCCGGTAAAAGCGCACGGGCGAAGCCGGATCGAGAATGACAAGCCCAGGAATGTCTCCGGATGACGGCGTGGACGTAAGACGATTATGGTAGCTTGTGACGTGCTGGTCGGCGGCTTGAGCACGCGGAGCCCTTACCCACCGTTCATACGGAATCTCGATAAGGCCGATTCCCAGAAGGTCACTTCGAAGGCTTTCACCATGTAGTGGCCGCAGCACGCGCAGGCATCCGACCGCTTCGATGCGTGCCTCCAAATCCGGTGGCAAAGCCGATACTTGATCGGCACTGATGCCGACGAGTACGACCGACGCATTATTTCGTGGGACGAATGCACAGGGTGCCGCGTACAAGACAACAGCAGAAGAATCCGAAAGATCGCGGTACTCGTGAAAGTCACCGAGTGCGATCATCTGCTCTAACGTATCTTCGACGAGTACACTCACGGCTTGCGTATCTGAGAGGAGGCCTCGCATCGGCCGCGTCACGCTACGTATTAGCGACGATGCCGCGCATGGGCACAAGAACCCCGCTGTTCGCCGCAAGGAGGCGGCGATCGTCTCCACCGATGTAAGTGAGTGCTTCGTCGGATCAAGACCGAGCGATGCGACCGTTTGCTTCTGGAGTTGGCCGGAATCGAGGCGCCTCATCTCCACCTCCAACTTGCGCACAATTCCTGCGACCCCGTAGTGGCATTGAGTTCTTTGTCCAAGATGACAACTACGAACCGCGCCGCGCGTATGAAGGTAGGGTACTTTAGCAGGTAGTCGATCCCTTCCGACAGTCTGTCGCCGGACCAGTTCTTGACCTCAGCGGGATCACTCGCGACTCGTAACGCGAATTCCGCCAGCCATTCAATGACTGAATCGTGTAATCGAGCGTCGGCACATTCCAGGAATCGCACCACCCATTCCATTTCCCGAATGCATGACGATATATCCACGGAGTTCATGGTAGGAAGGCGCTGCCTTAGCCTTTGCGTAATCTCGGCTTCGTAACCGGCCGTCCACACCGCACGTTGGAGATAAGCGAGGCTCCTTTCGCCTACGTAGAATGCATCTTCAATCTTGATCCACTCGTTTCCGCAGAGGCGTTCGATAATGTACCGTTGGATTGCAGCCAGAACCTCGCGTTGTCGCGTGATGCTAAACACCTGGCCTGTCGCCTTTGCCGCATTCCATAACTCTGCATCCTGCCATGCATGGGATAGCGCAAGGGAGACATCCTGCGGATAGTCAACGATAGGATTACAGCCAAGCTGCTGGAGACCCGTGACCACCGGCGGCGCAATGATGGCTGCCGTTTGATCGGATTGGCGCGCGATGAACATCCCACCGCTATCCGGTACTTGCAGGATCACATCATCCGCAAGGGCTTCTTCTCGATCGGGATGCTCAAAGTGACGCAAAGCAATTTGCACGGGCGCTGATGCGCCACTGTCATTCAGGAGTTGAACTTCGTACCGGCAATCCCGATGGCGCAGTATCCAGCGAAGTGGCGTCGAATCTCGTTCGCAACGCAGCGTAAAAGTGCCCAGTTCATCTGCGGCAAAACGCAACTCGCACGAACTCGCTGTGTCGTACGCGGCTGCCATCGTACGATCGTCTCGAAGATGACGGTTGAAGTGGCGATCCCAAGTGGAAGCATCGACCGGCAACGAAAGAGACGGCAGTGTTTTAGCCTTCTCGTTTTCGGTGCCCGATTTAATCAGCACGACGGTACATCGGAGTTGCCGATCCAATGGCCCCTGTACGCTGATCTCCGCTCGGCGTTCCCAAAGCTGTTCCAATGTCGGGCGCGGCGGCTCAATTCGTGCAAGTAAAGGGCCTTGTGGGCCGTCGCTCTGCGACCACGGCCGGCTCTCCCGGATACGCATCAACACTTCAAGATCACCGAGAGAGTCAACGGCATCGCTGCCGATGCGTCGTGTCGCAAATCGAATTGTATGAAGACCGACGGGAAGTTGCGGCAATTCCACGAACGCCACGTCGCCGGGTTCCACATTGTCTAGCGTAAGCGGAGTGCTCAGCCCCGAACCGATCGACACCACGATTGCCGAGACGCAGTGGTCTGTGCGAACGCCCAAGCAAGGTCGCTCCGATGCAAGCCATTCGCCATAACCGTCATCATTCCACTGCGACGGCGCAAGGCCTGCCGGCCATACCTCGATCGTCTTGGATTGTGTAAGCCCTAACCGACGTAGCTGCGATTCCCATTCGGCGTCGATCACCTCCGGAAGCGCAATCGACACCGCGCTAACCCCTTCGCACGCCAGCGAAACCGGCGGTACGCCTAGATTGTCGATACTGCCCGCGCGTAGCAGCAGATACCGCTCACCGGGGCGGACCCGAAGATTGCGAACTTCGTAGGCCAAGCCATCGGAAGCGATGCGGAAGAGCCATATTGGACCTGGCCGGATCAGGCACTCGGTACGCAATAGCGCTTCTAGCTGAACGTCTCGCCTATCGAAACGAAGCAGCACCTCATCCTGTTGAGGCCAGCGAGCCAGATTGACGCGCTGCGAGCCGTATAGGCATTGTCCGCGCGCGAGCGGGCGTCCTGCGCTGCCTGCTACGGTGCAACGAGATTGGGTCAGCACGTCGCGAACCTTTGGAAACCGTATCAGCAGTTGCGACAGGTCGGGGATGTCGAGAAATGCGTCCCATGATGAGTTAGCGCGGTTGCTTGGACGTAATACTAGCCTAGGCTTGATACCGAGGGCCGCGATCTCCGCGCGAGCCTCATGCGGCTGTAGTCGAGAAGATAACGTGCTGCCGCATCGAGCAAGTAACAGCCCGCGCACGGTCGCGCGCTCTTGGGCAGCGTCGCGTGCGGATCGCAGCCATCCGCGTGCCATACGCTCTCGGTCAAGATCGGCACTGATCCGCGTCATCGTTCCCGGGTGCATGAACGCGTCGGTACCGAAGCCCCCCTGTAGAAGCAGTGCGGCGGCAATCTGTCCAATGAGTTGAGGCTCCTCGGCGAGATTCTGAAACCGCGAGGACGCATTCCAACTCCGCGAAGCAATAAACTCCCCGAGCACTTGCGGCGACTCAAATAGATCCGCGGAGAACGAATGCCGCAGCTCATAGAGAATCCGCGCCAGTTGGCGCTGCAAGTCACGCGGGAGTATCGCGTGAGTGATGGGCCAGCAAATGATGGAAAAATGCTCTGCCCAGGTGCCGGTCGGAGCAGCTCCGCCCAACTCGCGATGAAACCATTGGTAGCACTCACGAAGCCAGGAACGATCACCTCTTGAAGCCCATCCGGGCGTCATCGTCTCGAACGTTTGCCAGTATTCATCGCCCGAATACCAGTAGCCAATTTCGGCGGAATATGCGATCCAAGCCAGGCTGTGCAGCCGAGAAGGCGCTTTGGTGGCGATGTGACCTCGCACTGCTGATTGCAACGTTTCGATGTCTGGTTGGGACAAACCGTGTTCCAACGCAAATACGGGCCGACTCCCCTTCGTCGCGCGGAGTTGCAAGTAATGTCGATGAAGGCGAGATTGGTATTCATCCAGGCTAACACTCATGGGCTAGCCTCCATGTCGATGGCTGCGGATCCAGTCCATCCACGCAGAATGAAAGGGCATGTCATCGCTTCGGATCGCTCGACGGTCGCGCCTATTAATAACCACACCCTTGGAACGTTAGGCGACTCCGAATTGGTTTGTGTCGTCTGCATTGTGAACGTGTCGATGAACATAGTCGGCCGAGAGCATCGCCTCGATCTGATCCACCGTATGTGTTTGGAAATCGGGACATCGCTCGGCACGCGGAATTAGCCATCGCTCCTTGGCAAGTTCTGATATCTCGGCAACGGTCAACAAATCGTGGTACTTGGGACGTTTCCGAGTCCCGTTCAAAATGGCTCGCGCGTTGGTTGCTAGTTCGGCGACGAAGACCTCACGTCTCACGCCATGTCTCAGCAATTCTGGACGAAGTCCGATGAGACTCATTGCGTGCCTGAGTGCCCGCAACCGCCAGTTGGGGCCATCGCCGAAATTAAAGCCCTTGGCATAAGCATGCCGCCTGCGGCGCAAATAGGCGCGTACATCAGTGAAGATTGCTTCCGGAATGTGAAAATGCCCCCATCCCTCAGTGTAGCCCAACTGCCGCAAGACTGTTACCCCGCCAAGACGCACGCGGTTATAAACCGAAGAACGACCAAGCGCCGATGTAGTTGTTACCGCGACTAGTTCCGCATGTTTGCGCTTGCGAGAAATGATCCCTTTGGTCGTGTGATAGCGGGACCGGAATGCATCCCGGACCTCGACGGAGCGAATAAGCGCGGCGACAAGTTTGCCGCCCAGGAGCCTGTTGTAGGGCGGCAACGAACCTAAGACGAAGGCATCAAGCATGCCGACCAAACGCTGCTTACGATCACTGGCTGACCACCCGATGTACTTATCTCGTACCGAGAGATTAAACACCGGATCACCAAGGGCTATCAGCCCGATCAGTTTATCGTTTGAGCGATCCCAAACCAGAAAGCGCATCCGCCTCCCGTAGCCTTTGGAAACAGGCACACTCCAAGTCAATGATGCGAGTCGAAAGAGATCGGATTGCCAAGTGCCGGATTCAATTAACTCCAATTCCGGCGTAATAGCGTTAGCGACCACATCGCCCCCTGCGGCGAAATACTGCCGTAACAGCGGCCACTGCTTCGCGATAAACTGAGATTCAGCTTCAAGACGCTCAATCCGTTGGGCGCGGTGCATTCTCCGAAGAGTATCTTTGCCATTTGAAGGCGGCACCAGACTTCCGTCCGCCGACTTCGTGAAGCCAAGTTCTTTGAGGTGCCGGCGCAGTGCCCGCCGTATTCGTGATTCGAGCGTAAATAGCGGGATCGTCGGTCGCATCGAAACGGATATCCTCCGACCTTGTGTTAGACTCCAACCATCATTTTAAGTGCTGTCACGTTCAAAGGAAACACTCTCCCAACCAGGCCCCGCAGACCAATCACCCGTGTGCAGGATTGTATATTGGCAACCCTCGTGAACGCTCCGACGAGGCAACGAGGGAGGAAATCTGCTCATGAACACTTCTCAATCCGCGGCAATCGTGCAACCATCTCCTAGCAGGCTGTTTGGCGTCCGCGCATACAGGTCGGGGTTGGCATCCGCGTCATCCCATGTGATGCCGTAGCTTCCCGACCAGTCCTTGTTCTTGTCCTTGCCCGGGCGTTTTTTCTTCTTGG
>Ga0116151_10004445_pt1 | contig 12277 bp, 12 predicted proteins | sample AD_UKC117_MetaG_FD_89893 | JGI IMG/M metagenome (GOLD analysis project Ga0116151, IMG submission 89893) | Active sludge microbial communities of municipal wastewater-treating anaerobic digesters from Hong Kong - AD_UKC117_MetaG | ecosystem: Engineered > Bioreactor > Anaerobic > Digestate... | reverse complement strand
GATCCGGTCCCGTTCCTCGGCGGTGAGATGGCGGTAGCTTCCCATGGCAACACCATTTGCTGTTCGGCATCAGATAGATGCCCGATTCATCACGGTGTTGCACCTCATCACGGAATCCACGACTACCTCAAGGGCATAGCGCCGCCGCATGTGCGGCTCACCCAGATCTTCGCGGGCGTGATGCCGTTCCTGCTCATGGTCTTCATCAGCATGGCCCTTGTCTATGTCGTCCCGAAGCTGGTCTTCCATCTTCTCGAGGTGTTCTATGGTCGCTAGGGGGACCGCCAGGAGCCGTGGCGTCGATGACGCGATGCTCGACCTCGGTGCCATCGAGCTGCGCGACCGCCTGGCGCGCGGCGAGTTCAAGGCCGTCGACCTGGCACAGGCGGCGCTGAACCGGATCGCCGTGCTCGAGCCCGAGCTTCGGGCCTGGGCCTGGCTCGACGGCGAGCACGTTCTGGCGCAGGCGCGGGCGCTCGATGCCCATCGTGCCACCGGCCGGCCGATCGGGCCGCTGCATGGCCTGCCGGTCGGGGTCAAGGACATCATCGACACGGCGCGGATCCCGACCGAGAATGGCTGTCCCGTCGACCGGGGCCGGGTGCCCGTGCTCGACGCTTTCGTGGTGGCACGCCTCAAGGCGGCCGGGGCCGTGCTGATGGGCAAGACGGTGTCCACCGAGCTCGCCTATCTGCATCCCGGCCCGACGCGCAATCCGACGAACCCGGCCCACACGCCGGGCGGCTCGTCCTCGGGCTCGGCCGCGGCGGTGGCGGCCGGCATGGTGCCGCTGGCGATCGGGACCCAGACGGGCGGCTCGGTGATCCGGCCCGCCGCCTATTGCGGGATCACCGGCTTCAAGCCCAGCTTCGGCGCCATCCCGCGGACCGGAATCCTCAGCCAGTCGCCGAGCCTGGATACGGTCGGCGTCTTCGCCCGCTCGGTCGAGGACGCGGCCCTCCTCGCCGAGCTGCTGTTCGGCCACGATCCAGCCGATAGCGCCACGCTCCCTGCCCCGCCGCCGAGGCTGCTGTCGACAGCGCTGGCATCGCCACCGGTGACGCCGATGCTGGCCTTCGTCCGCCCCCCCGGGTGGGCGGACGCCGATCCGCAAACCCATGCGGCGATGCGCGAGCTGACCACGGCCCTCGGCGAGCAGTGCTTCGAGGCCACCCTGCCCTCCGTCTTCGACGAGGCACCCCTGATCCGCGAGCGGATCAACTTCGCCGAGATGGCGAAATGCTGCTTTGCTTACGAGCGGCGGGGCCGTGACGTGCTCGGCGAGGAGACGCTGGCGGCGATCGACGCGGGCAAGGCGGTGCTGGCGCGCGACTACCTCGCCGCCCTCGATTGGCCGCACATCCTCAACGCGGCGCTCGGGCCGGTCTTCGATCGCTGCGATGCCATCCTGACGCCGGCGACACCCGGCCCGGCGCCCTCGGGGCTGGGGAGCACCGGCAGCTCCATCTTCAACGGCATCTGGACCCTTTGCGGCACGCCGGCGATCACGCTGCCGCTGCTCGAGGCCGAGAACGGGTTGCCGATGGGCGCGCAGCTGGTCGGTCGGCGCGGCGACGATGCCCGGCTCCTGCGCACCGCGCGATGGCTGGCGACGCAGGCGCTGGGCGCCGCTTATGAAGGAGTCAGCCGATGACGGATCGCCTCATGGCGCTTGCCGCCTTTTTCACCTTGTTCGGCTTTCTCGGCATCCTGATCTGGAATGTGCCGCATTGGGATCTCGTGCTCGTCGTGCTGATCACCCTGCTGCTGGTGGCCTGGGACTTCATCGCCACGCTGGGCAAGCAGCAGAACGGCGGCTGAAGGCGGCTCAGTCCCCGCCGTCCCCTGCCGCGTCGAGGGCCGGGATGCGCTGGACGAGCTGGTCGGCAATGGCCGCCTGCACAGCATCCAGCGGCTGGACCGGCGGCCGGCAGCGGTCGGTCGCGAAGATCCCGGCGGCCAGCCGCACGCGCTTCCAGAAGGCGATGCTGACGCCGATGTCCTGGTTGGAGAAGGCGAGGATCGGCAGGCAGCGCTCGAAGAGGGCCTGCGCCTCGGCCCGCTCGCCTGCGGCCCAGAGGCGCCAGATCCGGCAGTAGGCGGTCAGCACGCCCGAGGGGATGAAGGCGTCGAGGCCCCGCGCCAGCCCGTCGAGCATCTGCATGGCGGCCCAGCCGCCGGAGAGATGCAACCGGTCGCCGAGGGCGTCGCGCACGGCGGTATATTTCGGGCCGGCCGGTGCCGTCTCGATCTTGAGCGCCTCAAAGCCGGGCACCGCTTCGGCTAGGTCGACGATCGTTCCGAGCGCCAGCCCTCCGCCGTGCCAGTCGAGGTCCTGCAGCATCACCGGCGCCACCTCGCCGAGCCGTGCGAGCGCGTCCTGCAGGGCTGGCCCGGCAAGCCCTGCCGGCGGCTGCCAGAGCACCATGTCGGCACCGAGCGCGGCCGCCGAGCGGGCGAGCGCCAGGCTTGTCCCGGGCTCGGCGGCGCTGACCCCGGCCACCACCCGGAGCCGGCCGCGGCAGGCGTCGCCCACCACCTCGAGCAGCCTCTGCCGCTCGTCCGGCCGGAGCGATCCGACCTCGCCCGCGACGGCACTCGCCAGCACGCCCGTGCAGCCGGCCCGGGCGACGTGATCGACGAGTCGGGCGAGGCGAAGCTCGTCGAGCCGGTCATCGGCGGTGAAGGGCGTGTGCAGGCTGGCGACAATACCGGAGAGATCGCGTCGAACGTCGAATGTTGCCCCGGCCGCCATTTCGTCAGGCCGCTGAACCAACGGCGATGAGATTGCGCTCGACCTTGCCGAGATGCGCCCGCATGGCCTCAGCTGCGCCGACGACGTCCCGCTCGCGAATTGCCGCCACAACGGCCTCGTGATCGGCGAGGCTGTGATGGTCTTCCGACGGCCGCTCGGGCTTCGAGCCCTGCCGGCCCCAGACGACGGCGCGACGGACCGCGTTCAGGAGATCGAGGAGGGCAAGGAGCGCGGCATTGCCGGCCGCCTCGGCGACCGCCCGATGCAGCCGGTTGTCCCAGTTCTCGTAGTGACGCCAGGTTTCGACCCGCCGGGCGGCGACGACGCAGAGCTCCATTTCGTCGAGATCGGAGCCTGTCGCGTTGAGCGCTGCTTCACCGGCGAGAACCGGCTCGAGCAGGAGACGGGCGCGCATCACCTCGCGCGGGTTGGTCAGATCGGCGCTGCCGCCGACGGTCGAGAGCCCCTGCACCGGCCGGGCACCGAGAAGGGTACCCTTGCCGACACGCCGCCAGACTGCGCCTTCGGCCTCGAGAACGGCGAGCGACTTGCGCCGCTCGCCGCGCGTCACGCGGAGGGTCTCGCGGAGCGCCCGCCCGGATGGCAACCTCGCGATTTCCGGCAGCCGGTTCTGGGCCAGATGAGCCTCGAGCTGGGTCAACGCGCCCTGTCCCTCGTCCATTTTCCGCCTGCCGCGCTCCACTTGGCCAATATTCTTCTGGGCGAGGTCGACCCCGTCAAGCGGTATGGCGAGTGGACAGAAGACTATTGTCGAAGATCCGGTTAGCCATCGTCGAGGGTGAGCGTGCCGCGCGCTGCCCGCTCGTCGATTTTGCGTTCCACACAAAGACCGGGCAATTGGGAGGCCCGGCAGCGGAGTTACGGATCGAGGGCTCTTGGGACCTCGAGCCGCTGCAGCGCGCGGCAAACATATTCCAAACACAACGCGCGTGGCCGACCTTTCGGGCGGGCGGGGGCAACCCCGCCCGTTTCTCTCCCTGACCCTCTCCGCACGGATCGAGGGCTTGCGCAAGGCAAGCCCGAGGGTCGTCCGACCCCGTCATTGCCGGCGGTCCGCCGATGGGGTTAGATCACCGCCATCGGAAACCGTCGGTGTCGGACACAGGATGAACGAGCGCATTGGCGTCGTGGGCCTCGGCCGCATGGGGCTCGCCATGGCCGAGACCCTCGCCAGGACTGGGTATGACGTCACCGGCCACGACGTCATGGCACCGGCCCGCGAGCGCGCCCGGGCTGCCGGCATCGCGGTCGAGGAGAGGCTCGGCGCGCTGCTCAAAGGTAGTGGGCTGGTCCTCAGTTCCCTGCCGCGCGACGCGGATGTCGAAGCGATCGTCGAGGGACCCGAGGGCCTGCTGGCGCAGGCGCCGGGCCGCCTCCTCGTCGACACCTCGACCGTCGCCCCGCCCACCACCCGCCGGCTGGCGCCGCTGCTCGCCGACCATGGCCACGGCCTCATCGACGCCCCGGTGAGCGGCGGGCCGGCCGGGGCCGCCACGGGCGCCCTCACCTTCATGGTCGGCGGCAGTGCCGCGCACGTGGCGCGTGCCCGCCCCCTCCTCGATGCCCTCGGCAAGGCCGTCGTGCATGTCGGCGACAGCGGTGCGGGCAACCTCGCCAAGCTGGTCAACAACCTCTTCTGCGCCACCCATCTGGTCGGGGTCGGCGAGGCGCTGCGTCTCGCCGAGGCGTTGGCGGTCGATCCGGCCCGGCTGTTCGAGGCGGTCAACGCCGCCTCGGGCCGCAGCGCCGTTTCCGAGGTCAACCTGCCGCGCTGGATCCTCTCCGGCAGCTTCGACAGCGGGTTCACCATGGGCTTGATGAGGAAGGACGTGCGGCTCGCCGCGGCGCTCGCTCCGGCAGCCGGGCTGAGCCTGCCCCTGGCCCGCGCGGTCTGCGAGCTCTGGCAGGCGAGCGCCGCGACCCTGCCCGACGATGCGGACTTCAATCGCATGACCCAGTTCGCCCCGGCCAACGACCATGACTGAGCGCAGCACCAGACGCCTGGCTTCGTTGAAGTCGTTCGCCCTCGATGCCGGGCTCGGCAGCCATGTCGGCGGCGGGCTGGTGGCAGGGCGCGGCGAGACGGTCGAGCTGGTCGATCCCTGCGACGGCGAGACCTGGACGATCTATCCGGATGCCGGCGAGGCGGTGGTCGACCAGGCGATGCAGGCCGCCTCCGGCGCCCTGACGACATGGCAGGCGCTCACCGCCTCGGCCCGGGGCCGGCTCGTGTGGCAGGTGGGCCAGAAGGTCCGCGAGCGCCTGGACGACCTCGCCCAGCTCGAGACATTGACCACCGGCAAGCCGATCCGCGACACCAGGGCCGAGGTGCTCAAGGTCGCGGAGATGTTCGAGTATTACGCCGGCTGGTGCGACAAGCTGCACGGCCAGGTCATCCCCGTGCCCACCAGCCACCTCAACTACACCCGCCGCGAGCCCTTGGGCGTGGTTGTCCAGATCACCCCCTGGAACGCGCCGATCTTCACCGCCGGCTGGCAGATCGCCCCGGCCATCGCCGCCGGCAACGCGGTCGTCATCAAGCCATCGGAGCTGACCCCGGCGAGCACGCTGGCGCTGGCCCGGCTCGCCGAGGAAGCGGGGCTGCCGAAGGGGCTGGTGAATGTCCTGGCGGGGCTCGGCCAGACCACCGGCGAGGCCGCGGTCACCCATGCAGAGACCCGGCTCGTGGTCTTCGTCGGCTCGCCGCGGACCGGTGCGCTGATCGCCGCGGCCGCGGCCCGCAACACCGTGCCGACGATCCTCGAGCTCGGTGGCAAGTCGGCCAACATCGTCTTCGCCGACGCCGATCTCGACCGTGCCGCACTCGGTGCCCAGGCGGCGATCTGGAGCGGGGCCGGCCAGAGCTGCGTCGCGGGCTCGCGGCTGGTCGTCGATCGGCGCGTCCAGGAGCAGCTTCTGGACCGGCTCGCCACGGCCGCCGGCCGCCTCGTCGTCGGTGCGCCAGAGGACGAGGCGACGGCGATCGGGCCGATCCTCTGTGAGCGGCAGTGGCGGACCGTCGACGGCATGGTCGAGGCAGCGCGGCAGGCAGGTGCTCGGGTGCGCGCCGGTGGCGGCCGGCCGGCGCATCTCGCCGAGCGGGGCTGCTACTTCGCGCCGACCCTGATCGACGAGGTGCGGCCGGACATGGCCATCGCCCGGGACGAGGTCTTCGGGCCCGTGCTCACGGTGCTGCCCTTCGACGACGAGGAAGAGGCCATCGCCATCGCCAACGGCACCCGTTTCGGCCTCGCCGGTGCCGTCTGGACGCAGGATGTCGGCCGGGCGCATCGCGTCGCTGCCGCCGTCCGCGCCGGCACGTTCTGGGTCAACGGCTACAAGACGATCAGCGTGATGTCGCCCTTCGGCGGCTTCGGCGCCAGCGGCCATGGCCGCTCCAGCGGCGAGGAAGCGCTCCTCGCCTACACGCAGACCAAGAGTGTCTGGATCGAGACCGCCGCCGAGCCGCCGGCAGGCTTCGGCTACGGCGGCGATTGAGGCGGACTTCGCTCGTTCGGCACTGGACCCTGGGCCGGCTTGGCGGCAATAAGGCCCTCTGGACGTTGTGGAGGGGGAATACGCCATGACTTTTGACCTCGTGCTCAAGGGCGGGCACGTGATCGATCCGGCCCAGGGCATCGACCGGATCACCGACGTCGCCTTCGAGGGCGGCAAGGTCGCCGCCATCGGCGACGGTCTCGACGGCCGGGATGTCCGCCATGTCGATGGCCTGATCGTCACCCCCGGCCTGATCGACCTCCACACCCACGTCTACTGGGGCGGCACCTCGCTCGGCGTCGACGCCGAGGACTTCTGCCGCAGGAGCGGGGTCACCACCGCCGTCGACACGGGTAGCGCCGGCCCCGGCAATTTCCCCGGATTCCGCAAGCATGTGATCGAGCCGAGCCAGACGCGCATCCTGGCATATCTGCACATCTCCTTCGCCGGCATCTACGCCTTCTCGAACACCGTGATGGTCGGCGAGAGCGAGGAGATGCGGATGATGGCGCCGGCCGAGGCGGCCGCCGTGGCGGACGCCAACCGCGATGTCATCGTCGGCATCAAGGTCCGGGTCGGCCGCCACGCTTCCGGCACGTCCGGCGTGGCGCCGCTCGACATGGCGCTGCAGGTGGCGGATGCGGTGGGCATGCCGCTCATGGCGCATATCGACCACCCGCCGCCGACCTATGAGGAGGTGATCGAGCGGCTGCGGCCGGGCGACGTGCTGACCCATGCGTTTCGCCCCTTCCCCAACAGCCCGGTCGACGGCAAGGGCCAGGTCAAGGATCTCGTCTGGCGGGCCCGCGAGAAGGGTGTCATCTTCGATATCGGCCACGGCAAGGGCTCCTTCGCCTACAAGACCGCGCGCGCCATGCTGGAGGGTGGCTTCCGGCCCGACGTCATCTCGTCCGACGTCCATACCCTCTGCATCGACGGCCCGGCCTACGACCAGGTGACGACGATGTCGAAGTTCCTCTGCCTCGGCATGCCGCTCGGCGAGGTGATCGCCGCCTCGACGGTGAATGCGGCCAAGGCCCTGCAGCGCCCCGAGCTCGGCAGCCTGGCGCCGGGCAGCGTCGGCGACGCGACCCTGCTCGAGCTCAAGGACGGCTCGTTCCGTTACGAGGACGTGACCGGCGAGATCATGACCGGCGACCGGCGCATCCTCGCCCGCGGTGCCGTCGTCGGTGGCCGGGTCTTCCATCCGGCCGAGCCCGACGCCTTCCGCGCCAGCGCCAGCCACAGCAGCACGAGGGCCGCCGAATGACCGAGAAGACCGCCGACCAGCGTCTCGCCGAGCTCGGCCTGACCCTGCCGACCGCCCCCACCCCGATCTACACCTACGTGCCGTTCAAGCGCGACGGCTCGACCGTCTACCTCTCGGGCCAGGGCCCGAAGCTGCCGGACGGGACCTACGCCCAGGGCAAGGTCGGCAAGGACGTCACCGTCGAGGAGGCCGCCGAGCACGCCAGGCTCACCGGCCTCTACCTCCTCGCCGTCGCCAAGCTCGCCGCCGGCAGCCTCGACAAGGTGGAGTTCCTCAAGCTCTTCGGCATGGTCAACGCCGTGCCGGACTTCAAGGACCAGCCCACCGTCATCAATGGCTGCTCCAACCTGCTCGTCGACGTGCTCGGCGAGCGCGGCCGCCACGCCCGCTCCGCCATCGGCATGGGCTCGCTGCCCAACGGCATGACCGTCGAGATCGAGGCGGTGATCAAGATCCACGAGTAGGCGGGCCGCTGCCTACTCCACCAGGTGGCAGGCCACCAGCCGGCCGTCGGGCTTGGGCTCGAGGGCCGGCGTCTCGCTGCGGCAGCGGGGAATCGCGAAGGGGCAGCGGGTGTGGAAGGCGCAGCCGCTGGGCGGGTTCATCGGTGACGGGACGTCGCCTTCGAGCACGATGCGCTCGCGTTTGGCGCGCGGGTTCGGCATGGGTGCGGCGGAGATCAGGGCGCGGGAATAGGGGTGCAGCGGATTGGCGAAGAGCGCCTCCCGCGTCGCCAGCTCGACGATCTTGCCGAGATACATGACCGCTATGCGGTGGCCGATATGCTCGACCACGCCGAGGTCGTGGCTGACGAAGAGATAGGAGAGGCCGAACTCCTCCTGCAGATCCATGAGCAGGTTCAGGACCTGCGCCTGTACCGAGACGTCGAGTGCGGAAACGGGTTCGTCGGCGACGATCACCTTGGGCTCGAGCGCCAGGGCCCGGGCGATGCCGAGCCTTTGGCGCTGCCCGCCGGAGAACTCGAAGGGGTAGCGGTTCATCGAATCGCGCCGGAGCCCCACCTTCTCGAACAGCAGCGCCATGCGCTCCTCGCGCTCGGCACGCGAAATGTCGCTGTAGTTCTCGAGCGGCTCGCTGACGATCCGCCCGGCGGTCATGCGCGGGTTGAGCGAGGCGTAGGGGTCCTGGAAGACGATCTGGATGCGCTTGCGGAAGGGCCGCATGGCCTCGGCGTCGAGCTGGCTCACCTCGACGCCGTCGAGCTTGATGGAGCCGGCCGTGGGCTCGATCAGCCGGAGCGCCACCTTGGCGACCGTCGACTTGCCGCAACCCGATTCGCCGACGAGGCAGAGCGTCTCGCCCGGCTGGATGGCGAAGCTCACGCCGTCCACGGCCTTGACCTGGGCCACGGTCCGCTTGAGCAGGCCCTTCTGCACCGGAAAGTGCTTCTTCAGGCCAGAAACTTCGAGAGCGGGAGGTGTCGCGGTCATGCCACGAGCTCCGTCGCCAGCACCCGCTCGGCCTCGTGGCAGGCGGCGATGTGGCCCTCGCCCACCGGGCGGAGCTCCGGCGCCTCGCTCAGGCAGCGCTCGACCGCGAAGGGGCAGCGCGGGGCGAAGGCGCAGCCGGTGATCGGCTCGCGCAACGAGGGCACGATGCCCGGGATCTCGGTCAGCCGGCGCTGGCGGCCGCGGCCGCCGAAGCTCGGGATCGAGGTCATGAGCCCGCGCGTGTAGGGATGCGCCGGCCGGTCGAAGAGCTCGATCACCCCGGACTCCTCGATCTTCCGCCCGGCATACATGACGATCACCCGCTGGCAGGTCTCGGCCACCACACCGAGATCGTGGGTGATCAGGATCACCGCAGCGCCAGTGCGCGCCTTGAGCTCGATCATCAGGTTGAGGATCTGCGCCTGGATGGTGACGTCGAGAGCGGTGGTCGGCTCGTCGGCGATGAGCAGCTTCGGGTTGCAGGCGAGCGCCATGGCGATCATCACCCGCTGGCGCATCCCACCCGAGAACTGGTGCGGGTAGTCGCCGAGCCGCCGCTCGGCATCGGGAATGCGCACCAGCTTAAGCATCTCGACGGCGCGCGCGTTGGCCTCCTCGGTGCCGGCACCCTGGTGAATCCGCACCGCCTCGGCGATCTGGTCGCCGATGGTCAGCACCGGGTTGAGGCTGGTCATCGGCTCCTGGAAGATCATGGCGACCCGGTTGCCGCGAATGTCGCGCATCCGGGCCTCGTCGAGCGCCAGGAGATCGGTGCCCTCGAAGCGAACACTGCCGGCGACGGTGCGGGCCAGCCGGTCGGGCAGGAGGCGCATGATCGAGAGGGCGGTCACGCTCTTGCCGCAGCCCGATTCGCCGACGATGCCGACTGTCTCGCCGGCCATGACGTCGAACGACACGCCGCCCACCGCCCGGGTGACGCCGTCGGCGGTGAAGAAATGCGTCTCGAGGTCCCGGACGCTGAGCAGCGGTTGGGTCACGGCGGCCAACTCACATCCGCCGGGCGAGGCGCGGGTCGAGCCGGTCGCGCAGCCCGTCGCCGAGCAGGTTGACGGCCAGCACGACGGTGGCGAGGGCGATGCCTGGGCAGAAGATGGTCCAGGGTGCCACGCTGAGATAGAGCCGGCTCTGGGCGATCATGTTGCCCCAGGTCGGCACGTCAGGCGGCGTGCCGGCGCCGAGGAAGGATAGTGCCGCCTCCACGAGGATGGCCGAGGCGCAGATATAGGTCGACTGCACGATCAACGGGGCGATGGTGTTCGGCAGGATGTGGCGGCGGATGATCCGCAGCGTGCGGGTACCGCTGGCGACGGCTGCCTCGACATAGGGCGCCTCGCGGACGCTGAGCACCACGGCCCGCACCAGCCGGACAACGCGCGGCACTTCCGGAATGGTGATGGCGACGATGACGATGAAGACGCTGGCCTTGGTCAGGGCCACCAGCGCAATCGCCAGCAGGATCGCCGGGATCGCCATGAGCCCGTCCATCAGCCGCATCACGACCGCGTCCACCTTGCGGAAGTAGCCGGCGAGCAGGCCGATCGCGAGGCCGACGACGATCGAGAAGATGGCGACCGAGAGCCCCACCAGGAGCGAGATCCGGGCCCCGTAGACGGTGCGCGCGAAGACGTCGCGACCGAGATGGTCGGTGCCGAACCAGAATTCCGCCGAGGGCGGCTTCAGCCGCTGCGCCGGGGTCATGGAGATCGGATCGCCGGCGAAGTAGGGCGCTGCCACGGCTGTGACCAAGAGCAGGATGAGAATGAGGCCGCCCAGCGCCATGGTCGGGTTGCGTCGCAGGAACCGTGCGAAGGATGGCCGGGCGCGCGGTGGCGGTGCGGTGACGGAAGCGGCCGCCGGAGCAACGGGGGCGCTCAATAGCGGATCCTCGGATCGAGAAAGCTGTAGGAGAGGTCGACCAGCAGGTTGACCAGCACATAGACGCCCGAGAAGAGCAGGATGACGCCTTGAATGATCGGGTAGTCGCGCTTGGCGATGGCATCGACCACCAGCCGGCCAACGCCCGGGATGTTGAAGACGGTCTCGGTGATCACCACCCCGCCGATCAGCAGCGCCACACCGATGCCGATGACCGTGACGATCGGCACGCCGGCGTTCTTGAGCGCGTGCTTGAGCAGCATCGGCCGGGTGGCGACCCCCTTGGCCCGGGCGGTCCGGATATAGTCCTCCGACAGCACCTCGAGCATGGAGGTCCTGGTGATCCGGGCGATCAGCGCCACATAGGCGAGCCCGAGGGCGATGGTCGGCAGGATCAATCGCTGGATCCAGGGGCCGATGCCGTCGGCGATGGGCGCGTAGCCCTGCACCGGCAGCCAGCGGAGATTGATCGAGAAGAGATAGATGAGCAGATAGCCGACGACGAAGACCGGCACCGAGAAGCCGAGCACGGAGAAGCCCATGAGTGCCCGGTCGATCAGCGTGCCGGCCCGCCACGCCGCGAGCACGCCGAACGAGACGGCGATCACCACGGCGAACACGATGGTGGTGAGCGACAGCGAGATGGTCGGCTCGAGCCGTTCGCCGATCAGCTTGGCGACCGGCTCGTTGGAGAAGATCGAGATGCCGAGGTCGCCCTGCAGCACCCCGCCGGACCAGCGGATGAACTGCACCGGCAGGGGGTCGTCGAGCCCCAGCCGCTCGCGCATCTGGGCGATCTGCTCCGGGGTCGCGTTGTCGCCGGCGACGATCGCCGCCGGGTCACCGGGCGAGAGATGCAGGAGCAGAAAGACGAAGACACCGACGATGCCCATGACGAGCACCGTCGAGCCGAGCCGGCGGATGATATAGCCGAGCATCGCTCAGCCGGAGCGGCGCCGCGAGCGGCACCCCTCCTTCGAGCCGGGTCGCTGGATGGCGATCAGGATGCCTTCCGCTCGATGTTCCAGAACGGAATGATCTCCGGGATCTTCAGGATGCCCTCGAGGTTCGAGCGATAGGCCACCGGCGACACCCACTGGCCGAGCCAGACATGCGGCACGAAGTTCCAGGCGTTCTCCTGGATCTGCCGGGCGATCTCCTGCTGCGCCTCGAGCCCCTGGGCGGCCGCCCACTCGTCGCGCAGCTCTTCGTGCTTCTCGTCCGTGGGCCAGCCGAACCAGCCCTTGGTGCCGTTGGCGGCATGGGCGGCGAGTGCGATCGGGTTGTTGGCCGAAGCGGCGCCGGCCCAGGTGATGAAGATGTTCCAGCCGCCATCCTCCGGCGGATCCTGCACCGCGCGCCGGGTCACCACGCCGCCCCAGTCGG
>Ga0116151_10004443_pt1 | contig 12281 bp, 13 predicted proteins | sample AD_UKC117_MetaG_FD_89893 | JGI IMG/M metagenome (GOLD analysis project Ga0116151, IMG submission 89893) | Active sludge microbial communities of municipal wastewater-treating anaerobic digesters from Hong Kong - AD_UKC117_MetaG | ecosystem: Engineered > Bioreactor > Anaerobic > Digestate... | reverse complement strand
TGCCATTTTTTCACTTACCTTCCAAATGTGAGTCAATGATTGCAAGCACCTGGTCCCGGTTTTCCTTGGTTTTGGCCGAGAAGGTCAGAAATTCATCGGTTTCTCCGAGAGCGAGGGCATTTTTGATCCTTGTTTTTGATGAAGCTTTGGTGTTTCCGGACAGTTTGTCCGATTTGGTCATGACGTAGCATACCGGTATGTTCTTGGCCCGGAAATAGGATTGCATCGTCTTTTCATCCGCTCCGGGGATTCTCCTGCCGTCAAGCAATAAAACCGCCAGGACGATGTTCCGGTTTGAAGCGAGATAATCCTCGACCCGGCGGAAGAAAACGTCCTTTTCGGCCTTGCTTGCCAGAGCGAATCCGTAACCGGGCAGATCGACGAAAAAGAACTCCTCGTTCACCTGGATGAAGTTGACGAGCCGTGTCTTTCCCGGGGTTTGGGAGACCCGGGCCAGTTTCTTGTTGTTGAGGACGGCGTTGATGAAGGAGGATTTGCCGACGTTGCTGCGGCCGGTAAGGATTATCTCCGGTTGCTTAGTGTCCGGATACTGGTCCTTTTTGGCGGCGCTTTTCACGAATTTTACCGAACGGATCACCATTTTCTAAATCCCTTCCCTGAAACCGTTCACCCTGAGGATGAGAAATTTGAGATACAGTGTTTCATCGCTTCCTATTAAAACAGGATGGTCCCCCCTTTGTAAAGAGAATTTGACCATATGAAGCGTTTTTTCGCATTTTCTTGCGGCATCGCCGAGAATTTCCAGCATCTTTTCCAAGGACAGATAGTGCGAACAGGACGAAGTGACAAGATATCCGTCGTCCTTCACGAGTTCCAGGGCTTTCATGTTGATGTCGTAATATCCCTTTTCCGCTTTTTCCAGATGACTTCTCTTTTTGGCGAAAGCCGGAGGATCGAGAATCACGACGTCGAATTTTTCCTTGTGCGCGACCGCATCGTCCAGATAATTGAAGACGTTTGCTTCGATTGTATCGACTACGAGACCGTTATGCAGGGCGTTTTCCGCAATCCTTTGACAGGCATCCTTGGAAATATCGACGCATATGACCTCCCTGGCTCCCGCCAGTTTGGCCTGCAGACCGAAATTCCCGTCATGCGAAAAACAGTCGAGCACCCTTTTTCCCTTGACGAAGGAAGTGATCGCCAGATGGTTTTCCCGCTGGTCGAGATAACTTCCGGTCTTCTGTCCGTTTTTGAGATCGACAAGAAGTCCCAACCCGCCTTCCTTGATTTCCACCCGGTCCGGGACATCACCGTACAACAGTCCCGTTCTTTGTTCGAGGCCTTCCTTTTCCCTGGCCGGCACGTCGCTTCGTTCATAGATACCCTTCGGCTTGTAGATCCGGACGAGCGATTCCGTTATCGCCTTCGCCCTTTTCTCCACTCCGAGGGAAAGGAACTGGACGACCAGATAATCCGAATACTTGTCGACGATCAATCCCGGAATCCCGTCCGCTTCTCCGAAGCATGCCCGGTATGTGTCGGTTAATCCGGCATCCTCCCGATGTGTTTTCGCTGCTTCCAGTCTTTTTCTAAAAAAAACGTTGTCGATTACATCATCGGGATTTCTTGATAAAATCCTTACGAAAATCTTTGAAGCCGTGTTCAAAAAACCTTGTCCGAGATAATCCCCAGAAAAAGTGTAGACATCCGACAGGTTGCCGGATTCGATCGGTCCCGTTATCCGGTTTACTTCATTACTGTAAACCCAGACATGGCCACGACGGATCCGTTCATCCTCTCCCTTATTCAGATATACCTTGCATTCGTTCATATATATTTTCCCTTCATCCTAGCGGACGCCGTAATGGACGAAAGCCTGCGGCATCAGGGCGTATTTGTTTCCTGTTTCCTGTAAATCCTTCGGAGTCATCCGGTTGATGGCATCCATGATCACAAATATATCCGCTCCCCTGGCAAGATATTCGCTTAGAAGAGAACATGATCGGGAAACCGAGTCGAAGGCAAGTACGAAATCGCCGATCATTTTTCTTTTCTGTCTTTCCAAATCATCCGGTTTGACAATGTGTTCCCTTGTCAATGCAAACAGATTTCGAAAAGCTTCCATTGTTTCTTCCGGTTTTTTGGTTTCGCTATACAAGATAATGTGTCCGTAATTAGTTGTGACGGAAAGTGAAAAGTCGAAAGTGTCGTTCACCAGACCTTGCTTCTGCAATTCCAGTTCCCTGCCGCTCATCTTGCCCATATAATTCTCCAAAAACAGATAACCTTTTATTTCTTCTAGGGCAGCTTCCATCGGTGTCCTTAAGACTGAATTCTCCAGTTTGATCCCCATCATCACGATACTGTTGCGTAGATCGCGTTTCTCCGTATAATATTCCCTGGCAAGGCCTTCAGGATCGATTTTCCGAATTCTTTTGAAATGGTCATTTACCAAGACATTGTCTGATGCCAAATTTTCGAGGAGCGTAATGATTGCTTCCTTATCAACGTCTCCCGCTATCACCAATATCATGTTTTGATAACGATAAAAGCATGAAAATGCCTTTTCCAGAATGCCTGCGGAAATCGTCCGTAGGCTTTCCTTTGATCCGGCAATGTCGTTTTTAACCGGGTTTGATCGGTATAGGGAACGCATCAGATCAAAATATAGCGACTGCTCGACATCGTCGTCGTAAAGGGAGATTTCTTCGCTGACAATTTTCTTTTCTTTGTTTATCGCATCTTTTCGGAAATCAACGTTCTCAAGCATTTCGAAAAGCAATTTCAGAGGTTCGTCGATAGCCCCGACGGTTGAAAAATAAATGGCCGTCCGGTTGTTGGTCGTATAAGCGTTGGCCGTAGAACCGATTTCGGTGAACTTCCGTGTGTAAAAGCCATCTTGGCTTTCGAATAAGAGGTGCTCAAGAAGGTGCGCCGATCCGGCGGGAAAACTCATTTTCTCGTCTTGGCATTCGATGTTTTCATCTTCCGATCCAAAGGGAATTATTAAAGTGACGGCTTTGCGGAAAAAACCTTTTTTTGGCAAAACTACAACTCTAAGTCCGTTTGTTAGCCTAATGTCAAGCATTTTTTCCCCGGATAACCACGTGGCGTTGTTAATCGTCATAATATTCCCCTCCTCTTGTTCACATAGACTGTATCGAGAAAAAGGGATGAATATGCTTGACGGACATCTTCCTTCGACACCCGTCTGATGTCTTCGATCGACGATTGCATATCGTATTCTTTGTTATAGAACAGATCGTAAAAAAAGATCCGGTTGACTGTCGAACTTGGAGAATCGGCTGCCTGATGAATTCTTTTCACGATGACTTCCTTGGCCATTTCCAGGTCCTTTTCACTGATTTCCCGGTCTTTCATTCCGGAAACAATCCTTTTTGCCAGTTCCTTGGCTTCGATTTCTTTTCCCGGCTCGATGGCAGCGAAGACAAAAAGAACGCCTTTGTCTCCGATATAATTGGAAAACACATCGTAACCAAGATGACGTTTTTCCCTGAGTTCCAAGAACAAAGACGATTGGTCGGAATCCCCCAAAAGCACGTTAGCGACGATAAGCGCATGGTAAAGGGGATGCCCCGGAACGATTTTTGTCCGGTAACCCATGTAGATTCTTGACTGATGGACATCGGCCAAATCTTCCGATTCGGTAGGAATATCGGGTAATATTCCTTCGTCGTCTATCGGACGTAATAACGAATCATTATTGCCGTACTTTTCAAGATCTTCGAGAATATTCAGGTATTTCCGATCAAAATCGCCTATCGAATAAATCATTATCCGGTCATTATCGATCATATCATGATATGCTTTGACAAGGCTTTCCCCAGTCAGATTGTCGATCGTTTCCAATTCTCCACGTGCGGAAAACCGGAATAATTCCTTGGGAAACATCCGTTTGCGGAAACAATCGTAGCCATAGAGAAACCGGTCGTGGTAATCATTTTCAAGCGATTCCCTTAATAAGCGTTTTTCCAGTTTGAAAAGGTCTTTGAAATAATCGCATCCTCCGAAATCCGGTTGAAAAACAAGTTCTTTTAGAAGCGACAACGCCTGAGGAAAAATCACCGGATTACCGGGAAGATGCTTCTCGGAAGGAAAAATCAAATCGAAAGAGATCACGCTCTGAAATCCGATTTTTCTTGTGGATGTGACGATTTCAGCTCCGTACAGGCTTCCGAGTTCGCGCTGAATCATTGTCCTGTCTTTAAGTCTTTTGTTTCCGCCAGTGAGTATTTCCGGTAAAAGTGCTCTTTCGTTCAGATTGTTTTCTTTGAAATCGCCGATAAAACAAAGCGATATCTGGACACCTTTGAACTTATCGGTATGTATGTCTCTTATGCGGGTCTGTCCCGGGTTTGTTGCAATTTTGAACATCGATGTCTCCTTATAGAACAATGGATGTTTATCGGCGATAAACATCCATGCTTTTCATTCCAACTCCAGGGCAACCTTCATCATGTTGGTAAAAGCGGTTTCGCGTTCGCCTGCCGTCGTTTCCTGTTTGGTCACGAACGAATCCGAGATTGTCAGAAGGCAGGCCGCCTGTTTGTCGAGAACGGTGGCCACATGGAAAAGAGCGAATGCTTCCATCTCCACGGCCAGACATTTGTGTTTGTTTACGAAATCAAGATAGATATCGGGATTTTCGCGGTAGAACACGTCGCTTGAATGGATTCTTCCCTGAGCCAGGGATATTCCCAGCCGGTTCGCGTTTTCGATCAATTTTAGATTAAGTTCAGGCGATGATTTCAAAATATGCTTTTTGTATCCGTTTTGGGCATTGGCAAAGTTGGAATCACTCCATGCTTCGGTCACAAGAAGCGTATCGAACAGTTTAAGTTTCGGCGAATAGGCTCCTGCCGATCCGATGCGGATGATCCGTTCGACATTGTAGAATTTGAACAGTTCATAGGAATAGATTCCGATCGAAGGCATTCCCATTCCTGAACCCATCACTGTGATTTCCTTGCCGTTGTATTTGCCCGTGAATCCGAGCATGTTCCTGACGCCATTTACTATTCTGACGTCACTCAGAAACTTATCGGCGATGAATTTGGCGCGCAAGGGATCTCCGGGCATCAAAACCGTCCTGGCGATATCCTGCAATCTTGCTTCAATATGCGGTGTTGGCATTATGACACTTCCTTTTCAGGTTCGGGTATCTGAATCAGCGTCTGCAAAAGGGAGACGAACTCTTCGTCAAGCGGTATCAAGAGATCGTAATACATTCCGCTTACCGATGATTTTACATGATAATATTGCTGTTTCTGGTCTTTTTCGATCCGGTGAATGACGAACTCCCGTCCAGCGACGGCGGTCTTGTTCCTGGTTTCTGTTTCTTTGACCTTCTGAGACGGGAATATCTCGAGGAAGACTTCGCCGTTCAATAAATAAAGGCCGGCTTTGCGGACGAATAAGGAAAGACCGCTTTGGCCAAGAACTGGCACATACAATTCCATTCCCGGTTTGTTTTTAAGCAGGAACTGATATTGGGAAAAGACCTTTTTTTTGGCTTGAAAATTCATCATCAGATCGCGGGCGAACATATAAATGAGCAAGAGACCGAAAAAAATCAGAATGGTATAGATATCGATTCCGAATTCAAAAATCCGGTCCATGACATACAAAATGACGGCGAAAAGCACGGTGTTGGTGATATTCATCGTATATTTGATGGGGGAGGCCAGTTTAATGGCGGAATCCATCAGTGCTTTTTGACGGCCATCTTCCATCAGTAGCCGCTCCCGGTTTCACCCTTGACCAAGGCAACGCCGTTCGACGTCCCGATTCTGGTGGCTCCCGCCTCCAACATTTTCTCTAAATCTTCCTTGGTACGAACGCCGCCGGCGGCTTTGACTTCCTTGCCGTTACAATTATCCTTCATCAATTTGACATTTTCCATCGTAGCTCCGGTGGGTCCGAATCCGGTTGACGTCTTGACGAATGCGGCTTCTGTTTTGCCGACCAGTTCGCTTGCCCTGATAACCTCTTCTTCCGTAAGATAACATGTTTCGATAATCACCTTGACGGTGCGGCCGAGAGAAGCCTTGACGACATCTTCGATTTCCTGTTTGACGTATTCGTCGTTTCCTTCCTTGAACGCTCCGATATTCATGACCATGTCGATCTCGTCGGCTCCGTTTCTAATCGCGTCCAGGGTTTCGAAAACTTTGGTTTCCGTAGTATTGGCTCCTAGAGGGAATCCGATCACCGTACATACCAGCACATCGGTGTTTAAAAGCTGTTCCTTGCAATACTTTACATGGCAAGGATTTACGCAAACGCTTTTGAAATCGTACTTGATGGCTTCGGCCACCAGAGTTTCGATTTCCTTGACGGTTCCGAATGCTTTCAGGTATGTATGATCTATCAATTTGTTTATCTTCATAAAACATGTCTCCTTCTGTATACAAACGCCGTTAAATCAAGGTTATATGATGTTTGTTAATGCTATAATAGTATACTTTAATATGACATAAAAGTCAATCAAAGCAAAAGGAAAAGCCGACAAGCGGATTGCCGGCTTTCTCTTATTCTTTGTTATTTTAAAAGCACGTCGTGACAACGCGGGCAAAGCCCGTTTTCATCGGTATCTGGAACAGTCATCCAACAACGGTCGCAGACGACTCCTTCACAGGGAAAGACATCGACCGAAAGACCGTTTTCGTCGTATGATCCTTTTCCTTCGGACTTGATTTCCAGCTTGGAAACAATGAAGACCTGCTGGAGATTGCATTGCATGCTGTCGATCAGGTTCTGATATTCTTCGTTAGGGTACAAAACGACGCGAGCGGCCATGCTTTTCCCGATCACTTTATTGTTTCTTGCCAGTTCCAACGCTTTAAGGACGATTTCGCGCATTTCCATGAAACGATCATATTTATCTATGATCTCCACGGCGTCCGGATATTCTTCCGGCATTGATAGATCCGTCAGGTAGACATCTTCCTTTTCGCGGTGGGGGATCAGATCATAAGCTTCCGATGCGGTATGCGGAATTATCGGGGTCATGATGCGAAGCAGACTGTCTGTCGCGTGATAGATGACGGTCTGGATCTGGCGGCGTCTTAGGTCATCGGCTTTTTCAATATATAGAACATCCTTGGAGAAATCAAGATAGAATGCGGACAGAAAAACGACATAGTTGTTTACGAGCCGGTAGACATCATCGAAGCGGAAATCGTCGTAAGATGCCAATACTTCCTTCATGAGACCGTCTGTCTTCAGAATTATGTATTTGTCTATCTCTTCCAATTGTCCATAGGGAACTTTGTTTTTGGTTTCATCATAATCAAACAGGTTCCCCAAAAGAAATTTGAGCGTGTTTCTGATTTTGCGGTAAGATTCGGAAACTTGTTTCAAAAGATCGTCAGACAATCTGACATCCGCCTGGTAGTCGACGCTGGATACCCAAAGACGATAGATATCGGCTCCCATCGTGTTGCAGATTTTGTTCGGATCAACGGTATTGCCAAGCGACTTAGACATTTTACGTCCTTCGCCGTCCAACACGAAGCCATGGGACACCAGGTTTTTGTATGGGCTCTTGCCTTCAGTGGCGATACCCGTGATGAGACTTGAATTGAACCAACCGCGATATTGGTCGGAACCTTCGAAATAAAGATCGGCCGGATACGGAAATCCTCTTTCGATCATGGCACCATGATGGCTGGATCCGGAATCGAACCAGACATCCATGATGTCGGTTTCTTTCCGGAATATGCCGTTTGGCGATTCTTCATTAACATATCCTTCCGGCAATAGTTCCTTGGCACTCATTGTGAACCAGGCATCGGAGCCTTCCTTTTCGAAGATCGTGGCGACATGTTCGATGATTGTCTTGTTAAGGATCGGATTCCCTTTTTCGGTATAAAACGCCGGAATCGGAACTCCCCAGGCCCGCTGGCGGGAAATACACCAACTGCCTCTGTCTTTAATCATGTTGGACAGTCTCACGTCGCCCCATGAAGGATACCATTTTATTTTTTTGATGGCATCCAGGATATCCTGTTTGAGAATGTCGATCGAAGCGAACCATTGCGGAGTCGCTCGGAAAATAACCGGTTTCTTGGTCCGCCAGTCATGCGGATAACTATGGATGATTTCGACTGATTTTAACAAGCTTCCGGCTTCGTCAAGAGCTTTTATCACTTCGGGGTTGCAATCATCTACGAACAGTCCTTCGAACCGTTTGCCGGCTTCTTTTGTCATGCGTCCGAGCGAATCGACGGGACAATAGGCTTCAAGATTGTATTTCTGCCCGACCAAGAAGTCATCCTCGCCATGACCGGGAGCGGTATGGACAAGGCCGGTTCCATCCTCGATCGTCACATGATCGCCCAAGATGACCGGGGACACGCGGTCATAAAGCGGATGTTTGTATGTGATTCCTTCGAGTTCTGATCCAATGTATTCATGCAGAATTTCTGTTTTTTCCCAACCGAGTATGCCTTTCAACTGTTCTACCAAGTTCTTTGCGGCTACATATTTCTTTTTGTTATCGGTTGTGAAAAGAGCATATTCGATATCAGGACCGGCGCAAATCGCCAGATTGGCGGGAATCGTCCAGGGAGTCGTCGTCCATACCAGCATCAAAGCGTCGTCAGGCAAAATTCCTTTCCCGTCCACAACCGGCATCGACACATAAATGGAAGGGGACTTAACATCGTGGTATTCGATTTCCGCTTCAGCTAGGGCGGACTCGCTGGAAGGCGACCAATAGACTGGCTTCAGGCCTTTATAGATCAATCCTTTTTCAACCATTTGGCCGAAGAGTCTGATCTGGGCGGCTTCGAAACGTTTGTCCATGGTGACATAGGGATTTTCCCATTCGCCCAACACACCCAGACGTTTGAACTGCCGGCGTTGAATGTCGACCTGTTCTTTGGCATATTCGGCACAAAGTTTTCTGAATGCGACCACTTCGACCGATTTACGGTCGACTTTCCGGTCTTTCGACAAGGCATTTTCGATTGGCAGACCATGGGTATCCCATCCGGGCAGATAGGGCGCCTTATATCCTGCCATGTTCCGGTAGCGGATGACAAAATCTTTCAAGATCTTGTTCATTGCCGTGCCGGCATGGATCGATCCGTTGGCGTAAGGAGGACCGTCGTGAAGTACATACAAAGGACGACCTTCGTTTTTCTTCATGACTTTTCTGTAAAGGTCCAAATCGTCCCATTTCGCTTGGATCTCCGGTTCCCTTTGTCCGAGATTCCCCCGCATGGGGAAATCGGTATTAGGCATCAGAAGCGTGTCTTTGTAATTGTTTTTGTTATTGTCCATTCTAAAAACCTCCTGAATAAATAAAAAAGACCTTCCTCTCTGAGGACGGTCTTGACCGCGGTACCACCTTAGTTCCAGGAATTCCTGGCGCTTGTCGTCTTTAACGCAGACCGGCGGGAAAACTTACTTTTTTCAGTCTTCCGCTCGCGAGTGATATCCATACCGGAGGATCATCCCTGTTCGCACCGACCACAGGGTCTCTTTTTTTTCCGACCGTAAGGCATTGTCTCGCTCATTGCTTTCATTTGAATAAATTATAATCCAATGTATGATGTTTTTCAAGTAAAATCTTCCTATAACGCTCTTGCGATTATTCCGAGGATGATCTGATAGACGATGAGGCCGATCATCGGAGTGAAATCGAACATTCCGATTGTGAGCCAATTGCGGAAATATCCGAGATAAAGCGATGATATTCTGTCGAGGACCTGGTATGTCCGCGTATTTCGCACGCTTGTCCAACTCAAAATGATCGTTACAATCATGACGACGAAATAAACTTGCAATATGGAATATAGGATTGTCAGGATGTAATAAAGTATTTCCGGCATAAACTCACTTCTTCGTATAATCGTGGATGAACTTTTGCAAAGTCGGCCCTTTCAGGTCTGTTTTTTGCGCCATCAGATAGATTTTGTCTTGGATTTTAACGATTTCGCCGTCACAGGCGTATAGTACTCCGGTTAAGAACATCAGTACTTCGTTGGCTTCGGTTATCAGACAGTCGGAAAAATTGAGGACGACCGGTAACCGGTGCATAATCATTTCGGCGTATTCATAGATGCCGGAGGTATCCTGGACACGGTAAAACTTCAAGTCTTCGAAACTGATGTCAGTGGCCACGATTTTCTCTTTTTTTCCTAACATTCCCATTTTCATTCCCCGTTTCTGTAAAGGATCCTTCCGAGCCGCAGATGAGTTGCCCCCTCTGACATGGCGATCCTGTAATCGTCGGACATCCCCATGGAAAGGTAATTGCAGTCAACACCCGGGATTTTCTTAGAACGCAAGTCGTCCCGTAACCTAGCAAGCAGGGCGAAACTGTTCCTGATTTTCCCTGTGTCGTCGGTAAGGGGAGCCATTCCCATGAGTCCGATCACTTTTATTTTATCATACTTTGCGACTTTTTCACAAAAATCACGCAGATCTTTTGGTCTGACGCCGGACTTTGATTCTTCCGGTGATATATGGACTTCGATGAAACATGGCAATACCTCTATCCGTCGCTTCTGAATTTCCTCGGCGAGACTCAGACGGTCGAGCGAATGAAGGCAATCGATCTCGTTGATCATTTTTGCCACTTTGTTCGTTTGCAGACTGCCGATAAAGTGCCAAACGAGCTTTATATCGGATAAAGCTTCCTTTTTGGCCAGAAAATCGTTGACTCTGTTTTCCCCGACATTGTTAATCCCGGCTTCATAAAGTTCGCGAATTTCGGCCAATCCCACATATTTCGTGGCAGCCACGATCGTTTTACCCTTGGTTTCTTCCAAAAGTCGGATGGCGTTTTCCCGGATGCTATCAGGCATCGTAATCACCTCAGTTTTTCTTGCGGATGTAATATGAAAAAAAGGCGGACAGAATGACGAGATAAATCGAAATCGTGATCACATGGGAAATGTTCGCCTTATAGATGACGATCAACACGACCCCGGCGATGACATTTGCCATATAAAGCGAAAAAGAGATCCAAAAATTACGCTTTTGTTTCTTGTCACTCATATTGAGCCACTTTCCTTTTCAACTCTTCCAGTCCCTTGTCGGTCTGGAAACCGAACTTGAGAGGAGTAATCGATATGTAGCCATTATGGACGGCATGGTAGTCGGTTCCTTCGACAAACTCGTTGACTAAGTGATGCCGGCGGGTTCTGTAATGACCGTTTTCGGTTTTCTCGTAAGTGTACTCGAACGGGTAGTAACCGACATCGGTGATCTTTATGCCGTTTGATTTGTCGAAACGCTTGGAAACGAAATTGACATTGAGAATATAGTCGCTCGAAACAAGATCGTGAGCCAGAATAAAATCCATCGCCGCTTCCGTTTCGGCTTCCACGGGGCTATAATACCCAAAATCGGTAGAAAAGGCAATGCATTTGTATCCGTCTCTCAAAGCTTCCATACAGGCGCCGACGGTACCGGAATAGATTGTGTCGGTTCCGATATTGAATCCGTCGTTTATTCCTGATACGACTAGATCGGGATTCAGCTTCAATCCATGGATGGCAAAAGCCACGGCATCGGCCGGGGTTCCTTCCACGCTGTAAATGTCGTCTTTGTATTTCGTGACAATGGCTTCATTCCAGAAAATCCGGGAAACCGAGGCTCCGCTCATGTGCTTTGCCGGGGCCACCAGAGTGACGTCGCCGTATTTTCTTAGTTTTTCATAAAGAATCCGGATGCCTTTGGCATCGTATCCGTCGTCGTTTGTAAGTAGTATTTTCATCTTTTCAACTCGTTTCCTGTAATTTTTACAATGCCTGGTATATCGGCAATAATATCGCCAGGCTGATTGAATAATAGATCGATAGGGTGATGATGTCGCTCACGGTCGTGATGAAGGGGCCTGATGCGACGGCCGGGTCTATTTTGACCTTGTCCATTCCAAGGGGAATCAGAGCGCCAAGCAATGTTGATGCCAGGAGCGCCACAAAAACCGAAAAAGCGGTGACAACGGCGGTCGAAAGCGAGACCGCATCGAAAGCCTTTCCTCGGGAAACCAGATTGGTGACGATGACTAGGCCGAAAACAAGCACGCCGATCACCAATCCTTCGATGATCCCGGTTCCAATCTCCCTAAGCAGATATTTACCCATCACTTTTTTCGATGTGTCCCGTTCGGGCGAATTCAGATATCTGATCATGACAGCCAGACTCTGGGTACCGGTGTTTCCGGACATATCCAGGATCAAGGGCAAATAGACAGCCAGTCTGGCGGCCAGGACGATACTTGTATTAAGCGCTTCTTCGAAGAAAGAGAAAATCAACGATGTTAACAAACTGAGGAAAAG
>Ga0116151_10004440_pt1 | contig 12289 bp, 10 predicted proteins | sample AD_UKC117_MetaG_FD_89893 | JGI IMG/M metagenome (GOLD analysis project Ga0116151, IMG submission 89893) | Active sludge microbial communities of municipal wastewater-treating anaerobic digesters from Hong Kong - AD_UKC117_MetaG | ecosystem: Engineered > Bioreactor > Anaerobic > Digestate... | reverse complement strand
ATTCGCCAGACTTACAACCCGCCGGGCAGCTCGAACTCAACAATGATGTCGGGTTCAACCCGCCGGGCAGCTCGAACCCGACATCATTGTTGTTCGATGACCAGTTCAAGACCGATGTGTACGCCGGTTTCGGCTCGCTTCAATACGAGGCTACCGATCAACTCTCGATGTCATTGGCGTTGCGCTACGACCGCGAGGAACGGGATGTCGAAAGCCGGGTGCCGAACGTCCTGGATCCGGCCACCAATACGCCTATCAACCCCGGCTTGCCTGCCAGCGGCACGATCGCGCCGAAGTCGCGTGTGTACACCCAGCTACAGCCCAAAGTGGCGGTCACTTACAAACCGGTGCCGGAGTGGTCGCTGTTTGCCAACTGGGGCATTGGCTTCAAGGCCGGTGGCTTCAACAACCAGGGCAGCAACGCGGTAATCGAATCCAACTTCAATGTGCCGCTGGGCGCCAACCTGCTGGTCGAGGACGACTACCGCAAAGAGACTTCGAGCGCGATCGAGGTCGGTACCAAGGGCAGCGTGCTCGGCGGCCGGCTGGCGCTCGATCTGGCGTTCTACCGCACCGAAGTCGATGATATGCAGTTCTTCGAGTTCTACACGGGCGGGTTCGGCTTGCTCCGTACCGTAACCAATATCGACAAGGTCGAGATCCAGGGCGTGGAGCTCGGAGCCCAGTATCGAATCGCCGACGGCTGGACCGTGTTTGGTGCCGTGAATTTGACCGACAGTGAAATCAAGGAGAATGCGTCGCGGCCCAATACCGTGGGTAACGAGTCTCCGTACACGGCTGACTACACCATCAACCTCGGCACGCAAGCCAAGTACCCGCTGACGGATGCACTCGGTTTGGCCGTCCGCGCCGACTATCGCATCACGGGGCCGACGTGGTTCCATACCGTGCAGGGGCAGGACATTCGTACCGTGTTCGATCTGGTATTCCCAGGGCTGGGTACCGCTAACTACACACTCACGCAGCGCGATCGGTTTGATACGCTCGATCTTCGCGTCGGCTTGGAAGGCGAGCGTTGGTCGGTCACGGCCTTCGCGCAGAACGCTCTCGATGAGAAATGGATCGCGGAAGTGATTCCGGCACCGGAGTTCGGCGGTGCCTTCATCGCGCCAGGTTCGCGTCGCACGGTGGGCATCGAAGTCGGCGTCAAGTTCTGAGCAGCGCGCCGCGACAGAGGGGGTTGATATGACTGCAAAATCCAAGCACGCCCAAGGCGGTAGCGACAGGGCATATGTCGGCCAAGGCGTGCGTACGTTGGGCGGCGATGCACTGGTGGCGGGTGTGGCGAAGTACACCAGCGATTTTCAGTTTCCAGGGCAACTGCACGCGCACTTTGTGCGTAGTCCGCATGCGGCCGCGCGCATCAAGCGCGTGGATCTGTCGGGCGCACTGAAGGTGGCGGGCGTGGTGCTGGCGATGGAGGGGAAGGAAGCGGCGGAGCACCTTGATCCCATCCCGCACTACATCGATGCCGCAGTGTTTGGCGGCAAGACGGTGCACGTGCGCTGTCTCGCACTCGACCAGGTGTGGCAGTTCGGGCAACCCGTTGCGGTGGTCGTGGCTGAGGACAAGAAGACGGCGCGCTATGCAGCGTCGCGCGTGCAGGTGGAATATGAGCCGACCCCGGCCGTGCTTGAGGCCGAGGACGCGGTGAAGCCCGGTGCACCAGTGGTGGTGCCGGGTTGGGCCGATAACAGCATCATGGCACTGCCGTTTGTGAATGGCGATGTGGTCAAAGCCTTCGAGCGCGCGCATCGGGTTGTTAAAACGACAGTGCGTATCCATCGCTTCTCGACGCAACCGATCGAGACGCGCACGTACAACGCGGTCTGGGATCACGAGACGCACGGCATCACGTTCTATGCAACGGCCCAGAACCCGCATCCGCTGCGGCATGTGCTCTCCACGGCGCTGCGCATGCCGGAGAATCTGATTCGGATCGTGGCGCCGGCGATCGGTGGCGCCTTCGGCATGAAGATGCACGGCCACCCGGAAGAAGCGCTGGTGTGCTTGCTCACCAAGCGCACGGGCCAGCCAGTGAAGTGGGTAGAAGATCGCGAAGAGTGCCTGCTGATCGGCGCGCGCGAGCAGCTCCACGAAGTGGAACTCGCAGTGCAAAAAGACGGCGAGATCTTGGGTCTGCGCGATCGGGCGCTGGCGAACACCGGTGCGCCGAGTGCGTGTCCGGGCTGGGGCATGGCGTTTCTGACGGGCCTTACCTTTCCGGGGCCCTACAAGGTCACCGATGTCGATGTCCTGATGAACATCGTCACCACTAACAAGCCGTCCTGGAACGCCTCGCGCGGCTATGGTAAGGAAGCGACGGCGTTGGCGCTGGAGCTGGCGATCGACAACACGGCGCGCGCCATCGGCGTCGATCCGATCGAGATGCGGCTGCGCAACTTTATCGCCAAAGACGCCTTTCCGTATAACAGCCCCACGGGTCTGATCTACGACTCGGGTGACTATGCGGGCGCGGTGAAGAAGACGCTCGAGGCGCTTGGCTACGACAACTGGAAGAAGAAGCAGCAGCAGGCGCGGGCCGAGGGCAAGTTGCTCGGCATCGGGCTCGCCTACGAGCTCACACCCGAAGGCGGCGCGATCCCAGGCACCATGGTGGCGGGCTATGACTCCTCGACGGTACGAGTCGGGCCCGATGGCTCGGTGATGTTACTGACCGGTGTCACAACCCCCGGCACCGGCAACCCCACCGGGATGGCACAGATCGTGGCGGACGAACTGGGCGTGGAACTCGAAGGGATCCGAGTGGTTCAGGGCGATACCACCACCTGTCCGTACGGCTTTGGTAACTACTCAGGCCGCAGCACCATAGTCGGCGGCGGCGCAGCGGCGATGGCCGCACGCGAAGTGCGTGAGAAGATCCTCACGATCGGTGCGGCGCTGCTGGAAGTCGATTTCGCGACCGTCAGCCTCTTGCGCGGCGTGCTGCGTTCGAGCGCGAAACCCGACAAGACGCTGAGTCTCAAAGAGGTGGCGTACGCCGCCTATACACGTGCCTATGATGTGGGGCTGGCAATCACACCGCCACTCGAAGCCACGTGTACGTTCCGACCCGGACTCATTCGGCACACGCCCGATGAGAAGGGCCGCATCAATCCGTACCCGAGCTATTCGAATGCGGCATATGCGGTGGTGTGCGAGGTGGACCGCGAGACGGGCCAAGTGAAACTGCTGCAGTTTGCGGCGGCGCATGACTGCGGCAAGGTGATCAATCCGGTGCTGGTCGAGGGCCAGGCCTGTGGGGCGATCGCCTTTGGGATCGGCGGCATGCTGAACGAGGAGATCCGCTTCGATGCGCAGGGGCGACAGCTCACAAACACGTTCGTCAACTATGTGATGCCGCGCGCGCACGACGTGCCGGCGATCAACATGGTGCACCACGATAGCCCCAATCCGGTGACCTACCAGGGTCTGAAGGGCGCCGGCGAGGCCGGTGTCGGCGGCTCAGCGGCGGCGGTGGTGAATGCGGTAAACGACGCCCTCGCGCCCTTGAACGTGTCGATTACAGATCTGCCGTTGACCGCGCCGCGGGTCTGGCAAGCGATCCAATCGGCGGCGCAGCCAGCCCGCAAACGGGAGGTCGCATGAGCCTTCATCCGCAGTACGCGCGGCCACGCTCGGCGGCGCAAGCAGTAGAGGTCTTGGGCAACCTCGGTGCAGGCGCGGTTGTCATTGCGGGTGGTCAGGAACTGATGCCGCACGTGAACTATGGCCGACTAATGCCCACCGTGTATGTGGATATCGCGGCGTTGCCGGAGTTAGCGGGTATCACCGAAAAGGACGGCGAGGTCGCCATCGGTGCGCTCACGGTCCATCGCACTCTGCAGCGGGACGCCATTGTTCAACGCGCGCTGCCTCTGCTGGCGCATGCAGCGGCGCAGGTGGGCGGTGGTTGGCAAGTGCACAATCGCGGCACCGTGGGCGGCAATCTAGTCGCGATGCACCCGCTCTATGACATTGCGCCGGTGTTGTTAGCGCTGCAAGCGGACGTGGAGATCCAGGCACCGGAGGGTGTCCGGCGCGCTGCGCTCGGTAAGATCCTGGCGGAGACGAGTCATGGCTTGGGTACGTCGTCATTGCTGACACGCATTCTGTTGAAGCCGATGCAGCCGGACGCCGGCTGGGCCTACGAGAAGCTCAAGATCACAGCCGGCAGTTATGGCTCGGCCAACGCGGCCGCGGTCGTTTCTCTTACCGGCAACAAACTCTCGACGCTGCGCGTCGTGATCGGCGCTGTCAGTGAGCAGCCGCTCGATGCGAGCGAGGCACTGCACGGGCTACTAGGCAAACCGTGGGATGCGGTCGCAGGCGCCAGAGTAGAGAGCCTCTGCAGCGCATCGCCCAAGACGCTGCTCGACGATCAGCAGGGCGATGCCACCTGGCGTCGCGCCATGGCGGGCGTTGTGGCGCGACGAGCCGTACAGGCCGCCGTGGCCAACGCGCAACGAACTAACAAGTGAGGCATCGCTAGTGACAACCAACATGGAAGAGATGCTCGAAGATAGCGTGCTGCTGCAATGTCGAGTGAACAACAAGCCGTGCGAGCTTGAGATCGCGCCGGGCACGACGCTGCTAGAACTGTTGCGTGAGGAAATGCGACTGACCGGCACCCACATGGGCTGCATGACCGGTCACTGCGGTGCCTGCACCGTGCTGATCGACGGCCAAGTGGCGAAGTCCTGCATCACGCTCGCCGCCACGGTTCAACGCAAAACGATCACGACACTCGAGGGTCTGAAGGACGCAGAAGGCAAGCTAACACCCATCCAGCAGGCATTCTGGGACGAGGCGGGGCTGCAGTGTGCTTTTTGTGCGCCGGGCATGGTGCTCACCGCCACGGAGCTCTTGAAGAGCAACGCCGAGCCAACAGATGACGAGATCCGCACGGCGATGGCAGGCAACCTCTGCCGCTGCACCGGCTACCAGAGCATCGTGCGCGCGGTGCGCGCGGCGGCTCGTGTGATGAAACAACTGAAATAGACCCGAGGCTGAGTAGAACGATATGAATGCAGTGACGAATCGGAAGACCGAGGTGCGCGTGCTCCACGCCAAGCAGGCAACGCCCGCGGCGCTAGCACCCTACGGCACGATCCTCGGCTACCATCCCGACGTCAAGCCGATGCCGATCGAGTTCTACGACGGCAAGGCGAAGGTGCGGCGGGTCGCCGAGTTCAAGTCCGATAGCGAGACGGAGATGCCGGTCGTTACACTCGATCGCCGCCCGTTGGAAGTGCGCTGGATGGAGCGACACCCCAAGCACACGCAGGTGTTTGTCTCGCTAGGCTCGAAGCCATTCGTGGCCGTGTTCGCGCCACCCAGTGACGCCGAGACGCCAGACATCGACAAGGCCGAAGCCTTCCTTTTCGATGGCCAGGGGGGCTTCCTGATGCATATCAATACCTGGCACGAGTTCCCGTTCGCCGTGTTCGACAACACGAATCTGCTGGTGATCCTGCGCAAAGAAGCCACCGATGGTCTAGTGGTCGACAACGTGGTGCAGGATGAAGCGGTGAGCGCGGACTTGGTGAAACGCGATCTGCTAACACGGTTCGGAGTGACGTTCAAAGTCGAGGTCTAGCGCAAAGCGTTTGGGAGAACCGATTCGTGTCTATCGAGCCCTATTTTGTCCTGCTCTACCTCCACATCCTGCTGTTTGGCTATTGGCTAGGCGCAGATCTGGGCGTGTTTTTCTGCGACAGTCAGCTCACGCGGCATGACCTCGACATCGAAGAACGCATGCGGGTACGTCAGATACGCTACAAGGTCGATATGGCGCCACGCATCAGCATCGTGCTGATGCTGGGGCTGGGCTTCACCCTGGCTACCTACTACGGCTCGCCGATCACGGGCGGTTGGCTGCTCCTGGTGTGGCTGGCCTGTGCGGGCTGGCTGGCATCCATCTTTTCCGTGCGGCGCCTCGGCCGATCGCCGCGTGGTCTGATGTGGGCACGCTGGGATCGGCGCATCTGGGCGCTCGTTGGCGCCATCATGTTCAGTCTCGGACTCGTGGTACTCATCAGCGAATGGATCGCGGTGCCAAATTGGCTCGGCTTGAAGATGGCGATCTACGGCCTGATCGTCTGGAATGGCATCTGGATCATGCGGTCGGCGGACCATTGGTATCCGCTGATTGAAATGGCACGGCGCGGCGGTGATGAGAAACTGCGGGCGGAACCGCTGATGAACCGCACGCGTTTCTGGTGTGGCTTCTCGGCGGGGACGCTGTGGTTCCTGGTGCTCGTCGTGGCTTACATCGGTACTGCCAAACCCTTCTGAGCGGCGCGAATCGCCTGCCAGACCGCGTGCGGCGTTGCCGGTATGGCGATGTCGGTCACGCCGAGTGGCGCCAGCGCATCCAGCACCGCACCGATGACCGCCGGTGGCGATGCGATCGTACCTGCTTCACCGCAACCTTTCACGCCGAGCACGTTGTTAGGCGACGGAAAGTTGATGTAATCGGTGGTGAACGACGGCAGATCGTCGGCGCGCGGCATCGTATAGTCCATGAAACTGCCGGATAGCAGTTGCGCCGTGTCGGGATCATAAACGCACTGTTCCAGCAGCGCCTGGCCGATGCCCTGCGCAAGACCGCCATGCACCTGCCCATCGACGATCATCGGATTGAGGATCGCGCCGAAATCGTCGACGACTGCGTAGGCCGTGAAGCGCGTCTTGCCCGTCTCTGGGTCGATTTCCACCTCGCAGATATGCGCACCGGCCGGAAACACGAAGTTCGGTGGATCAAAGAAGGCTTTCTCTTCGAGCCCGGGTTCGATCTCATTGCACGGCCAGGCGGCTGGCGCGTGGGCCAGGAATGCCACTTCCTGGAACGCCAGGCCGCGATCTGTGCCCCGGATCGAGAATCGTCCGCTCTGGAATTCCACGTCCGTCTCGCTCGCCTCGAGCACGCGAGCGGCGATGCGTTTGCCTTTGGCAATGATCTTGTCGATCGCCATGGCAATAGCGCTGCCGCCGAGTGCCAGTGAGCGTGAGCCGAGCGTGCCGATGCCGTACTGTACCCGTCCGGTATCGCCATGGACGATGTCGACCTGCTCGATTGGCACGCCGAGCCGTTCGCAGACGAGTTGCGCAAAGGTGGTCTCGTGTCCCTGGCCGTGCGAGTGAGTGCCGGTCAGCACCACGACACTCCCGGACGGATTGACGCGGACGGTGGCGCCTTCGAACATGCCAACGCCACCGCCGGAGGCGAGATACAAGGCCGACGGGCCCTCACCGCCGGCCTCGAGGTAACAGGAAATGCCGATGCCGCGCAGCAGGCCTTGCGCTTTCGACTGCGCCCGTCTGGCCTCGAAACCGACGTAGTCGCCCAATTCCAGCGCGCGGGCGAGCAGAGCCGGGTAGTCACTCGGTTCGTACTCGAACCCGAACGGCGTCTTCCAGGGGAGCTGGTCCGAACGGATGAGATTTCGGCGCCGCAGTTCGGCACGATCGATACCCAGGTCACGCGCGGCCTGATCGACAATTCGCTCGATCACGAATATCGCTTCTGGCCTGCCTGCGCCGCGATACGCGTCGGTGGGCACGGTGTTAGTCCAGATGCCCCGCACGTCACAACAACCGACGGGAATGGCGTAGATGCCGCAAAGCACACTGGAGTACAAAAAAGTGCAGATCAGCGGCCCGAAGGTCGAGAAATAGGCGCCCAGATTGGCGTCGGTGTCGACTCTGAGGGCGAGAAACTTGCCGTCGGCATCGAGTGCCAGTTCGACATGGGTGACGTGGTCTCTGGCCTGTCGATCGCTGACGAAGCCCTCGCTGCGATCGGCCGCCCAGTGCACCGGCCTGCCGAGGCGGCGGGCGGCCCATAGCACGAGCACGGTCTCTGGGTAATGCTGCGCCTTGGTGCCGAAGCCACCGCCGACGTCGGGCGATACCACCCGCAGCTTGCTCTCCGGCACGCGCAGCGTAGCCTTTGCTAACAACAGTCGTTCGATATGCGGCGTTTGGGTCGACAGATAAAGTGTGAATTCATCCTTACCGCCATCGTAGGCTCCAGTCGCCGTACGAGGCTCCATCGGGTTACAGACCAAACGGTTGTTGATGAGATCGAGGCGCGCGATGTGGGCCGCCTTGGCGAACTCACGCTCAGTCGCGTCAAGATCGCCGCTACGCCAGTGAAACGCGACATTGCCGGGGGCCTGCTGCCAAAGGCAGGGTGCCTCGGGAGCAATGGCACGTTCGATCGTGGCAACCGCCGGGAGGTCGTCGAAGTCACATTCAATGAGTTCCGCGGCGTCGCGGGCTTGCATGAGTGTCTCGGCGACAATCAACGCGATCGGCTCGCCGACGTGTCGAACGCGCTCGCCTGCGAGCACCGGATGGGGTGGGTCGAAGCGCGCACTGCCGTCAACGTTGGTGGTGTGCCAGGCGCACGGCAGGTTGCCGATCTGATCAGCTTGCAGGTCGGCGGCTGTGAACACACCGATGACACCCGGCGCAGAACTGGCTGCCGTCGTATCGATGCGGCGCAGCGTGCCGTGCGCAATAGACGAACGCAGGACGTAGGCGTAGGCCTGTCCAGGCAAGGTGATGTCGTCGGTGTAACGGCCCTGGCCAGTGATGAACCGATAGTCTTCAATTCGTGGCACCGACGCGCCGAAACCTGTCCCGCTCATCGCCTCTCCTTAACGGGCATCCCCGCTGTTGTCGCAAACCGTTCTACGGCCGATTCTGCGAACCTGTCAAGTCAGGTTGCAACCGAAATTCCCATGCAATTTGCTGCTATCGATCAGTTTAGTTAGTGCCAACAGCGACTCAACGTTGTGTGCTGACAGCCGACGCGTCGCGAACTGTTCCAGGACCGCGGCGCCCGCTGCCAGCGGCTCGTAGGCGGGGCTGCGGCGCAACGGATTGAGCCAGATCAGCTCGCGGCATTGCCGTGCAAGCCGGGCGACTTCGGTCTCGAGCTGCTCGACGCCGCCGCGCTCGAGGCCATCGGTGAGCACAACGACCCAAGGGCTGCGGGTCAACACGCGTCGTGCCCAGAGATGGTTGAATTGCGCCAGTGCCTCGCCAATGCGCGTACCGCCATCCCAGTCGGTGACGCTGCGCGCCACCTGTTGCAGCGCGACGTCCGGATCGGCGTTGCGCAGAGCAGGCGTCACACGCGTCAAGTGGGTCGCGAAGGCGAACACTTCCAGCCGGCCACCACGCCGCCCCAGGGCCCAGGCGAGTTGCAGCGCCATGCGCGCGTAGGACGCCATCGAGCCGGAAATATCGATTAGCAGCACCCAGTCACGCGGCCGATACTGCGCTCGGCGTCGTGGTGGTGGTAGCGCGTCGAGGCCACGCCGCATCTGCTGCAGTGTGCGTCGCAGGTCGACGTGCGGACCGCGGTTAGCAGCCACGATGCGGCGCGTGCGGCGCTGCGCGGCGTGCGACGGGGTTGCGGCCAGCAGCCGCAGCGCGTCGTCAAGTTCGGCCCCGCTCATCTGCTCAAAGTCCTTGGCCGCGAGCACCTCGGCAGTCGACGCTGAGCCCGCGGCGTCACGCTCGATCCGTTCCGTGGCGGGCGTCTGCTGTGAGCCGAGTCCCAATAGTGCGGCTGCGAGACGGCGCCCACCGGGTGCCGCTGGCAGATCCCAGGAGCGAGGTTGAGCGGGAGGGTTCGCGGCGATCCTGTCGCGCTCGTTGCCAAACAGCAGCGTGGACAAGCGCTCGAACAGCTCGAAGTCGGCTGGCTCGTGGATCAGCGCAGCGCGCAGACCATCGCGCACATCGTTTGGACGGTCGAGTTCGACGCAGGCGAGTGCCGCCGCCGCCACCAGTACCGCACCGCTGCCGAGCTTCACACCACTGTCGCGCAGCGCTTGCGCCAGGCGCGGCAGCGTGAGCATAACCGGGTGGTTCACGCGGCGCTGATGCTTGGTGGATTCGCGCGCACGGCGGAAATATCCTCTTCATACTTCAACAGTACACCGAGTGTCTCATGTAACAACTGCGGCGTCAGCGCATGCTGACCGAGCGCGACGATCGCGCGTGCCCACTCGATACTTTCGGCCACGCCCGGTGGCTTCTGTAGTCGCCGCTGCCGCAGCCCCTGCACGAATTGCACAATCTCCTGCGCCAGCGCATCACCCGCTTCCGGTGCGCGAGCTGCAAGGATTTGCAGCTCGCGTGCGGCATCCGGATACCCGACCCAGTGATACAGACAGCGACGCTTCAGCGCGTCGTGTACTTCACGCGTGCGATTTGACGTTAGTACGACAATCGGCGGCTGCGCGGCGCGTACGGTGCCAAGCTCGGGGATCGTGACTTGGTAGTCGGCGAGAATTTCGAGTAGGAAGGCTTCGAACGGCTCGTCCGCTCGGTCAATCTCGTCGATTAACAGCACCGGCGGACCCTTTGCGTTCGGCTCAAGCGCCTGCAACAGTGGCCGCTTGATCAAGAATTCGGGGGAGAACACGGCGCTTGTGAGTGCGGACCGCGACCGATCAGCGCTGGTGGTCACCTCGGCTACCCGCAGTTCTAACAGCTGTCGCAGATGGTTCCATTCGTAAAGCGCCGAGGACGCGTCGAGACCCTCATAGCACTGCAGTCGGATGAGGTCGCGCCCCAGCCCGGCGGCCAATGCGCGCGCGACTTCCGTCTTGCCGACGCCCGCCTCGCCCTCCAGAAACAGCGGTCGGCCCAGCTTGAGCGCGAGAAACGTGACCACCGACAACGTCCGATCAGCGAGATAGCGCTGGCCGCGCAGCAGCGCCTCGGTTGCATCGACAGAAGCGGGCACTGCGACGCTCAATAATGTTGCCGTCAGCCGCCGAGCGCAGCCGCGACCGCGCGTTTCGCCATCACGCTAACAAGGCTGGCCCGATACTCGGCCGAGCCATGCAGGTCGTTGTTCAAATTGTCCGCCGGGATGCCGAGACCGTCGAGTGCGTCGGGCGTGAAGCGCTTGGCCAGCGCAGCCTCGAACGGCGCCACTCGGAACACGCATGGGCCGGCTCCGGTGACTGCAACGCGAATGCCGGTCGCGGTATCGGCCACGAACACACCCACCATCGCGTAACGCGACGCCGGATTCGGGTACTTGGCGTACGCGGCCCGCTTGGGAATGTCGAAACGCAGCCTTGTAATCAGCTCGCTCGATTTGAGCGCCGTCGAGAACATGCCGGTGAAAAAATCATCGGCTGCGATTTCACGTTGATTGGTGATGACGATGCCAGCCAGCGCAAGCAGCGCCGACGGGTAGTCGGCAGCCGGGTCGTTGTTGGCAATCGAGCCGCCGATTGTGCCGCGATTGCGCACCAGCGGATCGCCGATACCGCCGGCGAGTGCAGCGAGCGCCGGCAAGGCGCGGCGCAGATCGGCAGACCGGGCAACGTCGGCGTGGCGCGTCATGGCACCGATCTCCACGTGCTTTGCCTCGACGCGGATACCGGTTAGTTCGGTAATGCGGCTCAGATCGATCAGGCGGTCGGGGCGCGCCAGGCGCAACTTCAGCGTGGGTAGCAGTGTCATACCTCCGGCGATGAACTTGTTCTCGCCGCTGGCGCTCGCGCTTTTTACGGCCGACTGTAGATCCGCCGGCTTGAGGTATTCGAATGGGTACATCTGCCGTTCCTCAGCCCGTCGCGCGCATCGTCTGCGCGGCAGCGGCGACGGCCTTGACGATGTTGTGATATCCGGTACAGCGGCAGATGTTGCCATCGAGGCCGTCGCGAATTTCCTGCTCGGTCGGATTCGGGTTGTGAGTTAGTAGTTCCACCGCTGTCATGATCATCCCGGGCGTGCAGAAGCCGCATTGCAGCGCGTGGTTGGCACGGAACGCCGCCTGCACGGGATGCAGACCGCCTTTGGGTGCCAAGCCCTCGATCGTCGTGACTTGCGCCCCGTCCGCTTGGGCAGCGAGCATCGTGCAGCTCTTGACCGCGCGACCGTCGACATGCACGACGCAGGCACCGCACTGCGTGGTATCGCAGCCGACATGCGTGCCAGTAAGCAGCAGGTTCTTGCGCAACAGCTCGACCAGCAACGTGCGCTCCTCAACGTCCGCCGAGACACGGCGACCGTTGACTTCCAGACTGACTTTCATGCGGCGCTTCCTTCTGTCAACGTGCCAGTAACCAAATTACGATAGCGGCAATCACTGCAGCGGCAAGCCAGCCGAACGGCGCGAGACGTCTCGCGCCTGCGACGGCGTCCTCGGCACCCGCAGTCGTCACGGCCGCGTCCTGGCGTGTCGCACCCGCATCGACCCGCTTAGCGAATGCGTCGAAGAACTGGT
>Ga0116151_10004437_pt1 | contig 12294 bp, 7 predicted proteins | sample AD_UKC117_MetaG_FD_89893 | JGI IMG/M metagenome (GOLD analysis project Ga0116151, IMG submission 89893) | Active sludge microbial communities of municipal wastewater-treating anaerobic digesters from Hong Kong - AD_UKC117_MetaG | ecosystem: Engineered > Bioreactor > Anaerobic > Digestate... | reverse complement strand
TTGCTCCTCACCTTTCTCAGCTATGGCACCTTTGCCACCGCCCAGTTGTTGCGCCACTGGCAACCGGACCGCAATCTGCTTCTCATGCCCGCCGAGACCGGCCTCCGGTTAGCGATGGTGGTTTTCACCTTCGTTTTAGGCAGCTTAAGTGGTGTGCCGGCGGCGCAGTTAGGATGGACATTGAATCAATGGAGGCCGCAACTCCTGATTGGCCTGGGCTGGGGCGTTGCACTCGCCACTATCTTTTATTGGACAACACGCTGGTTGCTGCAACACGGGGGCGAACGCTACTATTCCGCCGTTGTCATTCACGCCATCACGCCCAAAACCAACCGCGAGTTGGTCGCGGTTCTATTGGCCATGATCCCGGTTGTTCTATTGGAAGAGATGCTCTTTCGTAGCCTGCTGATTGGTGGGTTTCAGATCCTTCTACCGGCACCCATGCTCGTAATTGGTTGGGGCATCTTTTTCGGGGCGCTCCACAGTCCCCAAGGGAGGTGGGGCATGATAGGGGCAGGTCTGGCGGGTGTTCTTCTGGGGGCACTCTTTCTCTATACCGGGGGCTTACTTGCACCGCTGGTTGCGCACTATGTGGCAAACAGCGTTCAAGTGGTCCAAGCAATGCGCCGCGGCTATGGCAGGACGCAGACGGACAATATAGCAGAGCGATGACAAGCTTAGAATCGATCCGAAACCCCGAAGGTGGCTCAGCAACAGAGAAGTTTCGGACAGACAAGCAGTTAGGGCAACGACTTGGGAATCATCATTTACCGACACTATGGGTTGACAACGATGTTGAATCCGCAAAGGGCTGCGCAGCGATGTAGTAACCACGGCGACCATACCAACGGACTTTGATTAACTCATTGACCATGTTGATGGTATCCCGAATCGGCTCAACTCGACTATTCTGTCCATAGTACCAGTTGGCCGGAATCTCCACCATCTTTAAGCCGTGGCGCGCCGCAATATGCAAAATTTCAACATCAAAGCCCCACCCATCGATCTGCTGCAAGGGAAAAAGAAAATGCGCGGCCTCGCGTGTAAAACACTTGAAACCACACTGAGTATCCTGCACACCCGGCACCGCCATCACCCGTACCAAAAAATTGAAAACACGGCCCATGAGGTGGCGATACTCCGGTTCATCATGGCGAACAGCACCGGGCACTTCGCGACTGGCAATTGCCACATCAAAGGTACCGGCAGGCAGCGTTGGTGGAATAAACCTTGACAAATCTTCAATGGGCACAGAGAGATCCGCATCACTCATGACGAGGTAATCACCGGCAGCCTCCAACATTCCCAATTTGACAGCAGCCCCTTTGCCTTTAGCCGAGTGCAACAAACGTACGGTGACACGGTGGGGCGCGGCTTCCGGTGTCGCACAATGCTGGGCAATAAAGTCTTCCACCACAGCCACTGTTTGATCGGTCGAACCATTTTCCACAACGATGATCTCGGAAGGATACGTTTGTTGCGCCAAAAAGGTCACTGTACGCTTGAGTGTGGGGGGCAAACGTGTCTCTTCGTTATAGGCGGGAAAGATAATTGAGACGAATGGCGATGGTTTGCGGTACACCACAGACAAATTTTCTCCTATGTCGGCCACAGGTGAGAAACCTGTGGTGGCGATTCCCAAATTCCCTACTGGACCTTCAAAAAACATATAGTGTAGCTAGTTCTTGTTGCGAAACGCGGAAAGGGTTCACGCAAAGTCGCAAAGAGCGCAAAGGTCTCACTGGTCTTTCTTGGCGAGCTTCGCGTCTTTGCGTGAGAAAGCAACGTTTCGCAACAGAAACTCGCTAGCGCCCATTTACAAAAAGAGCATACACTACGGCAGAACGCTACGCAACGCCATCAACAAAAAGGCCTGCACCACAATGGTACCACTCCAAAGCAGATAAGCCCCGATTGGCTGCCGCCGCCATGCCATCAGCATACCCCAAAGGCCGTTGACAATCCAGGCAAAGAGCCCAATGAGAGGGAGCCGGAAGAGCAGATCCTTATCTTGCACCAAATCCGGAAAGCCATCCCGAGTATAGCGCACAGGCAGCGGATTGGGCAGATCGGGGAATTGAATCATCAGAATGCCAAAGAGCAACAAAACCCCCAGTAAACCGGCCCCCAACAAAATTGGTCCCGTCCGTCCCGGACCAACGATGCGTTCCAACGTGGTTGTGCGTAGCTGTTGAATCGTGGCCGGCTGAGAAGCGCCCATGCGATAGCGCTCTTGCAAAGCATTCAGAAAATCCTCTTCAGCCTCCGGCGAGATGACAAATGTCATTGCGCTGGTTTCCAGCAAAAGGCACTGTGCAAGTGGTTGGGTTGCAAAGAGTGTCATTGGTGTGGAAATCGCTTTTAGCGGACGAACGTAAGGTGCCGGCCAAAAACGCCAAGACTGTTCTTCGACAACCAATTCACTCCCTTGCCCAATCTGTTGAATCTCATGAAGAGGAATCACCTGGCGCACATTGGCCCACCGGATGGTAACAGCATTGCGATCCAGCCAATATTCTAAAGTAAAGGCGCCCCATGTGCGATAGAGAAAATGTATGAACAATGGCACAGTCAGTAGAATCAGCAGAATCAGCAGGAAGCGCAGAGAATCGGTGGGGCGCCCAAGAGTCCAGATGACCAGCAACAGGTCAATTAGGAGCAACCAACCACTAACGATGACCCCCTCCCATCGTGTCTTATCCATCACCGGCTTGAAACTCATACGTGCGACTCCTCATCACGATCTTGCGACGGATGTTCAGGTTGTAGGTGCCACTCCGCTAACGTGCTGAGAAAGCCGTGCCTGGTATAGTCCAACCCGATCGGTGTCACGCTCACAAAGCCATTGGCAATCGCGCCGACATCGGTGCCATCATCAGGGAAATCAATCACGCCAAGCCCCCCCAGCCAATAGTAGGGTTGTCCATAAGGATCTTCGCGCTTGATCAGCTCATCTTTGTACCGTCGTTTGCCTTGGCGGGTAATTTCAATCCCTTTCAGATTCGACGGCGCAACAGCCGGTACATTGACGTTGAGCAAGGTATCCGGCGGTAGCCCTTCGGCCAACACCCGTTCGACAACGAGCCGTGCATAGCGGCCAGCCATTGGGTGAAGCAAGGCGACATCGATGGGTGACCGTTTGGCCGCCGCCGTGCTGATCGCGATACCGGGGATTCCATAGATCGTTGCTTCCAATGCACAGGCTACTGTTCCGCTATAGGTAATATCACTGCCCATGTTGTAGCCGTTGTTGATGCCACTGACCACCAGATCCGGCCGTTTGCCCAGCACCCCTTCCGCGGCAAGAGCAACACAGTCGGTTGGACCGCCGCTGCTACTAAATGCCGGCGTGCCGTCGGCCAATGTCACCTCGTGAACACGCAACGGCTTGTGCATCGTCTTCGAATGGCCCGAGGCACTCCAGTTACGTTCCGGTGCCAGGACAAGCACTTCGGCAATTGCACTGAGGGCCTGCTTGAGCGCCAACAAGCCCGGTGCGTGAACCCCGTCATCGTTTGTTACAAGAATCGTCGGCATGGTTCTCTCAGTTTTACTTCGCTCTGCATGAGAGCCGGCGTTTCTGACCTCAGCAAAAACGCCGACTCTCACTGCAACCGCAGTATTGCTCGTGAATCAATTTGCCAGTGGAATAGTGCGACTGACGAACTGCCTCACCGTCCAACTAACTCACTCCGCCCGCCGATGGCGAATATAAATGCGTACCTCTTCGGGCTCGGTGGCATTGCCGGCCCGATCATAGGCAATTACTTTGATCAAGTGGCTTTCGAAGTAGACTCCGGCACTGGTCCGAATGGCTTGAAAGCCATCGCCAAATTCGAGCATGCGTCCAGGCTGCACATCGGGATCATCGCTTTCAAAGCCAAGCCAATTTTGAGCGCCACCCGTCTCGATTTGTCCCACATCCCGCATCTTGATTTGCCAACGTTCATTGTACGGCGCAACCGTGCTCGTGACAAATCCACTCTCATTGATAAAATACTCTACCCGATCAACCGCCCACGTATCGTCCACCAGCACATTGATATTGACCTGTTCATCATCTTCCATGACATAGAGGCGATCGGCCTTGGGCTCCGTGATGATAATATTGGGCGGAGTATTGTCAATAGTGACGGGAGTGCGCCACTCTTTGGGACCATCCCCGCGATTTACAGTGAGGCGTAGCGTGTATAACCCTTCATCCAGAACGGTGGTATCCAATCGCTCAAGCACACCGTTGAGCACTTCTTCGCCATGCTCCGGCCCGATCTGCGTCCACTCCTGTGGATCCAGACCACGCCCAAATTCAACCCGATAGGGGCCACCGCGCGCATTGCCGATGATCTCCACGGTGCCACCAATATAGCCATCCAGCGAGGGGCGGATAATCGCCGCATCCTGATCATAATCTTCTGGACGACTCACCGATTGCTCCGTGGGTGGTTGGGCGATTCCACTTTCCCGCACCCAATCAGCAGCTTCTTGCGGCAACATCTCATAGGTACGCCGTTCAATCCGTTCCGGCGGCGTGGATGGACTAGCCAGAAGGCCGGTCTCCTTATCAATATCAAAGGTTTGCCAGATATTGTCGGGCAGCGTTGGCTCCGTACCGGCAATAAAGATTTCGTTACGCTGGGTTGGACATGCTTCTGTGGGGATCAGCCCACTCGGCACACAAATCGCCCGGTCAACAAGACCTGGCGGCCGTTCATACCACCGTGGTGGTTCACTTTCCACCGCTTTGCGCATAACCGCATTCCAAATGGGTGCCGCGCCGGAAAGTCCGGTTACATTGCGCATCGATTCGTTATCCGTATTTCCCACCCAAACGCCAACGGTTACTTGGGGTGTAAAGCCCATCGTCCAGTTATCTTTGAAAGCGTCGGTTGTCCCCGTCTTGGCGCCCACTTTGCGGTCGGGCAGGGTGAGATCCGTGTTGGCACCAAAAGCAGGTGCACGCGCCACATCATCGCTCATGATATCAGCCATCAGGTAGGCCACCTCGGCACTGACAACGCGTTCCGCCTGGGGTTCTTGATAGGCTTTCACGACTTCGCCATTGGTATCCCGCACCAAGAGCACGGAGACGGGATTGAGATTGCGGAAACCGGTCCGTTGCTCAAAGGGGAGCACCGGGTCGCCAATCATGACGCCGCCGTTGCCCAGCACGCTGTAGGCATAGGTGTGGTCGAGCAGCGTCACTTCACCACCACCGAGCACCAGATTTAGACCGTAGTAGTTGAGACCGCGGTCCAGGCCGTTGATGCCCAGCTTGTGGGCAGTTCGCAGCGCGTCGGCAATGCCCACCTGCTGCATCAACCGAATCGCCGGAATGTTGTAAGAACGGGCGAGCGAGTTACGCAGTGACACCGGACCATGATATTGGCGGTCATAATTCTCTGGTCGATAATAGGTCCCATCGGCCTGTGGCCAGGCGGTATCGACATCGAGCAACATTGTCGCCGGCGACATGCCCTTTTGCAGCCCCGTCAAATAGACATAGGGTTTGAAGCTGGAACCCGGCTGGCGATTCGATGTTGCCACGTTTACCTGACCATCGATCTCCTCATTGTTGTAATCAAGCGACCCCACCATGGCCAAAATTTCGCCCGTGTCATTCTTGATAACAACCACGGCGGCATTGGTAGCATTTTTATCCTGGGCCACAAGGTTGGCAATCTGCTCGCGGGCAACTTGTTCGGCATACTTTTGCAAATCCACATCGAGCGTTGTATAGATCTGTAGTCCCTTGCGCCAGATGTAATAGGGATCTTCAACCGTATTGAATTCGTTTTTGATTTGGTCGAGCACATAGAGCGCATAATGGGGTGCCGTGAGAATGTCAAAACGTTCGGCCACCGATTGACGCAGGGCCAGCGGCTCAGCATAGGCCGCAGCGGCCTCGTCGGCCGTGATATAGCCAGCAGTGACCAATGCCTGAAGGGCCAAACCTTGGCGTTCCTTGGCATCCTCCGGGTTATTAATGGGATTTAGCGCGGGAAATTGGGGGATCGGTGCCAGCATAGCCGCTTCGGCTAAATTCAGTTCACGGCTACTCTTGCCAAAGTAGACCTGGCTGGCCGCCTCAACCCCATAGGCAAGATTGCCATAGGAATTATAGTTGAGATACCATTCCAGAATCTTCTCCTTGGGATAGCGCCGTGTCACCTCCAACGCCAGAATCACCTCTTTGATCTTACGGGCATAGCTCTGTTGCGCCCGTTCTTCTGGCGCTATAATAATGTTTTTGATCAACTGCTGGGTAATCGACGAACCGCCCTGCACGGCTCCGCCCTGCAAGTTCGAGAAAAAGGCACGGAAGAGACCACGTGCATTGATGCCGGGATTCTCCCAAAAATTGCGATCTTCCAAGGCGACCGCGGCATTGAAGACCCACGGCGACATCTCCGATAACGCAACATAGCTCCGGTCACCCTTGAAGGGGCGGGGATCGATGCTTTCGTAGAGTAGATACTGACCAGTGCGATCATAGATTCGCACCGTTTCAAATTCATCTTGTTGTTTCTCAATGACGCTGGCATCGGGCAATTGGGCGGCGTAGGAAGTGTAGATGCCATAGGTTGTGGCCGCTCCTGTCGCAACCACAACGATTACGGCCAGGAGAACCATCAGCACAACGGCACCAACCCCTTGGCTCGCCCACAGCCAAGGACGGGGCTGGTTGTTCTTTGCCCGTTGCCGCTTGCGCCGCGCCATTAATATATAGTCATGTCGATTAAGTCGATTCATTCTAGTTTCGTGATTTCTACAAAACATCCATGGGGAACTTGTTGACTCATCTGTGAAAAGTGTGAGTTGTCAGAGATCGTGATGAACTGCTCTGGTGCTCAACGCACAGGTTCGGCTGATGAGCGAACTTGTTATGTTACACACATGCAGCAAAAATGGGTGTAGTGAATGTTCCCATGAATTGTACTGTTCGCGCTCGCCGTTCACCATCGCAAGGCCTTCTGTTTTGGCACAGCATTGAACGCGAAAATTGAAGTGCTATCCTAGCACAGAATCGCGAAAATGGAGAAAATGGCGTGGTTCCACGAAATGCAACACGCGTTGATTGAAGATTTTTCATTCTTCCATTACACTAGTCCATGATGGCGTAAATACCACGTCAGTAAATAAGCCAAAGCTGCTCGAGTGGATAGGGCAGATTTGCTATGGACTTTTTACGCCTTACGCCGGGATTTACTAGCGCTAGATCCCTGTGCTGTATACGGTTGAAAGGAAACAGCCGACTGATGGCAGAAACCTATGATGTAATTGTGATCGGGAGTGGCCCTGGCGGTGAAGGGGCGGCAATGAAATTGACGAAGTCCGGAAAACGGGTCGCTGTGGTTGAGGAAAAGGCCACGGTTGGCGGCAATTGCACCCACCGCACAACGATTCCCAGCAAGGCGCTGCGCCAGGGCATTCAACAGATGATCGACAGTGGCAACTATGCCACTGCCAACTATCAGCACCTGCTCCAATCGGCGGAGCAAGTAATTCGACAACAGGTTGAGCTGAGAAGTAGTTTTTACGAGCGCAATTTGGTCGATGTGCTCCACGGCCGTGGCGCCTTTGTGGACAGCCACACCGTCGAAGTGACAGCACCGACCGGCGCCACCAAACAGTATACCGCCAATCATTTTATCATTGCCACCGGCGCCCGCCCCTATCATCCCCCCGATATCGACTTTACCGACCCCCACATCCAGGATAGCGACACAATTCTCACCTACGATCACAATCCACGCTCTATTACCATCTATGGTGCAGGCGTCATCGGCTGTGAATATGCGTCGATCTTTCGGGGGTTGCGCATCAAGGTCAATCTCATCGATCCCCGCGATCGCCTTCTCTCCTTTCTTGATGATGAGATTATCGATGCCCTCAGCTATCATCTACGCGACAATGGTGTGTTGATCCGCCACAATGAAGAGTATCAACGGGTTGAAGCGAATGGCGATGGCGTGACGCTCTACCTCAAATCCAATAAGATCATCCAGAGCGATCTGCTACTGTGGGCCCAAGGCCGGACTGGCAACGCCGACCACATGGGGCTGGAAGAATTGGGCCTGGTGATTGACCGTCGCGGCGCCATCGAAGTCAATGAGAGTTACCAGTCGGCCCAGCCGCACATCTACGTTGTGGGGGATGTGGCTGCCGGCGGTCCAAGCCTGGCCAGCGCAGCCTATGATCAAGGGCGTTTTGCCGCCACCCATATTGTTACCGGCAAAACGGAATATGAGCTTGTTGAGAAGATTCCCAGCGGCATCTATACCATTCCAGAGATTAGCTCGATTGGAGCGACCGAGCGGGAATTGACGGAGCAAAAGGTGCCGTATGAAGTGGGCCACGCCTTTTTTCGCCATCTGGCACGCGCCCAACTCAGTGGCCGCACGACAGGCATGTTGAAGCTCCTCTTCCATCGCGAATCGCTGCAAATTTTGGGCATCCACTGTTTTGGCTCGCAAGCATCAGAGATTATCCATATTGGGCAAGCCATTATGGCGCAAAAGGGCGAAGCCAACTCTTTAATGTACTTTGTGAATACCACCTTTAACTATCCAACCATGGCGGAAGCGTATCGCGTCGCCGCCCTCAATGGACTCAACCGCGTCCGGTAAACGGGGAACAAGCCAATGACCTTACGCAACGAACACCTACAACAGACCAATCTCAGCGCCTCGCGACTCGATCGCGTCTACCATCATTTAGCGAAAGCGGTCGAAAGCGGACACATCCCAGGAGCAGCCATCCAGGTGATGGCGCAAGGACAAATACTCCCCCCACGCGCCTTTGGCGAGATGCGCTCCGGACAGGCCACCCAGCCCAATACCATCTTCCTCACTGCCTCTGTCACCAAACCGATGACCGTCACCGCGGCGATGATCCTCGTCGAATGGGGAACACTGTTGCTCGACGACCCCGTCTGCCGGTTTATTCCCGAATTCGGCAACCGAGGCAAGGAAGCAGTTACCGTGCGCCACCTGATGACCCACACGTCGGGGCTGCCGGATATGTTGCCCAACAACATCGAGTTGCGTCAGGCGCATGCACCGCTCGCCGAGTTTTACCGGCAGATGTTTGAGCTCGACCTCGACTTTGCACCGGGGACACATCTACAGTACCAGAGCTGCGGCACCGCGATGTTGGCGGTCATTGTCGAGCGGCTGAGTGACATGAGCCTACCCGATTTTCTGCACACCGAGTTGTTTGTGCCACTGGGCATGAAGGATACAGCGCTCGGTGTGCGCGATCTGCCGCAGGAACGCATCGCCCACGTTCATGTGGGCGACGACATGCGCGGTGCCGATTGGGGCTGGAATACACCATATTGGTGGAATCTCGGTGTGCCCTGGGGCGGCATGTTCTCAACGGTGAGCGACATGGCCCGCTGCTGTCAGATGTTTCTCAACGGTGGCGAGTTGGAAGGGGTACGCATTCTCAGCCCAGCCACTGTCGCTGCCATGACCCGCGACCAGACCTCTGCCATGCCTTTGCTTCCGCCCGAAGAACGGCACCGGCAGGCGTGGGGCTTGGGCTGGCGCCAGATGCCGACCCTGGCGTGGGCCTACGGTGGCAACTTGCTCACACCAGGGTCCTATGGCCACGGCGGCGCAACGGGAACGGTAGTCTGGGTCGATCCGGTGCAGGAGGTCGTCTGTGTGCTCTTCACCAATGAGCCGGCGGTGAAAAGTGAGCGATTGTTGGGGCAAGTGTCGAATCTGGTGATGGCCGCGGTGGAAGGACGAATTTAAATTCAAACCTACATCTACTGAACATGACAAATGCCACCTTTCATTGCTAAATTTTGCAGCGGGAAAGTGACCAATATTGTTGACGGGCAACTGCGAAATGGTATAATCCGTAGAATTAGTTTTCCCTCCAACGCAAATCAGAACAGGAACCAAACCAAATGGAATACGGCAACGTCTCCGGCATTGACAAACCGATCTCACGCCTTGTGCAGGGCACGGTGATGATCAGTATGAAGAAACTTGAAGAGAGCATGGCACTGCTCGACGGCGTCTATGCGCTGGGTTGCACGACTTTTGACACGGCACATGGTTATGGCGGCGGCGATTGCGAACGAACCCTCGGCCACTGGTACAACGAGCGCGGGCTGCGCGACAAAATTGTGGTTCTCGGCAAGGGCGCGCATCACAACCAGGATCGGCAGCGGGTTACCCCCTATGATATCACGTCCGATCTGATGGACTCGCTGGCGCGCCAGAACACCGACTTCATCGACCTCTATGTACTCCACCGCGATGATACCAGCCAGCCGGTGGGACCTATTATCGAGATCTTGAACGAACATCAGGCGGCTGGACGTATCCATGTCTTCGGCGCGTCGAACTGGAAGAGTGCGCGCATCGAAGAGGCACATGAATATGCCGACAAACATGGCCTGAACAGCTTCACGGTGAGCAGCCCCAACTTTACGCTGGCCGTACAGCAGAAGGAGCCGTGGATCCGTTGCATCAGCATTGCTGGCCCCGCGGGCGAAAGTGAACGTGCCTACTATGCCAAAACCAATATGCCCCTCTTCACTTGGTCGAGTCTCGCCGGCGGCTTCTTTACTGGGCGCTTTGATCGGGATAACCTCGATACCTTTGAGAGTTATGGTGACAAGCTCTGTGTCGAATGTTACTGCACCGAAGAGAACTTTCAGCGGCTGGACCGGGTTAAGGAGTTAGCGAGTGAGAAAGGGCTGACCATTCCCCAAATTGCCACAGCCTATGTGATGAACTACCCCCTCAATATCTTCGCCCTCGTTGGCTGTGCCCACCCCGACGAATACAAGGCGAATATGGAAGCGATGACGCTCAAGTTGACGCCGGAAGAGATGGCGTGGCTCAATCTGGAACGGGATAGTCGATAGAAGATGCCGGTAGGCAAGGAGCCGGTGGCAAGTCGCAAGTGATTGGTGCGCACCGGCATACTTGCCTACCGGCAGACCTGCACACATTATGCCCCAGCATCCACTGATCCTTGGCATCGACATCGGTACAACTAATATCAAAGTCATTGCGTTCGCCTCAACCGGCACCACCGTGGCACAAGCGAGCACGCCTACGCCGACTCACCAGCACGCCAATGGGTGGGTTTATTATCTGCCGGAAGAGGTGTGGCAGAGTGTTGTGGGGCTGATTCGCCATGTGGTCGCCCAGCTCGATAACCCGCAGCGCATTGTCGGCATTGGGGTCGCCAGCTACGGTGAAACCGGTGTGCCCGTTGATGCCCAGGGGGAGCCTACCTATGAAGCCATTGCATGGTACGACGATCGCACCATGCCCCAGGCGCGTTGGCTTGAAACAGCCGTGGGGCTCGATGCGCTTTTCGGCGTAACCGGTGTGGCGCTCCAACCCATTCTCGGCCTCTGCAAAGTTCTCTGGTTGCGCGACCAAGCACCAGAAGCCTTTGCTCGCACTCAGACCTGGCTCAACATGGCCGACTATATCACCTATCGGCTTTGTGGTGTGCCGGCTACGGATTATTCGCTAGCGTCGCGCATGATCTGCATGGATCTGCAACAGCGTCGGTGGGCAACCGATCTGCTGACCCAAGTGGGGGTCGATCCGGCCCTGTTGCCGCCCTTGCTGCCCGGTGGCACACGGCTTGGCCCTATCCGGCGTGACGTTGCCCACACGACCGGCTTACCCCCGACGACCCAAGTAGCCGTCGGGGGTCACGACCATGTCTGCGGGGCATTGGCATTGGGAGTGACCAAGCCGGGTGATGTGTTGAATTCCATTGGTACCGCGGAGGCGATCTTTATCCCGGTGACAGAGCCGATCCTCGATCCGCAGTACGGCCAGGAGGGCTACACACAGGGGGTTCATCTGGCTGGAAATTACTACATCTTTGGCGGGCTCTACACATCCGGTGCCGCGATTGATTGGTTTCGGCGCAACTTTGCCGCCGGTGCCGATCACGCCACTTTAATTGCTGAGGCAACACAGATTCCCGCGGGCAGCCACGGCGCATTTTTTTTGCCCCACCTGCGCCAAGCTAGTCCGCCCCATCTTGATTTGGCGGCGCGCGGCGCATTTATCAGTCTGCACGCCGAAATGACTCGTTCAGTACTCTTCCGGGCGCTGGTGGAGGGGCTGGCCTATGAACTGCGCTATTCGTTGGAACCACTGTTGCGTTACGGCGGTTTTGCCCAGCCGGGCACGATTTACGTATCGGGAGGCGGCGCCCACAATACCCTATACAACGCAATCAAAGCCAGTGTTCTTGGATATCCCCTTACCGTTGTGGATGTGAAAGAGACAACGGCATTGG
>Ga0116151_10004432_pt1 | contig 12296 bp, 13 predicted proteins | sample AD_UKC117_MetaG_FD_89893 | JGI IMG/M metagenome (GOLD analysis project Ga0116151, IMG submission 89893) | Active sludge microbial communities of municipal wastewater-treating anaerobic digesters from Hong Kong - AD_UKC117_MetaG | ecosystem: Engineered > Bioreactor > Anaerobic > Digestate... | reverse complement strand
GTTTCATGTAGGAGCGCCGGCAGCCGCGAATGCGGCGTTGGAGATCTTGACGCGCGTCGATCGCCCCACCGCCCGCTTCGCGCCTGCCGGCGCTCCTACCGGTGCGTGCGGAGGCGCCGGGGCTGAAATCGACGGCGCTAATGGCCGACTGCCCGTTTCCCGCCCGAACTTGCGCCGGTTTCATGTAGGAGCGCCGGCAGGCGCGAATGCGGCGTTGGAGATCTTGACGCGCGTCGATCGCCCCAGCGCCCGATTCGCGCCTGCCGGCGCTCCTGCAGGTGGGTGCGGATATACTGCGGCACCTTGCGGATCCTGCCGCTTCCTTGTCCCCGATGCCCGTCGAGCACTACGAGAACTTCCCTGTCGCCTCCCTGCTGTTGCCGGCGCGCCTGCGCGAACCGGTGGAGGCGATCTATGCGTTCGCGCGCGGGGCCGACGACGTCGCCGACGAGGGCGATGCGCCCGCGGTGGCGCGGCTGGCGCGGCTGCACGACTACCAGCTCGGGCTGGAGGCCTGCGCGCAGGGCCGGCCGGTGGCCGACGCGACGCTGGCGCCGATGTTCGCCCGCCTCGGTGGCGCAATCCGGGCGCACGCCCTGCCGCTGCAGCCTTTTCGCGACCTGCTCGACGCCTTCATGCAGGACGTGGCCAAGACGCGTTACGCCGATTTCGCCGAACTGCGCGACTACTGCCGGCGCTCGGCCGACCCGGTGGGCCGCCTGATGCTGCATCTCTACGGCGCCGCGACCGCCGACAACCTGCGCCGCTCGGACGCGGTCTGCACGAGCCTGCAGCTGATCAACTTCTGGCAGGACGTCGCGGTCGACTGGGAGAAGCGGCGCATCTACCTGCCGCTCGACGAGCTCGCCCGCTTCGGCCTCGACGAGCGCGCGCTCGACGCGCTGGCCCGCGGCGAACGCGGCCCGGGCGAGGACTGGCGCGCGCTGATGGCCTTCGAGGTGCAACGCGCACGCACCATGATGCTCGACGGCGCCCCGCTCGCCCGCGCCCTGCCCGGCCGCGTCGGCTGGGAGCTGCGCCTCGTGGTGCTGGGCGGGCTGCGCATCCTCGAACGCATCGAGGCGGTGGGCTACGATGTCTTTCGCCACCGCCCCGCGCTCGGCCGCGGCGACTGGGCGCGCCTCGCCTGGCGCGCGCTGAACTACGGAAAATTCTGATGAACCCTCACGACTACTGCCAGGACAAGGCCGCCAAGAGCGGCTCGAGCTTCTACTACAGCTTCATGTTCCTGCCCCCCGAGCGCCGTCAGGCGATCACCGCGCTGTACGCCTTCTGCCGCGAGGTGGACGACGTGGTGGACGAGTGCCACGACCTCTCGCTCGCGCAGACCAAGCTCGAGTGGTGGCGGCAGGAGGTCGGGCGCGTCTACGCTGGCACGCCCACGCACCCGGTCGGTCATGCGCTGAAGGACGTCATCAAGGGCTTCCGCCTGCCGCAGGAGCAGTTGTTCGAGATCATCGACGGCATGGCGATGGACCTGTCGCAGACACGCTACCTCGACTTCAAGGGCCTGCAGCTCTACTGCTACCGCGTCGCCAGCGTGGTCGGCCTGCTCGCCGCGGAGATCTTCGGCTACCAGGACCGCCAGACGCTCAAGTACGCGCACGACCTCGGGCTGGCCTTCCAGCTCACCAACATCATCCGCGACGTCGGCGAGGACGCCCGCCGCGGCCGCATCTACCTGCCGATCGAGGACCTGCAGCGCTTCGAGGTGCCCGCCAAGGACCTCCTCGAGGCGCGGTATTCCGACGCCTTCCGCGAGCTGATGGCCTTCCAGGCCGAGCGCGCCGAGAAGTTCTACGACCAGGCCTTCGCCCAGTTGCCCGCGATCGACCGCAAGGCGCAGCGCCCCGGCCTGGTGATGGCGGCGATCTACCGCACCCTGCTGCGCGAGATCGCCGCGGACGGTTTCCTGGTGCTCGACCGCCGCACCTCGCTGACGCCGCTGCGCAAGGTCTGGCTCGCGGGCACGACCTGGTTCCGCGCATGAGCGTGCCGGTCGTCGCCATCATCGGTGCCGGCTACGCCGGGCTCGCCTGCGCGGTCGAGCTCGCGCGCGCCGGGGTGCACGTCACCGTGTTCGAGCGCTCGCACACCATGGGCGGCCGTGCCCGCGTGGTGCACAAGGACCACCACTGGCGGGTGGACAACGGCCAGCACATCCTCATCGGCGCCTACAGCGAGCTCACGCGCCTGCTGCGCCTCACCGGCGTGTCGCCCAAGCAGCTCACCCACCTGCCGCTCACCCTGCACGTGCCCGGCCGGCTGCACCTGAAGGCGGCGTCGCTGCCCGCGCCCTTTCACCTCGCCGTCGGCCTGCTGCGATCGAAGGGTCTGAGCTGGGCCGACCGCCTGGCGATGCTGCGGCTGATGCGCTGGTTGAAGCGGCACGGCTTCCGCCTGCCCGACGCGGCGATGACGGTCGACGCGCTGCTCGCCGAGACGCGCCAGACGGCAACGCTGTGCCAGCTGATCTGGGAGCCCTTGTGCGTGGCCGCGCTCAACACCCCGGTCGCCGAAGCCTCGGCCCAGGTCTTCGCCAACGTGCTGCGCGACAGCCTCGCCGCGGGCGCCGCCGCGAGCGAGCTGCTGCTGCCGCGCACCGACCTGTCCGAGCTCTTTCCGGTGCCCGCCGCGCGCTACATCGGCGTGCGCCGCGGCAAGCTGCGCACCGGCAACGCGATCGAGGCCATCGAGCGGGTGCCCGGCGGCTACCGCCTCGAGGGCGACCCGGGCAGCCAGCCCTGGCCCCACGTGGTGGTGGCCACGGCGCCCTACCACGCCGGAACGCTGCTCGCCTCCGCCGGCGGGTGCGAGCGCCTGGTGGCGCAGATCGACGCGCTCGAGCACGAGCCGATCGTGTCCGTCTACCTCGCCCTCGGGCGCGGCCAGAAGCTGCCCGAGCCGATGATCGGCCTGGTCTCGGGCAGCACCGCCGGGCCGGCGCAGTGGGTCTTCGACCGCGGCCAGCTGGGCGGGCCGGAGGGTTTGCTCTCTTGTGTGATCAGCGCCCACGGACCGCACGAGGCGCTGGCCCGCGACGAGCTCGTGCTCGCGGTGCACGCCCAGCTCGAACGCCAGCTCGGACGCCGCCTGCCGGCGCCCGAGTGGTCGCAGGTCATCGTCGAGAAGCGCGCCACCTTCGCGTGCCGGCCGGGCATCTTCCGCCCCGGCATCCGCACCCCGCTGCCGGGGCTGTGGCTGGCCGGCGACTATCTGGATTCGGACTACCCCGCGACGCTGGAGTCGGCGGTGCGCTCGGGCGTGGCCTGCGCGACCGCGATCCTTGCGGAGATCGGCCACAAGGCCTGATCACGGCCGCAGATCGACCGGCGGCCTTGTCGCGTCGAGGTCCGGCCGCCGCGGCAAGGCCCTGCCGCACCCTGCCGCTCAGCCTTCGCCGCCCTCCCGCAGGTGGCGCAGGATCGGATCGAGCATCGCCGCGCCCAGGCGCTTGCTGCGCGCGCCGTTCCAGCCCACGTGGCCGTCGGGCAGGATGGCGTTGTCCTTGAAGGGCATCTCCAGCGTCAGCGACACGCAGCCGAAGTGGTTGGCGACCCACTTGCTCGCCAGCGTCAGCAGTTCCTCGCCGAAGCGGCCGGGCTTGTAGCCTTCCTGCGTCTGGAAGTCGGGGCTCACCGCGAGGAAGGTGTCGACGAAGCGCGCCTGTGCGGCCGCTGCCGCGGCGGTGAAGCCGGGCACCTCCTCCGCGGTGGAGAAGAACACGTAGGGCAGCGACTCGTCGCCGTGGATGTCGAGGAAGAGCGCGCAGCCGCTGCGCTCCATCTCGGCACGTACCAGGAAGACCTCGGGGCTGGCTGCGGGATCGGGCTCGCGCCATTCGCGGTTGAGGTTGCGCCCGGCGGCGTTGGTGCGCAGGTTGCCGCGCACGGCGCCGTCCGGGTTCATGTTGGGGACGATGTGCAGCACCGCATGCTCGCGCACCTTGCGCGCGACCGGGTCGGCGTTGTCGAGTACGCGCTCGAGCAGGCCCTCGACGAACCACTCCGCCATGGTCTCGCCGGGGTGCTGGCGGGCGATGATCCACACCGGTACGCGCCCCGGGGCCTCGCGCCCGACCGTCACCAGGTCGATATCGCGCCCGTCGACCGAGCTGCCGAGGTTGCGCACGCGGGCGTAGGGCGAGAGCTCGACGCGCGCGAGCAGGTCGAGATGGCGCTCGTGCGAATAGGGCTCGAAGTAAGCGTAGTACAGGCTGTCGCGCTCGGGCGTGTGCTCGACGACGAGCTGGCCGTCCTCGTAGCGCGTGCCGGCAATGCGGAACCAGTTCTGGCGGTCGTAGGAGGCGACGCAGCGGTAGTCCTTCCAGCCGTCCGGATAGGCCGCGCTCGCGGCGTTCTCGAACACCATGCGCACCGGCTTGCCGGCCGCGCCCATGAGGCGGAAGTGGAACCACTGGTGGAAATCGGCGGCGTTGTCCTTGCGCAGGCGCAGGCGGATGTCGGCTGGATCGTCGAGGCGCACGACCTCGATCGCGCCCGAGTCGAAGGTGGAGCTGATCTTCAGCACGCTCACTCCTCGCGGCGGCGGAAGATCAGGGTGTCGGCGTCGGACGCGTCCGCCGCGAAGGCGTAGCCCTCGGCATCGAAGCCCTGCAGCGCCTCGACCTCGTCGATGCGCTTGCCGATCACGTAACGGCTCATCAGCCCGCGCGCGCGCTTGGCATAGAAGCTGATGATCTTGTAGCGCCCACCCTTCCAGTCCTCGAAGACCGGCGTGACGATGCGGCCCTTCAGCTTCTTCGGCTTCACCGACTTGAAGTACTCGTCAGAGGCGAGGTTCAGCAGCACGCGCTCGCGCCCGGCCTCTTCCTCGCGCGCGAGCAGGCGGTTGAGTTCGTCGGTGATGCGCTCGCCCCAGAACTCGTACAGGTTCTTGCCGCGCGGGTTGGCCAGCCGGGTGCCCATCTCGAGGCGATAGGCCTGCATCAGGTCGAGCGGACGCAGCACACCGTAGAGACCGGAGAGGATGCGCAGGTGGTCCTGCGCCCAGGCCAGCTCGTCCGCAGACAGGCTTCTCGCGTCCAGCCCCTCATAGACATCGCCATTGAAGGCGAGCAGGGCCTGACGCGCGTTGTCGGGGCCGAAGGGGCGCGACCAGCTGGCGTAGCGCGCCACGTTGAGCGTGGACAGTGGATCGGAGAGCGCCATCAGCGCGGCGATCTCGGCGGGCGATTTCTCGCGCAGCACCTCGATCAGCGCCGCGGAGTCGTCGAGGAAGTCGGGCTGGGTGTGTGTGGAGACGGAAACCGGCGTCTCGTAGTCGAGCGCCTTGGCGGGGGAGATGACGAGGATCATGCCTTTGATTCGCTGAGTCGGCGCGAGGCCGGGTGGCAGGATGTTAACGCGAATCGCCCCGCCACAACCCCTTCAGCCCGGCATGACCTCCTCCAGACGTGCGAGCAGCTCGTCGGCGCGCTTGCGGCCGAGGCGCGACTCGGCGATCGATTGCTGCCACTCCATGATCAGCCTGCGCAGCTCGCCGCCGCTCTGGGTGGCGTGGATGCGCTTGACGAGGTCGAGCTTGGCGTAGGGGCCGTGGAAGGTGCGCAGGGTGTTGATCATGAAGTCGCGCGCGAGCGGCAGGCTGGCCGCGTGGCCGGTGTTCGCGCGCGCGACTGGCGCCGGGCTCGTGTGCGTCTCACGCCCGCCGGCCTCGCCCGGGCGTGACGCATCGCCGCGAGGCGCGATGAAGCCCTCGGCTGCGAGCTCGCCGAGCGCGTCCGCGGTGCCGGCGTCGCCGGTGAGGCCGCGCAGGTCCTCGACGCTGCGCTGTCCATCGACCAGGATCAGCAGGCGGCGCGCGCGCAGCCCGAGCCCGTGCGTGCGGTGCGCGATCTCGTCCTGCCCCTTGGGTGTCTTGGCGTACGTTTCCATCCTGCTCCTCTCCGGGCGCGGCCCCCCGTGGTGTCGTCCCCAGGGGGCCGGTACGGATTCTGCCGTGGCCCCGAGGAATGCGGGAAGCATCGGAGAAATCCCGCGTCGGCGTCAAGATGCACCGGCAGGCGGGCAGGGGGTCCTGCCGACACGAGCCGCAAGCTCCAAGGCCCAAGGGCCGATTCGCGGCGGCCGCCGCTCCTACAGGGAAGCATCACGGCTCGGAGGAAGACCAACGCGTCAGGGCTTCGTCGTGGTGCGGCGCTGCCGTGCCTGCTCGAACAGGCACACCGCGGCAGCCGCGGCGACGTTGAGGGATTCGATGCCAGCCGCCATCGGAATGATCACGCAGCGGTCGGCACGCGCGAGCAGGCCCGATGAGAGCCCCTGCCCTTCCGCCCCGAACAGCCAGGCCACCGGGCCGCGCAGGTCGAGCTCGTAGAGTGGGCGGGCGTCGTCGCGCAGGGCGGTGGCCAGGCAGCGACCGCGATAAGGCTCGAGCCGGGCGAGCAGATCGCACCCCTCCTCGATGCGAACGACGAACTGCGCGCCCATGCCGGCACGCAGCGCGCGCGGCGACCAGGCCTGCGCGCAGCCTTCGCCAAGCAGCGCGTTGCGGATTCCGGCGGCGGCGGCCGTACGCAGCAGGCTACCGAGGTTGCCGGGGTCCTGCACGCCATCGAGCACGATCAGGCTGGCCTCGCCGAGGTCGCCGGGCGCGCTCGCCGGCATGGCGATGGTGGCCAGCAGGCCCGCGGGGCTTTCGACCGGGCTGAGATGCGCAAACAAGGCGTCCCCCAGCCGATAGCGCGGCACCTCGGCAGGCGCCGCCGCGAGCAGGCGGCGATGCTCCTCGCGCAGCAGGCCGGTCTCCGACACCACCAGCGCGCGCAGCGGGACGCCTGCGGCGAGCGCGGCCTCGACCAGGTGCGCGCCATCGAGCACGGTCTCGTCGAGCTTGCGGCGCTCGCGCGCCGAGTGGGCGAGCGCGTGCAGGCGCTTGACGAAGGGGTTGTCGCGCGAGGCCAGCGGCTTGAGCTGCGGCTCAGTCATCCCGGCGCTCGAGCAGCTTCTTCACCGGCGCGAAGCTGCGGCGGTGGAAGGCCTGCACGCCGTGCTCCGCGAGCGCGGCGAGGTGGGCCGCGGTCGGGTAGCCCTTGTGCACGGCCAGCCCGTACTGCGGCCAGCGCGCGTCGAGTTCGCGCATGGCGGCGTCGCGGGCGGTCTTGGCGAGGATGGAGGCGGCCGAGATCGAGGGCTCGGTGGCGTCGCCCTTGACGATCGCGCGCGCCGGATACGGCAGCGTGGGGCAGCGGTTGCCGTCGATGCGCACCTCGGCAGGCGCAGTGCCGAGCGCCATCACCGCACGCTGCATGGCCAGCATGGTGGCGTGCAGGATGTTGAGGCGGTCGATCTCCTCGACGCTCGCCTCGGCAACCGCCCAGGCCAGCGCGCGCTCGCGGATCAGCGGCGCGAGACGCTCGCGTGCGGCTTCGCTCAGCTTCTTGGAGTCGGCGAGGCCGTCGATCGGGCGCGCGGGATCGAGGATCACCGCGGCGGCGACCACCGGCCCGCACAGCGGTCCGCGCCCCGCCTCGTCCACCCCGCAGACCAGGCCCGAGGCCGGCAGCGCCGGCGCGAACAGGTCGCCAGTCATCCAGCCGCCCTCGCCTTGTCCAGGTAGGACAGGATCGCCTCCGCGGCCCGCCGCGCCGTGTCCTGGCGGAGGGTGTGATGCAGCGCGGTGAAGCGCGCCTCGACCGCGGCGCGGCGCGCGTCGTCGGCAAACCAGTCGTCGATCGCGGCGGCGAGGTGTTCGGGGTCGGCCTCGTCCTGCAGCAGCTCGGGCACCACGGTCTCGCCGCACAGGATGTTGGGCAGCCCCACCCAGGGCAGGTAGGCCATACGCTTCATGAGGCGGTACTGCCACTTGCCGATGCGGTAGGTGATCACCATCGGGCGCTTGAGCAGCGCCGCTTCCAGGCTCGCCGTGCCGCTCGCCACCAACACCACGTCGGCGGCGGTCATGGCTTCGACTGCGTGGCCGAACAGCATGCGGATCGGCAGCTCGCCCGCATCCTGTCGGTGCAGCGCCTCCTCGAAGAGCTGGCGCGTCTCGCGTGTGGCGAGCGGCACCAGAAAGAGGCGCTCCGGATCACGCTCGTGCAGGATCTTCGCGGTGCCGATGAAGATGTCGGCCAGGTTGCGCACTTCGGACTGCCGGCTGCCCGGCAGCATCGCCACCACGCGGCGCTCGGCCGCTATGCCGAGGCGTTCGCGCGCCTCGGCACGATCGGGTTCGAGCGGGAATTCGTCGGCGAGCGGGTGGCCGACGTAGCTCACCGGCACGCCGGCCCGCTCGTAAAGCTCGGGCTCGAAGGGGAACAGGCACAGCATGTGCGACACCGAGCGCGCGATGCGCTTGATCCGCCCGCCCCGCCAGGCCCAGATCGACGGGCCGACGAAGTGGATCGCGGGGATGCCGGCGTCGCGCACCTTGCCCTCGAGCCACAGGTTGAAGTCGGGCGCATCCACACCGATGAAGGCGTCGGGGCGCTCGGCGCGGATCTGCCCGAGCAGGTCGCGGCGGATGCCGGAGAGCTCGCGGTAGCGCTTGAGCGCGTCGACGTAGCCATGCACCGCGAGCAGCTCGCAGGGCCAGCGCACCTCGAAGCCTTCGGCCTGCATCTTCGGCCCGCCGATGCCGAAGAACTCGGCGTCGGGCAGGTGGCGGCGCAGCGCGCGGATCAGGTGGCTCGCGAGCAGGTCGCCGGAGGTCTCCCCGGCGACCATGGCGATGCGGACCTTCATGTCCTGGGAAACGCCATCCGCGTCATGCTCAGCGCACGATGCCGCGACCGGAGTCGGCGATGAACTCGGCGAAGGCGGCGACCTCGGCCTGTTCGGCGGCGATCTCGGCGACGCGCTGGCGCGCCTCGTCGAGGCTCAGCCCGGCGCGGTAGAGGGCGCGGTAGGCGCGCTTGATGGCGGCGATGCCTTCGGTCGAATAGCCCCGGCGCTTGAGGCCTTCGCTGTTGATGCCGTGCGGCTTGGCCGGGTTGCCCGCGACGGTCACGAAGGGAGGGAGATCCTGCAGCAGCACGGTGCCGACGCCGCAGAAGCTGTGCGCGCCGACACGGCAGAACTGATGCACGCCGGTGAAGCCGCCGAGGATCGCCCAGTCGCCCACATGGACGTGACCGGCGAGCGTGGCGTTGTTGGCGAAGATGGTGTGGTCGCCGACCTGGCAGTCGTGCGCGATGTGCACATAGGCCATGATCCAGTTGTCGTTGCCGACGCGGGTGACGTGCGCGTCCTGGCTGGTGCCGACGTTGAACGAGCAGAACTCGCGGATCGTGTTGCGGTCGCCGATCTCGAGCCGGGTGGGCTCGGCGTCGTACTTCTTGTCCTGCGGGCTGGCGCCGATCGAGCAGAACTGGAAGATCTCGTTGTCGCGGCCGATGCGGGTGTGGCCCTCGACCACGACGTGCGGGGCGATGCGCGTGCCGTCGCCGATCTCGACGTGCTCGCCGATCAGCGAATAGGCCCCGACGCTGACGTTGGCGCCGAGCTTCGCACCCGGATGGACGATGGCGGTGGGATGGATCATAGGGTCTTGATCGCGCACATGAGGTCGGCTTCGGCCGCGAGCTCGCCATCGACGCTGGCGCGCGCCTTGTACTTGTAGATGTTGCGCTTGGCGTGGGTGATCTCGACGTCGAAGATCAGCTGGTCGCCCGGCACCACCGGCCGCTTGAAGCGCGCGTTGTCGATGCCGGCGAAGTACACCACCGAGTTGTCGTCGGGCTTCACCCCGGTGCTCTTGAACGAAAGCAGCGCGGCGGCCTGCGCCATGGCCTCGATGATCAGCACGCCCGGCATCACCGGGTGGTGCGGAAAGTGTCCCGGGAAGAAGGGCTCGTTCATGGTCACGTTCTTCAGGCCGCGCGCACGCACGCCCGGCTCGATCTCCAGCATGCGGTCGACGAGCAGGAAGGGGTAGCGGTGCGGCAGGTACTGCAGGATTTCCTTGATGTCCATGATGGCTCAGCCCTGCGAGCGGTCGTCGGGACCGTCGCTGTGTTGTTCGAGTTGGCGGACGCGCCTGGCGAGCGCGTCGAGGTGGCGCAGGTGGGAGAAGTTCTTCACCCAGTCGCCATGGGTCTGCAGCGGCAGATTGCTGGTGTAGACGCCAGGCTTGGTGATCGACTTGGCGACCAGCGTCCACGCCGAGACCACGACGTCGTCGGCGATGCTCAGATGCCCGGAGATGCCGGCCTGGCCGCCGATCATGCAGCGCGCGCCGATGCGTGCGCTGCCTGCGACCCCGGCGCATCCCGCCATGATGGTGTGCTCGCCCACGTGCACGTTGTGGGCGATCTGGATGAGGTTGTCGAGCTTGACGCCGTCGCCGATCACGGTGTCGTCGAGCGCACCACGGTCCACCGTGGTGTTGGCGCCGATCTCGACGTCGTTGCCGAGGACCACGCGGCCGGTCTGCGGGATCTTGACCCAGGCGCCGGACTTCTCGCGCGCGAAGCCGAAGCCGTCGGCGCCGATGACCACGCCCGAGTGCAGGATGCAGTCCTCGCCGATCAGGCAATCGTGATAGACGGTGACGTTGGCGTAGAGCCGCGTGCCGCGGCCGATGCGGGTGCCGCGTCCGACGTGGCAGTTGGGGCCGATCACCACGTCCTCGCCGACCACCACGTCTTCCTCGATCGAGGCGCCCGAACCGACCTGCACGCTGGAAGGGAGCGTGCTCGCGACTGCGGCGGTCGGATGGATGCCGGGCCGCACGGCGGGCGGGGGATTGAACAGCTGCGCGACGCGGGCGAAGTACAGGTAGGGGTCGGCGCTCAGGATCAGGTTGCGGCCGGCAAGCGCCTCGCGCAGGTCGGGCGTGACGATGAGCGCGCTCGCGGCACACTCGCCGACCTGCGACAGGTATTTGCGATTGGCGAGGAAGGCGAGGTCGCCGTCCCTCGCCGTATCCAGCGGCGCGACGCGGCCGACCGCGACGCTGCCGTCTCCCGCGATCTCGCCGCCCAGGCGATCGACCAGCTCTTGCAGTCGGAACATCGGGCGGCCGGTCTTACTTGGCGTCGGACAGGGTCTTGATGACCTTGTCGGTGATGTCGATGCGCGGGTTCGCGTACACCGCTTCCTGGAAGATGATGTCGTAGTTTTCCTGCTCGGCGATTTCCTTCACCGAGCGGTTGGCCTTGTCGAGCACCGACGCGAGTTCCTCGTTGCGGCGCTGGTTGAGGTCCTCGCGGAACTCGCGCTGCTTGCGCTGGAAGTCGCGGTTGAGCTCGTTGAACGAACGCTCCTTGTTGCGGCGGTCGCTGTCGCCCATGGTCGGGCCGTTACGCTCGAGGTCTTCCTGCATCGACTTGAGGTCGCGAGCGATGCGCTGCAACTCCTGGTCGCGCTTCTCGAATTCCTTCTCCAGGCGCTGCTGGGCGCGCACGGCGGGAGCCGCCTCGCGCATCACGCGATCGGAGTTGACGAAGCCGATCTTGGTCTCGGCGAACGCGGTGTGGGAGAGGCCGAGCAGAGCGACTGCGACCAGGGAGAGGGTACGGACTTTCAATTATGCCTCCGGATGAAACTGGGTTGCCGGCAGATCAGAACACGCTGCCGAGCTGGAACTGGAACCGCTGGACCTCGTCGTTTTCTTCCTTCTTGAGCGGATGACCGAAGCTGAACTTCAGCGGGCCGATCGGCGAGCTCCAGGAGAACGCGAGGCCGGTACTGTAGCGCAGGTCACCGAACCGTACATCCTGCTCGACGAAGCTTCCACCCCCGAGCGGAACCTCGTCCTCGCCCCACACGTAACCCGCATCGAAGAAGGCCGAGATGCGGAAGGACCGGTCCTTGCCAGCCCCGGGCATCGGGAAGAAGAACTCGGCATTGCCGACCACCTTGCGGGTGCCCCCGGTGGAAGTGATGTCGCCGTCGGTATCCTGATACTTGGGTCCGACCGAGCCCTGGTCGAAGCCGCGCACAGAACCGATGCCGCCGACGTAGTAGTTCTTGTAGAACGGGACTTCCTTGCCGCCGAAACCCTTGGCGTAGCCCACATCGGCATTGAGCATGAGCGCATAGTCGGAACCGATCGGGAACCAGTGCTGATACTGATAGCCGAGCTTGCCGTAGCGCAGGTCGCCGACCGGAACAGTGACCTCACCGTACAGGCGCTGATACACCCCGCTGCGCGGGTAGACGAAGCTGTCGCGACCGTCGCGCGACCAGCCCACGGTGAGGACCAGGCTGTCGACCGTGCACTCGCCCACGCCGCTGACGTTGTCCAGGCCGTTCTCGCGACAGAAATCCTTGTACAGCAGCGGGCTGAGGTTGTAGGTGGTGATCTCG
>Ga0116151_10004430_pt1 | contig 12297 bp, 10 predicted proteins | sample AD_UKC117_MetaG_FD_89893 | JGI IMG/M metagenome (GOLD analysis project Ga0116151, IMG submission 89893) | Active sludge microbial communities of municipal wastewater-treating anaerobic digesters from Hong Kong - AD_UKC117_MetaG | ecosystem: Engineered > Bioreactor > Anaerobic > Digestate... | reverse complement strand
TGGTCGACGCGGACCGGGTCATCCGTTGGGCCCTGGTCAACGGACCCGGTGAGCGCCGCGACTTCGACGCGTATCGCCGAGTCATGGCCACGGTGGCCGACCCCGGCGGGACTGCCTGACACCTGACTGCTTGACACAGCACCGCCTGACACAATGACGCCGTCGTCGGCGCCGCCGCCGACGAGGGCCTGTAGGAGGTGTCTGAAACCGTGAAGCTGCAGGTCGGCGGCTGTGGGGTTTGGGGCGTTGCAACAGGATTGGGCGGTTTTCGCAACAAGGCGGGGGTCGGGCGCGGCGTGGTCTGTCCAGGCGTTCTGGCTGGTCAGGACTTTGGGTCTGTGTGACCTGAAGTCGTGATTCCGGCCGCGCGGGTCGCCGCGGGGGGCAGGGTTTTCGACAGGTTGCGGACGTGTTTGCGCTGGTCAGGACGGGTGTCGGCGACCGAGGTGGGGTGTGCTGCGTGGTGGTCGTGGCGTCCTGATGGCGGCAGATGCTTCAGCCTCATCTGGGTAGTCCCGCCTTATGTCGGGCACGTCGGCCGATACCCGTCGGTGCGCCTACCTAGACTCCCGAGCAAGACCCTGCCCGCCCTGCCGCCCAGAAGAGGACCACGACGACGTGTCGCGCCTGACCGATTTGATCGCGCAAGCGAAAGCGAATGACCCGACGCTCGGCGCTGACCTTGAGGCGGAGATTCGGGTGTTGCAGGAGCGGCGCCCGTTCGGCCTGAACTTTGAGCGGCACCAGCCGGAAGCGGTCGAGCTGCCTGGTCGTCCCGTCCGTAAGGGCGACAAGGTGCGGGTTCTCCCGCCGCGAGGCGAGACCTGTCGCGGGGACCAGCGGTTGTGGCGGGTCGCACGGATCGAGGCCGTCGACGGGGAACGCGTCGCCCGCCTTGAACTGGCGGCAGCGGACGCCGGCGAGACCGCGACCGCGCTCGTGGACGACCTGGTCGTCGTCGCGGAGTTCCGCGACCCGATCTACCCCGGGCTGCGCTCCACCGGACGGGTCGAACGCGGCGGCGACAAGCCGTTCCACACGGTCATCAACGCCGAGAACTACCACGCCCTCCAAACCCTGCTCTACACCCACCGCGGGAAGGTCGACTGCATCTACATCGACCCGCCCTACAACACGGGCGCGAAGGACTGGAAGTACAACAACGACTACGTGGACGGTGAGGACCTCTACCGTCACTCGAAATGGCTCGCGTTCATGGAACGCCGACTCCAGCTCGCGAAGGACTTACTGAATCCCGAGGACTCCGTCCTCATCGTCACGATTGACGAGAAGGAAGTGCACCGACTCGGACTCCTGCTCCAGCAGACGTTCCCTGACGCTCGTGTTCAGATGATCTCTAGCGTCATCAATCCCAGCGGCGCCCAGCGCCGCAACATGTTCTGGCGGACCGACGAGTACGTCTACTTCGTGATGATCGGATCCGCGTCGCCCGGACGCTGGATAACGGACATGACGCGTTCGGCAGATGCGCCTGTGAAAAGACGCGCGATCTGGAACAGCCTCCGTCGACGCGGAGTAGGAAACTCCCGGAGCGACCGCCCAGGTTGCTTCTATCCTGTCTACGTCAACAGCGATGGAGCCATTGTCCACATCGGTGACGCTCTCTCCAGCGATGAGAACCCAGGTGACGAGCCTGCCATCACTGGTGCTCAACCCACATACCCCATTCGGCAGGATGGGAGTCAGGGAAGGTACGAGTGCAATCCCGAGCGTTCCCGGGAGTTGCTGCGCCTCGGCTACCTCCGTTATGCCGAGCATCGAGGAACGGGAACCGTCCAGTACCTCCGGGAGTCCGAGATTCGCAAGATTGACGAGGGCGCAATCGTCTCTCGGGGGAGCACCACAGCCGGCTACGCGGACCTCGTTTGGAGTGACGATATCCGCGCTGCCGTGAACGCTAAGACGCACTGGTCCATGCCATCCCATGACGCTGATCAAAGCGGCTCTCGCATCAACCGTCTCTTGATTCCGGGACGATCCTTCACGTTCCCGAAGAGTCTCTACGCAATCGAAGACGCGTTGCGATTCTTCGTTCAAGACAAGCCTCGTGCGGTCATCGCTGACTTCTTCGCAGGGAGTGGCACGACAGCCCACGCGGTCATGCGACTCAACCGACAGGATGGCGGAACGCGCAGATCTGTCAGCGTCACAAACAATGAAGTCGACGCGGAACAGCAAGTCGATCTGCGACGAGAGAGGCTGCGACCAGGTGACGGAGAGTGGGAGTCTCAGGGCATCTGCGACTTCATCACCAAGCCGCGCATCCGGGCGGCGGTCACCGGGGTCACTCCCGACGGCGATGCTGTGAAGGGTGACTACAAGTTCACGGACGAGTTCCCGATGAGCGAGGGGTTCGAGGAGAACGTAGAGTTCTTCACGCTCACGTACGAGACGCCGTGGCGTGTCGCTCGGAACCGTGACTTCGCCGCGGTCGCGCCCTTGCTGTGGATGCGGGCTGGCTCGCAGGGTCGGCGCATCGACGTCCTACCGGAGGCCGGCTGGGATGTTGCGGACACGTACGGGGTGCTGGCGAATCTCGACCGGGCAAAGGGGTTCCTCGCAGCGGTCACGCACAGCGAGTCGGTATGGACCGTGTTCGTCGTGACCGACGATGACCGGCGGTTCCAGATGGTGTGCGCGGGCCTGCCCGAACGGGTTGAGCCGGTACGGCTGTACGAGTCGTACCTGAGGAACTTCGAGATCAACACGGGCAGGGAGTGAGCCGTGCGGTACACGCTGAAGGACTACCAGGCCGACGCGGTCCGCGAAGTGCTCGCGAACCTCGCGGAGGCACGCGAACTGTTCCACAACCCGAGGTTGAGGAAGACGTCGCAGTTCGCGTTGACGGCGACGACCGGGGCGGGAAAGACGGTCATGGCCGCGGCCGCGATCGAGGCGCTGTTCTTCGGGGATGACGAGTTCGACTTCCCCGCGGACGAGACCGCGGTCGTGCTCTGGTTCTCCGACGACCCGAACCTGAACGAGCAGACCCGGTTCCGTCTGATGGCCGCGTCCGATCAGCTCACCCACTCGCGGCTACGAACGATTGCGCACCCGTTCAGTGAGGAGAAGCTCGCGCCCGGTCGGGTGTACTTCCTGAACACGGGCAAGCTCACGCGGTCGTCTTTGCTGACCCGCGGCCATGACGGGGAAGACGACAAGGACGAGGATGAGGCGCGGCTGCCCGAGCTGCGCGCGTCGGCCCGGCCAGACCTGCAGGGGTACACGATCTGGGACACGATCGCGAACACGATCGCGGACCCGAACCGGACCCTGTACCTGGTCCTGGACGAGGCGCACCGCGGGTTCGGGACACGCGCGTCGTCGGACAAGCCGACGATCGTGCGGCGGCTCGTGAACGGTCACGCGGACGTGCCCGCGATCCCGGTCGTGTGGGGCATCTCCGCGACCGTCGCCCGGTTCGAGGAGGCGATGAAGGACGCGCACGTCGCCACGTCCCGGCGCGAGCTCGACAAGGTCCTCGTGGACCCGGTGCTGGTGCAGGCGTCCGGGCTGCTGAAGGACACGATCGTTCTCGACATTCCCGCCGAGACCGGAGTGTTCGACACGGTCCTGCTCACCCGCGCGACCCGCAAGATCAGGCAGTCCACGGCCGACTGGGCCGAGTACGCCGCCACTCAGGGCGGGGAGACGGGCGAGGGCAGCGGCACCGGCCCGGTCGTCCCGCTCATGGTGCTGCAGGTCCCGAACACCCCCGACCCGGACACGATCGCGCGGGCGTTGGATGTCGTGTTCGCGGAATGGCCCGCGTTGACCGGGGACGCGGTCGCGCACGTCCTCGGGGACCACACCACCGCGACGTACGGGCCGTACTCCGTCCGGTACGTCTCCCCGGAGCGGGTGCAGGACGACACGAGCGTGCGGGTCCTGATCGCGAAGGACGGGATCAGCACGGGGTGGGACTGCCCCCGCGCGGAAGTGCTCATGTCGTTCCGGCCGGCGAAGGACGCGACCCACATCACCCAGCTCCTCGGCCGGATGGTCCGCACCCCGCTGGCGATGCGGATCCCCGGCAACGACGCGCTCAACTCCGTCGAATGCATCCTGCCGTTCTTCGACCGGAAGACCGCGGCCACGGTCGTGCAGATCCTCACCGGCGCGCTGGACGACTTCCCCGACGGGGGCGGCGGCCGGCGCGTCCTCATCGACCCGCAGACGATGACCCCGAACAGCGCGATCGAGGAGGCCGTCTGGGACGCGCTCGAGGCGCTCCCGTCCCAGTCACTACCGCGGAGGACCGCCAAACCCGTCAAGAGGCTCACCGCCCTCGCTCACGCCCTCGCCCAGGACGGGCTCCGACCCGACGCGGGAGCGGACGCACACCAGGAGCTCCACGCCGTCCTGGACGGGTGCGCAGCCCGGTACGCGACCGAGCTCGCGGACGCGGTCAAGGAGATCTGGACCGTGCACGGCGAGTCCGTCACCGGCTCCGCCGGCCAGGAACTCACGTATGAGCGGTTCGCGGAAACCGCGGACGACCGCTCCATCCGCGACGCGTTCCGGCAGGCCGGCCGGGTCCTCTCGCCCGACCTTGCCGGGACGTACGCGGACCGGCTCGCCGGACCCGACGACGAGAACACGGACGACGACGGGCTCCGCGACGCGTACGTGAAAGTCGCCGCCCTCGCGCTCGTCCCCGAGGTCCGTGAGGACCTCGACACGGCCGCGGCCAAGCTCGCCGCGAAATGGTTCGACCAGTACCGGGTCGCGTTCAAGGACCTGACCGACGAGCGGCAGGCGGTCTACAACGACATCAAGGCCATGTCCGCGCACCCGCAACGCATGGCCCTGACCCGACCGAAGAACACTCTCGTGGAAACCGCGTACCCGCCCGCGAGCGAAGGCGCCGAACCCGTAAAGATGCCCACCCGAGACCGGCACCTCCTCTCGAACGAGGACGGCCTGTACCCGGTCGGGGAACTGAACGACCTCGAAACGCGCGTCCTCGACAAGGAGATGAAACGCGCCCGGGCGCTCGCCTGGTACCGCAACCCCGCCCGCTCCTCCCAGGACTCCCTCGGTATCGCGTACAAGGACGCGTCCGACGAATGGCGGACCATGCGACCCGACTTCGTGTTCTTCGACCGCGCCGGGTCGGGCGGGAACGTACGCGTATCCATCGTGGACCCCCACGGGCACCACCTGTCCGACGCGCTCCCCAAACTCCGCGGCCTCGCAGCGTTCGCCGCCGAATACGGCAACGAGTTCCACCGCATCGAAGCCATCTCCGTAACCGACGGGCAGTCGCGTGTCCTCGACTTGAAAGACGAGACCGTCCGCAACGCCGTCGCCACAGCCAAAGACGCGCGCGCGCTCTACGACTCCCAGAAGGCCGGGAACTACTGATGGGCGACTCCGCCGCTGCGGGTAAGCCGCAACAGGCTCCCTATGACCGGGAAGTCGATTGGCAGACCTCGGCCGAGATCCTGTCGCAAGCTCGCTGGCTGTTCGAACAGCACGAGAAGCGGACCGACTCCGCGCAAAAGGCCGCCGCGACAGTGATCGCGGCAACCGGTGCGGTCGTGTCCTTCGCGCCGAAGTCACTCCCTGCGCGGCACGGGACGTGGGAGGCAGTCCTGCTCGGCCTGGTCCTTACCGCGGGTCTCGTGACGGTGGTCCTGTGCGTTGTGGTCCTCAAGCCGCGTGAGCGAGAGAAGGGAATGCCGTCCATTGCCGCGCTCCGCAAGTTCGCGAAGCGCCACGACGACGCACAGTGTGTCCCTTTGCCACCGAGCCAGTTCGCGGTCGACATGCTGAACGCGAAGGATCTCAACGCTTCCTCGCCGCTGGACCACGCAGCCAAAGACGCGAACGAGCGGATGGAGTGGCTTACCCGTGCGTACTTCGCGTTCGCCCTAATGTTCGCACTAACGATGGTCGCAGCGTTTGCGATATCCGCATGACTGAGCAACGGAAGGAACCGAATCATGTCCGACGAGGACGCCGCGCAGCCGGACGCTGCCCCAAGCCCGGAGATCCAGAGAATGGTCACGGACGAGCCGGAGTATGACCGTGTCAAGGAATCCAAGGACCCGACCGTGTTCAATCGGGGTCCACAACCGATCCGAGAGGACGGGCCCGAGTGAACTCGGACGAGGAACAACCACCTCCGCCCCCGCAACCCCCGGCCCGTATTGAGACGACCGTGTCCGAGTTCGACACGATTAAGAAGGGTCAGGACCCGCCGCCGCGCCCGACGCGTGAGGGCGAGTGAGTTGATGACCCGGTCGCTCGTCAACACCCTGACGGGAGGATTCTGTGGCCTGGGGTGACCCTCACGCCAGCGGCCTGCGTGTCCTGTCCCTGGACGCCTGCGTGAAGATCACTGCCGACGAGTATCAGTTCAAGGGTGCCGTGTCGCTCTTCGACTACGACATTGTGTTCTGGGACCCGGCACGCTCCCTGGACACGTACAGCTTCGACTACAACACCTTCGACGGTCGCCGCTCATTGAACCGCGGAACGTCCGCGGCCGCCATGCGCGACGCGGAACGGCGCGGTCGTGAGATTCGCGAGTTCCTGAACTTGGGCCGCACGTTGGTGGTCTATCTCCCCGGGGACATGGCCGTTAACGTCTACACGGGCGAGCAGGAACACTCAGGCACGGGCCGGAACCGTCAGACGACAGACATTCTGGGTACCTTCGATCTGCTGGACTGTCTGACCGTTTCGTGCGGAGGTCTCTCCACGTCCGGGCTAGATATCGAGCCGGTCGACGGGACGGTCGCGCCTCTATATCGGGAGACGAGCGATTTCTGGGCGTACCGACGGACGCTGGACAACGCGGACGGGTTGCAGGTCCTCATGCGCGTCAAGGGAACGGACAAGCCCGTCGCAGGCTACGCCGAAGTGGGCGACGGGCTGCTCGTCCTGCTCCCGTCGTTCTGGCGACCGACGGAAGACTCGAATGACGAAGACGAGGAGGACGAGGAGGACGAAGACAGGGTTGGTCACGGCAGTGACGACGAGCTGACCGCGAAGGACTGGACTGATCGGGAACGAACCGCTGACGAATCCGTCCTTGAATGGATTGCGTCCCTGGCGCGGAAGTCCGCGATCGAAACCGCCTCCTGGACGAAGGACTTTGTATTCGAGGGGCAGGAGGCCCGCGACGAGAAGATTCGGAAGGCGCAGGCCCTGGTGGAACGGCATCAGCGCACCGTTGACGCGCTCGCTGAGGAGCAAGCGCAGGAAGACGCGTGGAAACTTCTCGTCGCCGGCACGGGCGAGCCGCTTGAGCATCAGGTCCGGGAGGCGCTGACCCTGCTCGGGTTCACCCTCGAGCCGCCAATCCGGGGTCGCGCGGACGTGCGAGCGGCGCGTGACGGGCGCAGGCTCGTCGCGGAGGTGAAAGGAGTGAAAGGTAGCGCGGCAGAGAAGCACGCGGCGCAACTGGAGAAGTGGGTATCAGAGGAGAAGACTTCCGGCGCGGACGTGAAGGGCGTACTTGTCGTCAACGCGTGGAAGGACACCCCACCCGATCAGCGTGACCAGCCGGCGTTCCCGTCGCAGATGCTGGCCTACTCGACGGCCCGCGACCATTGCCTCGTCACGGGGGCGCAGCTACTCGCGATGGTCCGAGCCCGCGAAGATCAGCCCGCACGCGCCAACGAGATCGCGGACGTCCTCCTCAACACCGTCGGCGCGGTTACCGGATGGGACAACCCCACCCTGACGAAGGTGGTGGGAGGCGACTGACTCAGTCCTCCAACGGGCAGGCAATCTCGTCACGCACGACGGCGTACCCCTGCTCGCGGAACGCGTGCAGCATTTCGAGCCAACGCTCGTCCGTATCGCTGGGGAAGCAGGCGAGCCACTGCTCCTCGAACCCGGCGGGCGTGAGGGGGATCGCGACCCTGCCGAACCCGCCGAAGTCGTAGTAGGCCATGTCCTCGAACCGGGTCACCGCGACGGGGGCCGCGCAGCAGAGCGGGCATTCGATCCAGCCCGTCTTCGACCCGCCCGGCCAGGTGACGGTCACGACGACATGCGCGGCCGTGAAGTCCCCGTCGGGGGGCGGGATGACCGGCATGCCCGTGATCCCCTTGCGTTGGCCGCGCGGCCTCCACGCGGTCACGAGCGGGCCTTGCGTTCCCGCCGCGTCAGGTAGGCGTGCTGGGCGCGCCAGAGGGCGTTGTAGAGGTTCCACGGGGCGTGCGGGAGGGGGCGCCACGGTTGGCCGGCGCGGGCGGTCCAGGCGGGAATGTGGGCGCAGCAGGTGTGGGTGCAGGAGGGTGCGGGAACGGGACGCACGACGATGGCCTTCCGGGGTCGGGGCGGCCCCGGGGTCGGGGCCTACGGTCGTCGCGTGTCCACGAGGGCAGAACGTAGCCAGGGGCGCGGGAACGGTGCAACCGTGCCCGCGGTCTCAGTCGTCGGCGTAGAGGATCCGGTACATCTGGACGAGGAACTCATCGACTTCAACGAGGGCCACGTAGATGTCGCGGCGCTCGTCGCCTGCCTCCTCGATCGCGCCTCGCGCGGCGGACAGAAGGTCTTTCAGCTCGTCCACGTCAACGGGGTTGTCGAGGGCCTTCTTGCGGTTGCGGTAGTCGGCGCTTCCGCGTTTGAACTGGTCTCGCCGGTGGGCGGCCCAATTCTCGTCGCAGCGATGTCGTCGCCCGGTGACGGGTGCGGCGCAGTCGATGCATGTCCACGCGGCGGCGGGCGGGACGTGTTGCACGAGGGCTTGCCTACAGGTCCGCGCCCGGGCGGGTCAACCTGTTGACGTCAACAGGGTGTCCACCCTGCTTGACACGGTCCGTCGCATGAACGGATACGGACAGCAGATAGGGCGTCGCGGGTCAGTCGCGGCGCGGCCAGAGGGTCGCGTCGAGCGCGGTCTCCGCTTTGGCGATGGTGAGCGCGTCGGGCCAGTGGTCGCCGCGCAGGACGCCCAGGAGCGTGGTGGCGGGGATGCCCGTCAGCTCGGCTGCGGCGCGCAGGGACAGGCCGCGGGTGTCGAGCTGGGCGACGAGCGCGGCGACGGCGGCGCGGATCGTCTCGGTCGCGGGGTCGGTCGTGGGCGTGTCGGGCCAGCCGGGCGCGGCGGTGCGGGGCGGCTCCCGTCGGGGGAGCGCCGTTCGTCGCGGGGCCGGGGCGGTCACGGGTCCAGCGTAGGCGCGGCCCGGGACGGCGCGTCCCGTCCGGGTCGACTTGCCGACGGGGATTGCCGGACGGTTCACTGTTCGACATGTCGAACGCCGGGGTGCCTGAACGGCCACAAGCGGTCCGCGTCCCCCGCGACACCCCGCACGGAAGGGGCTACCCGATGAGCGCCCCGACCCGCATCCGCTCGACCCTCAACACGGCCCGCCTGCGCCGCCTGACCCGCGAGGAGTTCGTCCTCAAGCCCGGTCTCTCCTCGCCCGGGGCCATCGCCATCGCGGAAGCGGTCGCCGCGGTGCGGGACGCGGTGTTCGGGAACACTCTCGGCACGAACTACCAGCCGCTGACGCAGCGGAAGTACCACTCCGACCTCGGCATGCTCGAGCGGTTCCTCACCGCGTCCGGCGCGGTCACGGTCGCGGACATCACCACCGGGATGTGCTCGGCGTTCCTGTACTCCGAACCTGCGGGGGGACGGCACCTGCCGGCGGCGGTGGACGGGTTCGCGGCGTACGGGACGCAGACGAGCCGGAAGACGGTCCTGCGGCTGTTCTTCGTGTTCTGCGCCCATCTTGGCCTGTCGTGGGAGGACCCGTCCCGTGAGGTGAAGACGGTCGGGTCGTCGTCGCGTCGGTGGAAGCCGCTGGACGACGAGCAGGTCGCCGCGCTGAAGCGGACCGCGACCCTGAAGGGGCGGGTCGGGCGCGCGCCCGCGCTGTTGGCGGTGCTGCTGGCCGGGGCGACGGTCGCGGAGGCCGCGTTCGTGGAGGTCCGGGACGTGCGCCTGGACGAGCGGCTGATCTTCCTGCCCGGGACCGGGCGGGCGACCGTCCCGCGGTGGGTGCCGCTGGACGACTGGCAGGCGACCGCTCTCGGGTACCGGCTCGAACGGTTGCGGATCCGGCACTCGCGTGACGGCGAGGCGTACCTGTCCGCGCCGGTGGTCACGGACGGGCAGCCGCAGGGCAAGGCGGTGGAGGCGTCCGCGACAGGTTCGCAGAACGCCGCCAAGGAGCTGCTCGCCCGGTCGGGCCTGTTCGCGCGGGACGGGTACACGCCGCGCAGCATCCGCGCGTACGTGGCCGCGTCCGTGTACGCGGAAACCCGGTCGGTGAACGCGGTCGCGGTCCGGTTGGGCATGGCGTACCTGCCGCGGGCGGCGGCGCTCGCGGGCGCGGACTGGCGGGCCGCGTGGGAGCTCGCCCCGTCCGGGCCGTTGGACGAGCGGTATGCCCTGCCCGGGCACCTGACCGTCGAGCGTGGGGGTGACGACGATGGCTCGTGAGACGCCGCGTCCGAAGGGGGAGGCGCCCCGTCTGGACGTGGTGAAGCGGCGGAAGTCGCCCTCGGGCGGGGAGTCGCTGCACGTGAAGCGGCAGCGGAGGATGGGCAGCCTCGGGAAGCTGGTCGCAGCCGCGGGGGACGCGGGGCTGCACGACTGCGCCGAGGCGCTCGGCCTGCGCGTCCCCGACGACCGCCTGCCGGGCCGCCCGCCGAAGCACGGGGCGTGGGCGATGCTGCTGTTCTCGTCTGCGCGGGCGGTGTACGGCTCCGCGAAACGGGTCGCGGAAGAGCTCCGCGACGAGGGCGTGTGGCCGGCGGTCGTGAAGGCCGCGACAGCGCGGATCGGCGCGGACGCCGCCCGGTACGAGCTGGAGAACGGGCCGCCGACCCTGTCGCAGTTCAACTACTTCCAGCAGCGCATGTCCGCGTTGGGCCTGCATGACGCGCTCCACACGGAGTTTGAGGCGGCCGCGGCCCGCACCGCGCAGGACATGGGCCTCATGCCCGACCACGCCCGCACGGGAGTGAAGGACGCGGCCCGCGCGAACGTCCTCGCCGTCGACGGGAAGAACCACACGTCCCCGACCCGGTACGTCAAGGGCGACCAATGGGTCGACAAGGACACCGGCGAGATCAAGGAACGCCGCTACGACCCGAACAAGAGCACGTGGGGCGAAGGCGGGAAGAACCGGGTCCGGCAGGGCGCGAAAAGCGTCGTCGCGTGGTCCCGCCACCCCGCGTCCGGAACCCGCGTCATCGCCGGCCTGACCCTCATGCGGCCCAAGCACGACGGCGGGGAAGCCGCCGCCATAGTCGACCTGATCACCCGCGTGCAGGACCTCAACCCCGGCCTGACCCACGTCGCCGTCGACGGCGCCCTGCGCGGCACCCACCTCGCCCGGCTCACCCCGCGCGGACTCGTCGTCGTCAACAAGATCCAGACCGCCCCCACAACCGCCGAGAACGCCGTCACCATCAACGGCAAAAGGTTCCGCAAGAAGCGCGTCCACACCCTCACCCACCACAGCACCGCGTTCGGCGCCTGCGAACACCCCATCTACGGCATCGGCGGCGGACTGTTCGAGGAACACGTCACCTCCGACGGGACCGTCACCCACACCCGCCTGCCCCACCACACCACCGCCCGCGGACGCAAGAACGGCGACTACACCGACTGGTACGTCCAAACCCGCATCGCCTGCGGCCGGACCGACCCCACCAGCGGGAAGCTCACGCCCTGGACCAAGACGTTCTACGTCCCCATCAACCCCACCCGCCAAGACCAGATCGACAACGTCAACCGCGGCGAGCACGTCCGCCAGATCCCCGAAATCGACACCGACGACTTCAACCGCATCTACGGCATGCGCGCCGACAGCGAATCCGGCAACAACGGCCTCGAACACGCCTGGTACCTCGACCGGATCCCCTCCTACGGCTACGACAACCAGCTCCTCACCCTCATCAGCTACGCCCTCATGAACAACGCCGTCGCCCGCGCCACCCACCACGCCCGCGCCGCCGCACGACCACCCGGCCAAGCCGCCTGACGCCGCCCCGCCCACCCCGGACACCCCACCGGGGCGAAACCCGCGACACCACCACCCGAAAACGGCCCCCACAGGGCCGTTTCCGCGCGCTACACGCCCGCACACACGCCCCGACAGGCACCCGCCCGCCCCACTGGCACAATGACCCAGCGGACGCGTCCACTTTTAGACAACAATGCAGACACGTCCCGGGCCTGTAGCTCAGTTGGTAGAGCGCCACGTTTACACCGTGGATGTCGTCGGTTCGAGGCCGGCCGGGCCCACCGCAGGATCGACGTTCAAACCGCTTGCGGTGATCTCGGCCAGTGCCCGA
>Ga0116151_10004429_pt1 | contig 12297 bp, 8 predicted proteins | sample AD_UKC117_MetaG_FD_89893 | JGI IMG/M metagenome (GOLD analysis project Ga0116151, IMG submission 89893) | Active sludge microbial communities of municipal wastewater-treating anaerobic digesters from Hong Kong - AD_UKC117_MetaG | ecosystem: Engineered > Bioreactor > Anaerobic > Digestate... | reverse complement strand
TGCCGGGTGCGACCGACACTGGATTTGCGGCAACCTCCGGCATGGATGCCACGTCCCTGTTCGACAAGGCGGTGCCGCCCCGGAAGGTCGCCGAAGCGGGCTATGCGGGCATGCTGAACGGCACGCTGGACGTGATAACGGGCCTGTCGCCCGGCCAGCGCTTTGCGACACGCATCATGCCGTTCCTGCCCAAGAAGGTCCTTCTGAAGCAGATCCGCCAGATGCAGGAAGTCGGCCAATAGCGCCGATGTGCGCGAATGTTCCGTGGAAGGAAAAGAAATGGCAGACCGTTTGGAACTCATGGGCGTACCGGGATCGCCCTACACACGCAAGATGCTGGCGCTTCTGCGCTACCGGCAAATCCCCTACAGCGTGATTTGGGCCGGATACCGCGTACCGCCGGAAGGCTATCCCCGACCAAAGGTCAAGCTGCTCCCCACCGTCTTCTTTCCGGAAGCGGACGGAAGTCTCACACCGGCCGTCGATTCGACACCGATCATCCGGCGCCTCGAGAACGACTATGCCGGACGCGCCGCCCTGCCGGATGACCCGGAACTTCGTTTCTACTGCGACCTGATCGAGGACTATGCCGACGAATGGCTGACCAAGCCGATGTTCCATTATCGCTGGTATCATGCTCCAGACCGCGCCAATGCAGGCCCGATGATCGCATACTGGAGCGTGAACATGTCTCCCCATGCGGAAGCAGATGCGTTTGCAGACCAGATCACGAAGGCGCAGTTCGAGCGGCTCTACGTCGTCGGGTCGAACGACGTGACCGCCCAAACGATCGAGGACAGCTATGTCCGGTTCCTCGACATACTCGATGAGCTCCTGCAGCTCCGCGGCTATGTGCTTGGCGCACGACCCAGCGCCGCCGACTTTGCGATCTACGGCCAGCTGACACAGCTCGGCGTCGTCGAGCCAACTTCGGCAGCGATCATGTCACGCGACTATCCGCGCATACGTGCCTGGGTGGACCTGGTCGAAGACCTGTCGGGCCTGAAACCCGATAAAGCCGACTGGTTCTCCCCCGAAGAGGCGCGCGCCGCCCTTGCTCCACTGCTCTGTGAAATCGGACGCGTCTACGTTCCCTTCCTGCTGGCAAATGCCGCCGCTGCGGCGCGTGGCGACAAAGATGTCTCGACCGAAATCGACGGGCGCGCGTGGACGCAACCGACTTTTCCGTATCAGGTCAAGTGCCTGGCGTCCCTACGCAATAACGTGACAAGCCTGCCCGAAGGGACGAGGAGAGAAGTTGAGAAAGTACTCGCCAAAGCAGGTTGCTCTGGACTCTGCCCATGAACTGTTTTCGCAGGCGCCGGCACGGCGCGGCGGCGACCCTGTTCGCGCTGATCGCGTTCTGTGCGCCGGCCGCATCACGACCTGCCGACACCGGGAGTGAACGCCTGTCCTGGGTTTCCGTACCTGGCGGTTGTTTCGAAATGGGTGACGGAAATTCGTATCCGGAGGAAGGGTCTGCGCATGAGATATGCATCGCTCAGTTCGAATTGAGCCGTACGGAAGTCACCAACCGGCAATTTGAACAGTTCGTAGAGGCAACTGGCTACGTCACCCGCGCTGAACGGGGCTGGCGCGCCGACGAACCCGGGAGCCCGGGTATCGCCATTCCGCCGGCGTCGGCGGTGTTCAGACCTCCGTCCGGCGGGCCGATTGCCGAACTCAGCTGGTGGCAACTTGTCGACGGCGCCGACTGGCGCCATCCAACGGGGCCTCAAAGCTCCGCGGAGCCCGACTGGCCCGTTGTCCACGTGACACGGGACGATGCCGAGGCCTATGCCGAGTGGGCTGGCGGCCGGCTTCCCACCGAAGAAGAATGGGAATTTGCGGCGCGCGGCGCCGGGGGCAACATCACGATGTCTCTGAAGGAAGCTGAACGTGCGGAACTTTCTGCGAAAGCGAACACCTGGCAAGGCCTGTTCCCGGTGATTGATACAGGCAAGGATGGTTATGAGGGCATCGCCCCGGTTGCACAGTATCCTGCAAACCGCCTCGGATTGTATGACATGATCGGGAATGTCTGGGAATGGACCAGCACCCCCTATGCGCCTTCGCATTCCCGGCATGATCGTGAGCGCGCGGGCGCCCAAGGCCTGGATCCCAGCCAGCCCGGCGTTCCTGTTGGCGTCATCAAGGGGGGATCCTACCTGTGCGCCCCGAACTATTGCCGGCGCTTTCGAGCCGCGTCACGCCAGGCACAGGATCTTGCCTTTGGAACGTCGCATGTTGGCTTCCGCGTCGCACGCTGACTGACAGCAAGAAGGCGAGGCCCGCACTCCGCGCAAAATTCGGTTCTCGAGTTGCGGCGGCGAACTGATCGGCTTGCCGTCTCAGGCCCGACTCCTTGGGAATTCCGTCCGCGCAGAGCCTCTCAGCCCACCGCCTTTTGCATGATCCGCTCAATCAGCGGCAAATGCTCCCGGCCGACAAACATCTGGTCGGCAAGCCGATAGGTCGGCGTGATGAAGATCCCGTCCTCTTCCAACTGTGTTTGGCGCGCATCAAACGACGCCACGGCCGTTTCAAGTTCGATCCGTCGAACCGGATTCCCGGTCTTCTCCAGTAGCGACAGGACCGTTGGCGCATCATTCAGATCGGCCCCCTCCACCCAATACGCCCGGAAAGCGTGCCAGACGAAAGAGAGAGGATCGGCCAGCCGACAATCCAGAGCACTGAGGGCCACGTCGCTCTCGCCGGGATCGTCACGGAACACCATCTCCACACCGCGCAAGCCAGCATATTTCAGATGGGTCGCGCGTCGCTGGCCCGCGCGCACACGCCGGTGTGTCTCGCCCCGGGTTTCGTCAGTCCGCTCGGCCGGAAGCCGGTCCTGTCGGCTACGGAAGGCATGCCAGTCGACCCGGGTCCCCAAATGCGACGCGAGGGCGACCGTTGGATCGAACGCCAGATATGAGGCCGGGCATTTGAAATCGATGAAGAGGCTCAGCATTCGAATACCTCGTACGCAATATCCGGCGCGGGCCCGTTGCGGCCGGTCAGATGCCAACGCACATAAGGCAGGTGCTCCCGTCCGAAGAGTATCTCCCCATCGAAAACATATGTCGGAACACCGTAGATCCCGGCGGGGTGCAGCTGGGCCTGCAGGTCGTCATGGGCCTGCCGGCCTTCGGTCTCGCAATACTCAGCGAAGCCCTTAACAGGCGCTCCGGCGGCTTGCAGACAGGATTCCACGACACTCATGTCTTCCACGTCCAGTTCGCGCCGCCAGAAGGCGGGATAGACGTGATTCAGGAATGCCGGCAGCCGGTCCCGCGCTGTCGCGTTGACCCAAAGGATCGCCGTATTGATCCGCCGCGTGTCCCAGATCTTTTCGGTGCCTTTCAGAATATGCCCCTGCATCTCGGCATAGCGGCGGGCGTCACGATAGGCGTAGCGCACGGCATTCCACTGCGCGGGACTGCGCTGGGCTTCGACCACCTTGCCGGCCTTCTTGCGGGCCGATCCGAGATAGCTCGGAATATCCAATGTCAATGGACGCCAGTCGAAAGCCAGACCCAACTCGGATTCAAGCCTGAGCGTGGGAGCGACCGCCACGAACGCGTAGGGGCTCTTGATGTCGATATAGACGATGAGCGGACTGTCTGACTCGAGCGCTTGCATAGAGTCAGTATCGCAACTGACGGCGCGTAGAGATAGTGGGGCTGTTGCGCTTGCCAATTTGAGCTGCAGTACGGCGATTTTGCCAATGGCAGAAATCAGGCGCCATGACGACGGCCACAAGGCACACTAGTCTTGCAGTCTCAGTTCGCTTGCCACTGTCCTCAACAAGAAGCCGATACCTCAGCCTGCTATCGCCCAGACAGCCGTGATCGCAGAGCGCGACAAAACTTTGATGGAGCCTGGAGTGTCAGAAACATCGACCTTCAGATCCACACTTCCATCGCCCGAATTGAACGCGATCAGCACGATTTCTCCGTTCGGATTCTGGAAGGCTACTACTTTCACCGTGGCGGAGGATGAGATCGCCTCAATCCGGTATGCGCCGGGATCAACAAAGCGACTATAGTGCGCCAGCGCGTAGTATTCCTGATTTCTCGTTACCTTCCCTGTCTCTCTGCTGACTGTAACAACACCGCGGCAATTCCCGCACCCGCCAAGGTGTGGCCCGTAATCCTCATCAAGGGCAATGTTCCAGAGCAGCACGCCACGCGCCCAGTTTTGCGTCGCACCAATGATGAGGTTCTCAATCGTCCACGACCACGCATCCGGCCATTCCGATGACCACTCGCCACCGGAGCATTCCGTAAAGAAAACATCCTTATCCGGATGGCGTCGGCGGACCATATCCTGAGCGGCGACGTCACCAGCATAGCAGTGCCACGCAACCCCACTAACGAAGGCTGCTGCTTCAGCATCGGACAATACGTCGAGCGGCTGCTGAGGCTGATCCCAGTTGTGATCCCATTCCAGAATCTGGACATCGAGCCCTGAAGCGGCAAAAGCCGGCCCCACAAAATCGGATATGAGCTCTGCGCGTTCGCGCGCCGGCAGGCGCATGCCCGGATAATCCGCGGGCTCAAAATCGGGTTCGTTCTGAAGGCTGATATAGTCGACAGGAATTCCATTCTCTCCAAACTCCCGTACCGTCTTTACCAGGTAGTCTGCAAAGGGTTGGTAGGCGCTTCGCAGCAATCGGCCCGTAATGAGCGACTTGCTGGTCTTCATCCATGCCGGCGGACTCCAAGGCGATGCCATTACCACGAGGGAAGGATTTGCTTGTCGCGCTGCCTGCAATGTAGGGATCACAGTCTCTTTGAGAGGGTCGATCGAGAAGTGGGACAGATTCGGATCCGGCTCATTTCCCGGAGAGTCATCAAGGCTATAATGGCGGGTAGAGAAGTCTGATGCCCCGATCACCACACGTGTGAACGACAGGCCGAGACCTGCATCCGGATCAAACAGCTCCCGGATCAGGTCAGATCTTTCAGTTGCCGGAAGCGTATGCTGCAACAAGTCTGCAGATGCATCCGTGATCGCCGCACCCATGCCGATCATCTTCTGGTACCGCACCCCGGTATCGATCGACACATGGACCTGATAGTCGCCCGTTGCCGGAATTTCGTCAGGAGATACGAAGTCGAGCCGATGCTTGCCGTCTGGTGTGGTCATCCAGAGCCCCACTAGCCTTTTGGATGAACTGGGCTGCGCCGGGGACGCCGATTGCGTTGTTGTTCCCTGGCACCCGGAAAGGATGACAAGCGCTACGCTAGCAAAAAGCAGTCGGCCCGCGACGGCTCCGAACATGGAATGACTCAAGCGTCCGCTCCTAGTTTCTACCCCGATGTTCTCAGATGCTCCCGTCAGACGAACACGCAACCTTCATTGAAACGCGGGACAATTCTTCGCCACGAATTCGTCATGCGAAGGCATCACGTCAACGCACTTTCCGATCACCGATTCGATGTTCGAAAGAAACGTGCCGATCTGCTCCTCTGACTGAATATCTACCATCGGGTCATAGGCCGCAGGAATAAGCCCCTGGCCGATGAAGACCTGTATCCAGCTTTCTTCAGAGAAAAGCTCGTCGTCTTCACGGAAGATGCGGCCGTTTGCAGAAAACAGGTCCATCTTGCGCTGCAGCGTGGCAGGGACATCCATATGCTTGCAATAGCTCCAGAATGGCGTGTCTTCACGCTCCGTCAGTTTGTAGTGAAGAATAATGAAGTCGCGAATTCGCTCATATTCAAAGTCGGTCTGGCGATTGAATTCATTGATGGTCGCCGGGTCGAACGACATGTCCGGCAGGAATCGCAGCAAGCGAATGATGGCAGACTGGATGAGATGAAGGCTTGTCGACTCCAGTGGCTCAAGGAAGCCGCTCGACAGGCCTATTGCGACGCAGTTGCGATTCCACACCTTCTTTCGCTTGCCTGCCTTGAATCGGATATGGAGAGGACTGCTCGTCGGCTCGCCGTCGAGCGAGCTGAGCAGAATCTTCTCGGCGTCCTCGGTATCCATGTGCTGGCTGCTGTAAACGTGACCATTGCCCGTGCGGTGCTGGAGAGGAATGCGCCATTGCCAGCCAGCCGCGCGCGCAGTGGATTTTGTGTACGGAGTGAAATTCTTCGATCGTTCGCATCCGACCGCAATCGCCCGGTCGCAGGGCAGCCAGTGACTCCAGTCGTCAAAGCCGGTGCCGAGCTCCTGTTCGATGATCAAGCCGCGGAATCCGGAGCAGTCGATGAACAGGTCCGCCTCGAAAAACTGACCGTTTGCCAATGTAACTGATCTTACGAACCCATCCTCTGGCCGGAGGGTGACCTTGACGACCTTTCCCTCAAATCGTTTCACGCCACGTTCTTCCGCAAACTGGCGCAGGTAGCGAGCGTAAAGTCCCGCGTCGAAGTGAAAGGCATGCGCGATATGTCCGAGTGGGGATTCTTTCATGTCGGGCGCGCAGCGCATGAACTTGTTTCGAAGCGCGGCGGCTGTGTTGATTGAATAGTTGGCAAAGTCTGAAGCCTTGCCTTGCGCGTGCATCTTCAGCCAATACTGGTGGCAACGCAGCCAGCCCAGATCCTGCCCGATTACACCGAAGCCATGGATGTAGCTGGAACCGATGCTTGACCAGTCGTTGAACTGAATGCCGAGCTTGAACGTTCCGTTCGTTCTCTGAAGAAACTCGTTCTCCGAAATGCCAAGAAGCTCGTTATACTTCTTGATGGCCGGAATTGTCGCTTCGCCGACGCCGATGGTTCCGATGTCGTCGGACTCGGCCAACGTAACCTCATAGAGATCATTCATCAGCTTCGCGAACAGTGCCGCCGTCATCCACCCAGCAGACCCTCCTCCGACAATCAGAACCTTGCGCAAATGCTTCACCGTGCCCTCCTTCCGTCCGCAACGTCCGGATCAATCGCAAGCGACTGGGGTCACAGATTCTGTGACTGGTCCGATGTCTGAGGCTTCTGCATAGGCAAGTCCATACCCTCTGCGAAACAGCATTTCCTTGTCGGTGTCACTTGTCGCGCAAGGCGTGGCCGGCCAGGCAAATGGCAGATGACCAGTGAAATCAGACTGAGCCTCGCCCGGTGGCGCTGCCACGATGAGGTCTGCAAGCCCGCCGGCTTCGCTCCCGGGAAGGAATGCAGCGACGAAAGCCTGAGACCGATTGATCAGATCGGATGCATACAATGTACGACCGGAGTACAGCACCGTGACGACTGGCAAGCCCGTTGCGGCTAAATTCGCCAGCATCGTTGCGTCCGCGGGATGCGAAGCGCTGTAAGACAACGGCTGCGGAAAAGCCACATCGCCGTTGTACTCCGCATAGGGATTCTCTCCCAGCACCGCCACGATCACGTCATACCCGGACGGATCATCGACGGAACCATCCTTCGAGTAGGTGATACTGGTTGTGCCAAGCACTGCCTGAAGCGCCTGCCGCAACGTCTCTCCGGTTTTGAAATCGGAGTTCGGATTCTCATCGCCTTGCCAGGTGAGCGTCCAGCCTCCCATCTGCATCGCCATGGTATCGGCGGCTTCGCCCACCAAAAGCACACGGCTGGACCGGGGAAGCGGCAGCAATTGGCTGTCGTTCTTGAGCAGAACTGCCGATTTGCGAACCGCTTCGCGCGCAAGGTCGGGGGCACGAACAGCCGACGCATCAGCGAAGTACTGGCTTTCCTTCGGCGGATGATCGAACAAGCCAGAAGCAAGCTTGACACGCAAAATGCGTCGCACCGCATCGTCGATCCGGCTTTCTGGTATGCGCCCCTCTCGCACATCATCCAGCGTGTTCGCAATGAACGCCTTCCAGTCTTCGGGTACCATGAAAAGGTCTATGCCTGCGTTCACGGCCTGAGGGCAACGGTCTCGGGCGCAGCCTGGAAGCTGCTCGATAGCGTTCCAGTCCGATACCACAACACCCGTGAAACCCAGACGTTCCTTCAGGACAGAGGTCAACAGTTCACGGTTGCCATGCATCTTTCCGTGGGCCTCATGAGTGATGGCATCGGTCCAACTGCTGTATGATCCCATCACCGTCGCGACGCCCGCATCGAGACTCGCCAGATAGCCCGCGCCGTGCACCTTCGCGAGATCCTTGACGGATACCGTCGCCGTTCCCTGGTCCTTGCCGTTGTCGGTACCGCCATCGCCGAGATAGTGCTTTGCCGTAGCCAGAACGTCGCCGTCTTCATCGAGATGACCCTGCAGTCCACGTACAAGGGCCGCACCGTTGCGTGCGACAATCGTCGGATCGCTGGAATAGCTTTCATAGTAGCGCCCCCAGCGCCGATCCTGCGCAACGGCTAGTGTGGGCGCGAAGTCCCAGGTGATTCCCGTCGCACGAAGCGCGCGGGCGGTGGCGCGCCCGATACGGTAGGTCAGGTCCGGATCGTCGGCCGCGCCAAGGCCAATATTGTGCGGGAATATCGTCGCGAATGCGACGTTGTTGTGCCCGTGAACGGCATCAGTTCCCCAGATCACGGGTACCGGATACGCCGCATCGGATGACATCGATGCATCGTAGTACGCCTCTGCCAGCTCGGCCCAGTCCGCAACAGTCGCGTCCTTCCTCATCGACGGCCAGGCGCCGCCGCCATTCAAAATCGAGCCGACATAGTACTGGCGGACTTCATCCGGCGAGATGTAGCGAATATCTGCCTGAGTCATCTGGCCGATTTTCTGCTCGAGGGACATCGAACTGAGGATTACGTCAATTCGGCTTTCAACGGTCGGGTCGAGCACGGCTGACGCCGACCGATCCGGCCAGACCGATACAACCTGAGGGTTCTGGTGCTTTGTCGCCTGCGTTGACGCGCAAGCTGACAGAATAATGCCAAGAATGGCCGCTCCTGCAGAAATGACCCTACGTGTCATGCCCAATCTCCCCTTGGCGCTGCCGGCCCGTTCGGTCTGCCAATCACAGCCAGCGGCGCGCACATCATTTCGAACTTTTCCCGAACGGGCACCGGGAGGTCTGCGTGCACGCCCTGCGTCTTCACTTCTGCCAATGCAGCCACTCAACTCCTCCGCAGAAAGAGAAGCGAGTGCGCGAGGGAGGAACTCGCGCACTCGCCGCTATGAGGATCCCGCCAAGCAAATGACGGACTCCTTCGCCGAGGATCAGAAGCGATAGTTCACACCAAAGAGTATCTCTCGACCATATTCTTCGTAGGTCTCCTGCAAGGTACCTCCTTCGGCCGTGCGCGTACCGCCCGTATCAAGACCAAGGCGGGTCCGATAGGGCGAATCCGTCAGGTTGTTGACCTGAAGCTGGATGCCAAGTCCCTTGAATCTGCCGGTCTCGAACGTGTATCCGAGCTGCGCATCGACCTGCGTGTCGTCCAGAATTTCCGTGTAGCCGCGCGTCGCAAACAACTGCACGACCTCACCCTTGAACGCGGACCGGTACCGGCGGCTGATGCGAGCCTGGAAGCCGTTCTTCTCGTAGTATCCGGAGATATTGTATACCGTTCCCGAAAGACCAGGAATGCGCACCTCGTTCGTTCCAGTTGTCGGATTCAAGTCGGACTCCGTATACGAATAACTTCCGATCACACCGAAGCCGTCCAGAGATTCGCTGAGGTGTTTGAAGTTAAGCGCGCCGCTGACTTCGATACCCTGGATGGAGCCACCGCTTCCATTCGCAGGCAGGGTCATCTGACCAATCGGACTGATAATCACGTCCGGTGGTATGACTGCGCTTGCGGGAGTGGGCACGCCCGTAAAATCGAACTCCAGAGTCTGCTGGTATATGTAACTGTCCAGATCCTTGTAGAAACCAGCAATCGACACGTAGCTCGTCTGATCGATGTACCATTCGTAGGCAAGATCAAACGCATTCGCACGCCACGGTTCGAGGTTCGGGTTACCACCTCGCCCACTCCATGGGTGCAGTGTGCTTCCCGGTGCTACCGGCGTGCTGGGCAAGCCGAAGCTGGGCGTGATGTTGGCACGAAGCTCATCCATACGAGGCCGGGCAAGCGTCCGGGAAGCGGCGAAGCGCAGTCGGTGGCCATTACCGAGATTGTAAATGAGGTTGAGGTTCGGCAGGACGTCGGAATAGGTCGCACCATCCGTCACCGGCACGGGCACGATCGGGTTCCCCTGAATAATCGTCCCCGATGACTCCTGATCCTGATTGACAAACTGGACGCCAACATTGCCCGTGAACCGGCCAGCCTCAAAATCGGCCCGAACAAACGCCGTCACCACTTGCTCGCTGATATCCCAGTTCTTGTCGAAATAATTTGCATCGAGAATGGGCGACGTTCGGTAGTAGTTCTGCAGGGCGGACATGAGATTGAGGCTGATGACATTGCCAAAACCTGCGAAATCCAACGATGTCGGAGAGACAAGGAATTGAGGGTCCACGAGCGTCTGCTGACGGTCGTTGAGCAGGAACAGGTCGAAATCGTCGACGCGCTTGCTCTTGTCGCGTTTGGTCACGTTCACGCCTGCCTGGACGCCGGTGATCATGCCATCCATGTCGTAGTCGCCACGGAAGTCGAAAGACTTCACCGTCTCCTGGACGTCCGGGAAACGTATGGCGCCATCATGGCCCCAACCGCCCCATGGCGCATGGTCGCCGAGAGAGACCTGCGTAGCGTCAGCATAATCGAGCCCATGGGCATACTGAGCGAAGCCTTCCAGCGGAATGTCGAAACCAAACGTGTCGTACGTCCGACCCACGTTCGGGGTGGCCCCCGTCACGCCGCCGACGCCAAGGCCGTAACCGGCATAGGTCTCCAGCACCTGCTCCTTGCGGGAGTTCTTCGAGTACGACAGGTCAGCAACCAGCTTGAGGCGGTCCGTCGCCTGGAACTCCTGATTCAGGCCGGCGGAGAAGAGATGGTCGTCTCTCGTGTTGTAGTCGTTGCGGAGCTGAGGAACGATGTTGGTAACCGTTCCAAGCGACGCAAAGGTCGAACCACCGACGTCGGTCGTCTCCTGAATGTCGAACTGTGCGTTGTCAGCCCAGCCGTTCGAAAACCACTGCGCGCCCCTCATCGTCTCGTTCTGTTCGAACTTCGAGTAGTAAAGGTCCAGCGTAGTGTGCATCTGGGCGTTTGGCGCCCATTCAGCGATTGCGATCGCAGCATCGCGAATATTCTCACGCGAGTAGGCGAAGATTTCCTGACCGTTGAGGATCAAGGCCGAGTCCGCACTGTCCGGCGATACCGCAAAACCGAACCCCTCATACCCGTACGCCTTGAAGTGGCGATTCTGAGAAGGGGAATCCAGGTGAGCGAAGCCCACGGCGACGCCGATCGTATCGTTCGCGAATTGATCAATATAGCTGGCACTGAAGCGGATTCCACTGGTTGAAACGTCGGAATTCAGCTTGTCGCCACTCAGGGTGGAGCCTCTGAGATTGAGCGCGATGGCGCGATCCGTGTAGTCCAGTGGCCGAACCGTTCTCAGGTCCGCCGTGCCCGACAGGCCCATGCCGGCGACCAGAGCGTCGGGGGTTTTGTAGATAACCACCGAAGACAGGAGTTCTGACGGGTACTGATCGAATTCAACGGCACGGTTGTCGCCCGAGCTCGCCTGCTGACGACCATTCAACAACGTTGTCGTAAAGTCCGGTGCGAGACCGCGGATGGAAATCACCTGCGCCCGTCCGTTTACGCGCTGCGCCGCAATGCCTGGAAGCCGGGAAATGGATTCTGCGATCGAGATGTCCGGGAGCTTGCCAATATCCTCAGCAGCAACGGCCTCGACGATGGACGACTCGTTCTTCTTGAAGTCCAGCGAGCGGCTGAGCCCTCCCCGGATGCCTGTGACCAGAACCCGGTTAAGTACCTGATCTGAGTCCCCTTCTTTCGAGGAATCCGCCTTTGACTCGTCAGTCTTGCGGACGTCCTCGTCTGACGAGGCAATCACCCCGGCAACTTCGTCAGTCGAGGAGTCAGTTTCCTGGGCCAGAGATACCTGCGGCCATACAGCCGCGATTGCGAGCACCGACGCTGTCAGGCAGAGTCTCGAGTGCAGACGGGACGCAAGCGGCGACTTCGTCGTGAGTAGTTCGGTCAAATTTCCCTCCCTCTGCGCCGCCACATAGTTTTGTTTTTGACGCCCCACATGCTTTCAGGCACGTGGCACGCATAAAATGGAAGCGCTTCCAATTTTTATCTGAGATCATTGCAAAACTGTCAATCTAATTTTTTATTTCTTTAAATTCAAAGACTTGTTTGGCATCAACAACTTGTGAGAGTGGCCGTCAGATTTCTGGAACCAGACAACGAAAGCCAACCAAGCGCTCACCGCGCAGTCTGGATTCGCCCCACGATCAATCCCCCCGCAACC
>Ga0116151_10004424_pt1 | contig 12311 bp, 9 predicted proteins | sample AD_UKC117_MetaG_FD_89893 | JGI IMG/M metagenome (GOLD analysis project Ga0116151, IMG submission 89893) | Active sludge microbial communities of municipal wastewater-treating anaerobic digesters from Hong Kong - AD_UKC117_MetaG | ecosystem: Engineered > Bioreactor > Anaerobic > Digestate... | reverse complement strand
GTATACTGGATGTCGATGTCCCGGCCCACTTCCAGGCCAGACAGTTCGATCAGGTCGCGTGCCAGGTCTACAATCTTCACCGGCTGGCCCATGTCCAGCACAAACACCTCGCCGCCTTTGCCCAGCGCCGCCGCTTGCAGCACCAACTGCACCGCCTCCGGGATGGTCATGAAGAAGCGGCTCATCTCCGGATCGGTTACCGTGACCGGGCCGCCCGCCGCAATCTGCTTGCGAAAGGTCAGCACCACGCTGCCCCGGCTGCCCAAGACGTTGCCAAACCGCACCGCCACAAACGCCTGTCCGCTTTGCCGCGCTGCCTGGTGCACCAGCAGTTCGGCCGTGCGCTTGCTGGCCCCCATCACGCTCGTCGGATTCACCGCCTTGTCGGTGGAAATCATCACAAAGTGCGCCGTGCCCACGGCCGTTGCTGCCCGCACCACGTTGCGCGTGCCCAGCACGTTGTTGGTAATGGCCTCCGCCGGATTCAACTCCATGAGCGGCACGTGTTTGTGCGCCGCCGCGTGGAAGACGATCTCCGGCCGGTACTGCTCAAAAACGCCCAGGATGCGCTCGCCAAAGCGCACGTCGGCGATCACGGCCGTTACCTTCGTTTCCGGCAGGTTCCAGCGGCGCAGTTCGTTGTAAATCTCAAAAATAGAGTTCTCGCCGTGCCCCAGCAGCACCAACTCTTTCGGCTGGCAGCGCAGCACCTGGCGGCAGAGTTCGCTGCCAATGGAGCCGCCGCCGCCGGTAATGAGCACGCGGCGACCGGCAATCAGTTCCTGCACGGCGCCAATATCTGTCTGGATGGGGTCGCGGCGCAGCAGGTCTTCAATCGCCACGTCGCGCAGCTGCTTTACCGTCACCCGGCCGTCCACCAGTTCATGAATGCCCGGCAAAATCTTGATCTCCACGCCCAGCCGCTCGCACGTGGTCGCCACCCGCCGGATCACCTGTCCGGGTGCGGTCGGCATGGCGATGATCACCCGGTCGACCTGCTGCTCACCGACCAGCCGGGACAGCTCTTCCTGCCCGCCCAGAACCGGCACGCCGTGTATTTGCATCCGGTGTTTGCGTACGTCGTCGTCCAAAAAGCCGACCGGGACCAGGTTTAACTGCGGGTTGTACTGAATTTCCCGCAGCAGCATCGAGCCGGCATCTCCCGCCCCCACAATGAGCACCCGATGGGGTCTGCCGGTGGTCCGTTTCTGCCCCTCGTTCCGTTTGCGCCGCTGGGCGCTCAGCCGCACGCTGAAGCGGCTGCCGCCCACAAAAAGCAGCACCAGCAGTGTATCAATCACAAACACAGAACGGGGCAGAGCTACCGGCAGCAGGGCGCGCACGGCCGTTACCACCAGCCAGACAAACAGGCTGGAAATAAAGACCGCCACGGCAATCTGGCTCAACTCGTCGATGCTGGCATAACGCCAGAAGCGCTGGTACAGCCCCAACTGGTAAAAGGTCATAAACCGCACGGCCAGAGCCACGGCCGTATAAATCAACAGTCCGTGTAAAAAATTGTGTGGCACGTCCATCCGATCCAGACGCAGCAAAACAGCCAGCAGCGGCGTCAGGCACAAGATAAACCCGTCCAGGAGGAAGAAATGGCGGTTGCGCAGGTTTGTTAGGTACATTGTCGTGACGACTCCTTCTTCAGTTGTGTACTTCACGGGTCTCCCCTCCTTGCTTTATAGAACAAAGCACAGGACCAGGCAATAGGGCATGTGGCCTATAGGTGGATCGTCTGGCATACCCCCCCGCCGTTGAATGAATAAATGCACCCTTACTGTATCCCTTTCTGGTTACGAGTTTTCTTACTGCCCTTTTATCCGCCGGCCCGGCGCACCACCGCCGCCACCCGCGCCAAATCCGCGTCGGTCATGTCTGTGCCGGAAGGCAAACACAAACCCTGGGCAAACAGCTCCGCCGCCGTTTCACCGCCCACACACTCATAAGCGGTAAATACCGGCTGCAGGTGCATCGGCTTCCACAACGGCCGTGCCTCAATATTTTCTTCCTCCAGCGCCAGCCGCACCGCTTCCCGGTCCGCGCCAAACAGCGCCGGGTCAAAGGTGCACGTCGTCAGCCAGCGCGTGTGGCAGCCCCAGGGCGCTTCGGGCATAAAGGTCAGCCCCGGGCAGTCGGCCAGGGCCGCCTGGTATACGGCAAAGTTGCGGCGGCAGGCCGCCACGCGTGCTTCCAATACGCTTAATTGTCCCCGGCCAATACCGGCCAGCACGTTGCTTAGGCGGTAATTATAACCGATTTCCGTGTGTTCATAGTGGGCCGCCGGTTCTCGCGCCTGTGTCGACAGCTTGCGCGCGTGGTCCATCAACGCCTTATCGGCCGAGACCAGCATCCCCCCGCCGGACGTGGTGATGATTTTATTGCCGTTAAAAGAAAAGATACCGGCCCGGCCAAACGTGCCGGGAGACTGCCCCCGGTAGGTCGCCCCCAGCGCCTCGGCCGCGTCTTCCAACAGCGGCACGCCATACTGCTGGCACAGCGCCAGAATAGGCTCCACGTGGGCGCTTTGCCCATACAGATGCACCAGAATCACGGCTTTTGGCAGCCGGTTCTGGCGCGCCCGCCTGGCCAGAAAATCCGCCAGCAGCTCCGGGTCCATGTTCCAAGAGGTCCGCTCGCTGTCGATAAATACCGGCCTGGCCCCCACGTACAGGATGGGATTCACGCTGGCGGCAAACGTCAGGGTAGATACCGCTACCTCGTCGCCGGGGCCAACGCCCAGGTGTATCAGCGCCAGGTGCAGCGCCGCCGTGCCGGAGCTGAGAGCCAGAGCATACGGCGCGCCTACTGCCGCGCCGAACTCCGCTTCAAAAGCATCCACGTTCGGACCCAGCGGCGCGATCCAGTTAGAAGCAAAAGCGGCCTGGACATACTGCTGTTCCAGGCCGGACATATGCGGTGGGGAAAGATAAATTCTTGGCTCGTTCAATGATTGTCTGCTCCTGGAAGCACAGGCGTCCCGCCTGTTCTTCTCCCGATGGTTACCCGCAGCTCTCTAGATTGGACCCATCTTGGAGAGTGGTCCACTCTATGCCGCGCACTTTTAGCTGCTCACTTAACAATGGGGCGGGCCGGGTTGCCCACGGCCGTTTCTCCCTCCCCCACGTCTACATGCCCTCTTAGTAATTGTCTAAGCCCCGCCAAAGAGTTCGTTACCATATCCGGTGCATGCTCCGATGACGGGGGCTCCAGATGCGCATATTCTCCCGACGGAAAACAGAACCGGATAGTGGCCATCCCGATCCGACGAGCGCCCAAAAAATCTTTTTTCGGATTGTCAGCCACATAAACGGCCTGTTCTGGTAGAATCCCCAATTTCTTCAAGACTACAACATATGGCTTCGGGTCTGGCTTCCAATGCGCCCGCCCCCATTCATCGGAAAACACAATGGCCTCAAAACAACCGGCTAATCCCAATGCGCGTAGTTTACGCCGCTGCACGTCCAGGTACCCGTCAGATACTAGCCCCAGGCGGCAGGTGGCACGCAGCTGCTGTAATAGGGAAGGGATTTCAGGAAACGGCCGTATCTGCGGCTCATGCTCCCGATACACCGCCACCATTTCCGGCAAGAAGCGCTCCGGCTGTGCCACATGCCATGCTGCCAGCCAGCGGTTAAACGTATCGCCCCGCACCCCCTCAGCAAACAACCGCGCCAGCAGCCCGTATCCTTCATCCGCCGGAATGCCCAGCACACGCTCGGCCCAGGTTGCCACGACCGTAAACCCGCTTAAGACAAAATCACGCTCCGGGTAGAGCGTGTCGTCCATGTCAAAAATGACCGCCTGGTAAGTCGCAGCGTTAAAGGGTGTGTCCGGCAAACTCATTTACCTGCGCCTGGGCCATAAAAAACGAATCGTCAAAGCGGGTCAGATAGAGGCCGGTCTGGTAACTGCCCAATGGCGGCACGGCAGCCTCTAGCCCGGCCGCCTGTGCCAGCAGCCAGCGCGGCGTCTCGACTCCGGCAGCAATACCCAGCGGCACGCCCCCGCCCAGCCGGGCGTTGATTTCCGTAAAATGTGGCACGCCCTCTTTCATCATACACTGCACGGTAATCGGCCCCACGGCCGGGAGCGCTTCGGCAATGCGCACGCACGCCGCCTCAATAACAGGATCACGAACTGTCACCCCTTTCGCCACTTCCCCCCATCGCACTTCAATGCGCTGGCGCGACACCACCGCCAGCAGATTGCCCTGCAGGTCACACACCACGTCACTGGTAATTTCCGGCCCCGGCAAACATTCCTGAATGATGGGTTCTGGCACGTAGGTGAGAAAAAATTCTAGTTCACGCCGGTTGTTAACCTTAAACGTGTGTTTGGCCGCGCTGCCTTGCCGGGGTTTGATAAATAACGGATACGCTGTAGTTGCCGGGTTTATCTCTTCCGGCAGCCAGGACTGCGCCGTCGCCAGGCCCAGCTCACGGAAAAAACGCGTTGTCTGCCATTTATCGCCGGTTACTGCCGCCGCCGCCTCGTCGACGACCACAACCTGTGTTCCCAGTGAAGCAAATATTTCTTTATGCGCTGCCAACAAGGGGATGTCCGGGTCAATGAGCGGAAACACCAGAGTTATAGCTTCGCGTCGGCAAATGTCCAGCAGCGCCGGAATATAATCCACCGAACGAAAACGCGGCGTCATATAAAAACGGTCGGCCACGTGGAGCGCCGGGGCTAACGGGTCAATATCGGTGACGATAAGTTGTCCGGTCACGCCCAGCGCTGCATACGCCTGCCGGAAAGCCCGCAGCAGTTCCACCCGTCGCCCCGCGCTGGTAAATAGAATATTGACCGGATGGCTACTGCCGGATTGAACCAAAGAATTCCTCCATTGTCGCTTGCCCGGTCTGGCTAATATTTTCCCGCCGCACCGTCTTGAGCACAGTCAACCACAAAATCTTCATATCCAGCAGGAAACTAAACTGATCCACGTACCAGACATCTAGCGCAAACTTCTCTTCCCAACTGATGGCATTCCGGCCGTTCACCTGCGCCCATCCTGTAATACCCGGTTTCACCTCATGCCGCCGCCTTTGTTGCGGTGTATACCGTTCCAGGTACTGCATTAGTAGTGGCCGTGGTCCTATCAGACTCATCTCCCCTTTTAACACGTTCCATAATTCCGGCAGCTCATCCAGGCTGCTGCTGCGCAAAAACTTACCAAATGGCGTCAGCCGCTCCTTATCCGGCAGCAGGTTCCCCTGAGCGTCACAGGCGTTTGTCATGGTGCGAAACTTAACCAACCAGAATGCTCGCCCCTCTAAACCTGGACGCTCTTGTCGGAAAAACACCGGTGACCCCAACTGCATACGCACGAGTAGGATTAGAATCAAAAACAGCGGTGAAAACAGAATTAATGCCACCGCTGCCACACCCGCATCTATTGTTTGTTTCCCTATGCTGCGATACATACACCTCTCCCGACAACCACTACACCAAATCTTAGCCGACTTTTTGCCCAACCATCATGTCGCCAAACGCCGGAATAATAATCCGCCCAGTCGTTTTAGATGAAAATACGGCAGTTGCCACCCATGCTGTATAGCATACCGTTCTTTCATCCACGCTTTCTCTGGAAATACCCCCCGCCACAGTCCCCTGGCATCATCATATAACAAGACGTTAAACAAGATATATTCAAAACGCGTGAATTTTTTCTCATGTGGATTAAACAGGCCTGCTTTGTTGATCAGACGTGTAATCGTTTTCTCTTTCCTTACCGCTGGTCTGAGCCGATTGAGCACGTCATCTGGTATAGGCGTTCCAAACAGCTCTTTAGGGATGACCAAAGAGAAGTAGGTTGCCGTCTTAACTTGCAGCTTTTCCACACGCTGCATAAACAGACTCCAATCCAGCCCTGGATATGCCCTTACAATCCGCTCCACGTCCAGATGCAGCCGCAATCCCGGTGCGCGTACATAAGAGTGTTTGGCCGTGTGCAAACACACCTGCAATAAATTGTCTTCCGGCGCCAGCAGCCGTACGTCAGTTCCCTCAATGGGAATAGAGCGGGCCATCAATTCATCCGCTGATGGCTCCTGATCCGGCCGAATCCAGCGCCCGGCTATCGGCCGCCATTGCAGTTCAAACCACAACTTTTCGCCGTTGGGCAGAACCTTCCAATATTCCGCCCCGCCTCCCTGCTCTGCTTCCTCTATATCCTCTTCTTCCAATGCGCTGCGGAACTCAAACTGATAGCCGTTTTCCAGCAAGATAGCATGGGCACGACGAAAATCCTGTTTTCGCACCAGCACGTCCACGTCGCCCATAGGTACAGCCCCTGGAAACGGATAAATTCCCCTAACAATACCGCTGTTTTTTAAAGCCACTAGTGGAATACCTGTACTTGCAAAGCAGGCTCCCACTCGATCGAGCTCGACAAGATATGCACTTATACGTTTATCTGTCTCATCAAATGCCTTTTGCCATGGAACAGATATATTTTCCCATCCTCCATATTGCGCTCTATTCCAAGCTATAGTAGAAGCAACTTCTTGAGACATTGCAAGGACAAACAAATTCTTTTCATCGAGCTGGATCGGTTGAAGCGAGTAGGATTTAGATAAACTACTTACTATAAGTTTTTCCATAGATTTTAAATGCTTGGAAAAAGAGAAGGAGTTGTCTTGCCTCAAAGTTTCTATTCCCCCCATGATTCAAAAACTTCTACCTGCCACATAACATAAAACACGATAATAATCCTTTGCGGCGCGTTCCCAGGTAAAACTCTTCACATGCTTTAATCCAAGATTAACAAGTTCCTTTCTCCGTTTTTCGCATGTTAGTAGTGAACGGATTTTCTCTTTTATATCCTCCACATCGAAAGGATCAAAGTACTCAACAGCATCGCCACATACTTCGGGCATAGCACTGAATCTAGCACATGCTACTGGTACTCCACAAGCCATTGCTTCTAAAGGTGTAAAACCGAAAGTTTCAAATATTGAAGGAAACAAGTAAATACTAGCGCCTTGATATAGAGAGGGCAATTTATCTTGCTCCACATAGTTTAATATGTGAACCTTATGTCTTATCTGATAGTTATCTATAGTTTTTTGAATCTGCTGCTCCTCTTCTGAGGCCTTAGCTCTGCCTATCAGTACCAAGGATTGTGACACATCCATTTCTTGGCATAGCATTCCATATGCCTCGATCAACCTTATAAAATTTTTATGAGGATAACGATCTGAAACTGACAGTAAGTAAGACTCTACGCCTCGATCCTGTAAAGGTGAGGACGTGGGGTTTCTAGGCAAAAACCGGTCGAAGTTTATCCCATGATAAATGACTTCGATGTGAGATTGGGAAGATGGAAATAGCTCTGTTAGTTCTTTGCATGCAAAGCTAGATACGGTCACAGAAACCTTTGCCAAACGCATAGCCCACTTTTTCAACTGGTTTTGGTAAAGAAGTTTTAACGGTGAATCCCCACTTAGTTCCGGAGCGAGCATATGAAGAGTAGCATGGAATACAATTACCGAAGGGATCGGTAAAAACCTGGAGAAGGGTGATAAGAGTTCATCTGCACGAAAATGAACGTCAAATTTTTCTTGCGTTTGAAACAGAGTGAGCACTATATGCTCATACCAAAGCCGTCGAACTGATGACTCAACAGTTTGTTTGGGAACAGTCTTAAGACAAACGTTTTTACGACATATAGTCTCGTAAAGATGTTTCCGTTCTTCTGGAATAATTAACACATATTGGTCTTCATCATTTTGTTTCACAAGATGAGGGAGAAGCCCAAGTAGAAAGGTTTCAGGACCACCACCACGAACCGCAATACCATTGATCAAGATTTTCATTATTCCACATCTTTTATGAAGCCAAATTGAAGACGCTTATTTTCACTTATTCTGGTGCTGAAGTGGCCCTTCTTCTGCTGAATTAACAATAATTGGCACAGCAACAAACAATAGAATAGCATTTAACAAATTCCCCATAGACGGCATTGTCGAGGATGTAACCCCACTAACCAACATTGCTACAACTACGCCAACCGCCACACTAAGTGCGGACTTTGTCAAAGAATTTTGCTCATCATCGCGAACCAATGAAACTCCTGCATTAATCACGCGAAAAATACTTAACAAAAAAAGAGTCAACCCTATCAAACCATACAAACTGAACATCTCTACAAATACATTATCTGCCGCAAATCGTTGAAATGGTTTTATAATTTCTTCACCGGACAAAGTAAAAAAAGTAGTCCGCCATCCCGGCGAGCTACCTAGCCCCACCAAGATAGTTGTAATTGATTCCATGGTTCTTTGAATAGAGGTTTGCCAGATCAACAAACGGCCCGAGGAATAAAAGTTTATTTGCTGGAAGGGATTTACTGCTTGCAAAAACGTTTTATCAACCCAAAGGAATAAAGCTATTAGACCAAATCCACTAATATACATTATCAGCATAGAATAGCGTGAGTTAAGAATCAAGTAGACAAACCATACAACTGCTATAAAAACCATATATGACCGGCTGTCAGTCATTAGCATCACAACCAAAGACAAAATAGCCACTATTGACCAACTAAAACGTGTGCGATTGTGGGTCGCAAGGGCATACAAAAACGTTGCACCAGATGCCAAAGAAACCAGGACAGACCCTATATAACCCACATTCCTGAATCCGAAAGAATATCTTTCAGCACCGGCTCGCGATCCTCCGAAAACTTGTGTTACCTCAACACCCGCAAATACACTCCATCCCCATCCACTCACAAAAATCAGACCTGTGCCTAAGATTGCCCACTTCAAGAACATTTTAACTTTCTTATAAGAATCAAAAATTACCGGACTCAACACAAATATCACCCAAGACCAAAGAAAATACATCAATATAAGGTATAGATCAGCTAATGAGACATATGAATACCTCAGACTACCTAGTAAGTAGGACGTAAGGGTAAATATGGAAAAAACCAGAGGAAAAAAAGCGAACTTATTTAGCCGTATATACTGAAAGTATAAAATAGTACCAACAACTGCCACAACTATGCCGCTGGCGTTCTTAAGCTGCAGAGCAACTGACAAATAAGGTGCGGGCAAAGGTTCTAACACTGCAATGATTTGCAGATAAACCCATGCAAGCATAAAAAAAAGCACTACAGAAAAGCGTCGGTCCTGTTTAGTCGTTTTGTCCAGGCTCTTAGCTAAGTTAGCGCTATAAAGATACTTTGATTTAATCATTATTGGACCAACAAAACGGATAATACTATTGGTTAAATGCTGTGCGCAATGAAGATGTAAAAAACCGCCACAAGCTTAACGCATGCCAGAATCCCAAACTAGGAAGAAATGCATACCAAGGGACATGCCGCCTTAACAAATGCCAAGAACAATGCAGAAACTCGCCATGCTTCCTGGAAAACATACGTTTAAAATATTCATTAGGTAATTGTCTCAACGTCAGGTGCCAGTTTAAGCCTGTATTGTCAACATATAAACCCACCCGCGCATGAGGCGTCACCACAATATTGTAGCCAGCCTCATGCACCCGTAGTCCAAAATCGTTATCAGCAGCGTAATGGGGAAACACGGCCTCATCAAATAAACCTACGGCTTCAAAAATACCCTTCGGTATAAGAACGCCGCGCCCTCCAGTTTCCGCCGTAGGAAACGATTCAGAAGGCAAATCTGATACTTTATACCCGTGTTCGCGCTTATAACGATAACGAAGCGTCCACACAAACGGTATTCCTTTTAGCGGTCCCCATATTGTCCCAGCCCACCATACTTTCTGAGAGCTTGTCTGGTCGACAACAACAGATGCCACCACAGTATCAGGATATTGCAGAGCATGCGTCACCAACGCTGTTATTGTGCCAGGTTCAACGATGCAATCGGGATTCAAAAGCACAACCAATTCACAATTTACTTTAAGACATTCACGTATTGCCAGGTTAGTCCCACCTGTCCACCACAAATTACCATCCCCACGAACAGCTTTTACATGAGGGAATTCATTGCTCAAAACCGACCAAGTATCATCCACGCTTCCATCGTCCACAACACAAATAAAAAGGCGTTGATAATGTGTTTGGTCAAGAGCCAACAAACACTCTCGCGTTCTTTCAATGCCATTATGCACTGCAATTGCAATGCCAACTAGAGGTTCTTTCTCCATCAGAAAGAATCCTTATTGGTGAACGTATGCATTGAGTCCTCCAGTTTTATTATATGCACTCTTTACGCTAAGGCTATGACTGAGAAAGTAAACTGTCTAGTTGAGTTTGGGCCTGTTTTGCCACATCAGTGGTTGGCTCAATCCTGATAATTTCCTGCAAAATGTCTACAGCCTCATCAGTTAAATTTGCCTTCAAGTATGTTTGACTTAACTCAAAAAGCACAAACTGATCTGGCTGCTGGATTTTTTTGAACTGCTCTATGGCAAGGATATACTGGCCTTGTTTATCGTACACTTCAGCTAATAAACGATACGATTGATTACGACCAGAAAATGAAAGCTCGTCCTTGCGCTCTACCAGAGACTGGGCAATTTCTAGCGATCTATCCAATTCCCCCATCTCTAACAAACTATGCACAACAGCATAATGAACCGGCCAACTAGAGTTGACCATTATAGCTTTCTCGCACCATTGTATAGCTTCTGATTTATTTCTTAGTTCTCCTTCCGTTTCGCACAAAGCAACATACATAGCAGTCTTCTGAACACTCAACTCGCTACTTACTGCATCTGAAACCTTCCATATTTCCAATGCTTCTTGATAGGCTTCAGCCTGAAAAAGAGCCGTACCTATCAAGGCAAAGTATTTAGCAATATTTGTATCTTCTTGCCACATATAGAGAGCGGCGTCTTTATCACCACTGGCCCATTGAGTACCTCCCATATACCACACCAACAACTCATCTTTGGTTTCTCCATGATATAGGTGATCGAAAAGACTATAAGCAGCGTCATATCTGGCAAGCCCTAGATTCCAAATACCGGCACCGAAACAAGCCCGTCTATGCTGAAGAACCATACAAACTGAAGTCAATTCTTCCAAATATCTTTGTCCGGCCTCATCAATGGTCCAACTTTCAAAGGGAAACAAACTCCGAGAGACTTTTATTTCAATATTTTCAGTTAATACTTTTATGAGTGAAATATTTGCCACATTAATATATAAGTTCACTAACGCATGGTACGAGGACAAGGTAACAATTACTAATATCAGAGTCAACTTTATTATTTTAGTAAAGCTTGTTTTATCTCGAATCACGGTTACTCCATCTAGATGCTTTTGCAAAGTGTAACCACAGCCTCTTAGTGATACCTTAATCTTTGCCATCCAGACCGGACAGTCGCCGATACAAAAACTTTGTCTTCTTGTTGAAAGTTTCCCCAATAAGTAATAGATAACAAATATACAAAAGCAACGCCTAAGCGTATTACGATTCCGGAATCTACTATCATGAGAATCAATAGACACAACAGAGAATAAATAAGCGTAAGTCCATAACCTTGTACAAACACTTCGCGAAACTGTATTCTCATCGAACGTTGAACAAGCATAGGATAAATTAACATTAACAAAAGACCTAAAGACATACCTGCTGCTCCTCCAACCAACCCAGAAACCTTCATCCCCACGTATAGTAGAGTAATAGCTACCACTGCAATAGTAACAAGGGTGACGGCCACGTTTCGAACTTTACCTGTTCCAAGCAAAAAATAATATGGTACGATAGCTATATACTGGAACAAATAGCCTATTGCTACTACTTGCATAATTGGAGCAGATACAATAGCCAATTCTGGACTCACCCACACACTTAACACCGTTTCCGAAAAAATCACTAGACATACGGTTGGAACCGTTGTCAACAATGTAACAAGTCGTATGCTGCGAAGGTATAGTCGACGCATGTTCTGGGTATCCTGAGCAGATTGCAATTCTGAGGTCAAAGGAAAAAGAATCGAAGCAAATGTGTTGCCAAAACGATGTATGTATACAAACAATTGCAGTGGTACCGCATAGTAAGTTAATGTAGCAGCTCCAAGCACATTAATAATGACCAACTTATCAATACTCGTCAGCATCATGCCGCCCAAATTGGCAACCAGAAGAAACACACCAAAGCTCAGAAGCTCACGAATAATTCGTTTGTCCGGTATGGCAAATAGCTTGAGGTTGGTAACAAGATAGCGCTTTACAATAAAAATGTTTACCGCTAAAAGGATGGCTGCGATAAAGAAATTAACCCATAATAGGTCACCAACATCCCCCCCTAATACTACAATCACAACTTGCAGCACAAACAATAATAAGTAGTAAAGAG
>Ga0116151_10004422_pt1 | contig 12316 bp, 13 predicted proteins | sample AD_UKC117_MetaG_FD_89893 | JGI IMG/M metagenome (GOLD analysis project Ga0116151, IMG submission 89893) | Active sludge microbial communities of municipal wastewater-treating anaerobic digesters from Hong Kong - AD_UKC117_MetaG | ecosystem: Engineered > Bioreactor > Anaerobic > Digestate... | reverse complement strand
CCGAACGGGCTGCGGTGCGGGAGCTGGTCAAGGCCGCCCGCGCCCGTGGTGAGGACCTGACCGGCCCGGACGGGCTGTTGAAGGTACTAACCAAGGACGTCCTTGAGATCGCTCTCGAGGAGGGCGGCTGTCCGGGCGGTCGCATCCTCTGACCTACCATGCTCACGGGGCAGAAATGCCTCGTGGTGGTGGGGTTCAGGACGCATCGTTGCTTGCTCGAGCGGATGAGTGTCATTCGGGTTGGCGGCTGGCGGTCGCCCAGGGTGCTTGTGGATCGTGGAGGGTGTCGAGCATGAGGCGGCACCAGGTGATGGACGCGTTGACGGCGAGGTGAGCGTGCCGAGGATGAAGCCCGGCCCGAGCGCCCGCCACGCCGTGGCCCGTGCCATAGCCGCGGTTGCGCAGCTCGGCGAGGCCGGAAGTGATGGTGATCAGCCCACCCAAGATCTTCTTTACGGCTTGGGTACCGTCGGGGCCTTCGGCCTGCTGGGTGGGGTGCAGCATCAGCGCCTCCTGTGCCGCTCGCACAAGCTCGGGCAGGTCGGCCCGGTCCGCGAAGCTCCGACCACGCTCGGACAGGACCACCTTGGCAGTGGACTCAACGAGCTCCTTTGCGGATCCGACCGCTAGAGCGGGGTCGTCATCGGCGGCACCGGCTAAACGCTCAAGCTGCTCCTCGATGGCAGCTGGGTCCTTCAGAGTAGCCAATGACCCAGCCGGCAGTTGAGGTCCGATGCGCAGGATGCGAGCCTCGTCGGTCAGCTGGTACCCATCGTTTGACAGCTCCCGACGCAACCGGGCGAGGTAGGTCGTATCACCAGCGACCTCCTGCAGGTACCTCGAGATCAGCCGTTCAAACACCCGAAGCACTCGGCGCACATGGTCAGCGTCGTGCCAGTCAACCGCCTGCAGGTACTCCTCTGTCCGGGACCGGCGGACGCTCGTGTCGGTATACGGGATCGACTCGAGCGGCTGGAACTCCTCGTCGGTGAAGGCATCGTCGATCGCGCCGACGATCACTGAGGTCATCAGGTTGCGGAACTCGCTGCGTGTGGCACGGCTGATTCCCGGGCGGCCGGCGCGCACCATCGGTGTTGACACACGCACAGGATGTCAGGAGCTGACCCGGCTGAGCTGGGTGGCCGCTCGACAACGAGGACATCTGGGACGAGCGGATGTGTGAGCGTGCTGCCACGTTGACGCTCACCGCTGGAAGCCACAAAGCGAACGAACGGCGCCGTCATCACGGTGCGGAGCGGGCCCAGTCCTTCACACGAATAACGGTGTCAGGCTGCGGCGCCGTCGAGTACACGACAAGCTCCAGATATCGGGTGTGGGTGATGCCCAAGGGCGGCAGAGGGTGTTCGCGCAGGCGGACGACATCCCAGCCAGCGGCGAGCAAGTCAAGGGACTTCGCTCTGTCCACAAGAACCTTGTCTGCGTGCCAGTACGCGCCGTCGTACTCGATGGCCACACTCCCGCCCTCGGCTGTGGTCACCGAGATGTCGACAAGCCATCGGGAGCCGTGCGTGAACGCCGGATCGACAACAGGCCTACCGGAAGACACGGTTGTGAAGAGGCGCTGGGCCGCAGCGAAGTGGGCGAGCTCGACCTTGGACTTTCCCACCTCGCGACATTCTGGGCACCCGGATCCGGCGGCTCGGCTGGACAGCGTGGCCGTCCATGTGTGGGTCGGGCTGTTCGAGCAGATCCAGACGGGAGAGAAGGCGGTCGACCCGCTAGGACGGACCTGCCAAGCGCTCAGGGGGTTCGCGGGTGACCATTCCTCGGCGAGCTCGGGATAGTGGTAGGCCAACGAGTCCAGAATCGTTCGGCAGCGGGGGCAGCGCAGCCTCTGGCCCTTCTCCCGCTCGGCCGGGCTCGCCTGCCATTCGTGTCCGCACTCCCAGCTGGTCCACCACACCGTGCGACGCGACGACGCTGAGGTGGTCTCCAGCCTCAAGGCGCCGTTCTTGACGGGGTGCCATTGGGAGGCTATCTCCCTATTCATGGTGTGCGCGTTGGGGTCTGCGGCCACGGCTGCCAGTCGTGCCTGCCGGGTCGCGTTTCCGCGGCAGCTCGGGCAACCAGCCTGCAGGTAGCTCAGCGGCGTCAGACGTGGATGGTGACCCTCAGGGCATTTGAATCGCCGGAGGGTCATGCCATCCCCCGCCACCGTCACTAGGCGCGGGTCGGCGTCATCGGCCCACGCGGACGCCAGGTCGGGTACATCGGCGACCGGTGTCACCTTCAACCGTTCGTACTCCGCCTCCCACTCGAGCTTCCTCCTGACCGAGCATGCGGGGCATGTCGGCAAGGCGACCATGTCCAGTACCCGCGCGAAGAACGCAAGGGAGCACGAAGGGCATCTCCAGCCGACCTCGCGACGCGCCTTCACGGTCACGGTGCGCCAGACAGAATCCTCGTTCGCGTCATGGTCCCACCACTGCAGGACCGGCAGACCGGACTCCTTGAGCAAGCCCGTTTCGGAGGTGGCCCCGGTCCCGGGTCCAGCAGCGACGCGGGAGGTTTGTGCGGACCGCCGCGGGTTGGTTTGACACGAACATCCCCACGATATGTCGCCGAGACGGTGGGCGGAGATCCGCCCGCAGTACAGGCATCGGGTGCGGTGCGGGTCACCACGAAGGGAGGGTGTTGTCAGGGGCCCCAAGTAGTCAAACCCGTGCTCCTCGGCGACGATCTGGGCGGACTCGATCGACGGCGGCTTCAGGTCAACGAAACCCTGCAGCGCCTCCCGCTGGCTGGCCGCCCAGCTCCGCCAGAAACACGCGCGACAGGTGGGAGTACCTATTCCGTTCTGTTCCAGGACGTAGACGAACCGGTAGTGCGCCTCGCAGCCGCAGACCAGGCACCGCGTCAAGCGCCAGGCAGTCGGCGCCTCGAACGGCTCGAGCGGCTCTAGACCGCCGGTGCGAAGGATCGTGCTGATGTGCTCGTCGCACCACGTTGGTTTCGTCCGAGTCCTAAACGCTGCTGGGCGGCCGCAGCCCACCTCCGAACACACCTGAGGATCTCGAGACACCCTGCCCATGCTGTCACGATGACCACGCCAGTACGGGCCGCTGCCAGCCGCCGGGAGAATCGTGATCTCGTCGGCACACCTTGGCCGGCGGCCGGGGCGCCGCCCCCCTGCAGATCCCTTGGCGGCGGGGGGCGGCGCGTTTCCGACGTCGAAAGGACTCGACCGCCCAACGGTATCCCCACCGCGACGATCCGGTGCGCGCAACTGACCTCGGGCGTGCGCAGCGTCGCACGACGGCATGCACACGGTGGGACTCGGCGTAAGCCTCAGTGCGTCGGCAAGGGCACCTCGGAGGCGCCAGCTGTCTCGCCACCCGGGGATGCGTTGTGCACGTCTTACAGGTCGACGCGGTACCGATACTCATCACCCTTGTCACCGACGCGCTTCATGCCGCCGCCCCTGCTGCTCGACGGCGAAGGGCGGCCGAGTGCACCAACACGTCAATGGCTGGACGGCCCCCGTGAGGTCATTGCCCGGTGACCCGGATCGTGTTGCCGTCTGGGTCTTTCAGCCAGAGCGTCTTCTCGTCCGATGACCAGGCGGTCTGGACGTTGCCGCTGCGCACCTTGGCGGCCAGGGCGGGGGGGTCTGGGTGAGTGATCGCCAGGACCAGTCCACGGGTGGGTGAGCCTGCCGACGGAGTGCTGATCTGGCTGAACTGGACACCGGTGCCGAGGAGCAACTTCCCCTGCTGCCTCTCGACGGACAATCCCAAGGCGTGCTCGTAGAAGCGTTCCGTCGCGGCCAGGTCAAGGACCCGAATCTCGACGTTGACGAGTGCCGCACCGTGGGCCGCCCGGTCGAGTCCGACACTGAGCTGGCCGTGATCGGGTTTGGCGGGGCCCGGCGATGGGTTGGGGCGGCTGACCTTGTCGATCAGGAGGGTCTGACCGTCCTCGGCGCGCAGCACGCTGCGGGTGATGGTGCTGTTGCTCTTCGGTTCCAGCGAGAGACTGTCTTCCAGGTGGCAGCGACGGCCATCGGGTAGCTGGTCGACGGCGCGGTCGTGCAGGTGTTTGGTCCAGGTCCGCAGCGAGGACTCGGTGACCGGTGGCACCGGAGGGCTTGCCGGGGGTTCAGACTCCGACCGGGTCAGACGCCATGCCAGTTCCTCCAAGTAGTGGCTGTCTTGAACCTGGTGGCCGAGGTCGCCCAGCCACGTGGTTCCCTGCACGGCGCCGAGGAGGGAACTGGTCATGGAGGCGAGCGTGTCGGTGTCCGAGCCGTGCAGGAAGGCGGTGCGCAGCAGCCCGCTGATGGGCCGGCTCGCCGAGCGGCTGGCGACGTAGAGGGCGGCCAGCGCGGCGACGGTGCCGGCGCCGGCGCGGCGCTGGTCGAAGCAGCCGATGGCCTCGAGGGTGCCTTGGTCGTTGGCCAGCGTGCCCCGGTCGAGTGCGCTTCTCGCGAGTCGCAGCGCCTGCAGGGTCTGATCGGCGACCTCCTCCCATCCCCGCTGGGGGTGGTCGGGCAGGTCGCGGCCGTGGCGGCGGTAGGCCTCGTGCCATTGCGTGTCCGCGGCCTCCATCATCATCGCGGGGCTGGTCCAGGCGCGGTCCTCAATGAGCCACTCGAGCATTTCGCCGTACTCCAGCGTGTCCCTTTTCCTCAGCGCGCGAGCCAAGGCTGAGGCGTGCAGCACCGCCCCCACGAGGGCGTGCGGGTGGCCGTGTGTGCTCAGCCCGTCGCGTAGCACCCGCATCGCGAGCTCCTCCCAGGACAGAGGCTGGGTGGCCGCGAGGATGGCGTGCGGCGCGATGCGCATCGCCACCCCGTTCCCGCCGGCGTGGAAGTACCGAGCGGCAGCCGAGGCGTCCTTCTGGGTGTCCCCCAGCCAGGGAGCCCGGCCACGGGCCCAGGCCCGGGCGGCGCGCAGGACCGCTCCACCGCCGCCACGTTCATAGAGCGGCCACTGCGGCAACTCGACCGTGGTCAGCCAGGTCCACCAGTCGGGCCCGCGCAGACAGGCGCGGGCCACGCTCAACGTCAGCTGGGTGTCGTCGCTGTACTGCCCGGCCTGGACCGGGTCCAGGTAGCCGGCGAACCGGGTGCCGCCATGTCGGACCCAATCTCGAAAGATCGGGGCCGGTTCGATGTGTCGAGCGGCGTTGCCACCGACGATCTTGCTGCGGTCCTCTTGCGGCCAGCCCAAGGCATCACCGACGGCGGCTCCCAGCAGAGCACCCGCGCCGCGATCGGGCCCAGCAGGTAGGGGCGTTGCGCTCACCACCGATCACCCTCGGTGCTCACCCACGGGGTCTCGTCGGGGATGACGCCGCGGTGGATCGCGCGGGTGAGGGCGTACTTGTCGAAGAGCACGGGAGCCACTTTCCACGTCAGATGTTCGGTGTTCAGGGTGAGGCGGCGCAGAAAGGCGGCCTGCTCCTCGGCGACCTCGGCGCTGGAGACGATGATGCCGGTGACGTCTGACAGCGAGATGGGGCCTGGGATCAGGACCTCCGCCTGCAGGTCCGTTGGCGTGGTCACCAGGTGGGGCGCGCCGCGCCGATACCGCTGGGGGATGGAGGGGTCGGCCCAGCAGTCGGCCAGAGCTTGCGCGCCAGGTCGTAGGTAGGCGCCACCGCCTTTGGCGGCATTGCAGCCGCTGAACAATGCGCCGGGCCGGAGGACCAAGTCCTTGGCCAGGGTGAGGATCACCCAGTGCGGGTAGTTGACGTGCTCTGGCTTCTTGCTGGCCTTGTCGAGGTAGTAGTCGTTGGGGTACTCGAACGTGCAGCAGACGTGGTCCGGGTGCTGGTCGAACCGTTCGTTGTCGGTTGGCGAGAACTGCTCGGGGGCGAGGGCGGCCAGGTCGCTGCTGCTGCGCAGCTGACGGTCGCGAAGGATGTGGACGAGGCTGCGGGCCGGGGTGAAGTGGATCAGGCGGGTGAAGGGTAGTTCGGCCGCGGTGCGGGCCAGGTCTGCCGCCGGCGGCTGGCTCATCGCAGATCGACCTCCTTCCACAAGCCTGTGCCGCTGAACGGCAACAGGTGGGTCAGCGTGCCGGTGTGGGTCAACAGCAGCTGGGAGCGGGCACGGGTGATGGCGACGTAGAGCAGCCGGGCCTCGCGAGCATCAGCCTCGGCCGGGTCGAAGGCGGCCTTGACGTCCGGCCACGGGATTCGTGCCTCGTCGAGGAAGGGCATGATTACGGCGTCGAACTCCAGGCCCTTGGCAGCGTGGTATGGGCCGACCCAGATGCCCGGCGCCTCGCGCCATTCACGCACGCGCTCGCCGTCGAGCTTGCTGTAGCTCAACCCTGCGGCCGCTGACTGCGCCAACGCCCAGGTCCGCGCGAGGATAGCCACCTTCTGGTCCTTGGCGAACTCGACAGCCTGCTCACGGACCAGGGCGACCTCTTGGGCGTGGTCCTTGGTGATCGCCAGGGTCGGCGGCGGGCCGGCGGCCACGGGCGCTCTGGGGACGACCAGGTCCTCGTCGTCGGCGGCCATCGGGGCCGTCTGCGATAAGGCGATGGCCAGCTTGGCGATGGCGGCGGTGTTGCGGTAGTTGTCGACGAACAGCTCGACCGGCCGGCCGCCCAGCTCGATGCCGGCCGACCGCCACGACAGGCCCTGCCCGTAGATGGCCTGGTGGTAGTCGCCGAAGAAGGTGACCGAGCCGCCGGGCTGCACCACCTCGGTCAACGATCGCAAGGCCTCCGGAGACAGGTCCTGTCCTTCATCGATGACGACGTGCCGGTACCTGCGGGCCGTGCCGTCCTTGGCCAGCTCGGCCCGGACCGCGCTGGCGATGTCGGTCCAGTCATAGCGGGCTCCGGTGGCCTGCCGGGCCTCCCGGTAGGCCTGAAGGACCATCCAGATGCCGCTGCGGGCCCCGCCCGTCGCTAGCGGTGTCTGGCGCCCGACGCGCTTGGCCTGCTGGTAGTCAGCTTCCGTGGTGATGCCCATCCCGGCGATCCAGCTCAGCTCGTCCTGGATCCAGCCAAGGTCACGGCCGAGCACGTTCGACCGCGGGTATGTGGCGCGGACGGCCGCCAGGCCCTGGGCCACCAGGGCACGCTGGCGGGCCTTTTGAGCAATGCCGTTGTACGCGGGCATCTGTCCGCGCGAGTTGAGGTAGCCCCGGGCGAAGAGGCCGTATGTCTCCATCGTGATGTCAGCCCCGGGCGGGGCGAGATGGCGCAGGTAGCTGACCAGGGCGTTGTTGAAGGTCACCAGCAGCACCGGGCCGTGGTTCGCCGTTGCCGGGTGCGCCAAGTGAACGGCGCGGTGGATGGCCATCGTCGTCTTGCCCGTACCCGCGGTGCCGAGCACCACGTTGTGCTCGTTGGTCGCCAGGTGGACGACGTCGGCTTGTTTCCCGACCGGGTCAGGTAGCGGGCTCATCGCGGCAACAGACCGTGTCGTCGACGGCGGCTGCGCCCGACGTCCCTACGTGTCGAGGCGGCGTACTCCTGCGCCCACACGACATCATCGCCATCCAGCCCGGGCCGCGATTGGATGCCCGCCAGCGGCGGCGGCCCAACCGGAGAGCCGTCCTCCGGCATCACGACAGTGAACCGCAGGTCGCCGAAGCCGGTCGGGTAGGTCGCGCTCAGCGCGTCGCGCATCACCCAAATGGGGATCGGCAACTCAAAGACCGCTCGCACATCCATGTCGATCACCCCCTTTGCTTTGCTGCGTGCTCCGTCCTCGCCCCGGGCCCCCAGCGAGTACCCCAACAGGAGACGACGTACTACCCTCAAAGACACCGCCAGTGAGGGTTTGGAGGCCCAGCCGGCAGCAACCGGCCGGGCCTCCGATGGTCACGACCTCAGGTCGTGCCACATGCGGTACACGATAGCGACGGTCTGGACGACCTGGAACGCGGTGCGAAGCCAAGCCAGGCGTCCAGACCGCTGCTCAGTTGGCGCCCTGTCAGACGGCTCACGCAGTGTGTCCATGCCCGTACCTCCTCTCGATGTCGGGGCCACCCGATCAGGCGCCGTCTCACTGTCGGGCACCCGACCAGGCGCCGAGTAACTCCATGGACGCACATCGAGCGCCGTCGATCCAGTACACTGGAGGAACACCTTAACCGGCCAGAAGCACTACTCCGCAAGGATCAACCCGGAGGGGAATTCTGGCCGGTTAAGGCGTTCCGACTGACTCGCTACAGATTGCTTGCAGAATCATGACCGAAACCATCATCGACTTCTCGCGCCCACCCACCGACAAGGAGAGGCAGCAGCTCGAACGCCGCCTCCAACGCCTCGAAAACCCCGCCCTACCAGCGCATCTGGAAGCCCTCAAGACCAAGCTGACGGACTATGAACGGACGGGCGGCAAGCTCCGCGCCGACGGCCTTCGGCTCCGCCAGTCATTCGTCTACCTCACCGATCCGGTCGACACCGACAGCTCGGACCGGACGGCCCCACCACGCGAACTAAGGCCGCCGGCAACCCGCATCTCATCAAGCCGAGGCTCGGCCCTCCGCCTCCAACTGACCGTCATCGCCCTCATCCAGCTCCACCGCAAGCCCGGCGCCCACGCTCACCTCGCCGAACTGAGAATCCCCATCGCCGGCGACAGCCAACACACCGGCTGGTCCGACCTCGTCGCCGTCCTACCGACCGACAACAATGTCGGCGGGATCTACCACACCGCCCGCGACAAACGCGCACGCACCGTCCGAAAAGCCCTCAAGTGCCTGGAGGCCGCCGGCCTCATCAGCGTCCCCGGCGAACCGGGCGACCGCAACCGCTTCGAGGGCTTCGTCCCACTCCACGAAGCCGGAACCAAGGCTCGCGGTGAAAGCGAGGAATACGCAATCCCCAAGACCTCAGACGCCGAGACCTTCACGATGCCGACCGGCTTCATCCTCAACGACTGGCTCCATATGCTCGAAGACTCCGAGATCGCCGTGTTACTCATGGCCGCCTGCCACGAGGGAGCCTGGCCGGACGACGGACTGTGGGCCTTCCGAGGCGAGGTGCGCTTGCGCCAGTACGGCATCCACCGCGACCCCTACTCGTCCGCCCGCAAGACCCTCGAATGGTTCGGCCTGCTCGACGTCAACGAAATCCACCGACACCCCGACGGCCGCGCCGAGGACGACGACCGACGCGTCAACCGCATCGGCATCAACCACACCGGTTTCAATGCGCCGGCACTGCCCACAATCCGCACCGCCATCCATCAACAACTGGATCGTCGCTAACGCAGCACCGGTGATCTTGGACATCCCGCGGCGCCAGGGCCTTTGCCGGCGCCGAGCGGGGTCAACACGGCCGGCAAGGGCCCGCCCAAACCTCACGGCGACCGTCTGCACCGCCCGCTCCCGCGTCGCGCCGTCGTACTTCGGCACACCAGCGTCGCCAAACCTCAGGCACGTCAACAGGTGACCCAGACATGGGCGTTGTCATTGAACTTGAAACTGTCATCCGAGGGACCGTCACACATCGGTCCCGGATGCCACTGACCGTCCGGGACGGTGGTCTTGTCATCACCCAACCACCAGAGCATCCCGCGCCGCACCTCCAAGGTGACCTGCTGCCCTTTCGGGATCGTGGCCAGCACCGAGACCTCGCAATCACGACCAGCGATCAGGAAGTACATGGCCCGCGACGAACCACCCCGCACCACCGCCGACGTCAACTCCCCAACGTCCTGAAGCGGCGGTTCGTAGTACACCGTCCCAGCTTCATCGGCCTCCACCAGGCAGGCCTCGACATCCGCAGCCGACGGCAGCTCCGATTCAGCCGTCGTCGTGCTCGACGTCGACGTCCGTGACGGCGGCGACGAAACCGGTGGCGACGATGATGTCTCCGAGGTTGTACTTGACGTACTCGTGCTGGTGCTCGACGTACTCGTGCTCTTGCTGACGGAACGGCTAGAAGACGACGCACCGGACGGCCTGGTCGTCATCGACGAAGACCCAACCCCACCCGATGACGAACCTAACGAGGCAGCCGTCGGCGAGACGCCGGACCTGGGGCCCCACGGATCCAACAGACGGATATCGAACACCCCAAGCGCCGACAGAACGAACGGGATCACAACGACCGGGAACACGCCCAACGCCACCCGCGCCGGCCAGCTTCGACTGCCCTGGTTCTTTTCCGCCCCAGACATATCCCAACGCCACCTCCTCTCCACGGGCGACGATACGACCCAAGAAATCAGAACCGTCGAGGACGAGTACGCCGACGCGACGCTGCCACCCTAACGGGCCAACCCAACCTCGTTCTCAGGTGCTCGAGTTGGCATCAGCATCCAGGAAAGACCCCGCCAGGCGTGGGCTCACATCCCGCAGGACCGCCACGACCAGCAACCATCTCGACGCGAGCCACGCATCCTGAGCCTGATCCCCCAACTCGCCTGCAGCGACCTGGCTGGCGAACTGGCCCGGGGAGTGCTCGGGGTCGTCATCGTCAGTTTCGGCTTCCACTTTGTGGAATTGATCAACGAGAACTACGATCAGCTGGTCCACGACACCAAGATCGTCGCGATGACCGGACAGAGCCTCCACCGCCGCCCGGAACCTATCGGCAGCCGCATCGACATCGGCCTGATAGTCGACGTCTGGTCGCGCCCGGTCCAGGGCGATCAGACCACTCAACTCCTGAAGCGCCCCGCCTGCACGGTCGACAATGTCAGTGACCGTGCTCGACGCGACCGGCCCGATCTGAGCCTGGATCCACCGGTGATTTGAGGGTGTTGAGCGTGCCGGGGTGACGGATGCCCTTGTGGTGCAACAGAATTGGACGTGTTGAAAGTTCGATTCGGCCGCAGTGAAAGGGCATCCGTCAAGTGAAAGCATCGCACACGATCACACCGGTGTTTGATGACCCGAACCTGATTGGTTCCGCGGGTTTGGTGCCGGTGATGCGGCTGGCCGAACGCGCTGGCCTGCACGACCTGCTCGGGCAGTCGCTCACGGTGGCGAACCCGAACGCGGGGATCAAGGCGGCCGGGGTGATCGCCGGGATGCTGGCCGGCGCGGACAGCATCGATGACTTGGATGTGCTGCGGCACGGCGGGATGCGTCGGGTCTTCACCGGGATCAAGGCGCCCTCGACGTTCGGGACGTTCCTACGCTCCTTCACGTTCGGGCACGTCCGGCAACTCGACGCGGTGGCCGCCAAGACGCTGGCCGGTCTCGCGGGGGCGGTGCCAGGCCTGCTGGCCGGATGCGAGGCAATGACGTTCGTCGATATCGATGACACACCATCCGCGAGGTCCACGGTTACGCCAAACAGGGCGCCGCGTACGGGTTCTCCAAGGTCAACGGGCTGAACGCGCAGCTGGCGATCCTGTCCACCCCGATCGCGGCGCCGGTGATCGCGGCCACCCGGTTACGGAAAGGGAACCAGGTCAGTGGCCACGGCGCCGCCCGGATGATCACAGATGCGGTCGCGACCGCCCACGCTGCCGGCGCCACCGGACAGATCCTGGTCCGCGCGGACTCCGGGTACTACCGCCACGACGTCATCCACGCTGCCGTGAAAGCGAAGGCGTGGTACTCGGTCACCGTGCGGAACAACCCCTCGATCACCCGGGCGATCGCCGCAATCGAGGACGACGCGTGGACCACGATCACCTACCCGAACGCGATCATCGACCCCGACACCGGCGAACTCGTCTCTGGCGCGGAAGTTGCCGAGATCAGCTACACCGCGTTCACCTCTCACCCCAAGAAGACGCAGGTCACCACCCGGCTGGTGGTCCGTCGAGTGCCCCGGTTGAACCCGACCATCCCACCCGGACAAGACGACCTGTTCCCGACCTACCGCCACCACGCCTTCATCACCAACTCGACCCTGACCACCATTGAGGCCGACGCCCGACACCGCGACCACGCCCTGGTCGAACAAGTCATCGCCGACCTGAAGAACGGGCCCCTCGCCCACGCCCCCTCCGGCGTCTTCGCCGCGAACGGGGCCTGGCTGGCCCTGGCCGCGATCGCCTACAACCTGCTCCGCGCCGCCGGAGTCGCCGCCGGCACCCGACACACCAAAGCCCGCTGGAACACCCTCCGCCGCCACCTGATCACCATCCCGGGCCGGATCGCTTCTTCCGCCCGCCGGATCACCCTGCACCTACCCACCAACTGGCCCTGGGAACACGACGTCACCGACCTGTGGGCAACAGCAACCAGACCCTGACCACCACGGCCGTCACCGGCCCCGAGGAAACACCCCACCGTGAAAAGGCCGGGCAGACCGGCAGGCACCCGCTGCCCACCCACCAGCAACACCATCAAACTGAGCACTCACAGCACAGAAATCACCCCAAGACCCACCCACGAAATCACCATCGGTGGATCCAGGCT
>Ga0116151_10004418_pt1 | contig 12331 bp, 9 predicted proteins | sample AD_UKC117_MetaG_FD_89893 | JGI IMG/M metagenome (GOLD analysis project Ga0116151, IMG submission 89893) | Active sludge microbial communities of municipal wastewater-treating anaerobic digesters from Hong Kong - AD_UKC117_MetaG | ecosystem: Engineered > Bioreactor > Anaerobic > Digestate... | reverse complement strand
GCGAGCTTGGATTCGATTGACCGCGCCAGTCTCCCGGAAGTGCCCGCTCGCCCGCCACTTGAGACGGCGGCTCGCTGATCTCATCAGCATCATGTGAGCGAAACGACCCACCGCGCCCGCCGCCAACGGTACCACTCAAAACCCGATAGGAGACTTGGACCGGAGGGGCCCGCGAGAACCGGCACCGAAGCGGTCTCTCTGTCGCAGATAAAATGGCATCGTGCCGCTAACCCGCGGACACTACGAACGAAGTTCGAATCCGATACCAAAACTCGTTTTATGTAGGTATATCAACAAGTTACGTGGCGGAGAGGGAGGGATTCGAACCCTCGATACCCTTGCGAGTATGCCGCATTTCGAGTGCGGTGCTTTCAACCACTCAGCCACCTCTCCAGGACAGCGTCAGTGCTAGGAAAGGCAGGCTTGTAGCCCGAGACTTTACGGTGATCAAGGGTTGTCCACCGCCTTTCTGCCTTTCTCGAGCCTGGGCCGACCGATGTCGTGGAGTGCAAAACCGTGCGCGACTGCCGAAATAGCGATCTTCCCCGCCCCGGGCAAACAGCTTCAGCCACACCAGTGAGGCCGAAGCTCAACACCGGATAAAAGTTCAAGCCGCTGACATTGCTCGCCCGCAAACGAATATGTTAAGCCCCAACACGATGGCTCAAGGTTCATTCATGCGCGCCGGTCTCTTTTGTTGCGGCCTCTTTGCTGCGGTTCTGCTGCTTCCAGCAGCGGCCTTTGCGGGGCCTGCACTGCTGTTCGAAGCCTCGTCGGGTAAGGTGCTTTATGCCGAGGATGTCGACAATCTGTGGCATCCAGCCTCGCTCACCAAGATCATGACCGCCTACATCACGTTTGAGGCGCTGCGTGACGGCAAATTGAAGCTCGACGACAAGATTTCCTGCTCTGAGGCGGCAATGAACGAGCCGCCGAGCAAGATCGGGCTTCCGCTCGGTGCTGAAATATCGGTTGATCTTGCACTCAAGGCGCTGATCGTCAAATCAGCAAACGACGTTGCGGTGATGCTTGCCGAAGCGGTGGGTGGAAGCGTTGATGGGTTCGTCGAGCGCATGAATACGACGGCGCGGCGCCTGGGGATGACGCGCACCCACTACGTCAATCCCAATGGACTGCCGGCGGATGGACAGGTGACAACCGCACGCGATCTGGCAAAATTGTCGCGCGCGGTGCTGAGGGATTTCCCGCAATATGCTGACCTGTGGGCGATGCCCGATTTTCTCATCGGCAAGCGACGGCTGGCATCACACAACTCGCTGCTGCGCTCTTTCGATGGCGCCGATGGTCTCAAAACCGGCTTCATCTGCGACAGTGGTTTCAATGTTGTCGCCAGCGCCACGCGCGATGGAACGCGCCTGATGGCTGTCGTGCTCGGTGAACCCTCCAGCAGCGATCGCGCGGTCCGCGCGGCAAGCCTCCTGGAACACGGCTTCCAGACCTATGGCTGGAAGACTTTCTTTAACCCGACTGACATCAACAGCTTACCGCTGGACAAGGACGCAAAGCCCGTTATCAGCATCCGCGACAGCGTTGTGTCCTGGGGATGCGGTCGCCATCAAAAGACCAACGCGAGCCTCAAGGCCCGTAAATTGAGGGCACGCGCCGTGCGAGCCAAACGGCGCAAGCAGAAGAGTATCGCTAAGGGTTCGTTGGCTACCAAGACGTCGCAGGCCGGACTGCCACAAGGGAACCCAGCCAAGGCCGTGCGCATGGCACCCTCTCAATAATCCTCAACTGCCACGACAGCGCGACAAGCCTAATCCCTGACAGTTGGCCTCACCGAACCGGCATCCACTTCGTCGGAAAATGCTCGCTCTTGTGTGGTCGCATTTTCGGCGACGAACCGGCGTCCACTTCGTCGGAAAATGCTCCGGCCCGCCTTCCTCACAGCGGCACCAAGGACTCTACGCCCCTCATGCAGGCTCCTGCTGCGTGATGCAGTGGAACGAGCCGCCGCCGGCGCCACCCGCACCCAGCACACCCCTGGAGGCAAGCCCAACGACCTTACGGTCCGCAAATACCGCCTGGAGTGCCGCAAGCGCCGCGCCTTCGCTCACCGTGCCGTAAACCGGCACCACCACCACACCGTTGGCGATAATGAAATTCATGTGCGAGGCAGGCCCAAGCTCGCCCAGCGCATTGCGATAAAGGCCAACGCCAGGAATGCGTATCACCTCCAGCGGACGTCCCGCCGCGTCGGTTGCCCGCGCAAGCGTGGTCGCGATCTGCTCGAGCGTTTCCCCATTGGGATCATCGGCACCGGCCGGGGCCTGGCAGACGACGCGCCCTGGCCCAACGAACCGGGCAATATTGTCGATATGCCCGTCGGTGTGATCGTTCTTCAAGCCCTCGTCGATCCAGATGATCTTCTTTGCGCCAAGCGCCTGCGAAAGCGCGATCTCCGCCTGGTGCTTGGACCAGCCGTTCCGGTTCGGGTTGAGCAGTGTCTGCCGCGTCGTCAGCACCGTGCCTTCACCGTCGTGATCGACCGCACCGCCTTCCAGCACGAATTCAAACCGTCGAACCGGAGTGCCCGCCAACCGCGCAATCTCATCGCCGACCGTGGCATCATCAGGCAGATCGTATTTGCCGCCCCAACTGTTGGTGGCAAAGCGCAACGCCACCGGCTTTGACCCGCTCCGCGCAAAAATCGGACCGGTATCGCGCAGCCAGATGTCACCGTATCTGGCAGGAACGATCTGCGCCCAGCTCGCCAGCGCAGCGCGCGCGGAAACTTCCGCCTCCTGGCCATTGACCAGAACGCGAACCTGGTTGCCAGCCGCATGCAGCGCTTCGACAAGCCCGGCGATATCCCGGCGGGGTGCCTCCAGGTCGCCGTCCCACTCGCCCGGATTAGCCGGCCAAGCCGTCCAGATCGCCCGTTGGCGCGCCCATTCTGGCGGTACGACAATCGATTGTGTGCTCGCGCTCATGTGGTTCATCACTGTCTCGACCATCGGCGCTGGTGCTGAGCAATCTACGCACCAACCTGGAAACAGGCCGTTGCCGCCCCCGTCAAAGTTGCCCCTGCGTTCCGATGAGGTCAAATAAGGTGCTTTGGGAGCCCTGAATAGTCCTGCCCCAATGGCCAAACACGGAGCCTGCTGACGAGGCCACGCCGATCACGTCACTGTGCAAGTGCACAATAATATTCACAAAATCGAATTCTCCAGATTTCTCCCATACGATCAATGCATATCACCTATGCACAGACATGTCTGGTGTGATTTTTCTGCTTGGTATACCAAACAGATATCGCAGCGCACAAAACAATATAAGCGCCGCACTCATCGGAGTTGCCCGATGATCATGAGCACGAAGGGATAACATTTATGGCCACTTATCCGATCGCTAATGGCGCTTTCCAGAGCGCGTCCCATCAGCCGGCCGCATCACTGCCGGCGGTAGCGATAGGCATCAAGGCGCTGTTCCGCATGATCCGTGCGGCATACCGCCAAGCGAATGCAGCGCACCACGTTTACGAAGGTCAGTTGGCTTGCGCCGTGCCGCGCGATCTGGCCGCGCGGCGCTCCTATCAGATCTTTTACACCAAGCCCGCAACGCACTGAGCGAGGGCTGCCAAGTTTACTACGCCATCCTTGGCGTTTCCTCCCCAACTGCCCTGCCAGGCGACTGCCCGGCGGGGCATTTTCTTTAATTTTTAGTTCTTTGCTTTTGGCTCACTCGGACAAATCCCGTATGCCATGCCTAAAGCGCCGTTCTCGAAAACAGCCCACCAAGGCAAATGATCGCGGCTTCCATCTCCCCCCTTGACGCCGGGCGGTGGTCGCCGCTTTGTAGTTGGCATACCAGAAACAAGAACACTCAAGGGAGGGACAATCTAATGAAAGTCTGCATCTATGGTGCTGGTGCGATCGGCGCCCACATCGGCGTGCTCATGAAGACGGCCGGTGTCGACGTCTCAGTTGTTGCGCGTGGTGCAACCCTCGAAGCGATCAAAACCAACGGCTGGAAGCTCATCATCAACGGTGAGGAAAAGGTGGCCCACCTACCCGCTGCGCAGAACCCAGCTGATCTTGGGCCGCAGGACTATGTGATCGTCGCTCTGAAATCCCACCAGGCTTGGGATGCGGCAGAAAACATGTTGCCGCTGCTTGGACCAGACACTGCCATCGTCACCGCACAAAACGGTATTCCCTGGTGGTATTTTCACGGCTTCGAGGGTCAATACGCAAACCTGCAGCTGGAGAGCGTCGACCCGCGCGGGCGCCAGTGGAATACACTTGGACCTGAGCGCGCCATTGGATGCACCGTCTATCCGGCTGCCGAAATCGTCTCACCCGGCGTGATCAAGCACACCTACGGCGACCGTTATGGCCTTGGCGAGCCGACCCGCCAGGAGACACCGCGCATCAAGCGCCTTGCCGAAGCGTTTGAGGCTGCAGGCTTGAAGCCGAAGATCTATCCCGAGATCCGCAACGATATCTGGCTGAAGCTGTGGGGCAACCTGTGCTTCAACCCTATTTCTGCTTTGACCCACGCCACACTCGATGTCGTTGCCACCGATCCAGGCACGCGCGGTGTAGCGCGCAAGATGATGGAAGAGGCGGAGATCATCGCCCGCCGCATCGGCGCGCACTTCCGCGTTGATATCGAACGGCGCATCAATGGCGCGGCCTCGGTCGGCGCGCATCGCACCAGCATGTTGCAGGATCTTGAAAAGGGTCGGCAGATTGAACTCGATGCCCTCCTGACAGTGGTTCAGGAGATGGGCCGGCTCGTCGATGTCGCCACACCGACCATCGATACGGTTCTGGCGCTGACCCAGCAGATGGGACGCGTCGCCAACGTTTACCCGGTATTCCCCGACAGCGTCTTCGAGGACGAGACTGGGGGAACAGTGGTCGACTGACCAGCATTGTGGCTGACACACTCAAAGCCGTGTCACGATTTTCCAAACTCGCGCCCCACGTGCTTCACGATCTTGTCTTCATACGTGCCGTGTTGACAAGACCGAAACGCACTTTTGCGCGACAGACACTTTACCTTTGATGCGTGTCGTTACGGCAAAACTGCAATACACTTTTGCGCGACAGACATGAATTGTCTGAGTTGAAAATTCTCAAGACCGTCAATGAACAGCGCTGCGCTTTGTGCAGCGCTGTTTTGATATTTTTTGTGGCATACGCGTTACAAGCAATCGCAACGTAAAGATGTACGCAAGGTCCGCTCAACACACAAAGCTCATCATGGCGATCGATTGCGTCGCAGGTAGCTGAAATTATTCAAAGGATTGACGTTGCTATTTTCAACCGAAGAAAACCAAATAATCCGTGGGCATCGTTCAGACGCACAAGGCGATCAAACTTGTGATGCGCGCATAGGTCGTAGGCCCAATAAATAACGACCACTTGCGACCAATCAGTACTTGTAAAGCCACGCAAGAGAGGTCAGTTTCCGTGCCACTCGACACCGCAGCGGGGTGTGAATATTGCGGGAATTTTGCAGGATCGAGAAAATCGTTGCCTGCGGTCGAGCCAGAACCAGAGCCGGAAGCCGCACACGCGGTCGGACGCGGTACCCTCGCGGTTACGCGTCCTGAACGGACGTCAAAGGGGCAAAGAATTTGCTGACCTACGGGTCAGCATTTTTTTTGCATCCGTCTCATCCGCCGCGGCCAACTGAGCCGGGCTCATTCATCCAATTCTTACACTCTCCTGCTTCCAAAACGCGATCGACAATGTCGAAATTGGCGTACGCACCACGCGATCCTGCCTTGATCATGCCACGCTGGTCACGGCATTGGCGGCCCGCTATCGAACATGCCAAGCTGCCACCGCCCCGTGAGGCTCAAAGATCAAACCATGAGCACCGCCATGAACTCGAAGCATGCCCGCGCATCAGCCATCGCGCGCATCCGTCACCGCGTCTACGAGATCATTGAGATGGGCAGCGGTGATGATCGCACATCCAAGGCGTTCGACACGTTCATCGTGACACTCATCATACTCAATGTCGCAGCCTTCGCTGCCGAAACCGTTCCCTCACTCGAAGATGCCTATCGTGCCGAGTTTCTGACCTTTGAAGTCTTCTCCGTCGCCATATTCACCGTCGAGTACCTGGCACGTCTATGGGTTGCGGTCGAGGTTCCGTTCCTCAAGCGCCTTTCACCTGGGCGCGCGCGTATCTCGATGATGCGCCGGCCTTCGCTGATCATCGACCTGCTGGCCATTCTGCCCTTCTATTTTGCCCAGATGTTTGCCATTGACCTGCGCATCTTGCGCATCCTGCGGCTGCTGCGCTTTCTCAAACTCTCACGCTATTCCCCCGCCATGCATACCCTGATCCGCGTTCTGTCCAACGAGCGACGCGCACTGATGGGGGCACTCCTGCTGCTGGCAGCGGCGGTGCTCTTTGCAGCTTCCGGGATGTACTACATCGAGCACGACCACCAGCCAGACAAGTTCGGCTCCGTGCCCCATTCAATGTGGTGGGCGATCACCACATTGACCACCGTGGGCTACGGCGATGTGGCACCGATTACACCATTGGGCCGCATGTTCGGCGGCATTGTCATGGTCGTCGGGCTTTGCATCCTGGCCCTACCCGTCGCGATCATCTCATCGGGATTTGCCCAGGAACTCAACAGACGGGATTTCGTCATCAACTGGTCCTTGATGTCGCGCATCCCGATGCTGGCGGAACTCGACGCTCACGCGGTGGCGGCGATCATCCCGGTGCTTCATGCGCATAACTTTCCGCCCAACATGCAGATCCTCGACGAGGGCAGCCCAGGCGATGCCGTCTGGTTCATCGCCTCGGGCCGTGTCGTGCGCCGCACCGGGTCGGGAACCCGCTCCTATGGCACTGGGGACATTTTCGGAACTGTTGCCATGACCCAGGGCGACACCCATCACGCAGCATTCCATACCGGTTCCAAATGCCGCCTGCTCAAGTTGCATCGCGAAGATTTCCTGCACCTCGAAATGACCCATCCCACAATCACCAGCCACATCCGCAAATTGGCCAAGGAGCGTGCCGACGCCGACGGCGATTGATCGTTTCGCCGGCAAAAGGCCTTAAGCCGGCATCAGCCGGTTACCCATACCGCAACCGATCGCTTGACACGCGTCAGTAGGTTACCCCTATCGCAACCGATCGCTTGACCCGCCACCATTTCCCGGCGATGTCCCTGTCTGGCATGATCTGTTCACCCAACCGCAACTCCTCGGATGGTTAGATCGGCCAAGGTCTTTCATCCGGCGGCTGGACACCGCCTCAAACGGAGTGGCTCAGGTGCCCGGCGCCCTTATCAACTCATTGCGGCTCGCGCGCGCCGGCTTCGTGCTCGCCCAGCACGGCGTACACTTGGTACCCAAGGGCGTGGAGATCCCGCCGCTGGTCAAAGCCATCCTGATCGCCACCGCACCAATCCGCTGGCTGAGCACCCCATTTCGCACCGGCATTCCTGAGGAAAAGCGCATTTCCAGCGCGATCGCGGCACTTGGCCCCTCCTACATCAAGCTTGGTCAGTTTCTGGCGACACGCGGCGATCTGATCGGGCTCGAACTGGCACGGGATCTATCGCACCTGCAGGATCGACTGGCACCCTTCTCCATGGTGCAAGCGCGCCGCGCAATCGAGACGTCACTCGGCAAACGCCTGGAGGACCATTACGAGAGCTTCTGCCCGCCGGTCGCAGCCGCGTCAATCGCTCAGGTCCATAAAGCCGAGGTCGAGGATCCCGGCGGACAAACGCGCTCCGTCGCGGTCAAGGTGCTGCGCCCGGGCGTCGAGCGCCGTTTCAAAGCCGATCTCGACAGCTACTATTTCGCCGCCCGCCAGATCGAACGTTTTCATCCTCCCTCACGCCGCCTCAAGCCAGTTGCCGTCGTCGATACCTTGAAGCGCACGACGGAACTGGAAATGGACCTGCGGCTCGAGGCTGCCGCGATCTCCGAGATGGCCGAGAACATCGTCGGTGACCAAGGCTTCCGAGTACCCAACGTCGACTGGAAGCGAACCTCCCGCCGCGTTCTCACGCTCGACTGGATCGATGGCACGCCGATCTCAGACCACGCAGCGCTCGATGCGCGCGGCCTCGACAAGAGGGAACTCGGCCTCGTCGTCATCCGCTCGTTCCTCAAGCACGCCATGCGCGACGGCTTCTTTCATGCCGACATGCACCAAGGCAATCTGTTTGTCGACCAGAAGGGCCTGGTGACGGCGGTCGATTTCGGCATCATGGGGCGCCTGGGCCCCAAGGAGCGCCGTTTCCTCGCGGAGATCCTGCACGGCCTCATCACCCGTGATTATCACCGCGCGGCCTGGGTGCATTTCTGGGCCGGCTATGTGCCCCCCCATCACCCGATCGACGTTTTCGCGCAGGCCCTGCGCGCCATCGGCGAACCGATCCATGGCCGCACTGCCAGCGAAATCTCGATGGCCGACCTGCTGGGTCAACTGTTCGCCTACACCGAGGTCTTCGACATGCAGACCCGGCCGGAACTGATCATGCTGCAAAAGAGCATGGTCATCGTTGAAGGCGTTGCCCGCTCGCTCAACCCGGAACTCAACATGTGGACCGCCGCCGAGCCGGTTGCCCGCGATTGGATGCAGCAAAACCTGGGCGTGGGTGGCCGCCTCAAGGAGGCTGGCGAGGGCGCTACGACAATCGCACGCATTTTAACCGATGTGCCCGAGCTGCTGGCACAGGCACAAACCACTTTGACCACGCTCTCGGCCATGTCACGCGAGGGCATGCGGCTTGATCCACAAACGGTGGCAAACATCGGCAAGGCGGAAAATCGCGGCGCCATCTGGGCCCGCCTGCCCCTTTGGATCGGCGCGGCCAGTCTGGCGGTGATCGCCGCCCATCAATTGGGTCTGCTGCCCTGACAAACCTCACACGACAAACGTCGCACGCAGCTTGCGCCCCGTGAGCATCCGCGGCTGACGATCGTGCAGACTTATTGCAACTGCGTCAGGACGCTACGCCTTGGATTTGTCAATGAAGGTGCTGGCGATCATCGAGCACAGCCGCTTCATTACCAAGAAACCAGCCTGCGGATCGCCGCTGAGAATTTCCATGATCCGATCGCCATTCATCACCAAGACCGTCGACGTTTCCATGCACGCCGCGCTGCCGAGTCGGCGCGGATGTTCCGGAACCAGCGCCGCCCAGCCGAAGATCATGTGACGCTTCATCAGCGTTTCGACGAACAGGTGACCAACACCGCTTGGCGTCTTGAAACTGACGAGACCGTGCAGCAGCACGTACATTTCGAGAGCCTGTTCCCCCGCTTCATAGATTACCTCGCCCTTCTTGAATTCGCGCTGCTCGGCAACCGCGCCAAGCGCATCAAGCACCTGCGCAGAGCAGCCCGCAAAAAGCGGGATTTCATTGAGGATGTCGTGAATCTGTGTCTGATCAAGCATGCTGCACCTCACAATCGCTACGCAGCTTGCTCTAATTTTGCGCAACCGGCCAATTAACACACGCTATCGGTCATAAGGACAACCTTGATCATGGCCCCAATTGATTTTGCATTGCACACAAGACGGTGGGCTAGCAAAACACTTCACCGCCCGCGCGTTGGCTGATCGGGCCACGCGCGGTGGCGCGTTTTCTCCCAATGAAAAGGGCTGGTGACAAGTTCGATCAGGGCCCGGTAGCCAGCAAGCGAAATTGCCAGCCAATAGAACGGCACCAGCGGCAAATGCGTGATCAATCGCCGTCGCCCGCGCCGCCATACCGCCACCGCCCCAATGAGCAGGACTGACACGTAGCCAAGGACGAGGTTGGCCAGCGCCAGCCACAACAGAACGTGCGATTTTTGCGCTGCCGCACCGGCCAGCAAGGTACCCTTGGAAATCTCGTAGCCGAGCAGAATGTAAAACCAGGGATGCACGAGCGCCGAGGCGATCATGGCGCCCATCAGCACCTGCAGCCCCACAAACGGCCACCAACCCAGCTCGTCGACGAGCCTGCGCGGAGCGCGCATGTGAACGAGATACGTTTGCATCCATCCCTTGAGCCAACGTGTGCGCTGGCCCAACCAGATGCGAAACGTCGGCGGCGCTTCTTCCCACGTCGTCGAGCCGATGACGCCGACCCGCATGCCGAACCGTGCGATCCTCACACCCAGATCTGCATCCTCTGTCACATTGTAAGGATCCCACGCCAGAACATCTTGCAGGGCGGCGCGCCGGAAGTGGTTGGAGGTGCCACCGAGCGGAAGCGGCAGCCCGAAGCGCAGTAGCGCCGGCAGGATCAGGTCGAAAAGCGCTGAATATTCGATCGTGAATTGCCGCGTCAGCCAGGTCTCGTCGGGGTTGAAAGTATTGAGACAAGCCTGCAGGCAGACCAGGTGTTGAGGCGCATGCGCAAACGCGCTTGCCGCAACCCGCAACTGGTTGGGTTCGGGCAGATCCTCCGCATCGAACACCACAACGAGTTCGCCGGGTGTGTGCTCCAACGCAGCAACGAGTGCCCTCGGCTTGGTCTTCGGCACCCCACGCGGCACCACCAACACGCTCATGTGCCGCGGCAATGCGATAGCGGACAAGGCCGCATGCGTGCGCGGGTCATCCTCCTCCACCACCAGACGGATCGCCAAGCGATCCACCGGGTAGTCGAGGGCTGACAGGGCCTTGATCAACCCCGGCACGATCTCTGCTTCATCATAGAGCGGCACGAGAACCGCATAGGTCGGGCAGTCCGCGTCCACCAACGGCGTGCGCGGCATTTTTTCGCCAGGCCCGCAGCTCCGAGCCCGCTGTGCAAAAATCGCTGAAAAACGCAGCAGGTAGACCGAAAAGAACGGCACCGCGAGCACGAGCGTCAGCACGACCGCAAGACCCGCGGGAGCCAACACCATGGCAATCACCAGCGCCAGCGCCAACCCACCCAACGCTTGGCGCTGCCATCGCCACAACGGCACCTTTGCCGACAGATCCGGCCGCACCAAGGCGAGTCGCGAGACCGCACGAACCAAATCAGCCTGAGCTACCCTCACCCAGGGATCGACCGGCCTTGAGGAACATGACGCTACTTCGCTTGTCGATGGGCCCCCATGTTCCAATTCGCTGCAACCTGATCCTTCATCGCTATCCTCAATCAGTACCACTCACCATCCCCCAAAATAGCGATTATCGAGCCAAGACACCCCGATCGCCAGTGTAGTCGCCAGCGCAAATAATCGCGAGCCCGCCACCTCATCGCACGGCAGGTTGGCGCCGCGCGAGGTGGATCATCGCAAGGTGAAACAAGGCAGGCACAACGGCCATCCGGTCTGTCCCCGGTCAAGCCGCAATTTCACCCAATCGGCACGTGACACATGCCCGACTTGGGATCAACATGCACGCACTCAACCCGAATCAATGCGGAGTACAAGCCGTCCGATGCCAGTTCCGGCCAGGAGCCCACACCCAATGGCGAGCCAAAGCCACGGCGCCCGTCCATGCTTCTCCTCGCCCTTGGGCACGGTAAAGCGGATCGGCATGCACCTGCTCATGTTGGTGACACTTTGCCTTGCCTTGCTCCAAGCGGCGCCCGCTCCAGTCGCGGCGCAGGATAATGCGCCGCAATCCAGCGATGAGGAGACCGGCAACCGTACCCGTCGCCTCGTCCTCAGGTTCGTCACCGAGGGCGACTTTCCGCCCTTCAACTTCTATGACGAGGAAGGTCAGCTGACCGGCTTCAATATCGACCTGGCGCGCTCCATCTGCCAGGAGGCGCAGGCCGCCTGCGACGTTCAGGTCAAGCCCTGGGACGAACTACTGCTTACATTGCGCCGCGGCGAAGCCGATGCCGTCATTGCCGGCCACCGCGTCACCGCCACGACCGTCCAGCAGGTTGATTTCTCGATCCCCTATCTGTTCACGCCAGGCCGTTTTGCGGTTCGGCGCACCGCACAAAAGCGCGAGATCACACCAGAGGGGCTGGAGGGCCAGCGCATCGCCGTCATCCGCGGCAGCGCCCACGAAGCATTCTTGAAGACCTTTTTCCGCGATAGCCGGATCGAAGTGCACCCCTCATCCGACAGTGCACGTGAGGCGCTCGCCGACGGCAAGATTGATTATCTGTTCGATGATGGCATCAGCCTGTCGTTCTGGCTCAATGGAACGCTCTCGAAACAATGCTGCGAGTTTCGCGGCGGCCCGTTCCTCGAAGCCAAGTTCTTCGGCGACGGCATCGCCGTGGCAATTCGCAAGAACGATCGCCAGATGAAGGAACTCATCGACCGCTCGATTGCCAACTTGCGTGATAGCGGCCGCTTCGAGGAACTTGTCGGACGCTATTTCCCATTTCGCATCTATTAGATCGCTTCCGCCTTTGGCGGAATCG
>Ga0116151_10004414_pt1 | contig 12339 bp, 10 predicted proteins | sample AD_UKC117_MetaG_FD_89893 | JGI IMG/M metagenome (GOLD analysis project Ga0116151, IMG submission 89893) | Active sludge microbial communities of municipal wastewater-treating anaerobic digesters from Hong Kong - AD_UKC117_MetaG | ecosystem: Engineered > Bioreactor > Anaerobic > Digestate... | reverse complement strand
TCAGAATGATGTCAACTAAAAGAGGTGAGTCGATGAAAATAAAACAAAAAAAGAAGTTTTTCCCTTTCCTGTTGTTGCTTATACTCACAACGGTGACTCTTTTTGCCTGTGATACGGTTTCAGTTTTTCTGCAATTAACCGAATACAATCATGCGGATGAAATCAGGTATCAGGAAGTGAAGGGCGAAGTCACTCAAAAGCCCACACAAAACTTCGAGATTGAACTGGTTTGTGTTGAGTTGGCAACCGGCAAAGAGGTCCCCTTCCTGAAAGGCCACGTTAACGGGGAAACCGGTTATCATCTGCTGACCGCTTGTGATTTTGATGCCTTACCCGATCACCGTATGTTTGAGATACATTTAAGAAACCTTGACGGAGAACTTTGGACAAGTAGTAGATATCTTTCTGATTGTTCAGATGAAGACGTCTTGAATCAAAAACTGCTTCAAGTACTCAAGAAAATTGAACAGAGTGAAGATATCAACGCCTCTTTGTTTGAATCGGAATGGGTGGCCTATGATAAATATGACCCAGGAATCCGAATAGTTGAGGTTCAAAGTATTGTTAAGGAATATGAACTACTCACTATGGAATCTTATAGTATGCCCTGTGAAGTACAAACACCGGAGATCTTAAAACCAATTCCAGAGAAAATAGATATTCAAAGCATTTCCATGGTTATCGAAGTTGTTAACCTCTTTGAAATTACAGAAATGAAATTCGAAAACAAGTTCTTTAAGTATAATAAATCCGGCTATGAAAATGAAATCATCAAATGATTTGCTCTCCGACGAAAACATATCATATCACCGGGGACGTTTCGTGCGGCTGAGAAAGGTCGTTACATAAAGCAGGTGAAAATCCCGTCGGGCAAAGGCTAACAACCAGTCCGTTTCCAAGTTTGGTTTAATCGCGATTGGTGAAAAACCCGGAAATATAGCCAAAAAATATGCAGATTGTGATAAATGCTCTGAAGAGGTTCATGAGCAATACGAAGATATTCAGTTTATTGAAAACTGGTCGTTTAAATTGGACAATCATTTGTTAGAGCAGGATAAAATCGTGTAACTTCTTTTGATGAACAAGAAAATAACAAACAATGAGAAGATTCGCCAATGGGAGGTTTATCCATTATTCTATTGAATATGAATAACCAGTAGATTCAAGAAATGTAGAGGTTCAAAATTAATAAACTTTTTTTAATTAATAGGATCTTATTGATCCTTAATTCAGCCATTAAAGGAGGAGTATGTATGAAGAAACTTTTTTTGTTTTTAGGTTTTATCGCAGTAAGTTTATGCCTGTTTGCCAATTCAAATGATCAGGCGATCGAATTATTATCGGATAAGTATCCAGTAAGAGGTGGTCCTACAGACGTTAAAGATGAGAATAGTATCAAGGAAATTGAATCAGAAGGAACTATAATAATTGAGGTGCCGGAGATTCTCCAGGATGGATATAATTATGCAAGCAGAGTAGACTGGAATGACAAGGAAGGAGTAATATTCCGAGTTGTTAAACATCAGGGAACCACAGGATACATTGCAGGGGCTACTTCTAATTATAAAGTATATGATAATATCAACGCAACAATGATCGCTAAGCGCATTGCTTATCTGAATGCCTATTCAAAGGCAAAGATAAGATTAGTTGAAGGTTTGAGAGGGTTTTATATCAAAAGAGATTTCGAAATGGAAAAGACAGTGATCTCAATTGACGACGAAAACAAAAACATTGGTAGCTCTTTAATGACAGAAACAGACAAACTCGAAAAAGTCGTAAATGGTTTAATGCGTGGATTTGCCACCTATCAGGTCTCAGAAAGGGAAGTGGATGGCGTTGGAAAGGTATTTGTCAGCCTTATCCTGACACCTTACACCCTTGCCACGGTTAATCAGATGGGACATTCAGTATTGATTGCTGACGATTATCTCGAATGTCTGAAAATTATTACAGCTGATTTGAATAATAATCTGGACGTACCTGTAGGTGGTAAAATCATTTTGTTACCCAAACAGAACAAATTTGCCTTTGTGGCATTTGGTTCCGCAATAGCAAGATATTCCGAAGATAAATTTCTACAAAGTGAATATTACGATGCAGCAGTTGAGGCATCAAGAATGAGAGCTGCAATGGGAATGCTGGAAATATTGAATGGAATTGATGAAAGTTGGACAAGTGGGATTGTTGATTCAACACGATATGCAGTAGGTCAGGAAAAACTGGATATGGATAAAATCACAAACGAAGTCACAGAATTAGATGAAGAAAATCCCATATTAAAAAATTTACTGGCTAAAACATTGGCCAAAGAATTTTTAAATATCTTCAAAAAAACGGATAATTATGAATATGTAGTCGGCGGAATTGTTCCACCTGGAACCATACAAAAAACCTATGAAACAAAGGAATGTGAAGAAAATGGATATGGCTGGATTTATTCTATTGCCGTTTTTTACCCGGAATATGAAGATGATTGGGAAGAATTTCATCAAAATCTCAAAATCAAAACCTTGATTGAAGAGGCAAAAGAAGAGTTAAATTAACGCATTAACTTATTCAGAGTGGTTTTTGTTAAAACCACTCTTAATTTCAAAAAAGAGGTGGACTATGAAAAAAATTATTTTTGTTATTTTGTGCATATTTATTTCAATCATATCTTTTTCCGAAACGATCAAAACAACCAATCAAATACCAGAATATATTGAATCAATTTTCGAAACAGATGATTTAAAGGCTTTATTCGACAAAACAAGTGAAACGCTATATTCAAAAACAACATTCAAAAAAATAATAATTGAAAATCAGTTATTATTTTTCAGTAGTGCTCAAGCACCATATACAAATTATCCAAACGAGTATTTAACAAACGATTTAAAGATAAAATCATTGGAGAATGCGTATGAGAATTCAATAATAAATCTCCAGGAGGGGATTGAAAAATTCTTCGATGAAAATCCCGAAGAAAAAACAATCATCTTTCAAAAGTTAAAAGAAAGTGATAATCCTCTCGTAAAAATTTTTTTGACTTTAGATAACCTGGTTGAATTATTAGCCAGAAGCGCTTATATTTACGAGAAAAGAGAATCAATACCACTTGACTCACGCTCAAAGACTAACGAGAATCTTTCAATCTGTTTACTCTGTACCCCTGAAATGCTCTTTGAGACAATCAAAACAGGAAACCCATTTATTGTCGCCAATGATTATTCCCCTCCATTGCAATTGTTAATCTCTGAAATTAAAATGCTTCATTCTGATGGGTGTAGATTTATCATACTCACCGAAGAAAACAAATTTGCCTTTGTCGGCTTTGCATCTGCATACGTAAGAAAAACTGATGATCCCATGTTAAAGGCACATTATTTAGAAAATGCAGCACAAATCTCTCAAATGAAAGCCAAATATCATTTGGTTGAAATTTTAAATGGTAATTCAAATGAATGGCAAAAAGAAATTGATGAAGGATTTAATCAGATCTTTTTTGACAAATGGAAAGCTGTAATTAGGGATACAAACTTAGAGTCATATATTCAAAGTGGTATGGTGCCACCTTATGTGATAACCAGAACCTATGACAGCCCTTCCCTCAAAGAAAAGGGGTACGGTTGGCTTAATTCAATTTGCATTTTTTATCCGGAAGCACTTGAAGAAAACATATTTAGTAAGGAAGAAATACATTTACAAAGCCTGATTGATGAAATTGTACAAAGTCAAAAATGACCGTTTTAAGAAAGGAATGAATTGTATGAAAAAAAACTTAATAATAAGTATTGCTTTGATATTATTTTTCATCACTCAATTTGCGGGTTCAGCTCCCACAGATACTCAAGGGTTAGTCGCTGATCTTATGTTACCTGTCGAAGTGTCAAATCTTGATTATTTGACTTTAAGGGAAAAAGGTTATGGAACAAGTATAGAAAAGGCTATTGATAATGCGTTAAAAAATGCCGTATATTTTGCTGTGGGTATAGTGATGCGTAGCTACACTTCTTTGGATAGTAACCTTAATAGTGTTATTACAGAAGCATCTAATACAACCGTTTTTAACGAAAGGGTTAAGGAAGAGATTGTAGCTTATGCAAATACATATATTCACGATTATGAAGTTTTGGAAATACTGGAAAAAAATAATCACTATACGGTAGACATCAAAGCGTATATCAAGTTTCATCCTTTGGATAAAAGCATCATACTAACACTTTCCGGAACTCAGGAACTTGATGTTTCAAAGCTTTTAAAACTGTGGGAGATCAATAGAAAGATACAATTGAGCAGTGGAAAAATGGTCTATCAGATTTTAAAAGATTTCATGTTTCCAAAGGAAGTTTTCCATTATTCAAAAAAAATATCAGATCCTTATGAAGATATGAGCATTGAAGAACTCGAAAGTGATATCGAATTTCTCACAACACAACTCGACCTTGAGATTAGAAGTAATGATGAAAAATATCAGGGAATGAAAATGCAATTAAAAAATCTCCTGGACAAAGCCTGTGAAAAAAAAGTAGAAGAAAAGGTTCCATTCACACAATATGGGATGTGGCATACTGTTTACCAGCACAACCTATCTGGCGACAGATCAAAAGAAGCCGTTCTCAGAATCTTTGAGAAAACTGAAGAAGATTCCATAATTTTTACAAGCTACTTTTTTAATCTGGAAAAAAGGTCAGAAAAGTATATTTTTGATTATCTGGAAAAATACGACAAAGATTTCAACGATTATAAAATTATTTTAACGTTGAAGGATATTTATAATAAAACACTCTTTTCCAAAGAGCTCAATATCTCAGAATACGGCTTTTCTCTAAGAAATGATACGATGGGATTTATTTTTTCATATGAAAAACCCTATCCATGTCAATGTATTATATATCCGGGAACTTTACTCTTACCAACCGGAAAAATAAAGATGTCGACTGAAATGTTGGATATGAAAGAAGATATAAAACTGTTGAAGGAAAAATTCGAATCAATTTCAAAAATAAAGTTAGAAATTCATTAGAAACGAAAAAAAACAGGAGGTACATATGAAAAAATTCTTATTCTTGATCATTATCATACTCATTTTAATCGGTGGCTTTATCTACAAAGAAGAAGTTGTGAACTTTGGAAAGGAAATTTACTACACTGTATTGCAGACGTTTGATAAAAAAATCTACGAATCTGATATCATCTTTAAAGATAGAGACCCTTTGAAAAACGCATATATATCCAACTTTTATTTGAAACAAAGAATAAAAAAAACGGATAATTCGCATACTGTAGAATTGATCAAATTGGAGGATATACAAGAAATAAGATTCACTAAACAAGATGAATCGTACGATACCTGTCGGATTGTTTTGAAACACCTCGACGTCTGTGGAGAGAATATAATATCAAAAGGGGAACTTCTGACGAAAGAACTCAAATTAAAAAATAGAAATACAGACAGCACGGAAAGTTTCCCAATTTCTGAAATCTCAAGTGTACGATTTAGAGATTACCCGGATAAAATTTATATGGAAAAGTCAAACGATCCTGAAGATGATGTAGAAAAAAAATGTAAGATCGTCACATCACAAATTCGATTCAAAACACTTACAGGTTATGAGTTCAATATTTTTATTGATGATGTGAAAACATTAACAAGAGATAAAAGGAGTTGGATTCTTACAACACGTTATCAATTTGATGATGAAAATGAGGTTTATTACGGTGACATTCTCAACGATGAATTGAAATATAAAAGGGCTGGTTCGGATGAAACGACAACTATTATGGTTTCGAGTATTTCTGATCAAGGGATTATTTTGGGAAATCAAAACACTTCCATTGATCCGGAAAACAAAGTGGAAGTTTTCCTTTCAAAAGGCAGTCATTTTTACGCCGAACTCCCGGATAATTTTGCGATGCAACTCGAAGATCTGAAAACTTATTCAGAGTTCCCGATAAAAATAAATCAGAACAATATCCACTCGATGGAATTTATTGGAACAAACCAAGTGAATATCGTATCAAAATACGCAAATATTAATTCATGGGTTAAGGAAGGTAATTTTATATCGCTCGAACCACTTCGAGGGCAGAAAGCAGAATTCGAACCAAGTCAAATTGAAGAAATCAAAACTTTATCGCCTAAACCTACCGGTGAAGCCTCTATGACACTTAAAATACTCGGAGATGAGTTAAGATGTGATTATGACGTTGAAACATTAATCTTTAAACCAAAGTCTATTGATCAAACGCTTACATTTCCTGTTCAACAGATAAAAAAATACGACACAACAGGAGAGAATCCTTATATCACAACGGTTAATATTCTTCTAAATGAAGAAGAAAAAATCTTTGGTGAAATCCTTGATGAATATCTCCCAATCATACTGGATGGATTTAAAAACAACATCCAGAGCTCTAAGATTACCTCTATTGATTTCCCTAAGAACTCATCTAACGAATGTAACGAGAAAATCAAGGTAAAAATACTATTAACGGATAACTCATTAATCTTTGCAAATATATTGTTTGATGTCTTTACAATCCAAAATGATGGCGTATCGGATGAAGAATATTCTGTTAAAAAAGATGCCATTCAAAAAGTTGAATTCCCTGCAAATGAAGGTAAAGAAGCAACACTCATATACAAATACTACAACGATGATGAGGAAAGCAAAGTAATAGGCACTATAAAAGAGGATTTTTTCTCCGTAAAACCGATTGGTTATTCAACTTCTGGAATAACGTTGAAAGCTGAAAACATAAAATCAATGGAATTCTTTTAATTTGAATCCCCCTCGTTTACCGAGGGGGATTCTTATTATCACAGGGGACGGTTCTGTTTGCTATCACAGGGGACGGTTCTGTTTGCAAATACGGATACCCGGTTCTTGATCTCCTTTTTCATCAACAGGGACATTTCTCTATACCGAATAAGTATGGGATTGATGAAAAGAAAGGATTCGGCTTGGTTGCTGTATCGTAAACAAACAAAAAGGAACTACCATAAGCGCAGTTCCTCTACAAGACACACTAATCGATTTAGGGAGATTAGAAATTGCTGTTCGTGTCTTCGAATCATTATACATATTGAAAAGTCTTTTTCAGCAGGTTTTACTTAAGACTTTGGTTTGATTATCTTCCCCTAATAAATGTAATTAGCATTTCCCGCCTATAAAAGCGGAGAGCTGAAAAGCCCGCTGAAACTTTGGCGGGTTTTTTTGCTTGCTGAAAAACGAAAAAACCGGGGTATATCAGACAGATTAAAAAAAAGGGGTGTTGTTATGCGTTATTCTTCATGCAAAAAAATGAATGGCTCAATGGACCAAGAAAAAATGGAGAGAGAGAAAGGTGACTGGCGGATGATTCAGAAGATCACCATGGCAATCACCATTATGACCTTGCTATTAACTTCACTTGGGATTGCGGTGAAAAAGCCGGAAATGGTTCTGATTCCCTCAGGTACATTTCAAATCGGTGAAAAAAAGAAGCCTGGAAGTTATCCCGTTCATCAGGTGACGATAACGAACGATTTTTACATGGGAAAATATGAAATCACAAACAAAGAATTTGTGGCATTTTTAAATGATGTCAACGCTGAAGCGTGGAAAAGGGATAAACGTGTTGAGGCCTATTATCAAGGAGTTCAGTTGTACAGTGATTACGGTGACTATCCAAGCCATGAAACGATTCACAGCGGTATTTCCCACAATGGCCGCTGGTTTGTCAAAACAGCCTATACAGATGCGCATGATCGACAATGGAACATAGATTACAGCAGTCTCCCCGTTGTTTATGTCACCTGGTATGGTGCTGTGGAATACTGCAATTGGCTTAGCAGAAAAGAGGGGTTAAAAGAGGCCTATACAAAGGATTTAGAGGTAAAAACTTACCATTTAAATGACTTTCCCAACACAGAAGGCTATCGACTGCCCACGGAAGCAGAATGGGAATATGCGGCAAGTGACGGAGGCAATCATAAATGGGCCGGAACCTCTTCAAAAGAGGAGTTGGGGAAATATGCAAGCTATAATGAGAACGCTAAAACTTACGGTGTTCATATGGCGCAAGAGGTGGGAAGCCGTTTACCCAACGGATTTGGACTATATGATATGAGTGGGAATGTCTGGGAATGGTGTACAGATAATGCCTATAAATTTACTAAAGAATCAAAGACCGACCCGCTATATGTAAACGGAGAAAACACAGACAATAAGCATCGTGTTTGTAAAGGGGGAGGGTTTTCCAGAAGAGACGACGTCTGTAGAGTCAGCTGGAAGAATTACTGGTTGTGGTATAATGATTTTTATGCTGTAAACAATTGTCATGATGATGAATTGGGATTCAGAATTGTTCGGACTAAAAGGCACTCGAATTCTTTACGTGTGTCAAAAAAACCGATTCTAAGAAGTCTTTATATGGTTGATTGGAATGGGAATTCGCAAGCGATATTCGACGAAAATGATTCCGGTGTAGCCTTTTGTTTCCATTTCGACAACTGGGAGGGTTTACACGAAATCAGAGGAAATTGGTACTATCCGAATGGTGAACTATACAACGAAGGAACACCATTTGAATACGAACAATCAGACTTTGAAAACTGCTCGAAGCATTGGATCGGGTATGAATTCGCAGAAAAAGACTGTGCGTTAACGGCTATGAAAAACCACCCGGGAGAGTGGAAGATAGAGATTTTTTTGGACGGAGAATATTTGGGCTTATTGTATTTTGAATTTGAAGTGATGTCAAACAGGCAAAAAAAATCGAATGAAGTATTTGTTACCGGCGGAAGTTTTTATATGGGAAACACGAGAAATGATTCTGAAGCTAATTGGGATGAAGAACCCGTTCAAAAGGTTACTATAACTTATTCATATTTTATTGGAAAATATGAGACAACTTTTAAAGAATTTGACGAATTTTGTATTAACACCGGAAAACAATTAAAAAATGACAAAGGATGGGGAAGAGGTGATCGGCCTGTGATTAATGTTAGTTGGTATGATGCCATTGAATATTGTAATTGGCTAAGCCTGAAAAGCGGATTGCAGCCTGCTTATGATCAATTCGGAAACCTCCTAAATAAATATGGAAATATTACTGAAGATATCACCATGGTTGAAGGGTATCGTCTGCCCACGGAAGCAGAATGGGAATTTGCGGCAAGAGGCGGAAATGAATCAACTTACGATTACAAATATTCTGGAAGTAATCATTTGGATGATGTTGGTTGGTATAAACAGAATTCAAACAATCAAACGCATCCAGTGGGTCAAAAAAAGCCCAATGAACTAGGACTATATGACATGAGTGGAAATGTCTGGGAATGGTGTTGTGGTTCTTATATAGCTTATTCTAAAAAAGAAAGTACAAACCCGGTAAAGTGTGATGATATAAACAGGAAATTCGACCGAGGCGGGTCTTTTTATCAAGATAATCATTTATCAAGGGTATCAAGACGCGGTGCATATCATCATTATAAAAATTATTACGGTTACTGGCTTGGTTTCAGAATAGCCAGAACAGCCTTTTCGTATTGAACTTAAGTGATGGAAACCAATTTTTGAAAATTGTTTTACTTGCTGAAAAACGAAAAAACCGGGGTATATAACACATCAAATCATTCAGGAGGAGATTGTATGAAAAAGAGAATTAGAAAGAGCATCATTATGCTGGTATTATTGGTTGTATTGACAACGGTTGGACTGACGAGAAATGATATAGGATGTTGGACGCTTGATGTGAAGGGGTTAAAGGATTACTATTTGCTTGAAATGTATTTTGAAAACGGACAAACCTATTGCAACCTTTACAACATCAACAATGGCGATACATATTCAGGACAGATGGATATCTTCAATCCGATTGTCAAACCTAACGGGTCTTATGGGTTCACGATAACATTTTACGGTGGCAGAATTATTCTAAGAGGATTTGAACAAAAAAAGGAATTTGAGGGGTCACTTGAAATGAACAACAAAACCTACAACATCGAAGCAATAGGAGACGTGGACATGCCAAACTTTCAGAATGACGGCTTTTCGGGAAATATTGATGATGCCCAGTCCTTTGCCTTTGAGGGACATAAAAACCTAAAAATCATCGTCAACGCCTATTATAATGGGTTAAAGATGTCTAATTGCGATAATTATTTAAGAGTTTACATCAACGGTGAACCGGTAACGGATTGGTTTTTTGAAAGTTCAAGAACCATAACGGCTAAAAAAGGTGATAGCATTCAGGCAGTTATCCGATACATCTACAGCAACGGAAGGGATTCAGAGATATATTGTACAATCCCATCATACCGAGGTTCGCAATCGTATATACTCCAGAAAAGCGGAACATTCAACTTCGAATTCGATGCAACTTTGGAATTGGAAAAATAAAGTCTTCATATAAACGCCCTCTTTGATAAGAGGGCGTTCCAATCATTAAAACAAATATAAAGAAATATGATAAAATCGGATAAACGGGATGAAGACAAAGACAGAAAGCAAAAAACAAAAACAGGAGGACAGGCATGAAAAAGACGATACTAATCGCATTAATGGTACTCACACTGCTTACGCTGACAATGGCAACGACTTACCGAATGGGCGTGGAAGACAGGCCGGGGATGCAGCACATGGTCCTGGTAGAAAAAGGCGAAGACAGCTACTGGATCAACCGATACGAAGTCACCTTTGGCGACTATTGTAAAGTATCAAAATAAACAAGAAAAAAAATTCAAAATAAATCAGAAAAAGAGAAAGAATGATTCAAATTAGAAACAAAAAAAGAGTCCCCGAAAGGACTCACAAAGAAGAACATAAAAAGCAGATTAAAAGCACAACTCTTCGGACACCTGAAAAACAATCTCCTCAGAAATCAAGGAAGCCTTTGCGGCAAATCCCTGAATCAAACAGTTCGAACAAAGGGTATTAATCACCCTGGGAATTCCTCTACTGCTTTGGTAAATGGCCTTTAAAGCCGCTTCATCAAACAAAGGGATATTGGCACCCGCTAGCGACAAATGGTGGGCTATATAAGCCTTAAATTCTGTTTCATTAAAGGATTCGATCTCATAACGAATCACAACTCTCTGGGACAACGGACGGTTCTGATTCAACTTTAACTTATCCAGAAAGTAATCCAAACGGATTTTGGAGGGACAATATGATGCCCATGTGCGGGACAAACCAGGGCAAAAGGTGATTTCCATGAATCCTTTTGAAAATTACGATCCGGTTCTGGGTCTTGCTATACCAAGGTGGATTTTGGCAATGACAATGATCTGGTGGATGAGTTGGCTGAGGTGGTTCACACATGATTGCCAACAAGGGATCCATATCATCAAACCCGTCCCCTCCTAATACCAAACTTAAAATCAAATGGTATAATAAATCAAGAAAAGAGAATAAAAAGGTGAGAAAATGGAAAACAACACAATTCTTGAATTTCTTGATAAAAACACAGGACAGATCAATCAATATGGAGTAAAAAAAATCGGACTTTTCGGATCATTTGCAACAGGTCAAAACACAAACAACAGCGACATTGATATTCTAGTCGAGTTTAATGACGGAGAAAAAACCTTTGACAACTATATGGAATTAAAATTCTTCCTTGAAGATAAATTAAAACGAAAAGTAGACCTTGTCATCGAAAAAAACATCAAACCAGAATTAAAAGACGAAATCCTGAGCAGTGTTAAATATGTGTGATTACACCCTCTATCTTAATGATATTTTATCCGCAATTATCAAAATTGGAAATTATTCAAAAGACAGTTCATACGAAAGATTTCAGCTTGATGGTATGTTACAAGACGCAATCATCCGAAATCTTGAAATTATCGGAGAAGCAGTAAAAAAGATACCTGACGTAATCAAAAATGGCTATAAAGAAATAGAATGGAGAAAAATTGCCGGAATAAGAGACATACTCATTCATGAATACTTTGGCGTAGATGCGGAAATAGTCTGGGATGTAGTAAAAAACAAACTTCCGGAACTAAAACAAGTAATAACAAAAATAAAAAATGAGCATAAATTGATATAAGGTTGCAATAATTGAAAAAAAAGGCATTTGGAACCTTATTGTAATTTCTAAAAAACAATCGAATAAGGTTTAAAAAAACAAAGTTTCATCGGTTCCTAGATTGCAAACACTAATGGGTGCAACTCAAATCGCCACCGTTGTTTCCTTTAAAATTATTGAAAAAAGCTAATAGAAACAGACTCTTGAACATGGAAGTTGCAAACAGTAGAGTAGAAGCGCCTTTCACAAGACACTCCCCTCGCAGAACCGTGCTTGCGCTACTCACGCACACGGCTCCTCAAAGCAGCATTCATTATAAATGAGCAAGCAGTTCCGGTT
>Ga0116151_10004401_pt1 | contig 12365 bp, 8 predicted proteins | sample AD_UKC117_MetaG_FD_89893 | JGI IMG/M metagenome (GOLD analysis project Ga0116151, IMG submission 89893) | Active sludge microbial communities of municipal wastewater-treating anaerobic digesters from Hong Kong - AD_UKC117_MetaG | ecosystem: Engineered > Bioreactor > Anaerobic > Digestate... | reverse complement strand
CCCTGGGGCACCGGCAAGCGGATGCCCCTACATGGGGGATTCAAAATCTTGGAGCAGCGCAAGTCGTGAGAATGCACCATGTTATAGAGATTCAGAAAAAGTTTCGTGGTGCTACTCGTCTGTTTAACTCGTGATCATGCCACGAAACTTTTTCTGAGAAACTATAGCTGAAGTCTGTGCAATGCAATGAAAGAATCTAGACAGTGGGTAAAATGGCCTGTTGCAACGTGGGGGGCGCTTTCTCTCTCTCAAATTGTCTTGTTGATTGCACCCTTTGTAATCATATTACTGGGCATCCTGATCATCGTATTTCAACTCAACCGGCAACTATATGACCAGCAGCAGGTCATTGTTAACCGATTGGCGCATGCTGTTGTCCGTCATACGGGCCAATTGCAGCGTGAACACTTGCGCTTGTGGGGGCTGATCTCATCGACCGGCGATACCCTTGTACAAGAAGCCTACACAGATCAACACAATTTGGTCGTGAGCCGAATCCAAGTGCTCGAGTTGACATTGAAGTCGGCCAACGCTTCCGAGGTAACTTGGGAACAATATCATGCGTACCGGGAAGGTTGGGAGGCGCTTCAACCGCTATTGGCGCGGTGGCAGAGGGATGTCCAAAATAGCGCACTAAAGAGCCAGATCGGCGCACAGATGGCCGAGATTGAGCTTCATGCCAATCAGGTGGCAACGTTAGTACAAGCGTCATTTGAGTCGCAGATGGGCGATTGGGCGCGCAAGTCGCTCTTTCTCAATTTCCTCCTCACAATTGGCAGCTTTAGCTTTATCATCATTCTACTCTTGGTAAGTTATGGCATTTTTCTCCTCTTTCGCCAGCAGTCAAACCACCAAGATACCTTGCGCACAAGTGAGCAGCGGTTACGGGTGATTCTCGATGCCATTCCCGATGCCGTCTATCGAGTGAGTGGCGCGGGCATTTACACAGATTACAAACCGGCTATCAACCAGGCACATCGCCTCCCCGAAACGACCTTTTTTCGCAAACACCTACGTGATGTCCTTCCTCCCGCGGTGGCGACTGCTATGGAAAATGGCATCAAAACTGTTCTCGCTGAGCAACAGCCGTTGCTGCTTGACTATCCCTTGGTCGATGCTCGCCACAACTTGACTCGCCACTACGAGGCACGGCTGCTCCCTAGTGGTGTCGACGAGGTGCAGATCATCGTCCGTGATGTTACTGAAGTGAAACAACAAGAAGAGGCGACCATTCAGGCACAGAAGTTGGAAAGTCTGGGCGTATTGGCGGGGGGCATTGCCCATGATTTTAACAATTTGCTCACGGGCATGTTGGGCCAGGCGTCGCTTGCTGTCGCTAAGTTGAACCGCGGTTTGCCGGCACTTGATCACGTGGAAAAGGTTGTGCTTTCGGCAGAGCGGGCCGCGGACTTGACGAAACAGTTATTGGCTTACACGGGCAAAGGAAAATTCCAGATCGACTTGCTCGATCTCAATCGCTTGATCACCGATACCACAGCGCTCATGGGTACCGTCATTCCGGGAGGGACTGATCTTCGTCTGGCGTTGCAGGATCCCTTGCCTCCCGTGCGCGTCGACCGCGGACAGATTCAACAGGTAGCAATGAATCTGTTTATCAATGCCATTGAGGCGCTGCCGGACGGAAATGGGTCTATTGTGATCGCCACCGGCCAACAGTGGATCGACGAAACGAGCACTGTCGGCAGCGCCATCGCTGGCGCACAGGCTTTTAGTACGACAGAGTTACCCTCCGGCCGGTATGTGTTTTTGCGCGTGGAAGATACTGGGATCGGTATGGACCAAGCGACCCTAAGCCGCATCTTTGACCCCTTCTTTTCTACAAAATCCAAGGGTCACGGGCTGGGGCTTTCGGCCACGTTGGGAATTGTGCGTACCCATCAGGGGGCTCTATGGGTGCAGAGCAAGCTTGGTGAGGGGACCGTCTTCACCTTGCTATTGCCGGCGTGTCTAGAAGATGTGGCGGTAAAAGATGAATGGTCGACGCTCCCACCGCTCTCCAGCGACACTCAACAGTCGGTCTTGATTATCGATGACGAAACGCCTGTCCGTGAGGCTGCTAGCGATATCCTTTCGGAATTAGGCTTTCATGTCACTGTCGCCGCCAGTGGAACGGAAGGCGTCGAGCTCTATCGCGATAACCACCAACAGATCGATATCGTGCTGCTCGATATGAAGATGCCGGGCTTAAACGGCACGGAGACCTATCGGCAGTTGCAGCAAATCGAACCCAATCTCAAAGTGATCTTTACCTCGGGTTACAGCGATGTGGACTTGGACCAACAGATTCACCGTGTGGGAGCCGTGACCTTTTTGCCCAAACCCTATACCGCCGAAGTGTTGACAAAACAGATCCATCGCATGCTACTCGCTTGAGTTCGCTCTCTGACGCTTTGGTGTCTTTTCAAAGATGAAAATAATGATCAGTAACACCCAACCGGCCACCGCTGCCAGGAGGCCGGTTCGCCAGCTGTCAGGGCTAAATTCCATTTCTACTCGACTGGTCCCTGTGGGTACTGGTATCCCGCGCAGCGCGCCATTGGTGCGCAGGATGGGCACCGGTTCTCCATCAATGGTAGCGCGCCAACCGGGATACCAGATTTCACTCAACACTAACAGAGCAGGCGCGCTTGCCTGGTTAATGAGCGTTAGCGAGTTGACCGTTCGATCCACGATCTGCACCTGTTCTGTGGCGGTTGCGGCTGCTGTTGCCAATGTGAGGTCCGTCGCTCCCTGGACAATAGCGGTGGTTGTGGGATCGAAGCCCTCGGCGGTGAGCCGCGCAAAGGCTTCGGCGGGTGTGGCTACGTATTGCACATCGTGGACAAGCCAGGCGCGGTTCAATGCCGCTGTGTTACGATAGAGTGCCAACTCGCCCGGCGCATCGAACTGCAACTCAAACTTGCCATCGGGTAGTGGTGTTCCATCGCGCACAATAATGTGCGTGACGTGCAACATATCATAGAGCCGACTGCCGCGGCCCCCTAATGCTTCCCAGAGTTGTTGCCAGTGGTCCAAGATCAGTGGATTGGCAATGCCACCAACATCTTCCAGGTCGTACAGTGCCGCGCTGTCCGGTTGCCAAAAATTCTGAATATCGGTCAGCGTGTCAATGCGGCCGAGCATGGGTTCATTGCGTAGTGTATCGAGCAGGGCCGGGTGCTCATAGCCGCGTGTGGGTGCGGTGGGACTGATATCGGTGTAGGCCCCGGTGGCCGCGAGATCGAAGAAGAGTAGTATCACCAGCAGGGCCGCAACCGCCAAGGAAGAGAGCCACCGTGCGCGGCGCATGGCGATCAGGGCCCACGTCGCCAGCCAGAAGCCCGCAGCTACCGTGACGGCAAGTAGCGCCACCGACGCACGCAAAAAAGCTGTTTCGTTCTCTTGCGTCAGGAGTAGCGCTAAATAGAGCAGCGGTGTGGCAATGCCGGCGAGTCCTATCGCCCCCCAGCGCAAGAAACCACGTACGAATGCTTCTCCAAACGCATTGCCATCATTGGGCACAATATCGACTTTGCTGCCGTGGCGAATGATATCGAAGCCAATGCTCGCCAGCACCGCCAACGCAAAGCTCCACAAGACAAGGGCACGAGCTGGTGCCCGAAATTGATCAAAGATGGGCAGCAGCCAGGTGAGCCAGCCGTGGACAATGCCATAAATCCCCAACGCAGTCGCAAACCCTGCACCCCCAATGAGCACCCACACCCATAGTCGCTGCCGTGTTGCGGGCGTGACGAGCGCTATTGCAGAGAGCGCCAAAATGAGTGTGGCAACACCCGCATAGGGAAGTTCAACGCGTGACCATAAGCTCCAATGCAAGGCTGGGCCACGCCCAAAAAAGCCTGGTGTGAACACGCCGATGACTTGGGCCGGTGCCAGCGAATAGGCGACGGTATCTTGATAGGTGAAGCTATCGCGTTCAGTGAACCGGGCCAGTTCCATGGCCGGGAGGAGGATCGGTGCTGTGAGCAGAATTGTCAAGGTAGCCGTGATCAGTGGATATTGCAGTACTGCGATCACCCGTGGGAGCGACACTGTTTTCGTCTTGTGGGCAGAGCGCCATTCACTGGCTTTCAGTGCCCAGTGGCCGAGGGTAAAGAGGGCTAAGATCATTCCGATGTAGAAGGTGCTTTGCGCATGACCGGCAAAGTTGGCCAACGAGAAGAGAAAGCCGGCAATGGCGGCCCAGCGCAAGCTGTGATGGTAAAGTGCCTTGTGATACGCCGCCAAGATCCAAGGCAACCAGCTGAGCACGGCGATCAGATTGAGGTTGCCCAGGTGGATGAGAAACGGATCGCTCAGGGCAAAGGCAAGCGCACCAAAGAGGGCGGCGCCGCGCGAGAGACGTCGTAGCGGTGGTGCATCGGACCAGGCACGCAGTAGGACGTACATACCGAGAGCGGCCCAGCAGAGATGGCCGATAACAAACCACTGCATCACCTCGTAGTCGAAATTGGGCCAAAGCCAGAAGAGGATCAGATTGGGCACATAGAGAAAGCCGGCCTGAATATCACCGATAAAGGGGGCACCGGCATAGAGGGTGGGATTCCACAGTGGGAGAATGCCTTGTTGTAATTGTGCCGCTGCAAAACGATACGTGGGATAGAGAAAGCTAACCAGGTCGCCGCCATCTGCCGGTTGATAGACATCCCCACTCACCGTGCGCCAAAAAAAGCCGATCATCAGACCCAATAGCAACAGTACCGCCAGGAGATCGGCGAGATGCCGGCGCCGGAGATAGTGCCGTTCCTCCCACGCCAGCCAAGTTGTAAATTGCGTCCAAAGTGCGTGCATTCGTCGTTCTGTCACTTTTTCTGGCGCTCATCAGCCGCGCCCAAGGGATTCCGGTGAAAAACACAATCATTTGGGCTCATATCGGTCTCCGGGTGAAATCGGGTAGAATCTCGGTGCGAATGGCAATGATTTCACTGCTTCGTCCATATGAGAAATCATTTTTCCGCAGGAAAATCATCAGTTTTCACAGGTGGAACAGATGAGCCTTCTCTGGGTAAGGATTCGGGGCCGGGGTCTACCGTAATTCCGAGTATACAATTGCTCTACCTGCGATGCAAGCGCCAGCGATGTCGGGCACAGTGCTGGCGCCGTAATGGATCCCTTATGCTGGAGATTGCCGGGTTGCTCTGTCACACAGATTTTCAACTTTATCGGAATTCCGATTATACTTACAGCTTGATTCGCGCGAGTAATTTATCGTATAGGCATATTCTGTAGTTTCTCAGCAAAAGTTTCGTGGCATGATCACGAGTTAAACAGACGAGTAGCACCACGAATCTTTTGCTGAATGTCTCTGGTTGTACAGAGATAGGTGTACACCGCTAGGTATGGACAAATCGATGGCCCATTAGCAACGGATTCCAAACTGTTTTTCCTGTCTCTACAGTTTGTTGGCGAAACGCATGAGGAGTGTATCATGAAAAAGTTCTTCCAATTTATTCTTTTCGCCGCCATTGTCGGCGGTGCGATTTATGTTGTCAAAAATCTGTTGTCGCCCAGTGCCGATGAAACGGGCGGCCGCGGTAGTGGGGTGTTGCCCCAAGAGCCGGTCAAATCGCTTGATGAGGCACCGTTGGGGGGGGAGGTGAGTGCTGACCTCCTCAAGATTCTCGTTTGCCCGGAAGATAAAGGGCCACTTGAACTGGTCGATCAAGGCAAATTTTTGCTCAACCCGCGCAACGGCTACAAGTACCCGATTCGCAACGGGATTCCCGTGATGTTGATTGAAGAAGGCAAAAAGTACCGCGATAGCACCGTGGCCAAAGCAACAACCAATGGGAGCGGTGCCACGAATACTGAAGCCAAAGAAGCGTAACCTCGCGCGGAAGAGTGAGTCACGATGACGCAATTGCCGGTCGGCTTTGGGATCGATCACTTGTTGGCGCAACATCTACCTGCGTTGCAGGGCTTACGGATTGGCTTGGTCACCAATGATGTGGCGACCACGGCGCGTTTCCCGCATCCACTGCTGCCGACGCGCTTGGCGCTCCAACAAGCCGGTCTCAAGCTGACCAAGCTTTTTGCGCCGGAGCATGGGTTGGGGGCAAGTGCCGCCGACGGTGCCGAAATTGCCAACGCCCGTGACGTATTAACAGGTTTGCCGATCTTCAGCCTGTATGGCGCCACCTTTCGCCCCACGCCGGAGATGTTGGCCGATTTGGATCTCTTGCTCTTTGATATTCCAGATATCGGAGCGCGTTTTTACACCTATATTTGGACCCTCTCCTATCTTTTGGAGGTCTGTCCGACAGTGGGGCTGCCACTCTGGGTGTTGGATCGCCCCAATCCTGCCGGCGGTGATCTGGCACTTGCGGAAGGGCCAATGTTGGATGAGGAGCGAATTTCGACCTTTATCGGACGTTGGTCGATCCCGATCCGCCACGGGTTGACTGCCGGGGAACTGGCACAACTGTGGAACCACGAGCGCGCGCTGCAGGTGGATCTCACTGTCATTCCCGCTCCACATTGGCGGCGTGATCTGGATTGGCCGACGCTCAATTTACCCTTTGTGCCAACTTCCCCGGCCATGCCCAGTGATGAAACAATTTTCCCCTACTTTGGCACCTGTCTCTTCGAAGGCACCAATCTCAGTGAAGGGCGAGGGACAGCCACTCCATTTCGTGTGGTTGGCGCGCCGTGGCTGGCGGCCAAGGCCATTGTTGCCCAATTTAATGCTCTGCAATTGCCCGGTGTGGTGGCGCGGTCGGCGCAGTTTATTCCGGCGTTGAGTAAATATGCGAATCAACTCTGCGAGGGTATCATGTTCCATGTCACCGACCGCCGCCGCTTTCGCTCGGTGGCAGCCGGTCTCCATCTGCTGCGCTTGGTCCTTGCCACCCATCGCGACGAGTTTGCCTGGTTACCCTATCCCACGGCTGCCAATGCACCGGGGTATGGTCACTTCGACCGCCTCATCGGCAACGTCACTGTGCGTACGCAGATCGAACAGTTGGATGCAGTGGATGCTGTCCCCGTCATCCACGCGTGGACAGCTGTGCCCACGTGGGCTCAGCGCGTGGAACCCTTCTTGCTCTATGCGTGAGTCGGCAAGCAAAGAATAATTGTATTTGGTTTTCCGTCGAGATTCGTGTAGACTAGTCTCTGCTATGGTAGTAAGACACCCCAACAAAACTTACACTCATCCATCGGAGCTACGAATTGAGGACTTGCGTAGCACAACAAGTTCACCACTTTAATACTCTGCTCTGAATGAGAACCGGAGTTTTTGGCGAGGTGAAAACTGTGGTTCTCATCACAACTGCAGCATAGCCATCGCGTCGATGAGAAATTTCCGGCAACCATTGCGCACCCAATCAGATGCATGTCCGTTCTGGTAACATTCCAGACATTTGTCTATGCCTGTGTTGTGTCGCTCGAGCCAGATCAGTTAACGGTCTTGCGATCGGCGTCGCCTTTTTCGCGGCGATGGTGCTACTGTTGGAAAAACTGGGCGGATCGTTAAGTTTTGTGGGATCGGGAAGAGCGGGCTATGATTTTATAGGTATTCAGAAAAGATTCGTGGCATGATCACCAGTCAGACAGACGGATAGCACCACGAAACTTTTTCTGAGAAATGATAGAATCGTATGATAATTATTACTGTTGATTGTTATTGTTAACATTACTTGAAACCATTACTATTGAAACCATTACTATTGAAACCGTTGAGCCAAAAGAGATATGAATAGACCAAGAGTTGTGAATCAACCGACCACCCATCGGGATATTCTTATGGGGATGAATCTGATTGCGGATCTGCTTGCGCCGACGCTGGGTCCCAATGGTGGGACAGTTGCCAGTGGCCCCACGGCCGGCGGTCGAGCGGAACTATTGGATGATGCTTCAACGATTGCGCGGCGCATTATCAGCCTAGGGAATCCTCAGACTGATATCGGCGCCATGGTGATGCGCAGTCTCATCTGGCGGGTGGGGCAGCGTGCCGGTGACGGTGGTGCCACGGCGGCCGTGATTGCGCGTCGGCTTTATGTGGAGGGCATGCGGCTGGGGACAGCCGGCTACAACACTGTGCGCATGGCACGGGGCATTGAGCAGGGTGTCAAGGTCGTTTCAGAAAGTCTGCGTAAATTGGCGCGGCCGATTACCGGCGAGACTGATTTGGCCGCGGTGGCACGCACAATTACCAAGGATGAAGCACTTTCCGCCGTGATCGGTGAGATGAGTTTTCTGCTTGGCCCCGATGCACCCGTGGTGATTGAGAAGTATGTGGCGCCCTATCTGCAAAGGCGTTATATCGCCGGTGCCCATTTCGGGGCCGAGATCCGCAGCATGTATTTTTATACACAGCCGGAACAGCGGCGAGCCGTACTCACAGCACCAGCCATCGCGCTCTGTGAGGAGCGTCTCACGGAAACGGCACAGGTGTTGCCCTTAATGGAGGCAGCGATTAACGTTGGCGCCAAAGGGCTGGTGATTGTTGCCCAGGATGTCAGCGGTGCGGCATTGGGCTTGTTGGTCAGCAATCAACAGGCACCCGCCGAGAAGAAGAAGCTTTCGTTGTTGGCCGTGAAGATCAAACCTGTTGGTGACGAATTGCGTTGGGCCTTTACGGATTTGGCGTTGCTGACCGGCGCAACGATCCTCGGCCCCAACCACATGCGCAAGGGTGCAACTGCCCTGCCCCAAGATGTCGGGCGGACCCAACGGGTTGAGTTTGCCACTAAGGGTGTCGTTGTCGTGGCACATGACAGCAAGCGGGCCGATATCCGGGAAGAGATTGCCCGGTTGCGTCAACTCTTGATCGATACGCCGCTCGATGATGAAGATCGTCCCAAGTATGCCAGACGTCTGGGAACATTGACTGGTGGCGTTGGCGAATTGAAGATCGGTGCCCATGCCAAAGAAGATCGGGCGATTCGCGAGGCGCAGGCAGAGCGTGCCTTTAAGGTGCTCTCCGCGGCACAGCGCGGTGGCGTTGTGCCGGGTGGTGGCGCGGCGCTTTATCACTGTGTCCCAGATCTATTAGCCGCCGCCGAAGCCGAACGGGATGACAATGTCGCGGCGGGTATGCGCGTATTGGCGACGGCAATTAGTGCACCGCTGGAACAGATCCTGATCAATGCCGGTGTCACCGCGCCAAAAGTGGAAATGCAGTACATTCGCGATGGTGGTCCCACGACCACCTACGATGTCTTTTCCGGCAAGGTGGCGGATGCAGCCACCTGCGGTGTTCTTGATGTGACGGATGTGGTGAGCCAAATGTTGAGCATTGCCGCGAGTGGCGCCATGATGGCGCTCTCAACCGATGCCATCGTCTACCATCGGAAACCGAAACAGAGTCTGCAACCGGATTAGTCTAATCCACCTTTAACATCGACCGAATTCCTAGAATATGAGATCATTTGTCGTATGCCGATTATTTTATCATTTGCCAAAGTAAACGATCAGTTGTGGGCTGCTGGGCCCGAGGGACTCTACAAGGTCAAAGGAGAAGCGCTGGAAGCGGTGCCGCAGCCGGAAGTAGAGTTGGCTTGCTGTGGCACAGACGGCGAGCGTATTCTTGTCGGCGGCTTGCCCCACGGTACTGCTTTTAGTTTGGACAGTGGCAGCAACTGGCAAGCATCATGGATGGATGGCGTGGAAGGCCCAGTACTCTGTATTGCGGCCGATCCGCGGGTGGCAGAGAGTGGCGTGCTCTTGGCCGGCAGTGCCGGAGGGGGGCTGTTGCGTTCACACAACCGCGGCCACAGCTGGACAGTCTGCAACTTTGGATTGCAAGACTTCACCGTGCTCACCATTGCTTGGGCGCCGGTCGCTCCAGCCGACGAATGGCCGCAGTGGGAAGTGGTCTTTGCCGGCACCGAAGATGGCGTTTATCGGTCGCCCAATGCTGGGCGTGGCTGGAAACGCAGCGAAGGGCTGGATGGTGTTGTCCAAATCGTGGCGGTTGCGCCGGATTTCCACAGCAGTGGTATTGTATTGGCCGGCACCGAGGAGATGGGACTGTGGCGCTCCGCGGATGGCGGGCGCTGGTTTACCCATGTAACCGATGGCCCCAGCCGTGTTGATGCGCTAACGAGCACGGCAGATGGGTGGCTGTTGAGCGATGAAGCCCAGCTGTGGCGTTCGAGCGATGGTCTCAACTGGCAACCTGTCGCCGATAGCAAGCCGGCGTTGACACTCTTTGCAACTGCGCAGGGAGTCTGGCATGGTGGCGAACAAGGGATTGCATTGCTGCCAAAGTAGAGAAAGAAAACCACATGCATCGCCTTCCTGTGACGAGTATTATGCAACAGCCTGTCATCACGATCCATCCGGAGGCCGCAGTAACCGATGCTGCCGAGCTCATGGAGGATCTCAATATCCGCCGTTTGCCGGTCATTGATGAAAATGACTGCCTGGTTGGAATCGTGACAGACACCGATGTGCTCGAGGCAGAGACTGCAAACAGCGTCTTGAGCAGCTATGAACGATCTGCGGAAGGGGAATGGTTAACCGTTGCCGATATCATGACGCGGGAAGTGATTACCATTGCGGTGAATGCCAAAGTCGGTGAACTCGCGATTACGATGATGACGCATAAAATCGGCGGCCTTCCTGTGGTGCAGCGGGATAATACCCATTGCAACCAACAACGGGTCGTTGGGATCGTCACGGAGACGGACATTTTTCGGATGATCGCCGATGCTTGGCATGCTGAGGTGGCCGATATCGCGCCATGAAGCGCGGCATCGGATCAGTGGTTTACGAGTTCCTAGTAAATCCCGGCGTAAATAAGCTTATAGCCATTTTGGCTAACCCACTCGGGTAATTTGGGCTTATTTACTGCCGTGGTATTTACGTCGCAGTATACTAGTACATAGCGGCGTAAATAAACCCACAGTTCCCTCCCTGATGTCAGGGAGGGGTTGAGCTATTGGCTTATTTACGCCATCGTGTACTAGTAGTGCACCAGAGCTAAAATGACGGATGTTCACACTGGTTTTTATCCGGCAAAATACGTTTGGTGCACTAGGAGGAAGAGCGTCACAGCGCTTTCCCGAATAGCTAGTTCTTGTTGCGAAAGGCGGAAAGGGCTCACGCCAAGCCGCAAAGAGCGCAAAGGTCTCACTGGTGTTTCTTGGCGGGTTTCGCACCTTTGCGTGAGAAAGCGCCGTTTCGTAACAGAAACTAGCTAAAGCTTTGAGATCAGAGCGCCACCGGAGCACTGCTGCGGATCTGTGTAACGATCTTGGGCAGGGTTTCTAGCACATACGAGATATCCTCAGGCTGATTGGCGCGACCCAAGCTGAAGCGCAGTGCTCCCTGTGCCTCCATCGGCGGAATGCCAATGGCCTCCAGCACGTGACTGGGGCGTTGTGACCCACTGGCGCAGGCGCTGCCGCTCCCCGCCGCAATTCCCGCTAAATCCAACCCAATCAACAAGCCCTCGGCTTCGACCCCCGCAATGATAAAGCTGGCAATGTTGCTAACGCGTGCCGTGCGGGCACCGGTGAGAGTGACACCAGCGATCTCTTCCAAAATGCCGCCAATCAATTGCTCCCGTAAGAGGTGTAAACGCTCCGCTTCCTGGGGCCGATCCGCTTCGGCCAACGCAAAGGCCTTTGCCAATCCTACAATTCCCGGCACATTTTCCGTACCGGCACGCCGATCTCCCTCGTGGCTGCCGCCGGTCTGCACCGGTTGATAGGGAGTTCCACGTCGCAAATAGAGAAACCCCACCCCTTTGGGTCCGTAGAATTTATGGGCACTGACACTGAGCGCGTCAACCTGTAGCTCATTGACGTTGAGGGGCAATTTCCCAGCGGCTTGCACGGCGTCCGTGTGCAACGGCACACCGATGTGGTGGCAAAGTTCCCCAATTTCGGCCAGGGGTTGAATGGTCCCTATTTCGTTGTTGGCGTACATCGTGCTCACCAGCGCAACATCGCTTCCGTTCCCGACCGCCGCCTCCACATCACGCAGTGCCACGATGCCCTCCGCGTTTACGGGGAGCAGCGTTAATTCGAAGCCAAAGTGATCGCGTAGATCGTAGGCGGTATGGAGGACGGCATGGTGTTCAATGGGGGTGGTGATGATGCGATTGGCACCCATTAGATGTCGGCGGGCCAAGGCAATGCCCCGTAGCGCGGCATTATCCCCTTCGGTACCGCCGCTCGTAAAGACAATTTCACGGGATGCGGCACCAAGTAGATCCGCGATTATGCGGCGTGCATTATCCAGCGCCACATTGGCTCGCCGTCCAATGGCATGAATGCTGGAAGGGTTGCCGTAAAATTCAGTAAAATAAGGCTGCATGCTCTCCAGTACTTCCGTGCGCATCGGTGTTGTTGCGGCATGATCCAGGTAGATGGCTTTTCGTGACTGATTCATCT
>Ga0116151_10004398_pt1 | contig 12369 bp, 8 predicted proteins | sample AD_UKC117_MetaG_FD_89893 | JGI IMG/M metagenome (GOLD analysis project Ga0116151, IMG submission 89893) | Active sludge microbial communities of municipal wastewater-treating anaerobic digesters from Hong Kong - AD_UKC117_MetaG | ecosystem: Engineered > Bioreactor > Anaerobic > Digestate... | reverse complement strand
TTCCAGTGAGAACTACTCGCGCGCCGGATCAACGTTGGTGGCGCTACGCAAGAGCACCGGCGTCAGCGAGATGGACATGCTTGGCTGTATCCCGGAGATCGTGAATGAGGCACCGAACATCAGTTTTCCTGACGCGGCATCCCTGTGTGCAACGGAGCTCGCAATCGAGTCGAGTCCTCGGTCTTAGCCTCGATCCACCGACGTCGTGGGTGGGGTGAGTTGATTTCGCTGGGGGCCGCGGTCGTGGTGTGAGGGCAGGGCCGTGCTGCTGACCTCGCTGTCAGGGTGTTCCACTTCGGGTTTCCGGTTTCGCCGTTGGGGCTGGGTGGTCAGGTCGTGGCTGGGGCTGCGGACCCGCCGTTCCCCCGAAAGTGGGGGTGTTGCGGGGTAGTGTGTGGCCATGTCGAGCCCTGCCCCGGTGATGTGGAGGCTTGGTCGCTCGCTGCCTGAGGGTCAAGGGATGGGTCTTCCAGGAGCGGATGAGCTCGTCGCCAGGCAGCGCTCGGCCGGGTTCGGTCCGGGACAGCCCTTCCTGCTCCGACCGGACGGTGCTCCCGACGTCGATGTGCTCGCCTTCTTCACGTCGGGTACCTACAAGTTGCTCTCGGAGCAGACACAGTTGTCCTACGCCAAGGACCTCCGCCTCTTCCTGAGCTTCTTGGAGTCGCAGGGAAAATCGTGGCGAGATGCGACACCGTCGGATCTTCTGGATTTCGAGTACTGGCGTCGCCGGGACCCGGACAACGAGCACCGAGTCTCGGGAGCGAAGTTCAGTCGCGAACTGGCGGCGTGCAAGAAGTTCTTCACCTGGCAACACAAGCGGGGCGTGCTCGCCGTCGACCCGGCCACCGACGAAGTCGATTCTGCTGGAAGTGGGGGTCTGCGGTCCCTCCGTCCCCGGGACGCTCGCCCGGTTCGGGTGAAGTGGCTGACCCCCGATGCGTACCGGCAGTGGCGGGACGTGGGGCTTGCCGGCCGGCTTCCTGATGGCACCGTCGACCGTTCCTGGCTCGGGCGCAACGACGGCCGCAACCAGGCCTTCGCTGAGCTGCTCTGGTCGAGCGGGTTGCGGCTGAGGGAGGCGGGCACGCTGCTGGTGCAGGAGCTGCCCGCCGTCGACGGGCAGGGCCAGTTCTTGAGGTCTCGACTCGGGGCTGGCGTTGCCAAGGGGCGGGGCCGGGATTTCTGGATGGCCATCTCGGCCCGGCGACAGCTGGAGGCGTACATGGCCTCGACCCGGGCTGAGGCGGTGTCCCGTGCTCGGCGTGAGGGGCGGTACGACGACCTGTCCGGCGTTCTGGTGATGGTGGGTCAGGACAGGTCCGGTCTGCGGGTGCGGGACGGGGAGGGGCGGGTGCGAACCGTCACGTTGGACCAGCTCGACTGGCGTGACCGCGCCAGTCTGTTAGTGCAGGAGGACGAGGGCCTCGCCCCGGCGATGGTGTTCTTGGGCGACTCGGGGTTGCCGATGCGGTACGAGTCGTGGGAGGCGGTCTTCTCGGCCGCGAACCGGCGCTGCGCCCGGCTGGGGGTGCCGGTCTACTGCTACCCGCACATGCTGCGGCATTCGTTCGCGCTGCGGATGCTGGTCACGTTGCTGCACGCGTTCGACCGGCGGATGGGGTTGACGCCGGAGGAGCGCAGGGACTACCGGATGCTGTTCGGGGACCCGTGGACGTTGGTGCAGACCTTGCTGGGGCACACGAATCCTCAGACGACGCGGGACATCTACCTGGAGCCGGTCTCCGGTCTGCAGGTCGACCTGTTCCTCAATGCCGACGACTCCGCGACCGGTGAGCAGGAGTTCACCGACTTCGTGCAGCGCCATCTATCTGCCACCGGGCTGGTCAATGACGGGGGTGGTGCACCGTGACGCCTGTGTCGATGCCAGCAGCGGGATACCGCCGCCCCGACCGGCTGGACGCGACCGGGCTGGTGGTCTCGGTCATCGGCACGGATGGGCAGGAGGCCGGCCCGTTCGACTTCAGCCAGGCTCCGACCCATGGGCGGGTGCGTCAGGAACTGATCAGCGCGTTCGTCAACCGGGCCGGAGGGGAGGTGGCGCTCAGCCGCGTCGATGGGCACCGCGCACCGCACGACGGTGGCGTTCCTGCGCAGTCTGGACCGGCTGGGGATCAGCGTCACCACGTTGACCGACTTCGGTCCCGAGCACTGGTGGATCTGGCGAGCCGACCGGGAGGCACGCAACCGCTGGCCCGGGCAGGTGAACATCATGCGGGTCCTGCTGAAGGAGATCCCTGAGGTCGGTGCTCTGACTAGGCGTGCCCTGTCTCAACGGACCCACAAACCCCGCAAGAGACTGTACGACTCGTACTCGGTGGCCGAGTTCGAGGCCATCCGTCGCCGAGCGGGCGAGCTCGTCCGGGCGTGCGAGGCGAGGATCTCGGCGAACGTCACCGCGCTCGAGCATCATCGTGACGGCCGGCACGACGACGGGCCTCTTGTCCCGTATGACGGGACCGTCCTGTCTCGGGGCGCACTTCTTGAGCGGCTCGTGCAGGACGGGCGGTTGCGGTTCGGCCGCGGCGCGAGCGAGGCCGCCCGGCTGGCAGCCGTGGTCCTGGGCACTGGGGACCTGCATCCCACCTACGCGCTGTTCCCGAGCCGGATGGAGCTGCTGTCGCTCATGGCAGCTCTGGTGTGCGACCGCGGGTACAACCTGTCGACCCTGGAGTCGATGGTGGTCCCCGACCTGGCTTCCGAGCCCGGACGGGACGAGGTGCTTGTTCTCGCACCTGGACAAGCCACGGCGGGGGGACCGCAGGTACTTCACCAACTCCTTCTCCGGAGCTCACGCCCGCACCTTGCGCACCGCTCTGACGATCACCGCTCCCGCCCGGGAATGCCTGGCGCACCAGGGGCATCCCACGGACCGGCTGCTGATCGCCGGGACCTCCTGCGGGGTCACCGATCACCCCACCACGTTGTTCGTCACCGGCGGGTTCACCAACGGCCGCTCGGTTCGCCGGTGGGACGAGGTCGCCGGCCTGCGCGACGACGACGGGCAGCTGCTGCACCTGCACCTCGGGCGGCTTCGGCTGTCCGAGCAGGTCATCAACCGCAAGTCGAGCCAGAACTCTGCCGCGGTCAGCGAGGACGTCTACCGTCGTCCCGACGCGCTGACAGCGCGCCTGCACCAGGACGTGATCCTGGACGGGCAAGCGGAAGCCGTCGGGCACGCCAGAGACACGGTGCGCCTGCGCTACGCACGTGTGCAGGACCTTGGCCTGCCGGTCGGGACGGCCGACGCTGTCCGCTCCGGCGGTCTGGACACCGCGGCGACGGCGTGCCTGGACTTCAACCACAGCCCGTACAGTGCCGACGGCGATCCCTGCACGGCTTCCTTCCTGATGTGTCTAGCCTGCCCGAACGCGGTCGCCACCCCTGCGCACCTGCCACGCCTGGTCCTGCTGGACGAGGCGCTGAACAATCTCGCCTCGGTCGACCCTGCCCGCCTCGAGGTCCGTTACCGGGAGCACCGGGACCGGCTCGTCCACCTCCTCGAGTCCAGCACCACCCCGGCCGAACGGGCCATGGCCCGTGACCAGGCCACCGATGCCGACCGAGAACTCATCGGATGCCTCCTACGACGGGAGCTGGACGCATGACGACACCAGCGGCGCGCGAAGCCGGGTATCCGGCATTCCCAAGCATCAGGATCCCGTCTGCCGGGACAGTCGTCGTGCCCGGCGGCACTGTCTTCGGCGATGACGTCTGGGATCTGAGCCCGTTGTGCCCGCGACCAACCACGCGATGGATCCGCCTGGACTTCGAGCGGTGCCCGGCCAGCATCCGGGACGACATCAAGCACTTCTTCTACCTGACCCTGACCCAGGACACCCCGTTGGAGCAACTGGACCGGCCGGCCAGCGTCCGCCGCCGGCTGGCCCCCTCGACGCTGAAGACCATGCGGGCCGACCTGCAGCCGTTCCTGGACTGGCTGGCGGCGCGAGACACAGCCCAGCTGGCCCAGCTCGACGAGGAGGACCTGCGCGAGTACGCGGCCGAGGTGGCCGCCGCACCGATAGGGCAGAACCCCAAATCCCGACGGCTCTTTGCGCTCAGCCGGCTCTGGCTGCTCAGCCCCTACATGCGCCCGGACGCCCGCTTGAGGCAGCCCTTCTGGGAACGCGAGGGCATGGAGCAGGTCGTCGGCAAGAGCGAGTGGACCGCGGAGAACAAGTCCATCCCGGTCCACCCAGCCACCATGTCAGCACTGCTCGTCTGGTGCCTGCGGCTGGTCGAGGAGGCTCCCCGCTTGCGCCGCTGGATCAGTCTGGACCCGAACGCAGCCCGGCCCGGACGTCCTACCTCGTTGCCGTGGAGCGGCGATCTCGGCCAGGACCAGATCGACGCGTGCCGGCGCGCCGTCAGCACAGCGTGCCTGATCACCGTGGCCTACCTGACCGGGATGCGTGCCGACGAGGTCCTGGGCCTACGCCGCGGTTGCTGCACGCCCACCACCCACGGGTCAACGACGGGGTATGAGATCAGAGGCCGCACTTACAAGGCTGCTGTGGCTGCCGGTCGGAGTCTTCCCGAGGGAATCGAGCGTGAGCATCCCTGGGTGGCCATCAAACCTGTCGCCGACGCCATCGCCGTGATGGAGGGGCTGCACACCGGTGACCTGCTTTTCAGCGACACCCTCTTCAAGGCCCGCCTGAACGGAGGCATCCTCGATCCTGCCGGGCCGCCATCCAGACGCGTCCACGAGGCGATCACGCACCTGACTAGCTGGTGCAACCAGCGCGCCAACGAGCTGGAACGTCCCCACGACCTGATCCCGGAGGATCCCGACGGGCCGATCAACCTGCGGCGGCTGCGCCGGACCCTGGCATGGTTCATCTATCGCCGCCCCGGCGGCCGGGTCGCTCTCGGCGTTCGGTACGGGCATCTGCACGCGGCCACCACCGACGGGTACGGAGGTAGAGTCTCGGCCGGGCTGCGAGACCTGTTCCCGATGGAGGAAGCGTTCGCTGTCAGCGACTCCCTGCACCGGGCCGTCGAACACCTCCAGGAACACCCGCACATCAGCGGTCCCGCCGCTGCCCGCTACCGTGCAGCGGCCTGCGAGTACCGCGACCGGTTCCACGGTCTGACCCTGACTACCAAGCAGGCCGCGGCCCTCATGACGAATCCGGCCTTGCGCGTCTACGACGCTCCCGGCCAGGCCCTCGCCTGCTGCTTCGACCCGCGGAAGGCACTGTGCCGAAAGGGCACCGCGACTCGCGCGGCCACCACCCCCGACTTGACCTCCTGCGACGACCGCTGCTCCAACATCGCCCGCACCGACAAGCACATCAGCGCCATCCAGTCAGAACTGGTCATGCTGCAGGAGGAGTTCGACGCGCCCACGACGCCCGAGCCGATTCGCCACCGCATCCGCGCTCAGATCGAGCGGCGACGGACCATCGTCTCGGCCCACGAGAACGCTCGGGAGGGTGAGCAGCCGTGACCGAGCACGCGCCGGAACGTCGCGCTATCCGCGAAGCGATGACCAGGCTGCTAGACGGTCAGCCGGTCCGCTCCGACGGCAAGCTGACCATCAAGTCCCTCGCTGAGGAAGCCGGCGTCAAGCGCTGGATACTCACGCACCGGCATCAGGACCTCCAGGTCGAGTTCCGTGACCGGATCGCTGCGCACGGCACCGACCCTGAACCGGTCAGGGTGCTGAAGGAACGCGTCGAGACGCTGACCGCCGAGAACCGCCGCCTGCGCGAGCAACTGCGAGAGACCAAAGCGACCATCGCGATGCTCGAGCGGCACATCGCGGTCGAAGCACTCGAGGCCACCCGCCCCCCGAAACCAACGACCGAGGCCGGCGTTCCCCGGCTTCGCCCGGTGCCTGACCAAACCGACCCACCGACCGAGGGGAACAAGTAGTGCCCAACATCTTCGACAACCTGACCGACACAACCCGCCTCGGCCCTGCGCTACGGGACTCCATGGACGATTTCGACACCGTGGACGTGGCGACCGGGTACATCGACCTGCGCGGCTGGTCGAACCTTGCCGATGTCATGGATTCCAAGACCCTCAGCGAGGGCAGCCGCCCAGCCGCGCGGGTCCTCGTTGGCATGGTCGCGCCGGCCGACTCGCAGCAGCTTCTCGACATGCTGCAGGACGACGTGCAACCTCCCCAGTACGGCTCAGATATTCATGACCGAGAGCGGGCGATCGCCCGCCGGGACCAGCTCGTCGCTCATCTACGAACACAACTGATGCGGGGCCTGGCGACCCGCGAGGGACAGCAAACGCTTCAGACCCTGAAGCGCCAGCTGGAGCAGGGCCTCGTGGCGATGAAGGTATTCACCGAGAAACCGCTGCACGGCAAGACGTACATCTTCCACGCACCCGACAAGAAGCACGGCTCGCGATGGGGCTACGTGGGCTCCTCCAACCTCACCGGCGCTGGACTCAACCGCAACCTCGAGCTGAACATCGACGTACAGGACTCTGACGCCACCGACAAGCTCGCTGCCTGGTTCGAGGAGCGCTGGAACGACCGCTTCTCTCTCGACATCACCGCCGAGATCATCGACCTGATCGCGAACTCGTGGGCCGACGAGGACCAGCCGACACCCTTCGAGGTGTACCTCAAGGTCTGCCACTCGCTGTCCCAGGACGCCCGCGACGGGATGGGCTATGTGCTGCCGAAGTCGATGAGCGACCTGCTGCTGGACTACCAGGAGAGCGCCGTACGGACCCTGTCGAGAAGAATCGTGCGCCGTGGCGGCACGATGCTCGGTGACGTGGTCGGTCTGGGCAAGACACTGACGGCTGTGGCGACCGCATTGATGCTGCAGGCCGCCGAGGACTACTCCACCCTCGTCCTGTGCCCGAAGAACCTCCAGCCGATGTGGGAGAAGCACATCGAGGAGTACGACATCAACGGCCGCGTCGTGCCCTACTCCATGGCCGACAAGATCCTTCCCGAGCTCAAACGGTTCAACCTGGTCATCTGCGACGAATCGCACAACCTGCGGAACAACGCCACCATCGCCTACGACGCGATCCACCAGTACATCCGCGACAACGCATCCAAGGTCCTCCTGCTCACCGCCACCCCTTACAACCTTGCGTTCACCGACGTGGCGAACCAGATCGGCTTGTACATCGACGAGGATGAGGACCTGGGCATCGTCCCGACCGAGGCGCTGAGCAAGGACCCGAACTTGAGGGCCAAGGTCGACGGCAAGATCAACACCCTCACCGCGTTCCGCAAGTCCGAGGAGCCCGAGGACTGGAAACGGTTGATGAGCGACCACCTCGTGCGCCGCACACGGTCATTCATCAAGCGCACCGCCAAGAAAGAGACCGTCACCGGCCCGGACGGAACCCCCGTCGAGCGGGAGTACCTGCAGTTTGCCAACGGGCAAAGGTTCCACTTCCCCATCCGCATCTCCACCCCCGTCAGCCACCAGTTCGCCGAGGATGACCCCGCGGCGCTGATGGAGGACGAGACAACCCTCGACGCCGTCCGCGACCTGCTCCTGCCCCGCTACCGGCTCGCCGAATACGACAACCCCAAGGCACCGCACACCGAAGAGGACGCCAAGAACCTCGACGACATCCGCTCGGGCCGAGGCAACGTCAGCGGGTTCGTGCGCATCGGGCTGTTCAAGCGGCTGTCCTCCTCCGGGTACTCCTTCATCCTGTCCCTGCAGCGACAGCGGGCCCGCAACGAGCTGTTCATCTACGCGCTCGACAACAGGCTGCGCATCCCGCTGGGCTCGTTCACCGACAAGCAGATCAACGTCACCGACGAGGACATCGAGACCGACGGCAGCCTGCACGGCAGCATCGAGACCCGCTACAAGAGCCTCGTGGAGTCCCTGCCGGCCAAGACCAAGTGGGTCAACGCCACCGTCTTCAAGCGAACACTGCGCCAGGATCTGGTCAAGGACAACGAGACGATCACCTGGCTGCTGGAACGGTTCGGGGACTGGGACCCCACCCGCGACTCCAAGATCAACGCCCTTGTCGACCTGCTCACCAACGACCACCCCGGGGAGAAGGTCCTGGTCTTCACCGAGTACAGCGACACCGCCAACTACGTCGCCAAGGCACTGACCGAGGCCGGTATCGCGAACGTGGGCCTGGCCACCGGCGACACGGACAACCCTGCCGAGCTCGCCCGCCGGTTCTCCCCGAACTCCAACCGGCTCCCCTCGGAAGACACGAGCGTCCCGGTCGAGGTCGAGCGTCCCATCGATGTGCTCGTCGCTACCGACGTGCTCTCCGAGGGGCAGAACCTGCAGGACAGCCACATCATCGTGAACTACGACCTGCCCTGGGCGATCATCCGGATCATCCAGCGCGCCGGGCGCGTCGACCGCATCGGGCAGAAGTCCGAAACCGTCAACCTCTACCTGATCACTCACGAGAACATCGAGGAGCAGATCCAGCTGAGGCAACGCATCAAGGCACGGCTCGGTGCCTCCGCCGAGGCGTTCGGCTCCGACGAGAAGTTCTTCGGCGGCGACAAGGAGATCAAGATCCTCGACGACCTCTACAAGGGCAAGGTCAGCGAGGACGACAGCGACGACGAGGCCGAGGTCGACTCCGTCAGCGAAGCCTGGCTGGTCTGGTCCAACGCCCAGGACAAGCACCCACAGGTCACGGCTAAGGTGCTCAAACTGCAGGACATGGTCCACTCCACCCGCGACCAGTACATGGACGAGAGCCATGGCGGTGTCACCTGCTACATCTCCACGGGTTCTGGCGTCGACGCGTTCGCCACCGCCACAGTCACTGACCACGGTTTGCAGGAGCGGATCCTCACCCCGCTGGAGGCCCTGCGGATCTTCCGCGCCGAACCGACGACCCCGACCGCGCCGCTACGCGCGGATCACTTCGACCGTGAGGCCGCCCTGGTCCAGGGGCCGCTAAAGACCGAGACGATCGCCGCGGGCAACCTCAAGGGTGTGCGCAAGTGGGCCTGGCTGCGCCTCGGAGGGACCGTCTTCGGGGACAAGGCCAGCAAGGCCCTGGACGCCCTGCACGCCAGGCCCCTGACCGAGCACGCAAACATGCGACTCAGTCAGGCACGGCGCAACAAGTACAGCCTCGATGACCTGGCCGACCTCATCAACCAGCTCCATGACGAGGACAGGCTCGTCATCGGGGCGACCGACACCGACACCATCAAGATCGTCTGCTCGCTAGGAGTGACCAGCTCATGACCACCTCGCTGATCGAACGCGCCGAACAGCGTGACTACCAGAAGCTGTTCATCCAGGACCTCAACTGGTCCCGGCCCGACCAGCCGCCGGTCACGGTCGATCACGAGGGCCGCGAGATCACAGCCACCAACGTCTCCTCGCACAAGGGTCTGCGCGTCTGGGTCGTCAACGAGAAGCCCGACTCAAAGCTCGAAGCCGCGCTCGACCAGCACCTGGCTAAGACCAGCACCGACCGCATCCTCATCTTCCACGACGACACCGAGCAGGTGTGGCGCTGGCCCGTGAGGCGAGCAGCCGGCAGCACCACCACAACGAGGCTGAGCCGGCACCGGCACCGTAACGGAGACACGGACCCCCGATTCGCCGAGAAGCTCGACGTCATCCGCCTTCCGCACGACGTGATTCTGGACAGCAACGCCGTCTTGGCCAAGGTCCGTCAGGCCTTCGACGTCGAGGTCAAGAACGAGACCAAGCACGCCTCCAAGCTCATGGCCCGTCTCTACGCAGCCATGGAGAAGGCCTACCCCAAGACCACGCTCCGGACCGAGCGAGACCACGAGATCTCCGTCACCCTCGCCCGCATCCTCTTCCTCATGTTCGGCGACGACACCGACATGTGGGAACCCGACCTCTTCAGCACCTTCATCCGTGACCACACCCAGCCTGACGGCTCCGACATCGGAGCCCAGCTCAGCGCCCTATTCACTTACCTCGATACCCCCGACGACCAACGTGACACCACGCCAGCAGGCCTCAGGGGATTCCGCTACGTCAACGGGCGCATCTTTACCGAGCGGGTCACCCTGCCCGTGCTCAACGCGGAGTTCCGTACCGCCGTACTGGAAGCCTGCGACCGCGACTGGACCAGCATCAGCCCTGCCATCTTCGGCTCCATGTTCCAGTCTGTCCGTGACGCCGAGACTCGCCGGCAGCTCGGGGAGCACTACACCTCCGAGGACAACATCCTCAAGACCCTCAACCCGCTCTTCCTGGACGAGCTCCGCGCCGAGTTCGAGCACGTCCGGACGCTGGGCAAGTACGAGGCCGATCGGCTCCGCAAGCTCCGCGAGAAGCTGGGTCGCATCCGCTACATGGATCCAGCCTGCGGATGCGGAAACTTCATCATCGTCGCCTACCGCGAACTGCGAGACCTCGAACTCGCGATCATGGAGCGACTCCAAGAGATCACCGGTGACAACCCGATGCTGCTGGCCAACGTCGGTCTGAAGGTCACGCTCGACCACTTCTACGGCATCGAGATCGACGAATGGCCTGCCCGCATCGCCGAGACCGCCATGTTCCTCATCGACCGACAATGCGACCTCAAGCTCACGGCCTCCCTCGGCCACGCACCCGACCGGCTGCCCATCCAGGAGCAGGCCACCATCGTCGTCGGCAACGCCCTACGCACGGACTGGAGTCAGATCTGCCCGGCTTCGGAAGACTCCGTCGTGGCTGGGAACCCCCCGTTCCTGGGCATATCCCTCAGGTCAGCAGCACAGACGGCAGACCTTCAACTCGTGTGGGGTCCCCGGTACCACGGCACCCTGGACTACGTCACCGGCTGGTACGCCAAGGCAGCGGACTACTTCGGAGAGCTCGAAGGGAGGTGGGCGTTCGTCAGCACAAGTTCAGTCACTCAAGGAGAGGCTGTCGCGCCGCTCTTCCAACCCATCCTTGACCGAGGGTGGCGGATCAAGTTCGCTCACCGAACCTTCCCATGGACCTCCGAGGCCGTGGGGAAGGCCGCAGTGCACTGCGTCATCATCGGCTTTAGTCGCGGAGCCGGACCCGCCCGACTCTTCGACTACCCAGCACATGGGTCCGCACCGGTGGAGCAGTCCGTCGCCAACATCACTCCGTACCTGACCGACGGCCCCACAGTGATCGTGCTGCCAAGCTCCAAGCCGTTGAACAAGCAACTAGGAGAGGTGTCCTACGGCAACAAGCCGACTGATGGCGGATGGCTGATCATCGAATCTGACGACTACGACGAGGCGACGGCCGACCCGATCACCGCTAAGTACGTCAGGCGCTATGTCGGAGCGCGCGAGCTGCTCCACGGACAGGATAGGTACTGCTTGTGGCTCGTGGACCTAGAGCCACGCGATGCGGAGAAGAGCGACTTTCTGCGCTATCGCATCCAAAGAGTTCGAGAGTTCAGAGCGGAGAGCAAGGCAGCATCGACTCGTGACGCTGCCGCGACCCCGCACCTGTTCCGGCAGATCGCGCAGCCGAGTACGTCCTACTTGTGCATCCCAGCGCACGTCTCAGAGTCTCGACCCTACTTCCTGACGGCACGCTTCGGACCCGAGACCATCGCCAGCAACGCCAACTTCATCACATCCGATGCTGACGGATTCATGTTCTCGATCATCTCGTCAACCATGTTCATCACCTGGCAACGAGTCGTGGGCGGCCGGCTCGAGTCACGTCTACGCTTCAATAAGCTCCTCACCTGGAACACGTTCCCGCTGCCTCACACCGACCAGGACATGAGGAAGCGCATCATTGGCGCTGGTGCTCGCGTCCTCGAGGCGCGAGGGCAGCACCCTGGCCAGTCCCTAGCCGATCAGTACGACCCTGCCGCCATCAGCCCCGACCTACTGGCCGCGCATACCCACCTCGACTCGGCGGTCGACGATCTGTTTGGCCTGAATGGTAGCGACAGCACGGAGCTCGAACGACAGGAAGTCCTCTTCAAGCGGTACCAGGAATTTGTAGCACCACTGCTAGCGGTGGCCCCCAGCAAGTCACGTACGAGAGCGCCTCGTCGCTGATAACCTTCCGCGTCACCTGTCCCAGTCGCTGACCTCGCCAACACGGTTGGACCTTCGAGGGAACCCCAGCACCAGCCACGACCTGACCACCCAGCCCCAACGGCGAAACCGGAAACCCGAAGTGGAACACCCTGACAGCGAGGTCAACAGCACAGCCCTGCCCTCACACCACGACCGCGGCCCCCAGCGAAATCAACTCACCCCACCCACGACGTCGGTGGATCGAGGCTTAGCGAGGACCGCGGGGGGCGGCGGCCCCTTCGAAGGAGGTAGCCCGGCTTGACGCACAGAGCGATGGCTAGCGGGCCGGGCGGTCGCGTGACGAGTAGTGGGCGCTTGGCGGGGTTGGATGATCGGCGGGCCGCGCAGGCCGGGCTAGAGCC
>Ga0116151_10004397_pt1 | contig 12371 bp, 8 predicted proteins | sample AD_UKC117_MetaG_FD_89893 | JGI IMG/M metagenome (GOLD analysis project Ga0116151, IMG submission 89893) | Active sludge microbial communities of municipal wastewater-treating anaerobic digesters from Hong Kong - AD_UKC117_MetaG | ecosystem: Engineered > Bioreactor > Anaerobic > Digestate... | reverse complement strand
GGATGGAAACCAACCGCCCGATAGCCTACCCGTGCCCAGTCACGACGCGCCGCCGAACGTAATTCCGATAATTGATAGCCACCCCATGTACGGCACGACGCGCCGCCCTGCTGGATGGAAACCAATCGCTCGATAGCCTACCCATGCTCAGTCACGACGCGCCGCCCCGAAAACCTTGCTCGTAAGCAGGTCTCGCCTGCACGCGGAGGCGGGTGTCCAGGAGACGGCGCCCCTCGCTATGCGAGGGGTCCGCCTCCTGGACAGGCCCTGCCGAGATGATATATGTGGCCTGGCTACAATCCCGAGCCTTAGGGCGGCGCGTCGTTTAGGGAATCGCCGTCAGGTCCGCGTGATCGGTCACGTCCCCTTCGGTGACGACGGCGCCCTGCAGCTCCGCGATGACGGCGCCGGTGGAGTCGACGCCGTACAGGTCGTAGGCGCCGGCGTCCATGAAGGCGAGCACGTAGGTGGCGTCCGCCTTGACCGTCGCGCTCGTGTAGGCGCCGGTAAAGTACAGGTCGTCGGCGTTAGCCGTCGTGGCCTCGGTATCGACGTAGGTATTGTTCTCGTAGGCGTAGACGGTGACGACCCCGGCCGGTACGGTGCCGGTAAGTTGGCCTGCCTCGTTGTCCACTACCGCTCGCAGGACCGGCTTGACGACGTAGGTCGAGCCGGTCAGCACGACCGACTTGCGCACGTCGAAGTCGACGGTCACCGTGATGGCCCCGGATGGCGGCACGCGGAAGGCGTTGACTATCTTGAGGCCGGTGGCGGACGGCATGGTCGTGACCGCTGCGACGTCGCCTTCCATGACCTGGACCGCGTCGACGCCGAGCCTGATCTGGTTGATCTGCGTGCCGCCGGCCAGGACTATCGGGTCGCCGAGGTCCTCGTATAGCCCGCCCTGCAGGTCGAGCAGGTTTATCGTGACGGGCGGGTCTATCGTCACCTTCTTCCACGAGCCGTCGCCGTCCGCGAGGCTGGCGTCGGCGCTCTCGTTGACGGCCACCTCGCTGACCGTGACGTTGACCGCGGTGACGTGCGACTCGTCGATCGGCGCGTCGGTTAGCGCGAAGCCGACCGATACGTCGTTCGGCTCGGCGCAGGAGAACGTGAGCGCAGCGACGGCGATCAGGCTGAGTATCCAAGTAAAGCGTTTCATACGACCTCCTTGTACGGGACGGCCCCGGGGGGTACGTCCGTATAGCCGGGTATACCCGACCAGGCCGTTGTCGGTTGCGCGCCGATCCGTGCTATATTCTCCATGCCATGCGAATTGACGACGAGACGCTGGCCGCGCGCGCCAAGGACGGCGACGAGCGTGCCTTCGAGGAGCTAGCGCTCCGCTACGCTAAGCGCCTCTACGCGTTCTGCCGTGCCAGGCTCGGCTCCGACGAGGACGCCAAGGACGCGGCCCAGGACGCGCTCGTGCGCGCGTACCGGTCGCTGCCTTCATATGATAGCTCCAAGCCATGGTCCGCATGGCTCTTCTCGATAGCGGCCAACCGGGTCAAGTCGCGCTACGCCGCCTCCGCGTCGGCCGAGCGCCTCGCCGTTAAGGCCGCGGCCGAGCGGGCGATAGCCGACGAGGCGGTCGCCGAGGGATCGGGTCCCGAGGCCGAGGCGCTGCGGGCCCTGGCGGCGGAGGAGCTGCGGTCGGCCGTCGCGGGGCTGCCCGCGTCGCTGCGCTCGCCGGTCGAGCTGTATTATTTCGCCGGGCTCGACGTGGCGTCGACGGCGGCGGCGCTCGGCCTCGGGCTCGAGGCTGTCAAGTCGAGGCTGCTCCGCGCCAGGCGCAGGCTCGGCCGTATTCTAGGCGATACGGCGCAACCGGACGGGCGCTAGGAAGGTATAGAGCGATATGGACGATAGGCGCGTTGAAATCAGGAAAGCGGCCCTCCGCATGCTCGACGAGCGGGACGGATTAGGCGGTTCTTCGCCGGTCCCGCCAGAGGCCCTGCCTTTCGGCGACGACGAGGCGGGCCGGGCCGTCGTCGGCCGCGCCATGGCGGCCCTACGCTCGATGGACGGCGTCGGTTCGGGGTACGAAGGCCGCGCCGCCAAGCTGCGAGGCTCCAGGATAGCCTGGCTGGCCGCGGCGGCGGCGCTCGTCGCCGTCGCTTCCTCGGCCTTGACCCTGGCCTTCGTCCGGCGCGGCTCCCCCGCCGAGGTGCGCTTCGTGCTCGAGGCGCCCGACGCGACGAGCGTGTGGCTCGCCGCGGACTTCAACGACTGGTCGCCGTCCGGGTACGAGCTCGAGAAGGCGCCCGACGGCACCTGGTCTATCACCGTGCGGCTGAGGCGCGGCGCGTCGTATTCGTATAACTTCGTCATAGACGGCGAGCGCTGGGTCGCGGACCCGGCCGCGCCGTCAGGGCTCGACGACGGCCTCGGCGGCGTCTGTTCGAGCCTATCGCTCTAGGAGGCATGCTATGGCTAAGCGACCGACCTCCGCGCCGCGTTTCGTCGCGGCGGCGATACTGCTGGCGATCGGCGTAGGCGCCTTCGCCCAGGGCGGGCAGGGCTCCGGCGGACAGTCGGACCAAGCCGCGCAGGGAAAGGAACAGCCTGACGGGACTCCGGCCGCCGCGGCGTCGGCTTCCGCGTCGGGGCGGGCCGGCGCCGATACCGGCGAACGGCCGTCCTCCGAGGCCAGGGGCGAGGCGACGAGGGCGCGGGCGGAGCTGGAGTTCATGCGCTGGCTGGACTCATACATGCCGGGCGGCGAACTGGAAACGACGCGCGCGCGGCTGCGGGAGATGGCCGCCGTAGCCATCGAGGCCGGCGTACCGGCCGACGCCATCAAGGCCAGGATACGCGAGGCGGTCGCCAAGCGCGTATCGGCCGAGACGATGCTCCGCGCGATCGAAGAGGACGCGCTGCGCTGGAGATGGGTAGCCCGCCTGCTCGACGGCTCGGACTGGCCGCCGGACGACGGGGCGGCCGAACTCTACCTGGCCGTTTCGACAGCGCTACGCAACGGCGTCGGCGAAGCCTCGGTGGCCAAGCTGATCATCTGGGCCAAAGGCGCGGGAGCGGACGCCGCCAAGGCGGGTGCTGCCCTGACCACCGCCGCATCGCTATCCATGACCTTCCGCGGCGCCGGCGCCGGAGACGCCGCGCTGACGCTCCTGCGCTCCAGGCTCCGAGTCCGCCAGTACTCGGCCGCGGTCGAGCTGGCCGTCCGAGCCAGGACGGCCGGCGTGACGCCGGAACGCTTCATGGAAGCGCTCGAGGCGACACTAGGCCGCGGCGGCTCGCTACGCGACCTGGAGCGGGCGCTGTTCGGGTAGGGGGAGTGGCTAGGCGTGCGACCTGGTTCGACGTACGAATCATCGGTTGCGCCATCTCCGCCGAATGATATACTACAGCCATTGCGCATGACTTTTATTGATGAAAGCAGGCAAAATGGCGAATCCTTTCTACGAGCATCCGATACTCAACTCTCCGTATGACTATCCTCGGCGTCACTGGGAGCTCGACGCGGACGGCCAACCGACGCAGAAGATAGTCGATACAAGGCGAAGAGCCGAGTTTATTTCTCCGATTCCTCGGCCTAAGAAGATAAAAGGCGGACCGAAGCAGGCCGACCTTCAGTTCGGTGACGAAAAAAATCTATCTTCGAACGCGCAACGCTACGACTCTGCCTTCATCAACGACCTGCGAAGGCAGGTCGACGAATGGAGAGACCTACCGAATCAGTCTGATTGGCGCGTTACGCCGGAGACCGCCCGGCTACTCGAACATTGGCGCCACCACCCGTTCGCCGGCAAGCGGCCGTTCTTCTGCCAGATAGAGGCCGTCGAGACGCTCATCTGGCTGACCGAGGTGGCTCCGACGTCTGGAAAGACGGGATCGGCCTTCATCGAGCATTTCGGTGCCGCGAGCGAAGCCGCCAATCCTGGGCTCTTCCGACTGGCGCTCAAGCTTGCCACGGGAACGGGCAAGACCACCGTGATGGCCATGATCATAGCCTGGCAGACGATTAACGCCGTACGGCACCCGCAGAGCAAGCGCTTTACCAAGGGCTTCCTGATCATCTCGCCCGGTATCACGATACGGGACCGCCTGCAGGTCCTCAGGCCCAACGACCCGAACAGCTACTACGCCAGCCGCGAGCTCGTGCCGACCGAGCTTCTAGGCGAGCTTTCCAAGGCCAAGATAGTCATCACGAACTACCATGCCTTCATGCTCCGGGAACGCGTCACGCTTTCGAAGGGCGGGCGTTCCCTCCTCAAGGGCCGCGGACCGGACCTACAGACTTTGGAGACCGAAGGCCAGATGCTCCAACGCGTCATGCCCGAGCTGATGGGGCTTAAGGACATCCTCGTCATCAACGACGAGGCGCACCATTGCTATAGGGAAAAACCAAAGGGCATCGACGACGAAGAAGAAACGATAGGCTCCGACGAGAAGGACGAGGCGAAGGAGAACGCCGAGGCCGCTCGCGTCTGGATCTCGGGCATCGAGGCCGTCCAGGACAAGCTAGGCGTAACGCGCGTGGTAGACCTTTCAGCAACTCCGTTCTTCCTTAGGGGCTCAGGATATGCCGAAGGAACTCTCTTCCCGTGGACGGCGAGCGACTTCTCCCTCATGGACGCCATAGAGTGCGGCATCGTCAAGCTACCTCGCGTGCCCGTGGCGGACAATATAGCCGGCGGTGACATGCCCAAGTACCGCAAGCTATGGGACCTGGTCGGTCCGAAGATGCCCAAGAAGGGACGGGGTAAGTCAGGATCGCTCGATCCCCTGTCTATCCCGGTCGAGCTGCAGACGGCGCTGGACGCTCTCTACGGACATTACGAGAAGACCTTCAATCTATGGCAGGAGGCCGGGCTCGACTCGCCGCCCTGTTTCATAATCGTCTGTAACAATACCGCGTCGTCAAAACTCGTCTTCGACTACGTCTCCGGCTTCAGGCGGACCAACGGCGACGGGAGCGAGCGATTCGAGAATGGACGCTTGCCGCTCTTCCGGAACTTCGCGGAGGACGGCTCCGCGCTATCGAGGCCGAGGACCCTGCTGATCGACTCGCAACAGCTGGAGTCAGGCGGAAAGCTGGACGATAGCTTCCTCGCGGCGGCGTCGGAAGAACTATCCCTTTTTCGTCGCGAGATCATCGAGCGTACCGGAGACCGCAAGAAGGCCGACGAGATCAGCGACCAGGATATACTCCGCGAGGTCATGAACACCGTAGGCAAGCCAGGGCACCTCGGTGAGTCCATACGTTGCGTCGTGTCCGTCTCGATGCTAACGGAAGGCTGGGACGCGAACACGGTGACCCACGTCCTGGGCGTGCGCGCCTTCGGTACCCAGCTCCTGTGCGAGCAGGTAATCGGGCGGGCGTTGCGTCGTCAATCCTACGACCTGAACGGCGACGGGCTGTTCGACGTAGAGTACGCCGACGTACTGGGCATCCCCTTCGACTTTACGGCTAAGCCGGTCGTGGCGCCTCCCAAGAAGCCGGAGAAACTCATACACGTACACGCGGTTCGGCCGGAGCGCGATGACCTGGAGATACGTTTTCCCCGCGTCATGGGTTACCGGGTGGATCTGCCCGAGGAACGGCTGAGCGCAAGGTTCGGGCCTGACTCGACGCTGGTCCTGACCCCCGATCTAGTCGGGCCTACGAAGGTAAGCAATTCGGGCATCATCGGCCAAGCCGTGGACCTGAGCCTAGAGCGCCTCGAGTCGACCCGCCGTACAACGATCCTGTACCATATTACGAAACGCCTCATCGAGACGAAGTTCAGGGATCCTTCAGAAGAGCCCAAGCTCTATCTATTCGGCCAGCTCAAGCGTATCACGGCTGAATGGCTAGAGCATCACCTGGAATGCAGGGGCGGCACGTACCCCGCCCAGCTCCTCTACCAGGAGCTAGCCGATATGGCCTGCGAGCGCATTACGCAGGCCGTGTCGAGCGCCTTCGAGGGAGAGCGACCCATCATGGCGATACTCGACCCGTATAATCCCGAAGGCTCGACTGCCCACGTTAACTTTACCACGACCAAGAAGAGCCGATGGGAGACCGACTCCAGGAAGAGCCATATCAACTGGGCCATACTCGATTCAGACTGGGAGGGCGAACTGTGCCGTGTCGCGGAGTCCAATCCAAAGGTCTTGGCCTATGTCAAGAACCAGGGGCTCGGCTTCGAGGTGCCCTATCGTTTCGGCTCTACGATGCGCCGCTATCTGCCAGACTTCATACTGCTCGTCGACGACGGCCATGGAAAGGACGACCCGCTCCGCCTCGTCGTCGAGATCAAGGGCTATCGCGGCGAGGACGCCAAGGAGAAGAAGCTGACGATGGACGGCTACTGGATCCCCGGCGTCAACCACGTAGGTAGCCTCGGCCGATGGGCCTTCGCTGAGTTCACAGAGGTCTACGAGATTGAGAAAGCCTTCGGAGAACTCGTAGAACGCTCGATACGCGGCGAGGCCGGATAAAAAATGCAGAAGACCCAAGATGTTAAGATGTATTTCTATGTCGATGAGTCCGGCGATCCAGCGATCATGGCCAGGAAAGGTAAGAATCTGCTCAGTACTGGGATGGTAAGCAAGACATTCATGGTTGGATACGTCGAAACCGCCGACCCGCATAGCATAACGCGGTCCCTGAACGCATTGAGAACCGAAATCGGCGAAGATGCCTACTTCGCCGATGTACCATCCATTTCTAGCACTTTAAGGGCATTTCACGCGAACAAGGATTGTTCAGAGGTACGTGAACGGGTGTTTCGACTACTCAGGCAATCCGATATAAAGGCCTATGTTATCGTCGCCCGTAAGAGCGAGGCGTTATTTAGGAAGAAATTCGACCTTAAAACGGCCAAGCTCTACGAGTACCTGGTCTCCAAGCTGTTCGAGAATCGATTGCATAAGTATCGCTATATCGACTTGTACTTCGCCGCCATGGGGAATACGGTGCGTGAGCACACCATGCGTCACGCGATCGACAATGCCGTCGAGACGTTCAAAGAAAAATGGGGACGAGAGAATGAAAGCGATATCCGCATCTTCGTACAGCAAGCATCACAAATACCGATGCTGCAAGTCATCGACTATATCCTGTGGACGGTGAACCGGGCGTATGAGCGCGGAGACTTCAGGTATTATAGGTATATGAAGGATAAAATATCCCTCGTCCAGGACATATTCGACCTGGAAAAGTATCCCAGGACCTACTATACGCCCGATAACCCGCTGGAAGCAATAAAAATGAGTCCTATCGGCGGCTAGGTTTCTTTCGAAACGCAAGGCATGGAGCCTGCTTTCACCGACCAAGGACTCTACGAATAGTATACCGCCATATGGCGGTATACGCAAGAGAGGATAGAAGATGGCAAAAGGCAACGGCAAGAAAACAGTCGAAACGTTGACTCACGTAGAAGATACGCGCAAGAATATACCCACCGCCGAGTACCAGTCCATCATGAAGGGCTCGGACGAGAGCCCGCTGCGCGTCGCGTACGAGAGGCGCAACAAGGACCTCGACCCCCAGCTGGTCTGGCGGGGCAAGGACCAGCAGGACTGGTCCGACCTGGTCGTGAGCGCCCCGCCGGTCTATATCCAGGAGAAGGTCCACCCCAAGGCGCTCATAGACGACCTCGTACGCCGAAGCGACGCCGACAGGAAGGCTTCCGACCCTCAGATAGACCTCTTCGGCGACTTTAACGGGGTGCCCGAAGGCGCCCGCACCGACTTCTACCAGCACGACGCCCACTGGACGAACCGCATGATCCTGGGCGACTCTCTGCAGGTGATGGCCAGCCTGGCCGAGCGCGAGGGTCTCCGCGGCACGGTGCAGTGCATCTACCTGGACCCACCCTACGGCATCAAGTTCAACTCTAACTTCCAGTGGTCCACCACGAGCCGCGACGTAAAGGACGGCAAGGTCGACCATATAACTCGGGAGCCCGAGCAGGTAAAAGCCTTCCGCGACACCTGGCGCGACGGCATTCACTCCTACCTTACTTACCTGCGCGATAGGCTCACCGTGGCTCGCGACCTCCTTGCCGACTCCGGCTCGATCTTCGTGCAGATCGGTGACGAGAACGTGCATCGAGTACGGGCGCTGATGGATGAGGTGTTTGGGGATGAAAATTTTGTATCAATAATTTCTGTTCAAAAGACATCCTCATTTCCTTCGGACACCTTGGCCAATGTTTGCGATTATTTATGTTGGTACTCAAAATCGAAAAACAATATAAAAGCACGGAACTTTTATGATGAACAGCCATTTATACTTGGCGAGGGTAATGCTAAGTGGCTTGAGCTGGAGGATTACAGCTATCGCGGTGTAATTGCAGCAGAGGCAAGGAATGAACAGGCGACTCCAGGAAATTCAAGACCGTATAATCCTGGTGACATGACTGCACAAGGCAAAGCAAAGGATCCTCAGCCGATTACTTATCGAGGCATAACTGTTGATCCCTTTTCTAAAGGAGCCCACTGGAAGGCCAATTACCCAACAGGAGTAAATCGCTTAGTTAAGGCGAACAGAGTTCATTTGGCATCGAACAGCCTTCGCTATAAACGATTTCATTCAGATTATCCATTTACATCAAGACATAATGTGTGGATCGATACAATAACTGGCAATTTCACGGACGATAAATTGTATGTCGTTCAAACTGCTTCTAAAGTCATCGAGCGTTGCATCCTTATGACCACCGACCCCGGCGACCTTGTGCTCGATCCTACCTGCGGCTCGGGTACCACGGCCTATGTGGCAGAACAGTGGGGTAGGCGCTGGATAACCATAGATACCTCGCGCGTGGCGCTCGCACTGGCGCGGGCTCGCATCATGGGCGCGCGCTATCCGTATTACCTGCTCGCCGATTCTCCCGAGGGACAGGCCAAAGAGGCGGAGATAACTGGCAGCTTCCCCTCGTCGCAGCTTACGAAGGGTAGCCTGCGGCAGGGCTTCGTCTACGAGCGCGTGCCCCATATAACGCTTAAGTCCATAGCCAACAACGCTGAGATAGACGTGATCTGGGACAGATACCAGGAGCGGCTCGAGCCGCTACGCGCGGCCCTGAACAAGGCATTAGGAACGAATTGGGAGGAATGGGAGATACCGAGGGACCTTGATGCCACGTGGTCCACCGCCGTAAAGGACATTCACAAGGATTGGTGGGAGCTGCGTATAGCCAGGCAGAAGGAGATCGACGCCTCGATCGCCGCAAAGGCGGAGTTCGAGTACCTCTACGACAAGCCATACGACGACAAGAAGCGCGTCCGCGTGGCCGGCCCATTTACCGTAGAGAGCCTGTCTCCCCATAGAGTGCTCGCGGTCGACGAGAACGACGAACTGATAGACGGCGCCAGGGAGCAGGAGCCTGGCTACGGCCCGGAACAGGATTTCGCACGGATGATACTGGAGAATCTCAAGACGGCCGGAGTCCAGCAGGCGCACAAGGACGACAAGATAGACTTCATATCTCTCACGCCATGGCCGGGAGAGCTTATATGCGCAGAAGGGCGCTACCTCGAGGGCAGCAAGGAGAAGCGCGCCGGCGTCCTCATCGGTCCAGAGTTCGGTACGGTCAACAAGCCGGACCTCGTAGCCGCGGCTCGCGAGGCGGGTGACGCGGGTTTCGACGTGCTCGTCGCCTGCGCCTTCAACTACGATGCGCACTCCACCGACTTCGCCAGGCTTGGCCGTATTCCAATACTCAAGGCCAGGATGAACGCCGACCTGCACATGGCCGACGACCTGCGCAATAACGGCAAGGGCAACCTCTTCGTCATCTTCGGCGAGCCGGACATAGACATACAGGACGTAGGCGCTGACAAGATCCAGGTGCAGGTACGGGGCGTCGACGTCTTCCACCCCAATACCGGTGAGGTTCGTTCCGACGGTCCTGAAGGTATCGCCTGCTGGTTCATCGACACCGACTACAACGAGGAGAGCTTCTTCGTCCGCCACGCATACTTCCTCGGCGCCAACGATCCCTACGGCTCGCTCAAGACCAGCCTCAAGGCCGAGGTAAACGCCGACGCCTGGTCCAGCCTCAACAGCGACGTCTCCCGCCCATTCGACAAGCCGACGTCGGGCAGGATAGCGGTCAAGGTCATCAACCACCTCGGCGACGAGGTGATGAAGGTGTTCCGGGTGTAGGGATGGCGACGAAGAACAGTGACGATGATCCCAGGCTGATACTGAGGCGCCTTGAGGATCTTGTGAGGGATATTGAATTCGAGAAGATCGAGCTGTCGCGGCGAGAGCCTAATATCTTCAACGCTCTCAGCATAAGCCGCCGAGAACTCAGCCATTCCAATTTCCTCGCCTGGCTGTTCGATCCTAAGGAGGGGCACGGCCTCGGTTCGCTCGTATTACGGAAGTTCCTTCGCGAGGTATTCTCGGACGATAAATCGGATTCACGCGGATTCATCGACGCCGATCTCATGGGCGTCAACGGCGTGGAGATCAGGCGCGAATGGAGGAACATCGATATCTTGATCCTCCTGCCTAAGGACGTCGTCGTCGTCGAGAACAAGGTTGATACGAGCGACCATTCAAGGCAGTTATCGAAGTATCGGCGTATCGTCGGAGAGGCGTTCGCTAATCGGAAGAAGCATTTCGTGTATCTCACTCCCGAAGGAACATCGCCTCAGGAGGACGGAGAGGACGAATACTACATAAATTACTCGTACCACAATATCGTCGAGATCCTGGAACGGATCCTCGAAGTGTATTCCGAGAATATGCCCGAGAAATCCATTTCATACATCGGCGACTATACCACGATGATCAGGAGGAACCTCCTCATGAACGAATCGATCAACCAGAAGGCGATGGAGATATACAGGGCTCATAAGGAAGCTATAGATTTTATAATCGAGAACCGGCCCGACCCGGCGTCAGAGTTGTTACCGTATTTTGAGAAAGCCGTTACGAACGCCGGTCTCGCCATCGGGTCGCCGAATAAAGGAGTTATACGCTTCGCGACGCCCGAGCTCATGAGTTTGATGCCCAAGGGCACGGCGGGGTGGCCGAACCGCGAGCCCTTCCTTTTCGAGATAGACTTCTTCTGGAGCGATCGCTGGGCGACGGCTAAGGCTATCATTTCACCAGGAGCCGGAGAGCATAGCCAGAGATTACTGGAAGCCGCCAAGGCAATAAAAAATACCCTAAAGGACTGGCGCGAGCCTACGGGAAAGCAGTGGCTTACCTTCTGGGCTCATCACGCGCCATTCGTAGCGTCGGAGATGATTGCCGAAGATCCGGAAGAGATACAGAAGCGGGTTACCAAGATCATAGAGGATATGAAGCCCGCGGTCGTGCAGATTTGCGGAGCTATAGCCAAGGCGTTTCAAGTCTAATCTCGGGCGGCGTCGCTTCTAAGCTTAATCCGTCATGGTATCCAGGGGCACCGTAAGAAATCGATGTATTCTTGTACAGTCATGACCTTGCAGGGTAGGTAATCACGGAAGCGGGTCAAGTCCAGATTGGCGGCGAGATGATAGTAGATCCAGCGCTTTTCCTTATTGCATCCAACGACGAATGCTTGTTACGTCCGGCACGAATGCTTGTTACGTCCGGGACGAATGCTTGTTACGTCCGGGACGAATGCTTGTTACGTCCGGGACGAATGCTTGTTAAGTCCGCACCGGACGCTTGTTAAGTCTGACGACGAATGCTTATTGACTATACGAGCGGATCGTGGCGCATGATCTCGCGCTTAGCCTGGTCGCTCTCCAGGGATACGTTCAGCCTGTCTGACCCATCGCCTAAGCATCTCTGCCGAGCACCCGATCTTAGTAGCGATAGCGCTATAGCGGCTCGCAGAGACTAGTGCTCTCTTCGTTGCTCTCCGACGAGGCGGACCGCCCGTTCCTGTACCTCTGGTTAAAACCTGGTTTCCTTGCCCATGACCGTATCCTCTCAAAGAGCTCGGTTTCCGGCAATCCCGGGGCGGTTCAGCACGATCTTTGACAGAATAGGGAAGACAAAAATCAAGAGTGGGGGTAGCGTAGAAACGCCTCGCGTAGCGAGGCTTTCGAAGCGAGGGGGAGTAGCGACGATGAAGGTAATAGTGAGCAATGTAGCAATTGCCGAATTCATGAGTGGTACTCCCCCCTTTATAAGAATAAAAATATGAGGTCGACGACTGGTCCTTCGCGACCCTCCCCGACGGTTCGCTCTACATCCGACTCGCCGAGCCGGTGAAGGCGCGCTACGTGAAGCTGCACTGCCGCTACGACCGCGATCGCCGACTGGCGCGGCGATCGCCGGCCGTCGTTGAACCTGACTCGCTTCGCTCGCAGGTTAACGGCGGCGGCGTATTGAAATGGGTAGCGTCGACCGATACCGTACCCATGCACGGCACGACACGCCGCCCCTGTAAGGATTGCTCGTACACAGG
>Ga0116151_10004394_pt1 | contig 12379 bp, 9 predicted proteins | sample AD_UKC117_MetaG_FD_89893 | JGI IMG/M metagenome (GOLD analysis project Ga0116151, IMG submission 89893) | Active sludge microbial communities of municipal wastewater-treating anaerobic digesters from Hong Kong - AD_UKC117_MetaG | ecosystem: Engineered > Bioreactor > Anaerobic > Digestate... | reverse complement strand
TGTCGAAGATGGGCGTGTCCGCCGTGCAGAGCTATCACGGCGCACAGCTGTTCGAGGCAGTCGGTCTGCGGCAGGACATCATCGACCAGCACTTCACGTGGACGGCATCGCGCATCGGTGGCATCGGCATCAATGTCGTGGCGCGTGAAGCCCTGCAGCGACATCAGGCGGCATTCCCGGAGCGTCAGATCGCCGGTCAGGCACTGCCATCGGGCGGGCAATATCAGTGGCGGGCCGATGGCGAGCAGCACCTGTTCAGCCCCGAGTCCATCCACCGGCTGCAGAAGGCCGTGCGCACCGGCAACTTCGCGATCTACAAGTCCTATGCCCGGCTGATCGACGACCAGTCAACCAGGCTGTCCACGCTGCGCGGACTGCTCGAGTTCAAGCCCGGCAAGGCGATACCGCTGTCGGCCGTCGAGCCGGCCGAGAACATCATGCGGCGCTTCAAGACCGGCGCGATGTCCTACGGGTCGATCAGCAAGGAAGCACACGAGACCCTGGCAATCGCCATGAACCGCATCGGCGGGATGAGCAATACCGGCGAAGGTGGCGAAGACCCGGAGCGCTTTACGCCGATGGCGAACGGCGACTCGAAGAGTTCGGCCATCAAGCAGGTCGCGTCCGGCCGATTCGGCGTAACCAGCAACTACCTGGTCAACGCCAGGGAACTGCAGATCAAGATGGCGCAGGGCGCCAAGCCCGGCGAAGGCGGCCAGTTGCCGGGCAGCAAGGTCTATCCCTGGGTCGCCAAGACGCGGCATACCACTGCCGGCGTCGGGCTGATCTCCCCGCCGCCCCATCACGACATCTATTCGATCGAGGATCTGGCCGAACTGATTCACGATCTGAAGAATGCCAATCGCGATGCGCGCATCAGCGTGAAGCTGGTCGCTGAAGTCGGTGTCGGCACGATTGCGGCCGGCGTCGCGAAGGCACATGCCGACGTCGTGCTGATCAGCGGTTACGACGGTGGTACGGGCGCCTCACCGCAAACTTCGATCACGCATGCCGGACTGCCCTGGGAACTCGGCCTCGCCGAGACGCATCAGACGCTGGTCATGAATAACCTGCGCAGTCGCATTGCAGTGGAAACCGACGGGCAGCTCAAAACCGGTCGTGACGTTGCGATCGCCGCACTGCTCGGCGCTGAGGAGTTCGGCTTTGCCACCGCACCGCTGGTCAGTGTGGGCTGCATCATGATGCGCGTCTGCCACCTTAACACCTGCCCGGTCGGTATTGCCACGCAGGATCCGAAACTGCGCGAGAAATTCACCGGCACGCCAGAACATGTCGTCAACTTCATGCGCTTCATCGCTGAAGACCTGCGCGAACTGATGGCACAGATGGGCTTCAGGACCATCAATGAAATGGTCGGTCGCGTCGATCACCTGGAGCCCAGGAAGGCCATCGAGCACTGGAAGGCCAAGGGCTTTGACTTCACCGACATTCTCTACCAGCCGGATGTCGGCCCGGAAGTTGGACGCTACCGTCAGGACACGCAGGATCACGGCCTCGACAAGTCGCTCGACGTGACCACGCTTCTGGATCTGTGCAAACCCGCCATCGAGAAGGGCGAACCGGTGCGCGGCACGGTTGCCTTGCGCAACGTCAACCGTGTGGTCGGCACAATCACCGGCAGCGAGATCACGAAAAAGTGGGGAGCCAAGGGCCTGCCCGAAGACACCGTCAGCATCACTTTCAATGGTTCTGCCGGCCAGAGTTTCAGTGCATTCATGCCGGCGGGAATGACCTTCATCATCGAAGGCGATGCCAACGATTACTGTGGCAAGGGACTGTCCGGCGGCAAGATCATCGTGCGGCCCCCTGCAAAGTCCACTTTTATTGCCGCGGAAAACATCATCATCGGCAACGTCGCGCTTTACGGCGCGACTGCCGGTGAAGCCTATATCAACGGCATGGCCGGCGAACGCTTCGCGGTACGCAACAGCGGCGTGGACACGGTGGTCGAGGCGGTCGGCGATCATGCCTGCGAGTACATGACTGGCGGACATGTGGTGGTACTCGGACCAACCGGCCGCAACTTCGGTGCCGGGATGTCCGGCGGTATCGCCTATGTGCTCGACGAGAACGGCAGCTTCCCGACCAACATCAACATGCAGATGGTCGAGACCGAGGAGCTGGCAGACCCGGCGGAAATCGCCAGGGTGCGCAAGCTGGTCGAGCAGCATCTGCGCTGGACAGACAGCGAACGCGCGCGTGAAGTACTCGACAACTGGGAGGCGAACGTCAAGCGCTTCGTCAAGGTCATTCCAAAGGACTTCAAGCGCATGCTCGCCTGCATCTCGCGCGCCCACGATCAGGGGCTGACCGGCGACGAGGCAATCATGGTGGCGTTTGAAGAAAACGCTCGCGACCTCTCCCGCGTAGGTGGCAACTGAGATGGGCAAGCCAACAGGATTCATCGAGTTCGTACGTGAACTGCCGGTAGACCGGACCCCGCGCGAACGGGTCCGCGACTGGAACGAGTTCCATCACCACATGGACGAGAAGCGGCTGCGCCAGCAGGGCGCACGCTGCATGGACTGCGGTGTGCCCTTCTGCCACAACGGCACGGTGATTGAAGGTTCCACGGTCGGTTGCCCGGTCAACAACCTGATTCCGGAATGGAACGATCTGGTCTATCGCGGCCTCTGGCAGGAAGCGCTCGTTCGACTGCACAAGACGAACAACTTCCCGGATTTCACGGGCCGGGTCTGTCCCGCGCCCTGCGAAGGCTCCTGCGTGCTCGGCATTTCCAGCCCGCCGGTAACGATCAAGAACCTGGAAGCGGCGATCATCGAACGCGGCTTCGAGGAAGGCTGGGTGGTTGCCGAACCGCCGAAGACCCGTACCGGCAAGAAGGTGGTCGTGGTGGGCTCGGGACCTGCCGGCCTCGCCGCAGCTGCACAGCTCAATCGCGCAGGCCACCTCGTCACCGTACTCGAGCGTGACGACCGCCCCGGTGGTCTGCTCATGTACGGCATCCCCAACATGAAGCTCGACAAGCGTGCTGTCGTCGAGCGTCGCATTGCGCTGCTCGAACAGGAAGGCATCAAGTTCATCTGCAATGCGACGGTCGGCGAGAACGTCGAGGCACAGATGCTGCTCAAGGACTTCGACGCAACGCTGATCTGTACCGGTGCGACCCGGCCGCGCGACCTGCCGGTCGAGGGACGCGATCTGGGCGGCGTGCACTTTGCGATGGACTACCTGACCGCCAGCACCAAGGCGTTGCTGGACGACAGGCCGGATGCCAGCCCGTTGCATGCGAAGGACAAGGACGTCATCGTCATTGGCGGCGGCGATACTGGCACGGACTGCATCGGCACCGCACTCCGCCAGGGCTGCCGTTCGCTGCTTCAGGTAGAGATCATGCCGAGGTCACCGGCCGAACGCGCCGAGAACAACCCGTGGCCGGAGTGGCCGAAGATCCACCGGATCGATTACGCACAGGAAGAAGCCATCGCCCGGTTTGGCCAGGATCCGCGCGTTTATGTGACCACGGTCAAGAAGTTCCTCGGCGATGCCAGGGGACAACTGGAGTCCCTGGTCACGGTCGAAATCAGCTGGGAAAACGTGGACGGCAAGCTGGTTCCAAAGGAGCGCCCCGGCAGCGAGAAGACGCATCCGGCTCAGCTCGTCCTGCTGGCGATGGGCTTTACCGGCCCCGAGGCGCCGCTGCTTGAGGAACTCGGCCTCCAATGTGATTCGCGCAGCAACGTGCAGGCCGAATACGGCAAGTACGCCACGAGCGTGAAGGGCGTGTATGCGGCCGGCGACTGCCGGCGCGGCCAGAGCCTGATCGTCTGGGCCATCAATGAGGGCCGCGGCGCCGCCCGCGAAGTCGACCGTTACCTGATGGGCCGCACCGACCTGCCGTGACAGCGGCACCGCAAACGGCACTGGAGCGGGAACTGAGCGAGTTTCTGGATCGTTATGCCGCACTCTACAACCGGCAGGCGTATGCGGAACTTCTGGAGATGTGGGATACCGGCGATCCGGACAGCTTTTACATGGCCGAGGAAGTCGATCCGCCGATGTACGGCTGGCAGGCGATCAGGGCCTATTTCGACCGGCCGGGTTCGCTCGATGGTATCCGCAACGAGTACAGCGAAGTCCGGGCGCGCCACCTGGCACCGGACCTTGCGCTGGCAACCTACAAGCTGCGCTTCGATATCGCCGTGAAGGACATGAAGCCGCTGTCGAGCTTCGACCGTGTCGTCGCCGTGTTTCGCCGGCGCGATGGCGAGTGGAAGCTCGCCGCCTACGCCGAAGCCCCGCAGGCACCCCTGACCATGGTGCGCAAGCTGGCAAGGAATTCAAAATCACTGGGTCCGGCAGAACAGCAAGCGCTGCTGCAGACCGTCAAGAGCCTGCTCGAGGACACTGTACCCGCGGATTTTGAACAGTGGCTAAAGGCGCAGGCCTGAGCGCCGCCGTCGCGGAGGTCCTGCCCGATGCGCCGGCATCGGCAGCGGCGCATGTCTGGCCCCGGCCGCTGCGCGCCTGGTACCTGGTCACGCTGCTGACCATCGCCTACATCTTTTCCTTCGTCGACAAGTACATCCCGGCGCTGCTCGTGGAGCCACTGAAACGCGATCTAGACCTCAGCGACACCGAAATGGGCCTGCTGCTCGGTCCTGCCTTTGCGGTGCTGTATGCGACGCTGGGCCTGCCCATGGGCTGGCTGGCCGACCGGTTCCGACGTACCACGCTGGTCGCGATGGGCGTCGCGCTATGGTCGCTGGCCACTGCGGCCTCCGGGCTCGCCGGGAGTTTCGGGCGCCTGCTGCTGGCCCGCGTCGGGGTTGGCATTGGTGACGCGGCCCTCGCGCCCTGCGCGATGTCGATGATCTCCGACAGCTTTCCGCCGGCCCGGCGCGGCCGGCCCATCGCCCTCTACGTTGCGGCGCAGTCTTTCGGCGCAGGCCTCGCGGCCCTCGGTGGTGCGGCCGTGCTCGGCTGGGCCAACGCACAGAGCGAGATCTCGCTGCCCGTATTCGGCATCGTCGCACCCTGGCAGTTCACCTTCATCGCTGTCGGCACGCCCGGGCTCATCGTGGCTGTACTGCTGCTGATCATGCGGGAGCCGGCACGCGAAACCTCGGCGCTGAACAGCACCACGATGAGCCAGACACTGCGCTGGCTCGGCGCGCGGTGGCCGGTCTACGCAAGCCTCACTGCTGTGGTCTCGGTCATGACCATCGTGGCTTACAGCCAGAACTGGTATGCCGCTCTCTGGCAGCGCCAGTGGGGTTGGGATATCACGCGCTTCGCAACCTGGTACGGGCTGGCGCTGATCATTCTCGGGCCCGTGACGGTCAACCTGACCGGCTGGCTGTCAGACCGCCTGTGCGCGCGGGGACGCACCGACGGCCCGGTACTGATCGTCATGACCGGTACGCTGCTGCTGGTTCCCACCGGTATCCTCACACCGCTGATGCCGTCGGGCGAGCTGGCCTTTCTGGTCTGGCTCTGCAACCTGATCGGCCTGTCTGCGGTATCGGCCGCCGCCCCGGTCGCGCTGCTCAACATCACGCCGGGCGAGATGCGCGGCCAGGTATCGGCCCTGTTTTACATGATCATCATGCTCACGGGACTGGTCGTCGGGCCGCTGGCCGTGGGCTTTTTCAATGACGCCCTGTTTGCCGGCGACAATATCGCCCTCGCCTGCGCACTCGTGCCATTGATCATCGGTGTACCCGGCCTCGCGCTGCTCCGCTGCACGCGAAGGGAATACAGAAAAACGCTGGCCGGCCCTTACAATGGCGCCCCATCAGCCCAGTAACCCGGTAGCGACTGGATCCATGCAGTACTGCAGCGCCTGTGGTCAACCCGTGACCAGCACCATTCCGGCCGGCGATAACCGGCTGCGCGATGTCTGCACGAGCTGCGGTACGGTGCATTATCAGAACCCGAAGATCGTGGCGGGCTGCGTGCCCGAGCACGAGGGGCAGATCCTGCTGTGCCGACGGGCCATCGAGCCACGCCGCGGGTTCTGGACCGTGCCGGCCGGCTTCATGGAAATGGGCGAATCGCTGGCCGAAGCTGCGCTGCGCGAGACCTGGGAGGAAGCGCTGGCAAAGGTGGAGATTGGCCCGCTTTTCGCCGCCGTCGATGTCATCCACGCCGGCCAGCTGCATGTTTTCTTCAGCGGGAAACTGTCGCGACCGGAGTTCGGAGCGGGTACAGAGACGATTGAGACGCGCCTGTACCGGCCGGAGGACATCCCCTGGAGCGAGCTGGCTTTCCCCAGTATCCGGATTGCGCTGGAGCAGTATCTGGACAATCGTCGCACGGGTAACCAGCTGGTACACCTGAGCACCGCACCACGTAGTATCCGCGGCTAGTTATCTGCGCCCAAAATCTCTAAAGTAGCGGCCCTTGAAGGAGCCAAGACACCATGACTTTTGTCGTTACCGAAAACTGCATCAAGTGCAAGTACATGGACTGCGTCGAGGTATGCCCTGTCGATTGCTTCCATGAAGGCCCGAACATGCTCGTCATCGATCCCGACGAATGCATCGACTGCACGCTCTGCGAGCCGGAGTGCCCGGCTGAAGCGATCTTTTCGGAAGATGAGGTGCCAGCTGCGCAGAAGGGCTTCATCCCGTTGAATGCCGAACTGGCCAAGGGCTGGCCGGTGATCACCGAAGCGGGCACGCCGCCGGCCGATGCCGATGCCTGGCTCAAGACGCCGGACAAACTGAAGCTGCTGGAGCGCTGATTCAAGCGCCTGCGCCTCTCTCCGGTCCAGGCCCGCCAGGGCCAGCTTACTGACTGGCGACTTTCGGTACTTTCGATTCGGCGAGGTATTTCGCCAGTTCTGCCGGCTCCAGATAGCCGCCGATCAGCTCACCCGACTCGAGCACGATGGCGGGCGTACCCTGCAGGCCAAATTCGCGGCCAATGTTGTAGTGCTCGGCGACCGGGTTGGGCTTGCATGGCTTGTCCGTCAGCACCTCTCCCAGCTTGGATTTCGTCAGCGCACTGCGCCGGTCTTTCGCGCAGGCAACCTGTTCGGCTTTCAGCCAGCTGTCGGTACCCGGGCCGCTGCGCGGGAAAAACATGTAGCGGACGCGTATCCCCCGCGCATTGTAATCCGCAATCTGCCGATGAAGTTTGCGGCAGTAACCGCAGTCGACATCAGTAAACACCGTGACCGTATCCTGATACTTCGCGGGAGCGAAGATCACCATACCGGACTCGCTGACGCCGGCCAGCACCTCCTTGCGTACCCCCTCCACACGTCCCTCGGTGAGGTTTCGTTCTGAATCCAGGTCGTATATTTCACCCTGCACCATGTATCGGCCATCCGCGGACACATAGGCAATTTTCGAACCGATCCGTACTTCATAGAGCCCGGCCACCGGCGATTCGGAGATCTGTTCCGGCCGGATCTCCGGAAAGCGGGCGGCAATCAGCTTGCGCACCTCGGCGGTGGAAGCACCCGCTGACGGGGTCTGTGTTTCGGCAACCGAGTTGATGACAAAAAGAGCGCCGAGCAAGGCAATGCCGGCGAGGACCGGCTGACGAAAACGAACGGACATGGACGGTACCCTGAAGCGTGTGACTATTGAGCCGAATCGTAGCACGCGAAGTGCCACGCCCCGACAATGTAGTGCAGCAACGCTGCAGCGGAAATCAGCCGCGCGGATGATGCTGGGCGTGAAGTTCCTTCATGCGCTCGCGGGCGACGTGGGTGTAGATCTGCGTGGTCGAAAGATCGCTGTGACCCAGCAGCATCTGTACCACGCGCAGGTCGGCCCCATGGTTCAGCAGATGTGTCGCAAATGCATGCCGCAGCGTATGCGGCGAGAGCTTGGCGTCGATATCGGCTTTCTTCGCATACCGCTTGATAATGTGCCAGAAGGCCTGGCGCGTCATGCGGTCGCCGCGGCGCGTCGGGAACAGGTATTCACTCTGGCGCTCAAGCAGGATTTCCAGGCGCGGGCCACTGATGAACTCGCGGATCCAGCGCTGTGATTCTTCGCCGAAAGGAATCAACCGCTCGCGATCACCCTTGCCGCGAATGCGCAACACGCCCTGGTTGAGGTTGACCTCGCTCTGACGGAGATTGATCAGTTCGGATACACGCAGGCCGGTGGCATACAGCACCTCCAGCATGGCCCGGTCGCGGTGACCGAGCGGGTCACTGGTCTCCGGTGCGGCGAGCAATGCATCGACTTCGGATTCGGTCAGCGAGCGCGGCAGTGAGCGGCCGATCTTCGGCATGTCGATCTTGACTGTCGGATCTTCCTGGATCACACCCTCGCGCAACAGGAAGCGGTAGAAGCGGCGGAAGCTGGACAATTGCCGGGCGGTTGAACGCGGCTTGGAGCCCTGCTTGGCCCGACTGGCGATAAATGCCAGCAAGTCAGCCCGGCTCGCATAGATCAGACTGGTATCACGCTGGGCGAGCCAGCGCTGCAGGGCCGCCAGGTCAGCGCGATACGCACCCAGCGTATTGGTCGACAGGCCCCGCTCCATCCAGATGGCATCGAGAAACTTGTCGATGATCCCCTCGGAAGAAACAGATTTCGGGCTGCTGCCCGTGATGTGGTTGACAGACGCTGGTGACATTACACTTCAGCCCCGTGCAATCGGCAAATGAGCAACAGAGCAAACCTGATCAGCGTCCCGGTGAGTCATTTTCAGGATAATCAGGGCTTCCTTCATGGGACTGCAGTATGGGCAAAAGGTTGCCGCATCGGCGTGACTGCACTCACAAATTATGATGAATTACATAAACTTACGATTTAACTAAACACGCGAATGCGTTACCTGTTTCGGGGCCTCGGGCATGGCATTTTCGGCGTATACGCGACCAGTGTTTTCGTTGCCGTCAGCCTGTCGACGCTGGCCGCCGTTGCCCTTACACCTGCCATCGCGGCGCGCCGGCAACTGGTGCGCCGCGCCGCCGGGACCCTGCTCAGTGTTACCGGAACCCGGCTGTCGGTAAGCGGACTCGATCACGTTCCAGATGATCCATGCATCGTGATAGCCAATCATTCGAGTTATCTCGACGGTCCGATTCTCAGTGCCGCACTGCCGCCACGATTCGGCTTCGTGATCATGCGCGAAATGACCCGCGTGCCCTTTGCACACTTCCTGTTACGTCGCATCGGTTCCGAGTTTGTCGAACGCAATGACAGGCACCAGGGCGCGGCCGATGCGCGCCGGATACTGCACAAGGCGCGCGGTCAGGAATCACTGGCCTTTTTCCCCGAAGGTTCGATTCTTGTCGAGCCAGGGCTGAGGCGTTTTCACAACGGCGCTTTTGCAGCCGCCGTGCGCGGCAATCTTCCGGTCGTGCCGGTCATCATCCGTGGCAGTCGCGACATGCTGCCTGCCTCCAGTCGGCTGCCCCGGCCCGGACGCATCGAAGTCATCATCAAGCCTGCGCTGCGCGCCAGCGGCGACAACCCCGTTCATTCACTGCGGGAACAGGCACGGCTGAGCATCCTTGAAGACCTCAACGAACCGGATCTGCTGCATCACGAGCTGACATAAGTCCCGTTTGGTCAACGCTTAGGGGGAAACCGTGGTTGGCGCGGACCATTTTGCAACGCATAATCGGCCGCCATGCGGCTACGGCCAGCTCTGTGGAGAGACGTTTTGACTCAGGATGCAATCGTTATCGTTGCGGCACGCCGCACGCCCATCGGCGCTTTTCAGGGTGCCCTGAGCCCGCTTTCAGCGCCTGAACTTTCAGCCGTTGCCAGCAAGGCCTGCCTCAGCGACTGCGCCATTCCGGCTGCAGATATCAGTGAGGTGCTGTTCGGCTGTGTGCTGAGCGCCGGACTTGGCCAGGCACCGGCGCGACAGGCCGCACTCGCCGCCGGCTTGCCGGATTCCGTACCCACCACCACCATCAACAAGGTCTGCGGCTCGGGCATGAAGGCCGTGCACCTCGGCGCCGACATGATCCGTGCAGGCAGCGCCTCCATCGTGCTTGCCGGTGGCATGGAATCGATGAGCAACGCGCCCTACCTCCTGCCGAAGGCGCGCTCCGGTTACCGGATGGGGCACCAGGAAGTGCTCGATCACATGTTTTACGACGGCCTGCAGAACCCTTATGACGGCCAGATGATGGGCATCTTCGGCGAAGCCACTGCGAAGACTTACGGGTTCTCGCGTAGCGAGCAGGACGAGTTTGCCATCGAGTCGGTGCAGCGTGCACTTGCCGCCACGAGTGCCGGCATTTTTGCAGCGGAAATCGCGCCGGTTGCCGTCAGCAGCCGGAAGGGCGAGAGCATCATCAGCGCAGATGAGGAACCGGGGCGCTGCGACCTGCAGCGTATCCCGACCATGCGGCCAGCCTTCGCCAAAGACGGGACCGTGACCGCCGCGACCTCCTCGTCAATCTCCGACGGCGCTGCATCGCTGCTGCTGATGAGTGCAGCCGAAGCGAAGCGTCGTGGACTGAAGCCGCTCGCGCGAATCATCGGGCAGGCCAGCCACGCGCAGGAACCGGCCTGGTTCACGACGGCACCGGGCCCGGCGGTCAAAAAACTGCTGGCTGCCGCCAACTGGAAGGTCGCCGATGTCGACCTGTTCGAGATCAACGAGGCGTTTGCCTGTGTGACACTGGCTGCCATGCGGGATCTCGGCATACCGCATGAGCGGGTGAACGTACATGGTGGCGCTTGCGCACTCGGTCATCCGATCGGCGCGACCGGTGCGCGCATCATTGCGACACTGATAAACGCATTGAAAACGCGGGGCGGAAAGCGCGGCATCGCCACGGCCTGTATCGGCGGCGGTGAAGCGATCGCGACAGCGATCGAAGTGTTGTGAAGCACCTCAGTCCGCGCCGCTACATCCCGGAGTAATTCGGCCCGCCGCCACCTTCCGGTGTCACCCAGCGGATGTTCTGCGCCGGATCCTTGATATCGCAGGTCTTGCAGTGGACGCAGTTCTGCGCGTTGATCTGCAGGCGCTGCTGGCCGTCCGTGCCCTCCACCACTTCATAGACGCCTGCGGGGCAATAGCGCTGGGCAGGCTCTGCATAGAGCGGCAGGTTGCTCCCTATCGGCACAGCCGGATCCAGCAGCTGCAGATGGCAGGGCTGGTCTTCTTCGTGATTGGTGCTGGACAAAAACACCGATGACAAGCGATCAAAGCTGATCTTGCCATCCGCCTTCGGATAGCTGATCCGCGGCGCACTGGCCGCAAGCTGAAGCCCTGCGTGATCCGGCTCGCGACTGTGCAGGGTAAAGGGCAGACGCCCGCCAAACAGGTTCTGGTCCAGCCAGATAAACGCGCTGCCGAGAAACAGACCGAACTTCTTCTGGGCCGGCGCGAAGTTGCGCGCGACATGCAACTCGCGCCAAACCCATGATTCGCGGACAGCCGTCTCGAAGGCGTCGAGCTGGGCAGGTGCCGCATCTCCCTGGCCAAGGGCTGCAAACACCGATTCGGCAGCCAGCATGCCTGTCTTGATCGCCGTGTGCGAGCCCTTGATCTTCGCGCCATTCAGGAACCCGGCCTCGCAGCCGGCGAGCAGGCCGCCGGGGAAGACCAGCTTCGGCAAGGACTGCAGACCACCCTTGTTGACCGCCCGCGCGCCATAACTGACCCGCTGCCCGCCTTCCAGGCAGGCGCGGATTCGCGGGTGCTGCTTCCAGCGCTGGAATTCCTCGTAGGGGTTCAGGTACGGATTGCGGTAATTGAGCGCAATGATGAAACCCAGATAAACCTGGTTGTCGGCAGCGTGATAGATAAAGCCGCCACCCTCGGTGCTGCTGTTGAGCGGCCAGCCGAAGGTGTGTACCACGAGTCCTTCGCGATGCCGCGCCGGATCGATGGTCCAAATCTCCTTGATGCCGATACCGTAGTGCTGGGGGTCACAGTCTGCCCGCAGGTGGTAGGTCTCCATGAGTTCCTTGCCGAGATGGCCGCGACAGCCTTCGGCAAAGATCGTGTACTTGCCGCGCAGCTCGTAGCCGGGCTGGAACGAGGGCTTCTCGTGACCGTCGGCACCCCGACCCAGGTCGCCGGTCAGCACGCCGGCGACGCGCCCGTTCTCATAAAGGACCTCTGCGCCGGCAAAGCCGGGAAACAGGTTGGCACCCAGCTCTTCGGCCTGCTGGCCCAGCCACTGGCAGAGCCGGCCCAGACTGATGATGTAGTTGCCCTTGTTGTGCATGGGGCGCGGAACAAATAAATCCGGCACCTTTATGTCCGCGTCAGCGCTGCGCAGCCAGTGGACCTCGTCAGCCGTGACCGCGGTCTGCACTGGTGCGCCGCGTTTTCGCCAGTCGGGGAAGAGTTCATCGAGGGCGGTCGTCTCCAGCACCGCCCCGGAGAGGATGTGTGCGCCGATCTCGGCGCCTTTCTCGATGACCGCGACCGACACATCGGTACCCGCGTC
>Ga0116151_10004389_pt1 | contig 12384 bp, 7 predicted proteins | sample AD_UKC117_MetaG_FD_89893 | JGI IMG/M metagenome (GOLD analysis project Ga0116151, IMG submission 89893) | Active sludge microbial communities of municipal wastewater-treating anaerobic digesters from Hong Kong - AD_UKC117_MetaG | ecosystem: Engineered > Bioreactor > Anaerobic > Digestate... | reverse complement strand
TTGCCGACCTTGCTGTTGCCACTGCAAGCTGTGGTGCGTTTCCGCGGTTGCGATGGCAATGGGTGATGAATCTTGCTTGTTGTCGCCAACGCCGGCATGGAAGAGCAGTGTATTGAGATGGCGCAGCAGATGAAAGGTCGGTCGCGGGTTGTACGCCCGGTCGAGCAGCCCTGGCCCCGCATCCATCGTGCGGTCGAGATCAATGAAAGGCTCAAGCAGAAGGGTGTCGCCGGGGCGGCGGAGCATGGCAAAGAGCGCGGCGGCAACGCCATTCTGTTGCGTGGACACGTCGCCGCCGGGAATGGTGTAGAGCCAGTCGAATGCACCGACCTGTGAAAGAACGGGCACATGTTGCAAGGTCGCTATCAGCTCTGTAAGCGAGCCGTCCAGGCGGACACAGAGCCGATCGATCGTCACATCCAACGCGGCCAGCCGTTGATTGAGTTCCGGCAACTGCTCCGGGCGGTAGCCAATTTGGGAGCGATTGTGCTGCTTGCCGGGAACTTTGTTGCCGGGCACCACACAGGAAAGCCCCGTCGGCTTGCCGAAGCTCGCAACAGCGCGCAATTGCTCCGCTACCGCCTGATCCGGCCACAGCGAACCGAGCAATGTGACTTCAATCCCATCAACCTGATTGCAATGGGGCGCAATCGCATCGTCCAGCGTGCGCCGGGGATCGTAGAGCCACTGGCCGGTCACGGCAACCCCATGCTCGCGCAGAAAGGCCAGCCGCGCGTGCTGGATCGGGTCGGCCAGATCGGCGGCGGGCAGACGCAGATGGCGTGCCCCCAACTCCAACAGTGCGAGCAACCCATAATCGTTGCGCACCGGCTGGCGAATCGTCGATGGCCACGCGGAGGGGACCTGGCCGGTCGGCGCAAGTGGGTGGCGCGCCAAGAGGCCCAGGGGCGCAGCGGCGGGCAGATCGGCCGGCATGCTGGTCACGAGCTGCAACGCGTTGGCATCAATCGCCTCGCCTGCGCTGGTCCGTCCAGTGGTGCGGATGAAGTGGACACGACTGCCCGTTTCCTGGACGCGCACGAGAAAAAAGCCGAGCTTTTCGACGTCATCGCGACCTTGTTCGGCGGGCGGCGGGCTGGAAAAGAGTTCGCTGAAACCGGGGCGCGTAAAGGCCACGGACGGTGTCGTGTGGTAGCGTGTGGTGCCAATCTTGTTGTAGTAGGCCCAATGGACATGGGCGGCAAAGACCAACTCCACCCGATAGTGTTCGATCAGCTGTAACAGCCAACCCCGCGCCGGCTCGCCCAAATTGTCGTAGTGGCCGAGATCTGGTTCATCGGCGGCATAGAGATAGGGAGGTAAATGCAGAAAGAGAAAGATCCGCTCGCCGGCGTGGGCGGCCAGATCGGCCTCCAACCACGCCGCTTGTTCCGTGGCTTCGGGCAGCGCACTGTTCATGATCTGCGAGTTCAGCACCACAAAGTGCAGTCCGGCCTGCTCCCAGCTATACCAGGAGCGGCCAAAGCGGGCGTGATAGTCGGCCAGAAAGGCGGGGGTAACCCAACTGGCGGGCATGGTGGGGTCGGGCTTGTCGCCCACATCGTGGTTGCCGGCCACAAAGCGTGGCTTGACGCCCAGGCGCGCCATCTGCGCCAGTGCTTCGGTCCGTGCCTGGGCAAAATCCGGCTGCTCCGGAAACTCCTGCATAATATCGCCCATGTGGATGATCAGCGGTTCCGTTTCGTGGGCCATGAGCGCGGCGACCTGTTGCAGCGCGTACTCCGTGCGCGCGGTCTGGCGGCGCCGTGAGTTGAATTCCACTTGTTTGCCCATCGGGTCGATCATGTAGTGCGTGTCGGCGATGACGACAAATTCCAAGAGGGCTGGGGGCAGGGCAGAGCGATCAAACATGGGAGTGGATCCTTTCGTATCCAACTTGGCGGTATAGCACGAATTGTGTAAATCTTGGATTGGTCCTGATCAACAGCACAAGCTGCCAATAGAAAAGGTGTTGGCGCGGTGACCAGGTGGCTGGTCGAGCAAGCCATACCTGTTCCCATAGCAGCAGACAAACCGCAAAGCCGGCGAAGGCCACCAGCGAAACACTTGTCTGTGAGATTGTCGGTATGAAGCGGCGGACAATCTGCCGTCCCAGATCGGTGGCTCGACTTGCAGGTGAGTGCGATAGGGCGAGAGTCCCGCGTTGAGCGCTTCGCCGGCAGTATAGAAGGCCGCAAAATCCATTTGCAAACTTTCACCGATAAGGCGTACGATATAGCCGATGAGACGGATCGTCGTTCCCAACAGGATCAGGGCCAGCAAGGTGCGTGACAAGCGTTGCCGATTGTTGCCAAGGGATGGCGTCATTCGTTGGCTTGTAGTCGTTTTGGTGTAGGTCATGGATGTAACCGCTGGGTGCCCTGTTTGGAATCTATCGTCCGCCGCAGCACATAGTAACATGTTTACTTGTGTACAAAATGTAACATGATGGCGCAGCTCAGTATAAGGCTTCTGCAAATAATAAAACTCCCCATCCTGTAGGCGCCTAGAAGGCAACCGCCCCTTGCGGGCGCCTTCTAGGCGCCTACGGAGGATTTATTTTCTTGTAATGGCCTAAGTTCTCGCAAAGAGCGCAAAGAGCGCAAAGAACGGCGAGAAACTGCTTGGCGAGACATGTTTATCGGTCGTGGTGCCGCCGAGATATGGTGCCTGTTTTGCATATCGACGCGCGCAAAGGTGCCAAGCACGCAAAGAAAAGCACAATCCTTTGGCCCGTGCAACCGTTGCGTGAGTGTATCATCTTGTTGCGCACGACACAATCTGGGCAAAATCGTTAGCAAAGTGCAATGCAGCAGAGACCTTACCGATGATCCGCTTTGGCGTGCCATGGGAATGGAAACTGCGTGTGGGAACAGCAATGAAGAACCAAACGGGGGGAATGATGAACTACCGTATGTTGGGGCGGACCGATCTCTGTGTATCCGCGCTGGCGTTGGGCACAGTCGAATTGGGCATGGATTACGGCATTCAAGTGCCCGGCCACTTTGGCCGACCGAGTGAAGAGGTTGCCGCGGCTTTGCTGGACCAGGCGTTGGCCGCCGGGATCAATCTGCTGGACACGGCCCGCGCCTATGGCGAGAGTGAGGCCGTCTTGGGGCGACTGCTGCGCCGGCGACGCAAGCTGATTCTCTTGGCGACCAAGGCCAGCGCGCACCTACCTGATGGCACAGTACCAACCGGCGCCGCGTTGCAAACACACCTCGTCAGCCAGTTGGAACAGAGCCTGCGTCTGCTCCAGACGGACTATGTAGACCTGTGGCAGATTCACAATGTGGATGCCCAGGTGTTGGCCGCGCACGAAACCGTTGCCGAAACCTTTCATGCCGTGCAGCAGGCCGGCAAAATTCGCTGGCGCGGTGGCTCCTTCTATGGAGCTGCCTTGCCGGAACAAGCACTACACCGCGATCTCTTTGACGTGCTGCAGGTGACCTATTCGGTCTTTGACCAACGCATCACCGACCGCGTGCTACCCCTGGCCGAAGAACGCAACGTGGGGATCTTGGTTCGTTCTGTGTTGCTGAAAGGGGCACTCACCGAACGGGCCGATCACCTGCCGGAGCACCTGGCGACGTTGCGCAGCCGTTCTCGCCATTTCCGCCACCTGGTGCAACAGCATGCCCCTCATCTGACGCCAGCCCAGGCTGCGCTGGCCTTTGTCCTGGCCAATCCCCAGATTCAGAGCGCATTGGTCGGCATGCGCACTGCCGAGGAGTGCACCAGCAACCTCGCCGCCGTCGCCACGAGGCTCTCCCCCGATCTGCTCGCCGCGTTGCAAGCCCTGCGCGTCGACGACGAGGATCTGCTCAATCCGGGGACGTGGGGGATAGCGTAGGGGAGGTGGGACAGTGGGCAGTAATCAGAAGACAGTGGGCAGTGGGCAGTAATCAGTGGACAGTAATCTAGCGACCGTAGGGTTTTGAATTATTCCTGTACGCCAGGGGTCTTTAGCGCAGGGCGGATTTCCAGTGAAAATAAAACCCTACGGTCGCTAGATCAGTAATCAGTGGACGGGTGGACAGGTGGACGGTGGCAAGCGCATGTGTCCCTTCACCGTCCGACTGATTTACCGTCCACCGAAATTCACTTTCCCATGGCGCGCAAAGCGTCGAGACAGCGCTTGACCGCCTCCAGCGGTGGGTAGGCGTCGCTTTCGTATTCGACGATGTACCACTCGGTGCCGCCGACCGTTTCGCAGGTGTAGAAAAAGTCCTGCCACGGCACATCATCCTCGCCAATGATCGGGCGGAAGGCGGCTTCGTGGTCGTTGGGATCGGCAACTTGTGTGTAGGGTTTGAGGTGTACGGTGACCGCGCGACCGGGGTAATCCATGAGGATCTGAATCGGTTTGCCGCCCCCCATCATGGCGTTGCCGTTGTCGATCTGCATGATCACCGAGGACTGGGTGTTGCGAAAGATCGTATCCCACGGCGCTTCGCCGTTGGGCGTGCCATCATCAATCGGCGTGAACTCAATATGATGGTTGTGGTAGCCGGTCACCATGCCGTAGGGCGCCAGCTTGTCCGCCAGATCGTTGAAGAAATCGGCCATGCGCCGCCAATCCTCATGAGTTTGGCGCAGCTCGGCGGGGATGCCGGGAATGATGAGTTTGTTGTTGCCCAGCGTCTCATTGAAGGCGATGGTTTCGTCCAGCTTGTTCCCTTGGACCAGGGCCAGCGGGGTGTGCCAGCCGCAGCAGACCAGCCCCGTCTCATCGAGCATGGACTTCAACTCGGCGGCGCTGTTGTTGGGCGCGCCGGCAAATTCCACGCCAGCGTAACCCATCGCGGCGACAGCCTGTAAGGTGCCGCGCGTATCCGCTTTCAGCTCGTTGCGGACGGAATAGAGCTCGAGCGCAATTGGTATCGTTTTCACAGTCTCCACAATCGGTTTCTCCAATCCTTTGTCCTCTAATAGATAAACCCCTGAAAAGTCGCACAGCTACTCCCGTGTGAAAGCGCCTTTATTCGTGCGACTTTTAAATGGGTTGTCCATAAGTATCGTCATCCCACGTGATTATGACCCCACGGCCCGCGCAATCTCCGTAAGCCATCGAGGATTTGCCGACCGTTGTCGCTGCACAACCCGCGGCGCGGCTACAGCGCGACAATGCGCTTCTCCGCCACCGACTGATACGCGCCCAGAATCACCTTCAAGGTCAACGTCGCCTCGTCGACCGAGTGGAGCGGCTCGTAGCCTCCCTGGATCGCGTCGACAAAGTGCTTGATCTCGGCGCCAAAGGAGCGGCCATAGTCCCAGCCGGGGTATTCGACCAGGGCCGGGCTGGAGAAGCCGACGGGCTGATAGTAAAGCTTGTCGATCTCGCCCCAGAGTTGGCCCGCCTCGGCCATGATGTAGAAGAGCGCCGGTTTGGCGCCCGGCCCGCGCAGCGCCCAGCTCGAGAAGACCTGCCCGATCATGCCATCGGCGAAGGTGATGGACGCCAGCGCGGTATCCTCGGCGGCCAGGGGTAGGCGGTAGGTGCCCAACAGCGCCGAGACTTCCTTGGGCTGCTGGCCGGCGAGGAAGAGCAGTCGGTAGGTGGGATGGTAACCGGTGTCGATCAGCTCCCCGCCACCCATTTTGGTCGGATCATTGCGCCAGCCCCAGCTCTCCGCCGTCGCCGGTTGGCCCCAGGTTGCCTTGTTGGGACTGAGCGGGGCGCGGCGCGCGCCACAGTCGAGCGAATGGATCATGTAAACCCGGCCCAGTTCGCCGCTCATGATCATCTGTTTGGCCTGTTGCACCGCGGGGAAGAAGAGCTGATTGTGCGCGGCCATCATTGTGATGCCGCTCTCTTTGACTGCCTGGGCAATCTGCGCCACCTCCTCCAGATTCAAACAGAGCGGTTTCTCGGTCATGAGATGTTTGCCCGCTCGTGCCGCGGCGACGATCGCTTCGCAGTGCAGGTGATGGGGCAGCGCAATGTCGACAGCGTCGATCCCACTGTCGCCGAGCAGATCGCGGTAGTCGCTGACAATCTCCGGGTCCGTGCCGATTTGGGCGGCGCGCGCTTCGGCGTTCTCACGCGAAACGTCGGCCACCGCCACGATCTCCGCCTGGCTGGTGACCCCCTTCCAGCCGTTGACATGGGCCTGGGTAATGCCGCCACAGCCGATAAGTCCGATTTTGAGTGTCATGGTTACACCTTGTGATTGGATGATTGGGTAATACTGTTGGCGAATTCGTTTTAGTCAAACATCACATTCACGTGGCTGTTTGAGCAGCGAGTTGCGCCAACTGTTTTTGGAGTTCTTCAAACTGCATTTGATCCACCCCCGTAGCTTCAGTAATCGTCGACCAGCTAACGCCGGCGCGCAAGAAGCCATTGATCAATGCAATGCGTTCTTCCAGTTTACCTTCCAGTTTACCTTCCAGTTTACCTTTACGTTCCCCTTCACTGAGCAACTGTTGTGCATAGGTCACAATTTCACCCCCTGTATCACTTGCACGTGTTTTCAACATTTCGTCAAATTCACTCACGATCTCATCGTCTTGTGTTGCAACCACATAGCGAACAAAGACGCGCACGTAATCGATGCCCCCGGTCCGCGGGATCTCGCCCAACAACTGCGCAACTGCCAACAATGCTTCACGCACCGGCTCATGATAGGCTGCTAACATCAACAATTGGGTAATGCGTCCACGAATTGCCCCTTTCACCTCATCCGGCCCGTTTCCGCGCTGTAATTACTCGACTTTTGCAGCTTAACAAAAGAATAAGCAAGCAGGGAAAATAGAGCGTTTACAGCTGTCGAGGGGGAATGTAGGCAAAACTCGACCAAACTCACGCTGAATTGACCAGGTGAGATCTGTATCAGCTATCATGTGCCTGTAAATCAGGCTGCGTAAACAGCTCTGAGCAGAGGTGCCATCAAGATGTCTAAAGAGAGACCTTGGGTGAGACCAGCACTGATGAACAGGGCAAGGGACAACAAGCTCTGGGCTTGAGTGGCTCGCCGCCAAGCAGCTGGGTGACCTTCAAGCGCGATCTGAAGTTGACTTTGAAGTTGCTTGTGAAGACAAGAGTCGTGTTGGGCTGTACGCAGCATGCTATAAACAACGGCAACGAGCGCGACATGTCGTTGAATGGCGCTGAAGCTCCGCAGTTGATACTGGTCCAGCCCTTCCGCCTTGCCTTCTTCGTGGTAGACTTCAATGGGCCAGCGATGACGACGAATCCGTGTGATGCCCCGTGCCTGCCAACGCAGGCGATTGCTGATGAAATAGGTCGGTTTGTCGGTCAAGTCTGCTTGACGATAATTGATAACCAGGCGTTGCCTGCCATAATTGCGAACACGGTGGGTCTTACAATAGCTGTAGTATGTTTCTCGTTCGCCTTTGTAAGTAATGGTCAACGGTTGGAAAACGGGAGTGCCCCCTTCTTCGACTGCTTTCAGGTGTTCTAGCTTGAGTCGAGCCGCAAAGGCGCCGATGGTCTGTGCGCCGTCCTTCAAGAGAAGAATCTCGTCCTTCTCTAGCGTGCCCACATAGGGCAAGTTCAGCTTCTGGTCGAGAAAATGGCAGAAGTCCGGCTGTGTGTACCAACTGTCGAAGGTCACAGGCAGCTTGAGCGCTGGATGGGTATCGACCCACTGCTGTAGAAACGACTGGGCCATATCCAGTTTGGTCGCATACAACGGCTGAATTTGTGGATAGCGTTTCCGGCGACGTTGCCAAACTCCGATCAGGTAGCTACGCCATTTAGCAGGCTCACTTTCCTTCAACGGCTCTTTGCTAGCCTTGATGGGGATGCCTGCGGCTCGCATCCCGGTCTCTAGTTTGATGACATCCACTGGCTTCCACAAGTCAAACAGTACCGGATAGTCGGTCATGTCATCACTGTAATACAAGGTCACCAGGTTGTGCGCCCAAACGTACGCCGCTGTCACATGGTCATACAGTTTCGCGATCTGCTCAAACTTCTGCCCAAAGTGCGTCAGGAGCGTGTCGTCGATGCTCAGTACCCCTCTCGGCTTCATCTGCGTCTCGCTTTGGCTCATTAATAGCTTCAGGCGCGCTTCATTCAGTGCATTCAGCGAGTACGGACTTGCCGTTAAGAGGCGGTTCAATGAACTCTGGTTTCGACTCTCAACCACAATGACTCGATTGATCCCGTCTACCGTCTTGTTCTCTGCCACCATCAGTCCGCTGATGTAGCGTTTGAACTCGACATAGGCATCTGTCGAAAAAACATCTCGAAAGTAGGGTGCATAGCGCTCTACCACATCAGGAAACTCAAGGACTGGCAACATGCTACACCTCCAGATTCGTACAGGGCCATTTCTCCCATTGTACACCTGTTCCCTTCTGGTTTCCTGACTTGCTTGCTTATTCAGTTGTTAATGTGCTCGTCTCTTCGACTTTTCACTGCAAAAGTCGAGTGATCAATCAGAAAGTAGGTAAGATGAGGAACAAAAGGCCACCTCTGCGCCTCTTCGGCAAAGAGATGGGCAAATTCAATCGGGTAAGGCCATCGTTGTGCGCCTTGGTAAAAGACCACTGGCAACACCGGTTTCAGTGTCTCTGGTTTTGGTTTTTCTTTAAAACTCTCATCCCAAATCCGACAACGATACTTTAGCAAACGAAAGGCCATCCACTTATCCGGTGTGGACTGGTGGTCAAAGAGCAGATAGAGAAGAAGCTCTTTCTGAAGTTCGCGGTGGACGATGCTGAAGAGCAGATCGGATTCACTGTGGCGCAGTTTTTCGTCAACATAGCTCCCCTCTTCCAAATGCAACGACGACCAATCCAATTGGGCGCTCAATGCGGCCGGAAGATGTTCTTGCAAAAATGCCGTGGTCTCCGACGGGTCGGAAAAGACTGTTTTGAAGAGCATGTCATGCGGATGGTGGACAAACTCGATTGTCTTTGATGGCTCCTGTTGTTCCACGTCGCTCAATCCTCGCATGCATTGTCGTTTTTTGATTTGGCCGTAGGCCCTTTCCATGGCATCTACAGTTTATTATATCACAATGTTCCACGTTTTTGCGCTGATCTAGGATGTGAACGAACGGGGAACATCTCACTTTGGGGGGCGAATATCGCTCCTGTCGGATTGTCAAATCCGGCAGCCGGTGGTGGATTTGCGGGGACCCTTTGGGTGCCACCAAGAGCAAGCAGGAAACTCGCCCCCAAAGCGAAATGCACCCCAAGGAACGAGAGCGTATGGCATTCCCACTGATCTTGTAGTAAACTAATCCTGACGCCCATTGATCGTTGCGCTGTTGCCCACAGTTTTCCCATGGGGACAATATTTCCCCTGGTGACAACACATTGCGGCGAACAGTCAATCCGAGAACCCAAAGGATGCCGACTCCCGATGAGCAACCACTATTTCATCAGCTACTCATCCGTCGATGCCCTAGAATTTGCCCACGATCTGGCCGACGCCCTGACCGGTGGTACTCCCACCTACCCGGCTTGGCTCGACAAGCGCGAACTGCGCCCTGGTGACGACTGGGACCGCCAGATCGTTGAGGCGATCCGCCAATGCACGGCCATGCTCTTTGTCATGAGCCGCGACAGCGTCGAGGACGCCTCGGTCTGCAAGCAGGAGTGGACGCGCGCCTTTCAATACAAAAAGGCGGTTATCCCGCTCAAGCTGCACGCCGATGCCGAGATGCCCTTCCGCTTTGGCAGCCGCCAATATATCGACTTCACCGGCGATTTCAACGTTGGCCTTGCTCGTCTGCGCGCACATCTGCGCTGGCTAGCATCAAAGGAAGGGCAGCTGCAGGTGCTCAAGGATCGCCTCGCCGACGCTCAACGGGACCAGCGGCGCGCCAACGAACCCAACGAACTCAAGCGCATCGACGATGAGATGACGCTGCTGCGCCAACAGATCGCGGATCTCGAATACGCCATCGCCAACCCCGTAGCCGCGGCGCAGGCGATCCAAGACCGCATTGCCAGCGGCCTCGAACGCGAACGCCAACCGCAACGTCCGGTTGGCGGCGAGCAACGCACCAAATTCATCAACCCACCCCCCGGCGCCGCGCCCGACTACTTCCAGGATCGCCATGTCGAGACCGAACTGCTCGTCGGGCAGTTGCGCGATCCGAACAAACGCTTCCTCACCGTGGTCGGACGCGGCGGCGTCGGCAAGACCGCGATGGTCTGCCGGCTGCTCAAGGCGCTCGAGGCCAATCGCCTGCCCGATAATCTGGACGCCGAGCATGGACCCATCGCGGTCGACGGGCTGGTCTATCTGAGCCAGAACGGCACGCGCCAGATCACCGCCACCAACCTCTACGCCGATCTTTGCCAACTGCTGCCATCGGAAGAAGCCCAAACGCTCGCCGCGCTCGCCCGCGATCCCCAGGTGCCGACCGAGCGCAAGGTCAAGCAGTTGCTCACCCACTTCGCCGAGCGCCGCGCGATTGTGTTGCTCGACAACCTCGAAGACCTCGTCGACCCCGCCACACGGCAGTTGACCAACACCGAGTTGGACGAAACGCTGCGGGCGCTGCTCACTGCGCCGGTCCACGGCGTGACCGTACTCGCGACGACGCGTGTTGCGCCACAGGGGTTGGCGCTCGTCCAGCCGCAGCTCCAATACACGCTGCCCCTCGACGATGGTCTCGAATCGCCCCATGCCGAAGCGGCTTTACGCGCCATGGACCCCGACGGCAAGCTCGGTCTGCGCGACGCGGACGACGCGTTGCTGAGCACTGCGCGCGAGCGCACCCGCGGCTACCCGCGTGCGCTCGAAGCGCTCGTCGCCATCCTCTCGAGCGACCGCGCCACCACCCTGCCCGAGCTGCTGAGCAACAGCCGGGCGCTGTTGCCTGACTTTGTGGTGGAGACACTGGTCGGTGAAGCGTACAGCCGCCTCGACCGCGGCGCGCAGCTCGTGATGCAGGCGCTCGCGATCTACGCCCGCCCGGTGACCCCCGCCGCCATCGACTTTCTGTTGCAGCCCCACCTGCCCACCATCGACGCCGCGGCCACCCTCAACCGGCTGGTCAACATGCACTTCGCGCGCAAGGAGAAAGAGCGCTACTACCTGCACCCGGTCGACCGCAGCTACGCGCTGGCCCAGGTGCCCGAAGGCGCGCCCGGTGACGGTAGTGACGAGGATGCCGTCCTGCCCTACACCCGCTACGCACTCTGGAGCCGCGGCGCCGATTACTTTGCCCAAGCCCGGCTGCCCCGCAGCGAGTGGAAGACATTGGCCGATCTCGAGCCGCAGTTGGCCGAATTTGATCTGCGGTGCGCGGCCCAGGAATACAGCACCGCGGCTGATGTCCTTGCTGAGGTCGACTTTGGCTACTTGTTGCTATGGGGGCATATCCGATTGCTGGTCCAATTGCATGGCAATCTGCAAGGTCGGCTGACTGAACCGCGGCAAAATGCAATTCATTTTGGCAATCTGGGCAACGCCTATTATTCTTCGGGGCAGGCGCGGGAAGCGATCGAGTACTACGAGCAAGCGCTGGCCATCGCTCGGGCGATTGGCGACCGTCGCGGCGAAGGGACAGCCTTGGGCAATCTGGGCAACGCCTATCGCGATTTGGGGCAGGTGCGGGAAGCCATCGGCTACTGCGAGCAAGCGCTGGCCATCGCTCGGGCGATCGGCGATCGCCGCAGCGAAGGGAATCGTTTGGGCAATCTGGGCAACGCCTATAGCGATTTGGGACAGGTGGGGGAAGCCATCGCCCACCACGAGCAAGCGCTGGCCAGCGCCCGGGAGATCGGCGACCGCCGCGGCGAAGGGACAGCCTTGGGCAATCTGGGCAACGCCTATAGCGCTTTGGGACAGGTGCAGGAAGCCATCGGCTACTGCGAGCAAGCGCTAGCCATCGATCTGGCGATCGGCGACCGCCGCGGCGAAGGGGTAGACTTAGGCAATCTGGGCAACGCCTATAGCGCTTTGGGGCAGGTGCGGGAAGCGATCAAGTACTACGAGCAAGCACTGGCCATCGCTCGGGCGATCGGCGACCGTAGTGGCGAAGGGTCATGGTTGGGCAATCTGGGCAACGCTTATAGCGCTTTAGGGCAGGTGGGGGCAGCGATCTGCTGCTATGAGCAAGCGCTGGCCATCGCTAGAGAACTTGGCAACCGTTACGTGGAGGGCAATAACTTGGATAATTTGGGCAACGTCTACGGAGCGCTTGGTGAATGGGATGAGTCACAGCGCTGCTACGACGTTGCGATCCAAGTAGGTGACGAAATTGCGAGCGTACAAGTTCAGAGCCATAGCCGCTCTCATCTCGCTTTGCTGCTACTGCAGCTTGAGCAGTTGGAGAAAGCACAATTGATGATCAAAGCTGCCTGCCAAATTGATTACCCAACCAATACCGCCAACGTGCTAGCACTACAAGGCCTGATCCAACTGCGCCTGAACCAAGCCACCGCGGCCCA
>Ga0116151_10004386_pt1 | contig 12385 bp, 10 predicted proteins | sample AD_UKC117_MetaG_FD_89893 | JGI IMG/M metagenome (GOLD analysis project Ga0116151, IMG submission 89893) | Active sludge microbial communities of municipal wastewater-treating anaerobic digesters from Hong Kong - AD_UKC117_MetaG | ecosystem: Engineered > Bioreactor > Anaerobic > Digestate... | reverse complement strand
GGCCGTCTCTTCGGCTACCAACTCACCATCTTCCGCCGCGCCCTCACCCCCACCATTCCGCACTCCGCACCCCCCACTCCGCACTCCGATTGGCGCACCAACCAGGTCTACCTGGCCCACTTCACCCTCTCCGACATCGCCAACGACACCTTCTACCCCCACGAACGCTTCAGCCGTGGCGCGGCCGGATTGGCCGGAGCGCAGGCCCAACCCTACCGCGTCTGGCTCGACGACTGGACCATCAGCGAAACCGCGCCCGGCGTCGTCCGCCTGCAAGCCGATGGCGGCGACGCAGCCCTGGACCTGACCCTGACGCAAACCCTGCCCCCCGTCCTGCACGGCGACGGCGGCCTCAGCCCCAAAGGCCAGGAACCCGGCAACGCCTCCTACTACTACTCCATCATCCAGCAGCAAACCGCCGGAACCATCCGCATCGGCGACGAGGCCATCCCTGTCACCGGCCTCAGTTGGCAAGACCACGAATACTCCACCAGCGCCCTCAGCCCCAACGCCGTCGGCTGGGACTGGTTCTCCCTGCAATTAGACAACGGCGGCGGGCTGATGCTCTTCCAAATTCGCAACGCCGACGGCAGCCTGGAACCCCTCTCCAGCGGCAGCTACATCGCCCCAGACGGCACCGTCACCCACCTGCAGTTGGCCGATTTTGACATCACCGTACAAGACACCTGGACCAGCCCCACCAGCGGCGCCCAATACCCCGCCGGCTGGCGCCTCCGCATCCCCAAACTCGGTTTAGACCTGGAAGGCCGCCCCTTCATGGCCAATCAAGAACTCAACGTCTCCACCACCTACTGGGAAGGCGCAGTCCAATTCAGCGGCACACTCTCCGGGCAGCCGGTAACGGCACGTGGGTACATTGAATTGACAGGGTATGCCGGGAGCATGAACGGCCTTGTCGAGGGCACAGCCCGCGCCAACTGACCGGCGTGATGCCGAAGGGGGACGCAGGCTATCATGGTTTTGGTTAGCACTATCGAAGACGGTAGTCTGGAGGAAACCTGGCCTCTGGTGGTGATTCGGGGGATACGGCCGTTTCGTCAGCCGTCAGAAGGAGAAGGCGGCGTCAGTCCGTGCCGGACCGCATACGCAATAACCTGGGCGCGATTGTCCAGGTGCAGGCGTTGCAGGATTTGCTTCATGTGGTAACGGACTGTCGGTTCGCTGAGGTGGAGCAAACCGCCAATCTGTGGGTACGTTAGCCCCTGGGTCAGCAGCGTTAGAATCTCGTACTGGCGCGGCGTCAACGCCGCGGCCGGAGTGTCCGCCTGCTCGGCAGGGCCAGACGGGCGGGCAAACTCGCGCAGCAGCCGGGCTGCGAGGTCAGGGGGCAGCGCCGCCCCACCAGCGGCGACCTGGGCCACCATCAGCAAGAACTGGTCAGCGCTCTGGCTCTTAAGCAGATAGCCGCTGGCGCCGCTCTTGATGGCCGCGAAAAGATGCTCGTCGGTGCTGGAAACCGTCAGCATGACGATGGTGACATCGGGCATTTCGGCCTTGATCAGGCGAGTGGCGGTTAAACCGTCACAATCGGGCATTTCGATGTCCATCAGGATCAGGTCCGGGCGCAGCCGGCGCACTGCCGCCAGTGCTTCGTAGCCGTTGCCCGCCGTGCCAATCACCTGATACCCATTGGCTGTCAGCAGCACGCTGAGCGACTGGCGAAACAGCGCATGATCATCCACTAGTAACAGGTTTACGCTCATGCTCCAATCTCCTCTGCGGCGGGTCGTTCTATTTCTTGGCGGGGGGCCTGGATGGTAATCCGTGTCCCCCCACGCGGCCGAGAGCTGATATTCAGCGTGCCGCCCAGCGCAGACGCGCGTTCGCGCATGGCTTGTAGGCCAAAGCCCTCAGTTTGTTGCGCCCGTGTGGGGTCGAAGCCACGGCCGTTATCCACAATGGCCACCTCTACCAGGGCATCGGTCAGGTTAAAGCTTATCTGCACTCGCTGCGCGGCGGCGTGCTTGCGCACGTTGGACAGTGCCTCCTGAATGATGCGCAAAAGCTGCACCTCCACCGGAAAACCCAGGCTTTCTGTCTCCAGTGCCGGCGGCGCGTCCAGTTCTACCTGTAGATTGTACTGCTGGCCAAAGCGGGAGACATATTGGCGCAAGGTTTCCAGAAAAGGCACATCCGGGGCAAAGGCTGTTTTCGCCCCCAGCAGATAGTCGCGCACGTCGGCTTCGGCGGCGATGCTCATCTCGGCCATTTGCGCCAGACAGTGATCTGTCTGGTCGAGCTGCCCCTGGGCCAGCAAGTGGCGGGCGGCGCTGGCTTGCAGATGGGTAGCGGCCAGGGTTTGCCCCAGGCTATCGTGCAGTTCGCGGGCCAGGCGTTCACGCTCTTGCAAGACGGCCACCGAACGCTGCTGGGTGATCAGCTGCCCCTGAGCCTGCTTCTGCTCGGTGATGTCGTGCAGCAGCAGCAGGTAGCCTACGTCTAGCCCGCGCCAATCTTGCAGGGTAGAGGCAGTCAACCAGCAGACGCGCCGTGCCTCGGTGCTGTCCAGATAAATCTCTACCTGATCGCCCTCTGCGGCACGGAAGTTCATAGCATGCAGCGGCAGTAATTCATGGATTGGGCGACCTGCCATCCGTATGTCTGTGAGGCCCAACAAACGCCGGGCGGCGGGGTTCAGGCTGGTCATCTGCCCCTGTGTGTTCAGGACAATCATGCCGGTCGGCATCTGGTCGATGGCTATCTGGCGAGCCAGCGTGTCGGGGTTGAAGATATGGAAGCTGAAGAGGGCAATGGCGTACATCAGGAAAACGAAGGCGATGGCGATGACGTTGATGGGCAGGTTGGTGTGGAGCAGTTGGGCGAAGTTAAGAGCGTAGGTAAGCCGTGCCCCAATTTGCCCGATTAATATGATGGCCGCCGGCCAGTGGCGCTGGGGCGTATGGAAAAACAGCCAGAGTAGTGCCAGCATGACCATGAAGCTGAGGGCATAGTTGTAGACGAAAACAAGGCTGGTTAAAGTCTGGCTATCCAGGGCCAAGATAAGGAAGGGGATGAATGCAAACAGGATGATGTTGCGGCGGGTGAGCCAGCGGCCGGGCCAGATGTATTCGAGGATGAAGCCGGTGATGGTTATAGTGGCGGGGAACTGCCAGAAGCGTTGAAACTGGAACCAGAAATGTTGAACGGCCGTGTTCACCGCCACAGCCTCTAACACAATCCCGGTCACCCACAGGGCGGCGAACAGGCTGCCGATGGCGAAGGGTAGAGCGCCAGGCACGGTGCGCTGCCGCCAACTGTAGCGGGCGAGGAGGATGAGGAAGACGGCCGTAAGGACCGATAGCCACGTGGTTGATGAGTTTGTGCCCATGCCTATGTGTGCAGGCAGCACATCAGGTAAACGACGATGTAAGCGACCTACTCTCTATGATTATAGGGGAGGATACGGCAAAAAGGAATGGAGACGACCGAATAAGGTCATTACACTTGTCTTTCTACGTTAAGTAAAGTTATAATGTGAGTTATGTTAGCTTACGCTAAGGCGCTGTTGGTCCTGCCTGCATGGTTGCGGGTTTGGCTGCAACAGTTTCTGTCGTTCCTGGGTATTCGTGGACCACAACAGATAGCCTTAGGCGTCTTAAAAGGGTCCTTCGATACCTTGTTGTTGGTTCTTCTGGGCAGTGGTTTTGTGGCTGGCGGGCGTATAGTCATGGATACGCAGTACGCGCTACCTAATTCTACCCAGAACGTGGCGCTTAAGTGGGCGCCCATCGCGGATCGGATCGCGCGCAACGCCGACATTCCCCGAGAGGTACCTCTGGTTTTGTGGTTCAAAGAGAACAGTATGCTGGCCGTTAATCCCGATAGTTGTACAGGCATTATAGGTGCGTATGATCTTGTCCGTTCCGGCGAGCATCCCTGCTTTACACCTGGTCCAATTTCTGATATTGAGGTAAGCGAGCAACTGATTATTGCTGCCCAGGAATTTAAGAAGCGCTGTCCTGAAATCACATACTATACGCAGAGTCCCGAAGTGATTAAACGCTGTTATTTTGCCTATAACGCCGGTTCAGGGGCGGCGGCGCGTTTAGACCCGGACCAGTCGGCCTACGTGATGAACAACTACGACGAAGCGCACAGCAATATGGTCTATTCCGACGTGGAGTTAGGCACTGTCGTCGTTAAACAGATGGGCGCCTGGCCCACGCATCTGGCCATGCAAAGCCTGGTAGTGTCGCAGATAGATGTGGCGGGAGAGGAACGGCCGTTTTCCCTGGCCATTCTCGATCTCAGCACCCGCCTCTACGATTGGGCTAGCGCCTCGGCCAGTGATCTCAGCCATGCAGTCTGGGGTACAGACGGCAACATGGAGTTTCCCGCAGCCCGCAGTCTGGATCAAGAAGCCTGCATTGGCAAAGCCCATACGTTGGGCAACATTACATTGCGCCCTAGACTGAACCCGGTCACCTTTTCGCCCATGCTGACCCAAGACGTACACGGCTGCAGTTACAGCCTCCCGGGCGTCGATATATCCAGCGATGACAGCACGGCCGTTTTGCAAGCCCCCATGCCCGGCGACGTCACTACCTTCACCGACAGGTGGTACAACACCACAATTCGCATTGAAAACGACGAATGGATAGTCTGGCTGCTTCATCCGCGTTCCTATCTGGTAGAATCGGGACCTGTGAAGCGTGGTCAGGCCGTCGGCGTTATGGGCGCCGTTGGTTATGCCACAGGGCCGCATGTCCACTACACTATTTTCGATAAAATCAACGAAACTTTCGTAGATCCGCAACAATTCTTACCCTGACCCAGAGAAGTAGAACAAGGAGTATCATCATGAACCTGGACCTAGGACAGCTTTTAAGATTTATCCCTCTGATAGTAGGGCTTATCCTGGCCTACCACCTCATTTTTAAGGTGAAGCTGCCCAGCGAAGGCATCTGGGCCATTATCACTTACTTCATCGGCATTTTGCTTGTCTTTTTGGCTGTAAGCTTCATCATCACGCAAGTTTTTGCTACCTGGGCCAATGATCTTCTAGAAGCCGGTACCTCTACAGAATGGCAGCAAGTGATGAATACTTCGACCAATATCCTGGATTCGGCATTTAGCACAGATACAAGCCCGGGTACGGGACCGACCGTGCCTACGGCCACACCCCCCACGCTCATCGTGGTAACGCCCACGCCAGTTGGCGGCGGTGGCGGTGGCGGCACCGGTAACACAATTTATTACACGGTAGTGCAAGGCGATACGCTAAGCAGTATTGCTACCCGGTTTGGCACGACGGTTGCCGCCATTAAAGCCGCCAATGGGCTGGTATCTGATCTGATTTACGTCGGTCAGGTGCTGATCATTCCGCAGTAGAGGGCTTTGGTTTTGCGTAAGCGGAGATCTATGCAGGACTGGAACTTTTCTTCTGGGCCATTTCAGTGGGCAAGAAGACGCTGGAAACGGTTGCCTACAGACTTTCGGTGGCACATTGAAGATTCGTTTCAGCCGGAAGATATTTCAGAGCGGCTGCTGCCCGGCGAAGTGCCTGTGCTGCAGATTGGGCTGGCGTGGTACCGGGCGTTTCCGGCAAACCTGATTTTCAGATATTTGAATGCACTGATAGTTTTGACGATTGTGGGCACGGCCGTTTTGCTTCTTATGGCCTACTTTCGCGATATAAACTATCTGTACGCCTTCTTTCCCCTGATTTTTCTGCTTAGCATCGTGTTTGGCAGCGCACGCCAGTATATCGTTTACAACCAGTGGCGCGTGCTGAAAACCAACAAGCGGCTCATCATTTCTCTGCCACAGCCTAAGGGCTTTCCCTTGATCGACAATATCGAGTTGAAGGGTATGCCCAGCGTTATCGATACCAACTGGTCAAGGAATCCCGGCTGGCGTATCTTCCAGTTTTTTACCGGAGCACGCGATATGTACATCAGCATGGTGGCCTATAAATTCAACGAGGACACCGCCCGAGTCGGTGACGCACTCATTATCCCCGACGTAACCTTGCGCGATGTGCTGGAGTTCAAAAAAGTCGTTTTTGGCTAAACAGAGGAAACTGGCATACACAAAACGCGCTCTTTTCCAGAGCGCGTTTTCATTTTGAGGGTAATAAATGGGACGACGGTTTGCACGGCCGTCGCTTCCCCGCTTTTCAAGTCTGCAACTGCCGGAAAACCGGCTCGTTAACTAAGCAACTCCACGTCACCGCTATAAGGCTCAATTTCCATCGCTTCCGGCCCTTTCCGCGTTTCTTCAACGTCATAAAGCACCCACTGACCTTCGTTCAGGTCTTCGGGGCGGCCAATGGTGCTGGACTTATGGAAGAATATTTCTTCACCGGCTCCCCGCACAATGAAGCCATACCCTTTTTGCGGGTTGTACCACTTCAGCCGGCCAATGTATTTGCCGGTCTGCGGATCGATTTGAATGGTAAAAGGCTCATCGAAATCAGCGGTTTCCTCGGCAACGGCCGTCGATTTTTCCGCCGCCTCCGAACTTTCCGAGCGCTCTGTGCGCTCTGGCCGAGCCTGTGGCGCTGCGTAATCTCCCAACTGTGAGAGGTAAGCCGGTTCAAGGGGCAAGCCAGCCTGGCTTAACCGGCGCTGCATCTCCACAGTAAAAATAAATTCCACCCCGTTTTCGTCTTTCGCCCTGCGATCTCTAAAGTTCATCCTCTGTCGTCTCCGTTCGTACAAGTAGTAAATGCTGTCGGCTGCATTGATTATACCGCTTTTTCTTGCATTCGGTATTTCTATTTCAGGAGGTAGCCGCAGGCCGTCTGACTGGTCAGTCGATAAGGGAGAGTTGTTGGGGCACGGCCGTTTCTTCATCCTCCGCACCATCCAGCCTGCCCATCATCCGGATCGCACCCGTAATCCGGTTGCGGCCCACCATCTTCCACAACTCCTTCGGCTTAATCGCCCGGTTTCCCACATCGGCCTTGTTCAGGCGAATCGTTTTTGTCGACCCCAGTGCTGTAGTAATGATCACGTCCGTGTCCAGTGTGCCCACCACCGCCGCCACTACCTCGGCCGCGTCTTTGGGCAGGCGCACGTTAATCACGCCCTGTCCGTACCGCCCTTGGGTCGGATACTGACTCAGTTCCGTCGCCTTCGCCAGCCCATTGTCCGTAATACTCCACAAATAGGCACTTGGATCAACGACCGACATGGCCACCACGCCATCCACGTCGCTGGCGAGCTTGATTCCCATCACGCCGCCCGCCGGCAAGCCCATAGGCCGCACCTCCTCCTCCTTAAAGCGGATGGCCTGGCCTAGCGCCGTCACCAAGAGCACTTCGTCCTCGCCGGCTGTGACTGCCGCCCAACCCAGAGCGTCATCCTCGGATACGTTAATCACCGTAAAAGGCTCGGTTGTAATACCCGGCAAATCATCCAGCCGCACCCGTTTAACCACCCCAGACAGCGTGGTAAGGAAGAGATAACCCTGGGCTTCAAACGGCAGTACCAGCGCCGCTGCCAGATGGTGCCGGCGCGTCAGGCCGGTCATGTCGGCCCAGTGGGTTCCCTGCCCTAGTTCCCGGGCCTGTGCCAATTGGTAAACGGGCAAACTGACGGCCTGTCCATCGGCCGTAAACAGATAGAGGATGTCCTGCGTATTTGCCTCTAAAAGTGCCTTGGGCTGCTCGGCTGGTTTTGCGGGCACGCGGATCACTTCCGGCGTGGTGGTGCGGGCGACAGTGCCCTTTTCACTAATCATCACCCAAACCTGCTGATCGGGCAGCAAGTCGGTGGCGGTGACAACTTTGCTTTCGCCGCTTTCGACGATCTGGGTGCGGCGAACATTGGCGTATTTTTCGGAAACGGCCGTTAACTCTTCCTTTATCGTCTCCCGCATCATCTGCGGGCTGGCAATCAACCGCTCCAGATACTTAATGAGCTGCAGCTTCTCCTTATACTCATCCTGAATCTTACGCCGCTCCAATCCGGCCAGCCGGCGAAGCTGCATATCCAGAATCGCCTGCGCCTGCTCTTCCGAAAGTTTAAAGCGGCTGCGCAAATTAGCCCGCGCCGTTTCCACTGTACGCGAACGGCGGATGGTGTCGATCACCTCATCCAAGTTATCCAGGGCAACCAGCAAGCCCTCCAAAATATGGGCCCGCTGCCGCGCCTTCTCCAAATCATATTCGCTGCGCCGCTTCACCACTTCCAGCCGGTGATCCAGATACACCCGCAGCGCCTGCTTCAACGTCAGAATGCGCGGTTCGCCGTTCACCAGCGCCAACAAGGAAATGCTGAACGTACTTTGCATTGGCGTCAGGCGGAAAAGTTCGGCCAACACGTCTTCCGGCTCCACGTTGCGCGTCGTCTCCAGAATAATACGCATCCCATTACGGTCAGACTCATCACGCAAGTCAGTCAGCCCTTCAATCTTGCCATCCCGGTGCAAATCAGCAATACGGCCCAGAAGATTCGTTTTGTTCGCCTGATAAGGCAGTTCCGTGATGACAATGCGCGACTTATTGCGTTCCATGCGTTCCACATGCGCCTTAGCACGCACAGTTACCCGCCCACGCCCCGTGGCATAAGCGCTGGCAATCACGTCATTTTCGCTCTCGTCGCCCTTGTAGCGAAAAATCAGGCCACCCGTGGGAAAATCCGGCCCTTTGATAAACTGCATCAGATCACCCACCGAAACGTCATCCAGATGGTCCCAACGATCCAGCATGTAACACAAAGCGCTAACCACTTCGCCCAGGTTGTGCGGCGGAACGCTAGTGGCCATGCCCACAGCAATACCCGAAGAGCCATTCACCAGAAGATTGGGCACGGTGGCCGGTAACACTGCTGGTTCTAACAACGAGTCGTCGAAATTGGGCGTAAAATCGACGGTTTGTTTGCCGATATCTTCCAACATGTCATAACCCATGTTGGACATGCGGGCCTCGGTGTAGCGCATCGCCGCCGCCGGATCCCCGTCTATTGATCCAAAGTTGCCCTGCCCATCGACGAGTTCCGCCCGCATGGAGAAATCTTGGGCCATACGCACCATCGCGTCGTAAACGGATTGATCGCCGTGTGGATGATACTTACCCAGCACTTCCCCTACTACGCGCGCAGATTTGCGATAGGGTGTATCTGGCCGTAAACCCATGTCGTACATGGCGTAGAGAATGCGCCTCTGCACCGGTTTGAGGCCGTCACGCGCGTCGGGCAGCGCCCGCGACACGATGACGCTCATGGCGTAGCTTAAGTAAGACTCTTTAACTTCTTGTTCAATATCAATTTGTTTTACAAGTCCGATTTCCATAATTCGTCGTTTGTATCCGGTTTAGATCAGTTTGGGTAGATGGCAATTATCATCGGGCTGCGTATCGTCGGGAAGCAGCCAGAAAATTGAAATATATGTTCTATTTTCAGTGCCAAATATAGGCAATTTTAGGAAGACTGTCAAACAAAAATGACCCGTCGTGCTCCAGGTTAGCCGCCGGTCATTTTATCATCTTTTGGCGAGGATTCTACCACTCGTCTGGGGACTCGACGTAGATGTCTCCGTTTTCAACTTTGACAGCGAAGGTGGGCACAGGTGAGGTGGCCGGCAAACTGAGGGCTTTACCGGTGCGTATATCGAAGCGGGCGCCATGGCGGGGGCACTCAATTTCGTGGTCGTCCAGTTCGCCGTCTTCGAGCGGCCCATCGTCATGGGTGCAGCGGTCGGCGATGCAGAAGAATTCGCCTCCCACGTTAAAAACGACAACGGTTTCTTCGGCAAAGTCGTGCCATAGGCGTTCGCCGGGGGGAATATCTTCAACTCGGGCTATTTTGATGAATTCGGTCATAGGTCTTTTGTGTGTTGGTGGTTTGGTTTATTACGTGGTTGGCCGTCTCTAGTCTGAATGAGAGGGCAGGCTGGCTGCACCGGTCTGCAATACTTTTAACGAGAGCAAAGCGCATTTACGCCGCGCCAGACTGAGCGGCACGCCAATCAGTTCTAGCAGGCGTTCTGCTGTAAAATTTCTGAGGTCTGTGAGGGTCATGCCTTTAATTTCTTCTGTGAGGAGGGAGGCAGAGGCCTGGCTAATAGCGCAGCCATTTCCCTGCCAGGCCACTTGGGCGACACAGTTTTCGGCATCTAACTTTACGTCGATGCGGATGACATCGCCGCACAGGGGATTATCTTCCTCGTAGGAGAAATCGGCCGTTTCCAGCTTTCCATAGTTTAACGGATGTTCGTAAAGGTCGATGATTTGTTCGCGGTAGATATCCACGGGCTACCTCGCACAGGTTAAAGACAGAGAGGCAAGCTACAGACGGAAAAGCTTTCTTGTCCGGATGAGGCTGGCGACGAGTTTGTCAATTTCGGCCGTGGTGGTATACAGGTAGAAGCTGGCCCGCGCTGTGGAGCTAACGCCGAGCCGCTGGTGCAGGGGCATGGCACAATGATGACCGGCGCGAATCGCCACGCCGTCTTTGTCCACTACTTCGGAAATGTCGTGGGGGTGCATACCTTGCAGGGTGAAGGTGGCGACACCGGCGCGCTGTGACGCCGGGGGACCATAAAGCGTGATGCCTTTCACTTCGCTGAGGGCTTCCAGGGCGTAGTTGGTAATGAACTGCTCATGACTATGGATGGATTCCATGCCGATGCTGCTGAGGTAGTCCACGGCCGTTCCCAGCCCTATCCCCTCCGCAATGCTTGGCGTGCCCGCCTCGAACTTCCATGGCAGATCATTCCAGGTGGAACCGGCCAGGGTGACACGGCGAATCATATCGCCGCCGCCCATAAACGGGGGCATGGCCTCCAGCAGTTCACGTTTACCATAGAGGATGCCAATGCCAGTCGGTCCGCACATTTTGTGGCCGGAGAAGGCCATGAAATCGCAGTCCCAGGCCTGGACATCTACGGCCGTGTGCGGTACAGCCTGCGCGGCATCCACCATCACCACGGCTCCTACTGCATGACCCGCCTCCACCAGTTGCCTGACCGGGTTGATGGTGCCGAAGACGTTGGAAACGGCCGTAAACGAAAACAACCTCGTCTTCTCTGTCAGCAGACTTTCCAGATTCGTCAGGTCCAGTGTACCATCGGGCAGAAAAGGAATGTACCGTAAAACCGCGCCCTTCTCTTCTGCCAGAATGTGCCAGGGCACCATGTTGGCGTGATGCTCCATTTCTGTCAGCAGTATTTCGTCGCCGGCCTGGATGTTATGGCGGCCCCAGCTGTAGGCCACCAGATTAAAGCCTTCCGTGGCGTTTCGCACGTAGATGATCTGGCTGGAGTCTGGGGCATTAATAAAGCGGGCTACTTTTTCGCGCGCTTCTTCGTAGGCGTTGGTGGCTTCCTCGCTCAGCCGGTGGATGCCGCGATGGACGTTGGCGTTAACTTGCCGGTAGTAGGCGTCCATCGCCTCAATCACCACCTGCGGTTTCTGTGAAGTGGCGGCACTGTCCAGATAAACCAGGGGCACATCAGGGTAAACTTCTCTGCTTAAAATCGGAAAATCCGTACGTATTTTTTCTACATCTAGCATAAAACAGATTGTAATGCGGATCGGGTGATACGCAAGCGCAAAACGTTATCGGCCAAACGCCAGCGGCAAATGTAGTCTGGCGTTTGGCCAACGAAGTAGGCGGGCTGTTTACCGCTTTGCTTTGGACGGATTCTCGATGGGCACGCCTACCAAGTTGCCCCATTCGGTCCACGAACCGTCGTAGTTGCGCACGTTGGGATAGCCTAAAAGGTACGTCAAAACAAACCAGGTATGAGAACTGCGTTCGCCGATGCGGCAGTAGGCCACGACATTGTCATCTGGTGCTAGTCCTTGTTCGTCTTCATAAATGGCGCGCAGGTGCTCGGCAGAGTGGAAACGGCCGTCTTCCGCCACCGCCCGGCTCCAGGGCACATTGACCGCACCGCGAATGTGGCCGCCGCGCAAAGCCCCTTCTTGGGGCGAACCGGGCATGTGGAGTAGCTCTCCGCTGTATTCCTGTGGGCTGCGTACATCGACAAGCGGCTGACCGGCGTTCACGTGGTCCAGCACCTGATCGCGGAAAGCGCGGATTTTGTAATCGGCGCGAGCGGCCGCTTTGTAATTCGTGGCCGGAAAAGAGGGGACACTTTTGGTTAGCTCGCGCCCCTCGGCAATCCACTTTTGGCGTCCGCCGTTCATCACCCGGCAGTCTTCGTGACCAAACAGTTTGAACACCCAGAAGGCATAGCAGGCCCACCAGTTGTTTTTGTCGCCATAAAACACCACGGTGGTATCGTTGGCAATGCCGTTCTTGCGCATGAGTTCGGCAAAAGAGCCTTCATCCAGATAATCGCGGCGGATGGCATCATTTAGATCGGCTACCCAGTCGATATGAACGGCATTGGGGATGTGACCGGTGCTGTACAGCAGCACATCCTCGTTAGACTCTACCAGGCGTACGGCCGT
>Ga0116151_10004385_pt1 | contig 12389 bp, 9 predicted proteins | sample AD_UKC117_MetaG_FD_89893 | JGI IMG/M metagenome (GOLD analysis project Ga0116151, IMG submission 89893) | Active sludge microbial communities of municipal wastewater-treating anaerobic digesters from Hong Kong - AD_UKC117_MetaG | ecosystem: Engineered > Bioreactor > Anaerobic > Digestate... | reverse complement strand
TATCGGACAGTCTCTACGATTTGTTTCGACCCATTGTCAACCGCCCCCTATCAAATCTGGCGCAGCAGTTAACCGGAATTAAACAGGTCATTGCTGTGCCATTTTTTCTTGATGATGAAGTGGTCGGCAATTTGTTTGCCGCCTCGCGAGAGCCATTTTCCCAACGCGATATCGACTTTCTGATTGCCCTGGGGTATCAGGCCGCCACAGCCATTCGCAGCCAACGGCGTCTGGCCGGTATTCAAACGCTGGAGCGGGTGGTGCTGGCGCTTCAAGCCGGCATGACCGATGAAAAGCGGGTCCTGCAGATTATTGTTGATGCGGTTGTGCATGAATTGGGGTACGTCGGGGCGATGGTTGCAACGCTAGAAGTTGGCAACGCTTTGCCTGTGCGGGCCTATGCGGTGAATATGGCCCAAAACTTGATCCAAGAATTGGAAAGCAAATTAGGGGTAGGCTTTGTCAGCCCTAAATCGGTGGCCTACCTGGACGATGATCGGTTTAAGGATAATCTAAGCGTCAGAGCGGTTCGAGGTACAAATGGTCGCCCTGAAAAATTTGTGGTCTCCGACAGCCTCTACGATCTGTTCAGACCGGTAGTGGCCCGGCCGCTGGCGGCTTTAGCTCAAAAATTTACGGGCATCAAACAAGTGATTGCCGTACCGTTCTTTTTGGCGGATGAGGTCGTCGGCAACCTTTTTGTCGCCAGCCGTCGCTCTGAATTCACAGTGCAAGAAACAGAGATTTTAACCATTCTCGGCCAACAGGCCGCCGTTGGTATTCGAAATGCGCGAATCTACCGAAAGTCTGAAGAGCGGCGTAAGGTGGCCCAAGTGTTTGCCGATATGGCTTTTAATTCGACCGTTCAGGTTCATACGCTCCGCAATCACATTGGGGCTTTTCGCATGTATCTCCAGTTGGTTGAACCGTTTATCAAAGATCGGGTCGCCAATGAAAGTATGCGTGACTTGGGGGACGATATAGAATTTCGGTTGGACAAAGCGGCCGAAATATTAGATAACTTGCACGAACCCTGGCGCGATCAGCCTGAAACTCGGGTTGATGTTAATGCTTGTCTGAGACAAGCTCTTAAAAAGACAATGCCGATCCCCAATCAATCTATGCCACAATCGGGACCAGATGTCGATCTGTCTCTGGTGGAAAATTTGCCTTTGATTAAGACATCGCCGGAGATGCTAACCGAGGCCTTTAAGATCATTATCGATAACGGTCTGGAGGCAATCAAAGAAAAAACGAGTCAAAATGGGCAGGACGGTAAGCTGGAAGTTGAGAGCCGTCAGGTCAGCGAGGCCGTCATTCAGGTGGTTATCCGGGATAATGGTATTGGCATTGCGCCTGAAAATTTGAGCCGGATTTTTGAAATGCGCTGGTCAACCAAAGCAGCCGGCATGGGGTTTGGGCTGTTTTGGACCAAAGAATATATCGAAGGTCTGGCCGGCAGTATTGATGTGGAGAGTATTTGGCAGCAGGGCACGACGTTTACGATCACGTTGCCGGTAGAAAGTTGAACAAAATCCCCTCTTTTTTCTACCTTCTTAGTCCCTGGCATTCCTCAAAAACCTACCATTATGAAGTAAAAGTCTCCACTCTGACCCGCTAATTTCCTAAACTAATGCACCTACAGGTGGGATATCGTACCTTCGATATTGCCCACTAATCTAACGGCATTATAGCATCCCGTTGAAATGCGACGGCATGAGCGGCAGTTGTGATTGTGTTTGTTATAATTGGAGCAGGTTAACAAAATTTCAGAGTTTTTAACAAGATGCTTGAAGTAATGAGATTTTTGCGTTGCCGTGAATGCCCGGTCCAACTCATGCGTTAGCAGATTGATTTCGGTGGCATGATAGTAAAATATGTTGATGGGACAATCGATGCGATTTATTGTCTCCCGGCCGATCATGTTATTATTTTTGGTTATCCTCTCGTTTAAGGATGGCTTGAGGAACTAAACCGGCCTTAACCGCCTCCTCATACGTCATCGCATTGGTGGACTGTGGCCTGGTGTTTGGTTGAGTCGGCTGCTCTTTTGGCAAGACCACGGGCGGCTCGGCGGCCGGAGGGGAGACGGTGGTGACTGATTTATCAAAATCCAGAAACGCGGAGTCCATAGCTGAGTTCAATTCACTCAGGAAATGCTCGTTGATCTGATCGGTCATTTCGGAAGTGGTTGGACCTTGAAAATTGGCATAATGTTGAGCTAGAGGAACCAGTTCCTCGGCTACTTGTTTGGTGTAATACCAGACAATTCCCGGCTTCGTTTTTATGCCAAAGATAACGGCTAAGAATAAGTCGCCGTTGATATCGTAAGAGTACAAATTAAACTTTTCACTTTCATGGTGATTGGATTTGAAAACCGAGCAGTTAGCGGCAGCCAAGGCGCCCAAACTACTCACGTCAAAACCTTCGGTGCGCCCTACGGTTTCTATCGCATAGCCACTGGCGTTCAACAGCATGATACAACTGGCGTGGGCATTGCGCAGCAGCTTTTGTAACACCTGCTGCAAGGCGGCCACACCGGAACCGTTTTGTCTGGGGACCGGCGGTGGCTCGATCTCGACGGCTGGCGTCGGCTCGACCTCGGCGACTGGCGGCGATGGTACCCTCTCCGGCTCAGACCGACCAATGGTCTCGGTCACAACCTGCCGTAGTTGGGTAACTTTGAACGGTTTTTCGATATAGCCGTGGGCCCCTAATTCGGCCAGTTTTCGACGAAGCTCAATCGTACCGTAAGCGGTCATCAATACAATTTGCGTTTCGGGTGCGCGTTTACGAACCTTTTCCGCCAACTCTAAACCGGTCACTGCCGGCATTTTATAATCGGTCAGCATCAAATGGTACTGGGTTCGATTAATTTTTTCCAAGGCTTCTTGAGCGCTGCTGGCTGTTTCAACCTTAAAGTTTGGCCCCATTTTTCGAAGGCTGGCAGCTAGCACTATCGCCACCTTTGGCTCATCATCGACAATTAAGATACGTTTTTCTGAAGTGGGTTTCATGGCGTTGTTGGTGTCCTTTTGATTAGTAGGTGATGATTTTATTATCTCGGGCGTACCGCACCAGTTCGACCCGCGTGCTCATACCCAGTTTGCCCATCAAATTAGCCCGGTGACTTTCTATGGTGCGTACGCTGAGATTTAACAGTCGGGCAATTTGTTTATTGGTATGGCCTTGAGCAATAAAGCGTAAAACTTCCTTCTCCCGCGCCGTAAGGGGTTCTATCGAATTTTCCGAAGCACCATATTCGCCTGACGCGTCACCAATCAAGGCCCGAGTCATAGCTGGATGCACGTAAAGTTCATTGCGGGCTACCGCTCTAATCGCATCAATTAGCTCGGTTTCCACCGCTTTTTTCAATATATAGCCCGACGCCCCGGCCCGAATGGCCTCGCGCAGTAAGGTATCCTCTTCATGTACCGTCAGGATCAGGGTGCGGATGTGGGGCTGCTTTTGTTTAAGCCAAGTGGTCACCTGAATGCCGCTGGCGCCAGGCAAACTCAAATCTAATAAAACAAGGTCCGGTTTTAGCGCTTCGGCTAAAGCCAGCGCTTCATCGGCGTTACCGGCTTCACCGACCACGTTGAGATCAGGCTCGGTGCCGAGCAAAACGCGTAAACCGGCCCGGAGAACGCCGTGATCATCAACGATCAGAATGTTGATTGGCATAAGGTATCTCCACGTAAACAGTCGTTCCGGTTCCGGGACTGCTTTCTATTTCAAAAACGCCGCCCATCATATCAGCTCGTTCTCGCATACTCAATAAACCTAACCGGCCACTGGTTCGAGCCGTATCATCGGGGTCGAACCCGCGGCCGTTGTCTTCGGCAATCGTCACAATCGAGGCTTCTCGTCGCTCGATTAACACTGAGGCGTGGGTGGCCCGAGCGTGACGGACGCTGTTAGCCAGCGCCTCTTGCACAATCCGGTACAAGTTGATTTCGATGGTCTGGGGCAGGCGCTGATTTTCTAACCCAATTGTTTCAAAATGTAATATTAAATGGTGCTGCTTGCCAAAACTTTCTACAAATTGACGCAGCGCCGGGACTAAGCCCAGATGCTCCAGAGTAGCCGGATGTAAATCTTTGGCCAACCGGTGTAAATTTTCCGAGACGTATGACGTAGTGCGATTCAGCGCCGTAAGATGCTCCCGAATGGCTTCCGGTTTATCGAGGTCTTGTTCTAAGAGGCGCAACTCTAGCTTTAGCAGGGCTAATGCCTGGCCGGCTTCATCATGCAGTTCACGGGCCACATAACGGCGCTCCTTTTCCTGAACCTCCACCAGTCGATGAGAGAGTGACTGTAAGCGTTTGCGTCCGATGCTGACCTGCTCAAACAATCGAGCGTTTTCAATGGCGACTGCGGCCTGGTTGGCAAAAGCCTGGGCCAATTCGGCGTCAGTGGGACCATAGGCGTTGACCCGATGGCTATCCAGCGTCACGTAGCCGATGACTTCATTCTTGGCAACTAGCGGCACACCCATCCAGCCCCGGATATAGGTCAAGCCATTTTCCCAGGTTGAAAAATCAGGATCGATGCGGGCATCCGGCAGAATAACTGGCCTGCCGAATGTTTCGATGCGCCGGTATAAAACATTGTCAGCCGAGTGTTGAACGCGGCCGACAACCTGTTTTTGCTCGACCTGACGACCTCGCCCGGCCACAATGCGAAGCTGCTGATCATCTCTCAGAAAAATGCAGGCTGAGTCATAGGGGATGACCCGTTCCAGGTGAACCAAAATCCTTTCCAGAACTTGATCGAGGTCAAGCACTGATGTTAGCGTGCTGGTCGCTTCGCGCAGCATTTCGGCCTGACGGCGGGCAATATGCTGGGCTTCAAACAGCCGCGCATTTTCAATAGCGTTGACTGCCGGCATCGACAGCCAGCTTAGCAACCGCAGGTCGGTTTGGGTAAATGTCCCCCCTTTTTTATTGATCACCTCAATCGCCCCAATTGTCCCGCTTTTGTTTTGTAGTGGATAACACAATATCGAGGCGGTGGTAAAGTTGCTCTGCTTATCCATTTCGGAGAAAAACCGGGGGTCTTGCGAGGTGTCCGGCACCAGCGCCGGTTCACCGTACTGCACCACCCAACCGGCCACGCCTTGACCCGGAGCCAACTGCTTACCCAGGACAAAATCAGATTTGACGCCGGATGAGGCAGCAAAATGGAGACAGCCGCTTGACTTGTCCAGGAGCGCCACCGAAGCTGACATCGCGTTGAAGAGACGCACAGCATGATCCGTAATAATGGTCAACGTTTCGGGCAAATTCAACGTCGAGGTGATGGCCTGGCTGATCATACTCATCGACACTAACTCTTCGACCCGCTGCCCGATCTCGCGGTAGAGACGGGCATTTTCCACGGCCACCGCAGCCTGATCGGCCAGCGTTTGCAGCAACTGCTGCTCGGCTATCGAAAAGGCGCCGGGCGTGTCTCGCTTCAACTTCAGCAGACCCAACTCACGAGTCCCCACCCGCAAGGGAATGATCAATTCCGTTTGCTCTATCTTGTCAACCACAACGGTGATTGTACCGTTATCGGTTACGGCCAAATACGCAGCCGGGGTGCCATTGGTCGCCCGTAAGGTCATAGGTTCGGGTTGAGCCGGCCAAAGCGGAGGAGTCAGGGTTGTTGTTTTGTCGATCCCGTGCTGATCGAAATTAGCCTGGTCATCATCTGGGGCGACCAGTTCATAGCTTATCGTTTTAACCTGTAGGAGCCGGGCGGCCGTATCCAGCACGCGCTGGAAAATTTCCGGTTCATGGCGTAGGAGGTTGAGTTCTTGCCCCAGTTGGTAAATAGCGGCCAACTGCTCTTCCAACTGCTTGCGCTGGGTGATATCGCTCACTACGCCGTAGATGGTCCGGGTTTGCGTTTGATGGTCATCGTGGACTTTGCCGCTGTCGCGGACCCAGATGATCTGCCCGTCGGCTCGGATCAGGCGATATTCAGCCTCGCTGTTTTTGCCTTGGGCCAATCGTTGCGCTTGGGTCGCGGCCCGGTTTTGGTCTTCAGGATGAATAACCTGAGTCGGCCAAAAGCTCCAATCGCCGGTAAATTTTTCAAGGGGATAGCCGGTTAACTGTTCGGCATGGGGAGAAATATAGCGGTTGATGTAGGCGCCATTAGCAACTACTTCGCTAATATAAATGTGGTCGCTAATAGATAGGACTGCTTGCCGGAACAGAGCCTCGCTGGCTTTGAGGGCCTCGATCTGGCCGCGGAGTTGTTGTAGTTCGGTAACTAGCTGGTCTCTAGATTTACTTTGGTCGTTCACAAGTGTTCCTGATGAAAGCGTGAAGCGGGTTGGATGACGAGTCGAAAAACGTATTTGATTTCTTACGTTTAAATATACCAAGAATTGCCAAAACATTCCAGTTTCGGTAAAAATAATTGAATTTGTATTGTCGAAACGTTTGACTCTATGCTACAATTATTGTAATATGTCAGCTTATGGGCCGGTGGCGGAATGGCAGACGCAGGGGACTTAAAATCCCCCGAGGCTTGTACCCTCGTGTGGGTTCGACTCCCACCCGGCCCATCATCCACTGTGTTGTGAATTGCGTCCCCGGCACTGGGGACGGGGCGCGGCTGTAACAGATTGAACCTCACCCTTCTTCATTACTTCCTCTCTCGCCAAATAGGAGATGTATGTGACAACTCGATTGGTCAAAAACGCCGAGAAACTCGTTACTATGGATGCGGCTCGCCGTGAGATAAAGAACGGCGCTCTCTTGGTTGAAGATAATCGGATCGAGTGGGTTGGTCCCACTCCAGATTTTGAGGCATGGGCAATGGCCAATCGGCCTGATCTTGTACAAACCGACTGTGATCAGGTGATTGATGCCAAGGGGTGTGTGGTACTGCCCGGCTTAGTCAATTGTCACCATCACCTCTACCAGACCTTGACCCGAACCATTGGTACCGGCAGCGGCAAAATTCTGTTCGATTGGCTGAAATTCCTCTACCCTATTTGGGCGGAACTGACCCCGGAAGGAGTCTATACCAGCGCCAAAGTGGGCCTGGTGGAATTGGTGCTAAGCGGCTGCACCACCGTGGCCGACCATCTTTACCTCTATCCCAACGGCAGCAAAATTGATGACGAGATCCGCGCCGCGCAGGAGGTCGGGGTACGATTTCACCCTACGCGCGGCAGTATGAGCCTGGGCCAGAGCCAGGGTGGCCTGCCCCCCGACCGCGTGTGCGATACCGAACCCAACATCATCAAGGATTCCATCCGCGCCATTGAATCCTTTCATGATCCTAACCCATTTTCAATGTTGCGGATAGGGTTGGCGCCTTGTTCTCCGTTTAGCGTCACGGAAAACCTGATGCGGGAGTCGGCCGAAATTGCCCGGCAGTACCCGCTGGTCAACCTGCACACCCATTTAGCTGAAACCAAGGACGAGGATCGCTTTTGTCTGGAAATGTTTGGCCGGCGACCGATTGACTACGCCGAGTCGGTCGGTTGGGCTGGTGAGGACGTCTGGTTTGCCCACATGGTCCATCCCAACCCTGCCGAGATCGACTGGCTGGCCCGGACTCGATCCGGCGTCTGTCATTGCCCGAGCAGCAATATGATCTTAGCTTCGGGCATCGCGCCGATCCGGGCGATGGTCGATCAGGGCGTACGGGTTGGCTTGGGCGTTGACGGTTCGGCCAGCAACGACGGCAATCACATGCTGGGCGAGGCTCGCCAAGCGATGTTGCTCCAGCGGGTGGGCTGGCCCGGCTTTGAGTCCCGGGCCGATCGTTTTACGGCCCGGGAGGCGTTGGAGTTAGCCACGCTGGGGGGCGCTGCCATTTTGCGTCGGGATGACATCGGCGTTTTAGAGGCCGGCCAAGCTGCCGATTTAGTGGCCTTTCGCGTCGATGATTTGGCTCATGCCGGTAGTCTAGCCGATCCGGTGGCCGGGTTGGTGGCCTGTACTCCGACGCAGGTCTGGCTGTCCATCATCAACGGCCGGGTTATTGTAGCCGATGGGCAATTTCTGCCGTTTGAGCTGCCGCCCGTGATCGAGCGCCACAACCAACTCAGCCAATCTATGCTGGAGCGGGCTGGGGTGTAGTCGATGCGGAAATTAGATTATCTGCATCAAAAAAAACTCTCTCCAACGGATGAATTGCGGGATATCCTTAAGCAGTTAGAGGATAGCCAGCCGCAGCTTAACCATATAAATCCAACCCAGGCGTTAATTACGCTGCGGAATTTGGATCAAGCGGATCAGTTATTTAACCAACTAGAAGCGACCGGGGCTGATTTAGCCGCTGAGCGGGGTCGATTTGACAGTATTCAGGCGCATCTAAAAAAGCACGTTGGGCCATTCTTGAAAGGTTTCGGCGGCGCTTCGACCTTAGCGGAGTTTCGGCCGAAACCCATTCCGTCACGCGAGCGCTGGTGGTGGTTTATCGACGAGTTGGTGGCGGCTCAACAACGGCGTACGCTGAAGCGGGTGATCATTGCGGCTGTAATCGGCTTAAGTTTGTTGGCCGGACTGATCATTGCCTTCAAGACGGTGCTGGCTCCTTCACCGGAAGCTGTAGCTCGAATTAAGGGTGAAGATAACGCTTTTGCGGCCTTTGATGAGGGTGACTACACCGGTTCTTTAGCGGCTGTTGACCAGGCTTTGGTCGTGGTGCCTAACGATCCGGGCCTGTTGGTAATTAGAGGTGTGACCTTGGAAGCGCTCGGTCGAGTGGACGAGGCGCAGCAGAGTTTTGATCGGGCCCAGACTCTATACGAGAATCCGGTCAATTTTCATATAGGGCGTGGCCAGATTTACTTGCGAACTAACCAGTTTGAAAAAACTGAAACGGAGGCCCGGTCGGCGTTGGCGTTAGATGAGACCAATGCCACGGCCTGGCTACTGCTGGGGCAATCGCTTGAGCTACAAGATGAACGTGCCGACGCTATTGCGGCCTACCAGCAAGCCTCTGAGTTGGCCGTAGCCAGTGGTAACAATGAAGTGGTTGTCTTGGCGCGACTGGCGCTAGGGCGGATGAGTAGTGTGCCTTAACCGCAGCAACTGGGCTTTGTAAACTCTCGACTAAAGTAATTGATCATTTGTGAAAAAGGATGTGTATAGAGGCAATGAAAACCAAGTTAGCGCTGATAACTACTTCAACGATCGATAAGTTGGCTCTAACCGCCGTGGATCATGTTTACCGGCTCAGTTTGGATACTGATACTGATACCGATACGAATACTGACACTGACACGGATATCGATCTGGAATTTGTGGTAGTTAGTGATGAAGAGTTAGAACGGCCTTATCGGGTGATTATTCACAACGATAATGTGACTACCTTTGAATTTGTGATCAACATTTTAGTGACCATTTTTGCCGTAACCTTCGCGCGGGCCACCCGTATTGCCTATGAAGCGCACAGCCGGGGAAATGCCTATGTTTGTACCCTACCGTTGGAACAAGCTAAAAGCAAAGTGTTCAAGGCCCAATATACAGCTCGGCAGCAAGGCTTCCCCCTTACGTTTACCATAGAACCGGAATAGATTATATTGTGTTTAGTAGCCGGTTAGGCGCTGAACACTTACTCGATTTTTTGTTCCGGTCGGCTAAAAAAATCGAGTACCTGCCCTAAAATTGTTAGACTCACCTGACCTTGCCCCGTAAGCTGCCAGCCCAATTCATCAAACGACTTGCGCCATTCCAGGTTCAGACTATTAAAATGGAATTGGGAACCAATATCGACAGCGGTATCCATTTTCGCCGAAAGAGTCCCTTTTCCCAGATGGTAATCAAGTCTCGTCTTGATCCGCTGGTTGGCCATAACCCCAAAACCATCACCTAAGGTCAGTGTTCCCTCAGCCGTAACTTCAGGCGCATATTTTGCCGCGATTTGGCGGTCATTCAGCGCTTGATTGTAGATGGCGATATAATAGTAGTCGCCGGACCATGGGCGCTCGCCGGTTACCTCATTGGCCAAAGCCAGTCGATAAGGATCAAACTCCCAATTGGCAAAGCCGCCCTCCACCATCTGTTCGACGCGTTGCACGCCATTGACATAGATACGGGCTTCGCCCGAGGTGTTTCGAGTAAAAACAACATGAGACAAATCAGTGGTTAGGGTTTGAACCGGTGTGGTGGTTGAAGGTTTGCCCTGAAGGGTAGTTGTCTCCGTTCTGAGCCGGACGTCATAAATATCCGCCGTAAAGTCTTCCAATCCGCTGCGACCCTGCCCTAAGGTGAAATTTCGCCGACTTGCATTTTGTGATAGCGTTACAATGCGGGCCGGCCCCTCTTGGGTCGTGTTAGCCGGTTTGATCCAGGCTTCAATTGTCAGTTCGCCGGTATTTCGACAAGCTTCGACCAGCCGTGTTATAGGATTTACCGTCCCTTTTTGGATCGGGGCTGAAGCGATAAGGGAAGACGCTTTAGGGTTCACCGTTAAGCCGCCGGTAAGCCGGCTGACCACCGATTCATCCTCAATGGTCAAATTAATCGGCGGGTTTATGTCAATAGCGCCGTCAAAAATCGTGTTGCCTGAATCTTCGTCAAAAGTGAATAGAACTTGAGGGCTTAAAGTCTCAAGAGCAGGTTGGCTAACGCTAAGTCGGCTTAACTCTAATGTGCCGATATTATTAAGGGGTAACAGACCACGGTTGTTTGCCTGCTCATAATTAAACTGTAGACCAACGTCCGGTGAAAATTTGGCTTGGAGGATGATCTCATTGTTGAATAAATTGAGGGTAACCTGACCATTGACCGTGAGGGTGGTTGTGTCCTCAGATTTACTTTCGACAAAAGTGAGACTGAGATCCTTAAAAACGGGGTCAATACTTGGCCCAAAGGGATCGAGGTGAGTGACAGTTAAGATCACCTGATCAGCTTCATGGATTAAATCGACGCTAAAATAGTTCTCCAGGCTAAACAAGAACAGATTAAGCTTGGCGTAACTGGATTGTTTCAAACCAAAAGGTTCATTAGCCAGTTGCTGCTCTACTAATTCAAAGGCGCTAATTAAATTTTGCGTTTGGGGGTGGATAAATTTGATGCCGTCGGTGCGGATTTGATAACGGTAGGTAAATTGGCCGATAGTTGAATTGAAATAATCAAGTTCAATTCTACCCGTACCCATAATTATAGGGGTATTGGACATTTACAAATCTCTCCTCTGTCTTTCTTTCCGAATACTCATTCGGAAAGACTAGCTTTTCGATATCCAGTAAACTGTCAATCGTGACCGGCGCGGTGGCGGGCTTCCGTCCTGGTCTATTGATCAGGACGGCGTCCATCCCTACGTTGTTAGCGCCAACAATATCATCGAGATAGTTGTCGCCCACGTAGAGAATTTGATCGGGGGCGGCTTTAGCCTCCTCGATGGCGATCTCGAAAATTCTGGGGTTCGGCTTGGTTACACCTACTATAGCCGAAACAATAACAAAGTTAAAATAGTCGAAAAGTTCTAATTTAGGCAGAAGATCGAGTAGATGGGTTCCGTAATTAGAAATAATACCCATCGGTACGCCTCTGGCTTTGAGGCGGTTCAAAATAGGGAGCGTATCGGAAAAGTGGCTGTCAAAGTAATTATCTTTAAAAAGCAGCCACATCCGCCGGGCGGCGGTGGGGTTGTGGGGGAAAAGATCATCGAAAATGGTTAACCACCAGTTGTTGATGCTGTCATCATCCAGACCAATACCAACAACCTCATCTCGCCGGATAGAAAGCGTGTGGATCATTTTGCAGCGCAGTTCTGTGGCAGACGCATAAGGATGGGGTGTATCAACCGTTGCCAAAAATTCAGCAAATGGGGCGTCGTCTTCGAAGCCAACCAGGGTCCCCCCAACATCAAAAATTACAGTGTGGTAACGACGATTGTGGACCAAGAGAAATTTAACCTTATTTGGATTTAAAGATCTGAAAGAACCCTGATGCCATTATAGTGAAATTAAGATCAAATGACAAGCTCAGAGGCTTTAAATAATTTGACGACGGACTTCGTCTCGACGAATTTTGCCTGAGGCTGTTCGGGGTAGGGCGTCAATAAAATGAATCAGACGGGGCACTTTATAGCCGGCCAGATGATCTCGACTGAAATCCATCAGCTCTTGCGTCGATAGTTCAGCGCCGCGTTTAACCACGACGATCGCGGCCACCCGCTGGCCCCACTCGGTATCCTCAACCCCAAAAACGCAGGCCTCGTCCACGGCTGGGTGCCGACGCAGAATTTGCTCCACCTCAACTGGGTAGACATTTTCCCCACCTGAAACAATCAAGTCGGCCCGCCGCTGGACTACCCACAAATCACCCGCTTGATCGAAGTAGCCCATATCGCCCGTATAAAATTCACCATTGCGCAGCACTGTTTCAGTGGCGGCGGGTTGGCGGTAGTAGCCGCGCATCACGGTTGGC
>Ga0116151_10004381_pt1 | contig 12392 bp, 12 predicted proteins | sample AD_UKC117_MetaG_FD_89893 | JGI IMG/M metagenome (GOLD analysis project Ga0116151, IMG submission 89893) | Active sludge microbial communities of municipal wastewater-treating anaerobic digesters from Hong Kong - AD_UKC117_MetaG | ecosystem: Engineered > Bioreactor > Anaerobic > Digestate... | reverse complement strand
GCCGTGATGCTCTCGCGGTAGAAGACGTTGATGAAGTTCTGCATCGTCGGCGTGAAGAAGAGCTTGGCCGGCACCGCCAGCGCGTCCGTGCGCGTCTTGAAGGCGGTCAGCACGATCCAGAGGACCGGGAAGAAGTAGACCAGGCTGATCAGCCCCGCGAACAGGGTCCAGCCCCAGCCGGCCTTGCCGATCTCGCGCGGTCTGGCCATCAGGCGACCTCCTGCTCGCGCCGCTTGACGGCGTAGAGATAGAGATTGGTGAGCACGATCACCACGAAGAGGATGATGTAGGCGAGTGCGGAGGACTGGCTGGTGCGGAAGAACTGGAAGGCCACACGATAGGTGAAGACCGCGATCGTCTCGGTCGCGGTGCCGGGCCCGCCCTCGGTGATGATGTAGACGATGTCGAAGAGCTTGAACGTCTCGATCGTCCGGAAGAGCACGGCGAGCAGGAGCAGGCTCTTGATGTAGGGAAAGGTGATGGTGCGAAAGCGCCGCCACCAGGAGGCGCGATCGATCTCGGCCGCCTCGTAGAGGTATTTCGGCACCGAGACGAGGCCGGCGAGCACCAGCAGCATGACGAAGGGCGACCACATCCAGGCATCGGCCACGACGATGCCGACGATCGCCCCGGTCGGCGTGCCGAGCAGGACGAAGGGCTCGCCGGTGAAGGTCGAGACGAACTGGCTGAGCAGGCCGAAGGTCGGCTCGTAGTAGAGCTTGAAGAAGACGCCGACCGAGACGAAGGACAGCATCATCGGCGCCAGCACCAGCATCAGGAGAATGCGGCGGAGCGGGAACTCGCGGGCGAACATCAGCGCCAGGAGGAAGCCGATGATCAGCTGCAGGACGACGCTCGAGCCGACGATGACGGCCGTGGTCTGGAAGCGGTCCCAGACGTCCGGGTCGCTCAGCACGCGCTCGTAGAAGCGCAGGCCGACGAAGTCCGGCACGTCCTGCCGGTTGGCGCGGTAGTTGAAGAAGCTGAGGCCGAAGGACCAGAGCAGCGGGAAGATGTTCATGACGAAGAGCACGATGACCGCCGGGGCCACGAGCAGCGGCCCGCGTCGCTCGGGCGCCATCAGCCAGGCGAGGAACCCGCCGGCACCCTCGGGCGCTGCCATGCGGTCATGCGGCGATGCTGCTGCCATCGTCGTCCGGTCTCATCGGCAAGGGGTTGGAATGAAGAAGAAGGAAGGCGCGGCGGCCCGGGCGGAACCGGGCCGCCGCGCCGGCCGGCCTACTGGATCAGGCCGGCATCCTCGAGGAGTTGCTGCTGGAAGCGGGCGATGCTGTCGAGCGCCGTCTGCGCGTCGATCTGGCCGGTGATCGCCCGGTCGTACTCCTCCTGCTGCTGGGTCAGGAGCTCGAAGAAGTCCGGCACGTGCCAGACGTCACGCTGCCAGTCGAGCATCTCGACATGCGCCCGGTTCCAGGGCCGCAGGCTGTTGTACTCGGGATCGGCCATGACGCTCACCAGCCCCGACTGGCCGCCACCGGCGACGAAGTTCTTCTGCACCTCGGGCTTCAGCCACCACTTGACGACGTTGAGGGCTTCGTTCGTGACCTCGTCGCTGTTCCAGGTGGTCAGCACGAAGGGCTGGCCGCCGATATTGCCGGTCCGGTCGATCGAGCCGTCCTCCTTGCGCAGGCCCGGCGCCGGGCCGAAGGCCGACTTGTCGGCGACGACCGAGCTGCTCGGGTCGAGCACCGGCTCGCCGAGACCGACCCAGTCGATGATCGCCGCCACCTTGCCCTGCATGTACAGGTCCTGGATGACGAAGATGTCCATCTGCCCGGTCTGGGCCACCGGCGGCATGTACTGGAGCAGCGAGAGGTAGTGCTCGAGCGCCTCGACCGCGACATCGGAATTGACGACGCCTTCGGCCTGCGCCTCGGGCGCCTTGGTCTCGTCCCAGATCGACCCGCCATGCTGCCAGATGAAGGCATTGATCGCCATGGTCGAGAAGTCGTAGCCCTTCCCGGCCTGGTAGGCGATGCCGTAGAAATCGTCGTCGGCGACGCCATCGCCGAGCGGCTCGCCCTTGGCCCGCCGGAAGAACTCGCCGACGTTCCTGAAGGTGTCCCAGTCGACGTTCTGCCAGTCCTCGTAGGTGCAGGGCAGCGCCTCGCCGTACTTCTCCTGGAACGCCGCCGCCTCGCCCTCGTGGCAGAAAAGGTCCTCGCGGTAGAAGGTGACGTAGGTGTCCGGGAACTGCGGGAAGCCGAAATAGCGCGTGTCCGGCGCCGGGAAGGGATTGTCCGCGATGAAGTCCTTGGACTTGTGCGGATAGGTCGAATAGGCCGAGACCAGCGCCGGGTGCAGGTCCTGCATGATGGCGGTGAGCTCGGGATCGGCGGTCATGAGATCGGTCAGATCCATGTAGTAGCCGCCCTCGACGAACGCACCCAGCCACTGGCTGTCGGTCACGATCATCTGGTATTTCTGCTCGCCCGAGGCGAGCGAGGCGGCGACCCGCTCGTAGAAGCTCGGCCACGGGATGAAGTCGATGTCGAGCACCGTGTTGTGCCCGTCAGGCGACTGGTAGGAGCGGTCGAACTCCTCCTTCATGAACCGGGTCGGCGGCCAGTCGGGTGCCGCCATGGTGACGGTGATGTCGGCTGCCCGGGCGGTGCCGCCGGCGAGCAGCGCCGTGGCCACGGCTGCCGCCGAGACCCCCAGCACCATGCTGTCCCTGATCGTTCGCATTCTTTTCGTTCTCCTCGTTGCCTTGGGAAGGTGGTTGGTCGTCGGTGTCGTCAAGCGAGCCGGACCCCGGTCTCGGCGTGAAAGAGGTGGAGGTCCGCCGGGTCGATGGTCACCTCGATGGCGCTGCCTTCGGGGATCAGGGCCCCCTGCTCCTCGCGCACCACCATCTTGGCCTCGATCGCGCCCCTGGCCTCGATGGCGCCGAAGCGCAGGTCGAGCACCGTCACGTCGCCCAAAGGCTCGCGCAGATGCACGACGGCATCGACGGTCCTGCCGCGCGCGCTGTCCCGGCCCAGCCGGATGTCGTGCGGCCTGAGGCCGACCACCAGCTCGGTGCCGGCGGCGAGATCCCTTGCACCGGGCGCGAGGTCGATGCCGGCCACGCCGAAATCGACGGCGAGCCCCCCCTGCCCGCCGGTCACCCGGCCCGGCAGCAGGTTCATCGCCGGCGCACCCACGAGCCCCGCCACATAGGTGTCGAGCGGCGCCTCGTAGAGGGCGCGCGGCGTGTCGATCTGGACCACCCGGCCGCCGCGCATGACCCCGATCCGTTGGCCCATGGTGAGCGCCTCGAGCTGGTCCGGCGTCGCATAGAGCATGGTCATGCCGAGTTCGCGATGCAGGCGCTTGAACTCGGCGCGCGTGTCGTGGCGCAGCTTGGCGTCGAGATTGGTCAAGGGTTCGTCGAGCAGGAGGAGCTTCGGGCGGCGGATCAGCGCCCGGCCGATGGCGATCCGCTGCTGCTCGCCGCCGGAGAGCGTCGCCGGCTTGCGATCGAGCGTATGGCCGACCCGCAGCAGCTCGGAAACCTCGCCGACGCGCCGGCCGATCTCGGCCCGGTCGACCCGCTCGCGCTCGAGCGGGTAGGCGAAGTTCTGGCGGACGGTCAGATGCGGGTAGAGGGCGAAGGTCTGGAAGATCATGGCCATGCCGCGGCCCTGCACCGGTGCCGTGGTGACGTCGCGGCCGGCGAACTCGATCCGGCCCCGGCTCAGCTTCTCGAGCCCGGCGATGGCGCGCAGCGTGGTCGTCTTGCCGGCCGAGCTGGGGCCGAGCAGGCAATAGAACTCGCCTTCCTCGACCTCGAAGCTCATGCCGTCGAGGGCGGTGACGGCCCCGAAACGGCGCGCCACATCACTGACCCGAAGATGTGCCAAGATTCGCCTGCCTCCCGCTTCTGTCGACCGCCCGGAACACTGGCCGGCCGGCTCTTGCGGCTGCGCCGAGGCTTAGCTGAAGGCACCAGGCCTGCCAAGAACTTAACTGCCGGAGAGGGCCGCCGGGCGGCCGCCCGGCATCAGCCGGGTACGGCCGCTGCCGGGCCGGGCTCAGGCGTGCCGGATCTCCGTGCCCAGCACCTTCAGGCACTCCCTGATGAAGGCGGCGAGGCCGGGCCAGCCCTTGGCGGAGACGAGGTTGCCGTCGCTGATGGCGCCTTCCGGCGGCACGTCGACATAGATGCCCCCGGCGAGGCGCACCTCGGGCTCGCAATACTCGAGGGCGGCGACGCGCTTGCCGCTGACCACGCCATCCACCGCGATCAGCACCTGGGCACCGTGGCAGATGGTGAAGATCGGCTTCTTCGCCTCGTGGAACTCGCGCACGATCGCCTGCACCCGGGGATGGATGCGGATATATTCCGGCCCGCGGCCGCCGGCGACGTAGACCGCGTCGTAGCTGCCGGTGTCGACCTCGGCGAAGGTCTTGTTCAGCTTGAAGAAATGGCCCGGCTTCTCGGTGTAGGTCTGGTCGCCCTCGAAATCGTGCAGCGAGGTCTTGATCAGCTCGCCCGCCTTCTTGTCCGGGCAGACGACATCCACCGGATGCCCCACCGCCTCCATCGCCTGCTGGAACACGAAGATCTCGTATTCCTCGCTGAACTCGCCGACCAGCATCAGGATCTTCTTCGCCATCGTGTCGTTCCCCTGCCCGGCCCCGTGGGCCTCGATTGTCATGAAATTCTGCCGGCTCAGCCGAGGCCCGTGGCTTCCCACTTGCCGGTTTCGGCCGAGCGCAGCACCGCCTCGCAGACCTTCTGCGTGTCGAGCGCGTCCCTGAAGGTCGGCCCCTTGAAGGTCTTGTCCTCGGCACCGGCGAGGAAGTCCGCCAGCGCATGGACGAAGGTCGCCTCGTAGCCGACGGTCAGGCCCGGCACCCACCAGTGGCTCATATAGGGGTGCTCGTGATTGGTGACGTGGATCCGGCGCCAGCCATTGAGGTGGCCCGCGGTCTTGTCGCCGGTTTCCTTCGAGCGGTACTCGAAGAAGTCGAGATATTGCGGGTCGTGGAGGTCGAAGCGCACCGAGCCGTCGGCGCCGTTCAGCTCGAGCGTCTTCAGGGCCTTGTGGCCGCGGGCGTAGCGCGTGCTCTCGAACAGGCCGAGCGAGCCGTTGGCGAAGCGGCACATGAAGAGGCAGGCGTCGTCGATGCCGACCGGGGCGACCTTGCCGGTCTCCTGGTGCAGCCGCTCCTTCACGAAGGTCTCGGTCTCGGCCATCACCCTGGTGATCGGGCCGTTCAGCCACATCGCCGTGTCGATGTTGTGGGCGAGCAGGTCGCCGGTGACGCCGGAGCCCGCGGCTGCCGCGTCGAGGCGCCAGAGGGCGGCGCCGCCCTGCGGCAGGTCCTCGGCGATCGTCCAGTCCTGCAGGAACTGGGCGCGGTAGTGGTAGGCGCGGCCGAGCCGCCCCTCGTCGACCATCGCCTTGGCGAGGCTGATGGCCGGCACGCGGCGGTAGTTGTACCAGACCATGTTGGGCACGCCGGCCTGCTCGACCGCGGCCACCATCCGCTCGCCCTCGGCGACGCTCATCGCCAGGGGCTTCTCGGTGACCACCCACTTGCCGGCCTCGGCCGCCGCCGTGGCGATCGCCTCGTGCAGGTTGTTGGGCACGCAGATGTCGACGAGATCCACGTCGTCGCGGGCCACGACCTCGCGCCAGTCGCTCGCCACCCCGGCGTAGCCCCAGTCGTCGGCGAAGGCCTGCGCCTTCGTGGCATCCCGGCCGCACAGCACCTGCCGCTCGATGCGGAAGGGCACCTCCGGGAAGTAGTGGTTGACGTTGGCGTAGGCATTGGAATGGGCCTTGCCCATGAACCCGTAACCGATCACGGCGACCCGCAGCGGCCTCGGCATGTTGCTTTCCTCCCCGGTGGTTCGAGCGCGCTTGCACCTGCCCTTAGCACGACCGCCGCCGCGCTGGCAGGGGGGCTTTGGTCTTGCGGCCGACATGGCAGCAAGCTGCATTGCGGGGTGCGGTCCGCGACAAGCTGGTTCTTTCTTTGTTAACGGTCCGGCGCCATATTGCGGCGCATGATCCGCCCCTTGATCCGCTCCCTCTTCCTGCACTGGCCGTGGCTGCTGCTGGCCGGTTTGTTCGGCCTCACGCTGGCGCCGATCCTCGGCGACTACAGCCGCAAGCTCGACTTCCTCGGCCAGTTCCTGATCCAGACCACGGCACTCACCGTGGCGGCGTTCCTGCTTTTCCTGGTGCTGCAGCACCGCCTCGTTGCGTTCGCCGCCGTCGTCTGCGTCATCCTGCAGCTCGCCGTCCTGCAGCCGGCCCTTTTCCCCGCCCGGGCCATGACCACGTCCGGCGAAAGCCTGAGCGTCGTGTTCGCGAACGTCTGGACCCAGAACCGTCGGCTGCCCGAGGTCGTCGAGCGGCTCGAGGCGCTCGATCCCGATGTCATCGTGCTCACCGAGATACGCGAGGAGACGGAGTCCCTTCTGCCGGCGCTCGAAGCGACCTGGCCCTATCGGGCGGCCTGCCCGCGTCACTACAGCTGCGATACCGTCGTGCTTTCCCGCCTGCCGATCCTCGAGGACCGCAGCGGCAAGGGCGAACGTGGCCTGGTCGGCCTCGCCGCGGCACGAATCGAGTCGGGCTTCGGCCCGGTCACCGTCGCCGGCACGCATCTCACGCAGCCGCTGCCGCCCTGGCGCCAGCGTGTCCAGGAGTACCAGACCGAGCAGGTCGTCGACATGCTGGCCGGTGTCGACGACCCGCTGCTGGTGGTCGGCGATTTCAACTCTGTGCCCTGGGGTCGCCTGATCCGCGCCTTCGCGGCGGCTACCGGTCTGAAGGTGGCGCCGGGTCTCGAGGGCACCTGGCCCGCGACCCTGCCGTGGCCGCTGCGCATTCCGATCGATCAGGCGCTGACCGGGCGCGGCCTCGAGCTGCTCGAGCGCGAGGTGGTGACCATGCCCGGCGCCGATCACAAGGCGCTGTGGCTGGTGGTCGGCCCCGGCACGGCCTGACGGCCTAGACTGCGGCCTTCGTCCAGGCGCCGCCTGCGCCGCTCGATGCGACCACGGCTTCGATGAACTTCACGCCCGCGACACCGTCCTGCACCGAGGGTGCGAGGCGTGCGCCGTCGTCCGGCTTGCGGCCCTCGATCGCGGCCCAGATCAGCTCGGCCGCGTCGCTGTAGATGGTGGCGAAGCCTTCGAGATAGCCTTCGGGATGGCCGGGCGGGACGCGGGTCACGCGACCGGCCTCGGGCCCGGTGCCGGCGCCGGAGCGGGTGATCAGGCGCTTTTGCTCGCCCAGGGCCGTGAACCAGAGATAGTTCGGGTCCTCCTGGGCCCATTCGAGCCCGCCCTTGTCGCCGTAGACCCGCAGCTTCAGCGCGTTCTCGTTGCCGGTCGCCACCTGGCTCGCCCAGAGCATGCCCCGGGCCCCGCCCTTGTAGCGCAGCAGCACGTTGCAGTTGTCGTCGAGCCGGCGGCCCTCGACGAAGGTGGAGAGCTCGGCCGCCACCTCGTCGAGCTCGAGCCCGGTGACGAAGGCGGCGAGGTTCATGGCGTGGGTGCCGATATCACCGGTCGAGCCGGCCGGCCCGGAGCGCGCCGGGTCGGTGCGCCAGCCCGCCTGCTTCTGGCCGGTTGCCTCCAGCTTGGTGGCCAGCCAGTCCTGGGCATATTCCGCCTGCACGACGCGGATGGCGCCGAGCTCGCCCGCGGCCACCATCGCCCGGGCCTGGCGGATCATCGGATAGCCCGTGTAGTTGTGGGTCAGGACGAAGACGAGCCCGCTCCTCGCGACGAGGGCGGCGAGGGCCGCGGCATCCGCGAGCGTCGTGGTCATGGGCTTGTCGCAGATGACGTGGATGCCGGCCTCGAGGAAGGCGGCGGCGGCCGGGTAGTGGACGTGATTGGGCGTGACGATCGCCACCGCGTCGATGCCGTCCGCCCGGCCCGCCTCGGCCTTGGCCATGTCCGCGAAGCTGCCATAGGTGCGGCCCGGGTCGATGCCGAGCTCTGCCCCGGACGCCTTCGACTTCTCGGCCGTGCTGGCGAAGCAGCCGGCGACCAGCTCGAAGCGGTCGTCGAGCCGGGCGGCGATGCGATGCACGCCACCGATGAAGGCCCCCTGCCCGCCGCCCACCATGCCGAGCCGCAGCCGCCGGCGCGGTCCGGCCTTCGCCTGTGTGCTCTCGCTGACCATGTCTCGTCTCCCCCCTCTCTCGACCCGGCCCGCTGCTCAGCCGATCCCCAGGATGCGCCGGTTGGCTGCCTGGTCGCTGCCGCCCGCGGCGAAATCGTCGAAGGCCTTCTCGGTAACGCGGATGATGTGGTCCTCGATGAAGGGTGCCCCCTCGGCCGCACCGTCCTCGGGATGCTTGAGGCAGCACTCCCATTCGAGCACCGCCCAGTGGTCGTAGCCATGGGTCGTGAGCTTCGAGAAGACGCCCGAGAAGTCGACCTGGCCGTCGCCCAGCGAGCGGAACCGCCCGGCCCGGCTCGTCCAGGGCTGGTAGCCGGAATAGACGCCCTGGCGCCCGTCCGGGTTGAACTCCGCGTCCTTGACGTGGAAGCTCGTGATCCGCTCGTGATAGATGTCGATGAACGCCAGGTAATCGAGCTGCTGCAGCAGGAAGTGGCTCGGGTCGTAGTTGATCGTGGCCCGGCTGTGGCCGCCCACGGCGTCGAGGAACATCTCGAACGTGGCGCCGTCGAACGTGTCCTCGCCCGGATGAAGCTCGTAGCCGTAGTCGACGCCGCAGGAATCGTAGTGGTCGAGGATCGGCTTCCAGCGCCGGCCGAGCTCGGCGAAGGCCTCGTCGACCAGACCGGCCGGCCGCTGCGGCCAGGGGTAGAGATAGGGAAAGGCGAGCGCGCCGGTGAAGCCGACATGCCTGGTGAGACCCAGGTTCCTCGACGCCGTCGCCCCCATCCGCACCTGGTCGACCGCCCATGCCTGCCGCTTCTTCGGGTCGCCCCGGACCTCCGGCACGGCGAAGCCGTCGAACATCGCGTCATAGGCCGGATGGACGGCGACGAGCTGGCTCTGCAGGTGGGTCGAAAGCTCGGTGATCGCGAGCCCATGGCTCTCGACCGTGCCCTTGACCTCGTCGCAATAGGTCTTGCTCTCGGCCGCCTTCTTCAGATCGAAGAGCCGGCCGTCCCAGCTCGGGATCTGGACGCCCTTGTAGCCGAGCGACGCCGCCCAGCCGGCGATGTGGTCGAGGCTGTCGAAGGGCGGCTTGTCGCCCGCGAACTGGGCGAGGAACAGCGCCGGTCCCTTCATGGTGGCGATGGCCATGGCGAAAATCTCCCGTGAAGCAGGCGGTCAGCTGTTGTCCCAGCCGTCGCGGATGAACCGGTAGCCGAAGGTGTAGACCTCCTCCCGATTGGGGAAGAAGTCGCGCCAGACCCTCGTGGCGGCGGCGAGATCCGGCAGCGCCCGGCCGAACGCCTCGATCGTCAGCCAGCGGTCGTAGCCGTTCTCCTTCAGGACGGAGAAGGTTTCGGCCCAGGGCACGTGGTCCTTGCCCGGCGTGCCGCGATCGTTGGCCGAGATGTGGACGTGGTTGATCCAGCGCAGGTGCTCGCGGAGCGCGCCGACCGGGTGCTTCTCCTCGATGTTCGCGTGAAACGTGTCGTAGAGCAGCCCGACATTGGGCTTGCCGACCTGCTGCACGAAGGCGGCGGCGTCCGCGACGGTGTTGAGGAAGTAGCACTCGAAGCGGTTCAAGGGCTCGATCGAGAGGGCGACGCCGGCATCCGCGGCATGGCCGGCGCAGGCGCGCGTCACCTCGACCCCGCGCTCCCACTCCTCCTTGGTCCGCTCGTTGCCGGTGAAGTGGCCGAGCGCCTGGTGGAGCGGGCCGGCGAGCAGCGTGCCGCCGAGCGCCGCCGTGCTGTCGATCGCCCAGCGGATATGGTCGGCGCCACCCTGGCGGGCCTTCGGATCGGCGCTGACGATGTCGTGCGCCGTGTCCGGCATGACCGTCACCGTGGTGGCGGCGAGACCGTTGTCCGCGAGCGCCCGGCCGAGCTTCCTGTAGTGCGCGAGGTCGCCCTGGAAGAGGGGCACCTCGACACCATCATAGCCGACCTTCTTCAGCGTCTCGAGGAGGTGGAAGTCGCCCTCCTCGATATGTGTCGCCCAGAGCAGGAGGTTGAAGCCGATTTGCATGTGCGTCGGCCCTACCCGTACTTGCGATTGAGGTCGTCGAGGGCCGTCTTGCACTTGGCGGTGGCGTTCCAGGCATCCGGCCAGAAGCAGAGGTCGACCGTCCACCAGTCATGGCCGACCGGCTCCTTCGCCAGCGCCGGCACCAGCGCGTCGAAGTCGACCACGCCCTCGCCGAAGGGGGGATGCGCGCTGGTCTCGTCGTTGCCGTCGGCGTCCTTGTGGCAGGTGTTGTCGCTGTCGATCAGGTGGATGTGGTTGATGCGGCCCGAGAGCCGCTGGATCAGCTCGAGCTGGCCGCCCTTCAGGATCTCCTTCCCGCCCTCCTGGCGGGTGCCGTTCACCGCCACCATCTGGCCGTGGCAGGTGTCGTAGAGGATGCCGAAGTTCTCGTGCGGCAGGGCGTCCAGCACGCGCTGGAGGTCGGAGGGCTTGTTGAAGGCGAAGCCCGGCTCGAACTCCCAGGTGACGTAGAGCCCCTTGTCGCCGGCATAGCGGATGCAGCGGTCCCAGACCGAGGTCAGGCGTTTCAGGAGGGTGTCGTAGTCGGTCTTCTGGTGGATGGTCGGCGGCTGCACCGTGTCGACCCGAATGCCCTCGATGCCGAGATCCCTGGCGAAATCGACATTCGCCCTGAAGCTTTCGATGTAGTGGGTCGGATCGTCGGTATCGAGCAGATGCTCGCTCCAGAGATCCTGCGCGAAGCCGGAGAAGGCGAGCCCGTGGCCGGCGATTTTGGCCTTCAGCGCGGCACGGTCCTCCTTCGTCGGATGGTTCTGCGGGTTCGGGTAGCCGTTGAAGCCGCCGAGCTCGATGCCGTCGAACTTCAGCTCGGCGAGCTTGGTCAGCACGGTGTCGAACGGGATCGGGTTCTCGCCGTAAGGCCCGACATTGTAGGCCCACGTCCCGATCGAGGTCTTGCGCATGGGTGGCTCCCTGACGAATGCTTGGAGAAGGTCAGACGATCTTGCCGTCGGGGCCGATGACCCCCTTGGTCAGGATGAAGCAGGCGTAGCCGCGCCGGTCGAGCGTGGCGACCACGGCGGCGCACTTGGCGGCTTCCTCGTAGAAGGCGAAGCGCTCGATCGAGCCCATCCGCCACTCCTTGCCGGCCACCTCGTGCACGGTGGCGAGGAGCTCCCGGTGGGCCTCGTTGAGCTCGTCCGGGGTGGCCGTCACCTCCATGCGCCGGACGGGCGTGTCGACGAAGCTGTCGAGCGGCATGACCGAGAGGATCGCCCGGGCGGCGCCGGGTGTGTCGGTCGCGAGCGCATGGCAGGGCACGCCGGCGCGGCGGGCGATCTCGTGCGCCGGGAAATTGCAGTCGACGACACAGATCGAATCGCCGTGCCCCATGTCGCGCAGCGTCTTCAAGAGATCGCCGCCGAGCAGCGGGTCGAGCCCGAGCAACATTTCCTGCACCCCCCGATCATTTCGGGCGCGAAGTCGCCTTCGGCCCTTTCTTGGCGCCGGAAGATAGGCAGGAGCGAAGCGAAGCAAAAGCCGATTTCGACAGCGGAGGCCAAAATGGCACGGGCCGGATCGGCGTCACCGCCGGCCCGGCCCGCTTCGCCAGATGCCCCACACGGGGCTTGGCGGATTGCTCAGCGCGTGCTGGCGATCGTCGGGACGTCGAAGGCCCAGGCCCAGGAGGCACCGTAATACTCCGTGATGCCGTTCTCGCCGGGGATCGGGACGATGACGCCGGAAGAGCTGCTGAACCGGCCGGAGGTACTCGCCGTGGGGACAATGGAGACCGTACCCGTGCCGGCCTCGCCGACGACACCGCTGAACCGGGCGACGCTGACCGACCCATACGGATTCGTCTGGGTTTTCACCTCGCCGACAAGATCGGTACCGGCCGCGCCGGTGGGCCCAGCACGGACCGTGTTCAATTCGAACTCCGTGTTGTCGACGCCCAGGGCGACGGTATCGATGACGAGCGGATCATTGCCCGGATCGAGCGTGAACTTGAAGCCGGCCAGCGCCATGGCACCGGCGGTCACCGTGTCGAGCGTTGCATCATCCAGTCGGACGGGCTCGTCGGCCATCGCCGGCGCCATGCCGGCGAGAGTCAACGCGAGGCAAGCCCCCAGTATGCGCGTCATGTTTCTTCCCCTCTTGTGGTTGTCTCGGCCCGACGAGGCAGATCCTGGTCGAGCCGTCGAAAGGGCGCCGAATTCCTTGCCGCCCCCTTAACTGTCTTAGGGTTCAAGAAACCTCGTGCCAAGCGTGATGAGGCGAAGGCACACTCAGCGCCGG
>Ga0116151_10004378_pt1 | contig 12399 bp, 13 predicted proteins | sample AD_UKC117_MetaG_FD_89893 | JGI IMG/M metagenome (GOLD analysis project Ga0116151, IMG submission 89893) | Active sludge microbial communities of municipal wastewater-treating anaerobic digesters from Hong Kong - AD_UKC117_MetaG | ecosystem: Engineered > Bioreactor > Anaerobic > Digestate... | reverse complement strand
TCTGAGCCTTCCAGACCTCTCTCTTGTTTCGCAGGCCGTAGTTCTTGACCAGCTCCACCTCCTGGGCCATCCGATCGGCCTCCCAGGGGTGGCGCGGAGTATCGTAACTCTTCCTACATTTGCCAGGATATCCCATAAAAGCCCGCCTCGCTCACTTCTTCTTCCTGCTGACGCCCACAGTAGCTCCCCTTCGACCGGTGGATCGGGTCTTCTGCCCTCGGACACGAAGGCCGCGCTCGTGCCTGATCCCCCTGTAGCTACGGGTCTTCCTGATGATGTCCATCTCTTCCCTCTGGGTGAGGACGAGATCGGTTCCCATGACGTGCTTGTCCTCGCCGGTGAGGAGATCCTTTCTCCTGTTCTTCATCCAGACGGGGAGGTGGTCCTGGGCCGACTCGACGATATCTCGGAGCCTGGATATCGCCTCGTCCGGGAGCAGGCCGAGGGTCTCGGTGGGCTCGATCTCTGCCTTCTGGGTGAGCAGCCGGGCGTTCCGCCTGCCCATCCCCTTGATGCCGGTGAGCGCCATCTGAACGGGCTTGTGACCGTTGAGGTCGGTGTTCAGGATGCGCACTATATGTTTCAGCTCTTCATTCTCTTCTGGCAAATTATTCCTCCAGAAATCTGAGGGCTTCGAGCTTTCTCTAGCCCCTCTGGAGCAGCCCCGGATCATAGTCCGACGCCGCCCGTGCATCGGCCTGAGCCGATGGGGCGAATTCAATCGCAAACGGTAATCCAAGCGTGAGATTCGCTACTGGTACATAAGACTTATGGAGGGGGCGAGGGCGAGGGGCGGCGTTCAAGCTCACCCTTCGCGAACCTCCACGCGACAGCCGATCTTTGCCATCTCCTCGAAGAAGCCGGGGTAAGATACGGAGACGGACTCTGCAGTATCTATTCTGGTATCTCCGGCGACAAGACCAGCCACCGTCAGGGCCATGACGATCCTGTGGTCGTGATGGCCGCTCACCCTCGCGCCACTGAGCTCTCCGCCCTCTATCACCAGCCCGTCGGGCCGCTCCTCTATATTCGCCCCCATCTTGGAGAGCTCGACTGCCATGGCACGGAGCCGGTCGGTCTCCTTGTGGCGGACGTGTTCCGCATTCTTGACCACGGTCCTTCCTTTTGCAACGGCTCCCAGGACCGCTATGGTGGGGACGAGGTCGGGGGTGAGGCTCGCGTCCACCTCGACCCCTTCGAGGTCGCCCCCTTCGATATCGAGGTCGCCATCTTCCCGATCCCAGGAGATCTTCGCCCCCATATCCTGGAGGATGGCGACGATCGCCGAGTCCCCCTGCTTCGAGGGGAAGAGCCCACGGACGGTGAGCCGGGAGCCGGTCACCGCCGCCGCCGCGAGAAGGTAGGATGCAGAGGAGAAGTCGCCGGGGACGGTGTAGCCGTCCAGGTCGTAGCTCTGGCCGCCCTCGACGAAGAACCTGCGAAAATCGGTCTCGATCTTCGCCCCGGCATCCTCCAGCATCTCCAGGGTGATCTCGGCGTAGGGGCGGCTCTTGAGATCACCTTTTATCTCGATCTCGGAATTTCCATCGGCGAGGGGGCATGATATGAGGAGGGCGGAGAGGAACTGGGAGCTGACGCTCCCGTCGAGGACGGTCTTTCCGCCGCGAATCTTCCCCCGGACCACCAGGGGGGCGCAGTCGTTCTTCCTTATGGAGAAGGCGTCGGCCCCCAGGTCTCGAAGGGAGTTTAGGAGGGGGCCGTTGGGCCTGCGCCGGATGGAGGCGTCCCCGGTGAGGACCGCGCCTTCGGTGAGGGCCGCCACCGCGGCCATGATCCGCAGCGTGGTTCCCGAGTTTTCGACGTCGATCACGTTCTCGGGGGTCGTCGGCCTTCCACCGACCCCGATCACCGCCAGCTCCTCCTCCTGCCCTTCAATCTGGGCCCCGAAGGCCGCGGAGGCGTTGATGGTGGCCCTGGTGTCGGCGGATAAGAGCGGCCGTTTCACCGAGCCGCCAGGCCCCAGGGCGCTGATGGCGATCGCCCGATGGGTGTAGCTCTTGGAGGGCGGGACAGAGATCGCGCCCGATACCTGCGAACGCTCAACAGATGCTATCATCGGGGGTTAAAGAGGGCAGCTGAGTATAAAAATTCGAGGCTCTTGCCCAACGACGAAGACCTTCAGAGTTCACTTGCCGAGATCGCTTCCGCCATATCGACGACCTCCTCCAGAGAGAGGTCCTGAGGTCTCTTCTCCAGAAGCTCGGGGTCGATCCGCGAGAGGGCCTCAGATGATACCTTCATGGCGGCGAGGGATCGCTTCACCTTCTTTCTCCTCATGGAGAAGATGGTCCGGGTCAGATCGTCGAAGATCCTCTCGTCGACGGCGATCCGCTCATCGCGAGGGCGGAGGCGGACGATCGCCGACTCGACCTGCGGCATCGGACGAAATGCGCCCCGGGGCACCCGTTCCAGAATCTCGGCCTCGGCCCGGAGGGAGACGTTGATGGTGAGCCTCCCGTACTCTTTTGTCCCAGGCTTTGCCACCATCCTCTCGGCAAACTCCCTCTGGTACATCAGGACGGCGAGATCGAAAGGCCTCTCCAGAAGCCTGAAGGTGATCTTGGATGATATCTGGTAGGGGAGGTTCGACACGATCTTGTTGTAGTCGGGGAGGGATACCCGCAGAGCGTCGCCTCTCAAGACTACGACGTTATCGAATCGCCCTTCAAGGGAGGACGCCAGGGAGGGGTCGACCTCGATGGCGAAGACGGTTCCCGCCCGGGCCGATAGTACCTCGGTGAGGTTTCCGGTCCCAGGCCCGATCTCCAGCACCCTGTCCCCCAGGTCGAGGGAGGCGTAATCGCCTATCCTTGAAAGAACCCTCCGGTCGACGAGAAAATGCTGACCAAGCTTCTTCACAGCTGTGGCCACCTCGGAAAATCGGATGTAAGTTCGGGGCCTTCTGGCGTGGTCAACCCCATTCTTCTCATCGTCGGCGCGGGTCTGCGGTGAAGATCCGGTACTTGATCCGGTCGTCGGCGATCTCGTCCTCGATCCTTTTAGCCAGAAGCTTCTCGGGGTTGTAGATCCCCTTCACCCGCTCCGAGAGGTCTTCAAAGCTCTTGAAGGGGCCCTTCTTCCGCTCGTTGAGGACCGCCCACATCAGCTTTTTGCCGATGCCGGGGAGCAGCTCCAGGGCGTGCATCCTGGTGGTCAGGGGTCCCGCCTCGTTGAAGAACCGGAGGTAAAACGTCTCCTTCCCCAGGACGATCTTCTGCAGAGCGTAAGGAAGCTCGACTCGAGCCCCCTGGGATAGCTCCTCGTAGCCGATCCTGCGGTTGACCCGATCTATGACCGGCCGGTCTTTTCCAACCAGCACGACCCTGACGCCGATCTCCGGGACAGCGCCCTCTTTGGGGGTCATCTCCATCAGCACAAAGTCCCTTTCTCCCACCCCCTGGACGATGGGCCTCTTCTGGAACCTGCCCATCGAGTCCGAGACGTGGCCGTAGGGGAGGTAGTCGAGAACCCAAGCTATCTCTTCGCGCCGTGGAGATCTGCCCGAGGTCATGCTTATCCTCTCAATCGGATGTTTATCCTCTCACCACTACGTCGAGGATCGCGTCGAGATCCTCGTCTTCGAGGGTGAACCGCTCTTTGGCGTAGAGAGCCCTGATCTCGTCTTTGGTCTTCGGCCGGATGTCTGCGATCTTGGTCGCTATCTCCGGGGTGATCTTCTCAAGCCCCAACAGCTCTCTGGCGATCTTCCGGCTCTCTTCGGCTCCGCTCTGAGAGAAGATCTCTGCGTGCTTTATCGCCCTTCTGAGCTCGTAGCCGAGCTCCTCAGGCTCTTCAGCCCTCCTGAGCCTGATCTCCTCCAGAGCCTCCTTCACCTCGGCGAGGGTCATAAGATCCTCGCTCAAAATTTTTTTGACGATCATCTCAATTCTGGGGTTTCAGATGTTCCGGCAGGGATATTACCGTCTTTTTGGCGTTACCATCGCTGACTTCCAGCACATAAGCCCTGCCCCTCCGGCCCAATACTTTGCCGGTCTTTCCGTGGAACTTGGGGTTGGGCATTCCCCTGTGAATGCTTGGGTCCAGAACGATGTGGACCATATCGCCGTCGTCGAAGTCCTGGATCGCCCTGCTTACGGGGGAGATCCCCCGCGCTCTGACCGATTTGCTCAGCCTGTCTCTAGTCCGTTTTCGTACTCCGTGTGACTTGGGCATCTGCCTCTCCACCTACGTTTATTACGTCCAGCTCCGCCACCCGCGCAGCGGTTCCGAGAAGCCCCGCAAGGCTCGGCTCGGTTCGGCCGTCGTCTCCGGATACCAGCTCCTTTACGTAAAGGCCGCTCGTCCCTCTGAGGGTCATCCTGGCGGTCTTTCCGGCGAGCTGGTCGAGCCGGAGGTCGAGGACCTCCCTCTTTCGGACCTTGTCGGCCCTCCGGTGAGATACTCGGGTTGGCGTGCGCTGTTCAACCAGGCCGACCAGTTTGTCCAGAACTGATTTAAGCTTTTCTTCTGGTACATCTTCAGCGAATTCCACCAGCATCGAGTAGCTCTTATTGAATAGGGCGGTCTTGAGGTGCTCGACAGTCGCCTTCTCGGTGAATTCGAGGTCGCTGACTTCCACTTTGCCAGCGGCGCGACGGTTGATCTCCTCTTTGAGGCGGACGAGGTCCAGGGTCCTGATCCGGGGGGAGACCGCCTCCACCACGAAGGGCCTGCCCGTCCCCAGCATCCGGGCGTCGATGTCCTCTCTTCCAGAGCCGTGGAATACGGTGTCCTCGCACCTGGCGGCCTCGATGATGGGGTCTCGGATCAGCTCGTCCACCGACTCGGGGTACCTTTTGCCGGTGAAGCCGCAAGCTTCGCAACCGCTCCCTCTGCATTCGCGGCAGGGCCACCTGGTCTGGGGAAATCCCCGGACCAGCTTTCGGTACCTGCCCAGGATGTAGAGGGATGAGACCTGGACAGTCACCTCCCCATCCACCAGGTTCAGAACCACCAGGACGTCCGGAGAGCCGAAGCTTGTGCTCTTCTTCGTCCTCTCAGCGATCCTCTTTCCCACCTCGCGGTTCAGCTCCGACTTCATCGGCTCAGCATGAAGAGATCCGCCGTCCGCCAGGACCAGCTCCTCGTTCTCGGCGAGAAGGCCGCTCATCTTCGTCCCGACGAGGAAGGTATCGTGCTCGATGTGGCGAAGCTCCCTCTCCGCGAGCTCGGCCCATCGGTCCAGCCTCTCCGGCTCCATCTCTCCGAGACAGACCCAGCACCGCTCCTGCTCATCCTCCAGGCCGAGCTTCAGCCTCGCGTTCCTGGAGCTTGGTGCAAGCTCCTCCAGAATCTCGCGGCCCGATTCGTCCAGAGACCCGGCCATGGAGAGGAAGGTCTTGATGGCGCCCCCCCTTTCAGCGTTCGTCAAACCCGTCGAGAGCATCGCGAACTGCCGCCCAAGACAGCTGTCGCATATGGGGCCGAGGAGGAGGATTCTCCTCGCGACATCTGATAGGTTGGCGACCCCATTATTCATTTCGTCATTTTCAATATCATCGGTGATCATGTTGATGCGTCTCTTCTATCAAGCTCGTTATTTATCAGCACTATACAGTGGTCTGCGTGCAGGCTCTTCGGACCTACGGAGACGACCTCCGCCCCGAGCCCCGCGATGAAGGCCTCGTCCTCCTCCGATAGGCCCAGATGGTCTCCGAGGATGAAGGTTCCGTCCCCGGGCCGGTTCAGGCTTCGATGGTCGGATCCGTCCTCTCTCAAATAGTAGGTCTTCCCCTCTTCATAGATCTCGAGGTCCGCGAGGTCCCCCGCCCGGACGAAGATCCCCGGCGTCGACTTCGTCCAATTGGAGTCCGCCTCCAGGGCGAGGGCCTTCTTCAGCAGGGCCGCCGTCGTCCTCTCGTCGGGGTTGAGGTGGCGGAGATCGCTGCCCCGGAGGTGGACCGTCTTGGGGACGGGACCTCCGCGAAAGATGAGGTAGACCGCAACGTCCCTCCTGATCCCGTGGGAGAGGACGAAGGCGGAGTTGATGCACCTGCAGAGGATGTCGATCCTTCCTGAGGTGCCGGGTATGTCCTCGAGGGAGAAGTCTGGGGATGTGGTCGCGAGGTTTCCCACCACTACGAAGCTTCGCATGGACTGTGGATGGAGAGACGAGTAGATCCCCTTTTCGCGTCAGATATTTCGAGATCTGCCCAGGGCGAAACCTCAAAAATATAGAATCTCGCCGGCTTGGCAATAAACCCACCTTCTTTTGATCTCAAATCAAATAAACCCGAGCATGCTTTGTTTGCCTTTAAAAAGAATGAAGTTTGATACACGGCTTCCCAGAGATATGCTTATATAGAATACATGCCAATCATCAGCTGGAAATTAAGACGGACGTGACGGTTCCCATGAGAGATACATCGCTTATAGCCATCTGCATTTCGGCCCTGGCGATCCTCGCAGCCTTATCGACATCTGTGATCTGCGATGACGATTCGCCCATCAGGCTCGATGACCCCATCACCACCGAGATCAGCGACCAGTCAGGATGTATGGAGATCGTCTCCGGCAGTTTGCCTTACCTCCTCCCGAGCTTCGAAGTCCTGGATCCCGACGGGTCAGAATCTGTTGACGAAGCTGGACCTGTTGACGAAGCTGGACCTGTTGACGAAGGCGAATTGTTGGACGAGGACGGATCTGGCGACGAAGAAGAGGCGGAGGCGATGCTCGACTATCATTCTGTCAGCCTGATGATGGATCTCACGGGGATATCCGCCCTTCACGATAGGAACATAACGGGGAAAGGGGTGACGATCGCCATCCTGGACAGCCAGTTCTACTACGACAACGAGACCGCAGAGAAGCTCACCCGCGATATAGTCCCCTTCTACAATGACAGCTACCGCAAATATGAGGTCCATGGGATCGCATGTGCGGAGCTGATCTCCGAGATAGCCCCCGAGGTCAAACTCTACCTGGTGGACGCGGGAGATGACGAAGAAGGTGTCACCGACGCGATAGAGAGGCTGCTGGAGCTGGACGAGCATATCGACATCGTATCCTGCTCATCGGACTTTCCCTTCGGCAGGTTCGACGGGGAGGACGACATATGCGAAGAGATCGCGAAGATGACAGCCAACGGGACCTTATGGATCAACTCCGCGGGAAATCAGGCGAGATGCCACTGGTCCGGAGAGTTCAATGACCCCGATGGGAACGGTTTTAACAACTTCTCGCCTGAAGATGAGAGCATAAATCTGACCCTGGAGGAAGGGGAGATCGCGAGGATCTGGCTGAGCTGGGACGATGACTGGGATGCTGCTGCCCAGGACTACGATCTGCGCCTAGACTATCCGGTCCGTGGTCACTCGACCTCAAACAACCTCCAGAAAGGCTACCGGGACCAGAGGCCACTGGAGACGATATACCTCGTGGCTCCGGAGGATGGGACCTATCAGATAAAGATAAGGAGATACGACGATGCCGGCGATCAGAAATCTCCGATTCGTCTCCACCTCTTCACCACTCAGGACCTGGATGAGCACCAGGTTCAAAACTCCAGCATAGGGGTCATGGGCTGCTGCCGAAACGTGATAACGGTGGGGGCGATCAACATCTCGACGATGGAGATCGAGCCCTACAGCTCCAGGGGTCCTACTGTGGACGGTCGACAAAAACCGGATCTGGTGGCCCCAGACAACGTCACGACATACTCTTACATTTCCAACGGCTTTGCAGGAACCTCGGCATCCGCACCGTACGTGGCGGGATGCGCCGCCCTGATCATGGAGGCGTTCAAGGACGATCCGGATCTGGACGTCGAAAAGGTCCTGATGGATAGCGCCACAGACCTGGGACCACTGGGTCCCGACGACATTTACGGCTACGGTCTTGTGAACCTCAGCAACCTGGAAGTGAGTCTATGAAGAATTTTAAAGATATAGCATTGGTGTTGGCCTTTTCGGCGTTTGTTCTCGTACCAGCAAGCGCCCAGACAGAGGAGTTCAACAGCCTGGAGTACGGCCTCTCCGTGGAGTACCCAAGAGAGCTGGATATCGACGTTGTTCCAACGAGCACCACTGGAGTCGAAGATCCGGTGGCCACGTTCTCAGCCGTCGGCATAATGACGATCATAGTCGGGGCCTCGGAGCAGAGAGGACTATCGCTGGAGAGGTTTGCCTCCAGGACCGAATCGGACTACGAAGAATCCTGCGATCATTTCGAGGTGATGAGCACCGTATCCAGGGAGATAAACGGCGCCTCGTCCCTGGAGAGGGAGTACCTCCTTGAAGACGATGATAGCTCCAAAATCAGAAAAGACGTCTTCTTGATGGGCGACGAGCTGATCTACCACATATCCTGCAGGGCAGATCAGTCGGAGTACAGGAGAGCCGACCTCCTCTACTTCAGTAGCTTCATTGACTCTTTTGTCGTTCTTCCCATAGATGAAACCGTCACCGGAGACTGGATTCAGACCGCAAAGCCGATCTGGTCCTCGCCGGCTCTTGCCGACATCGACGGTGACGGCGAGCTTGAGATCATCGTGGGGACGAACGAGGGGATGCTCTACGTCTTCAACGAGGACGCCACCAGGGTGGCCGGGTTCCCGACGGCGGCGGAAGACCACATCCGCTCCTCGCCAGCCGTTGCAGACCTGGACGGCGACGGTTCCCTGGATATCGTCGTCGGCTCCGACGACGGCAAGCTCTACGCCTGGAACGGTCAGGGTGAGCCTCTCGCCGGCTTCCCCAAGCTGACCTCCAACGACATCGCGTCTTCGCCGGCAGCAGGCGACCTTGACGGCGACGGCAGCCTCGAGGTCGTGGTGGGGTCGAACGACAGGGGGATATACGCCTTCAACGCCGACGGATCGCCCGTCTGTGGCTTTCCGGTGATCACCGCAAACTCGGTCTGGTCGTCACCGGCCATCGCCGATCTCGACGGCGACGGCAGCCTCGAGATCGTCGTAGGCTCCAAGAAGACAGGGGAGGACATCATAAGCATGTTGGTGAGCCTTATGGGCTCGTACACCGGCCAGGTTTACGCCGTGAAATGCGATGGATATCCCCTTCTGGAATTTCCCGTCGACCTTAACAGCCCCAGCCTCACCGACTTTACGGGGAGCGCCGTAGGATACTCCTCTCCGATTCTGGCAGACCTCGATGGTGACGGCAGCCTCGAGATCATCATCGGAGCGGCGGACGGTCTCTACGCCCTGACCCAGGAAGGAGAGGATCAAAGGCAGTTTCCGCGAAAGACGAGCGGCTCGCTCCAGGACAGCCTCGTGGCCGCAGGAGACGTGGACGGCGACGGAACCGTCGAGATGGCGGCAGGCGCCACCGATGGCAGGCTCTACCTCTGGAAGAGCGACGGCTCTGATTATCCGGGCTTTCCCATCCAGACGGGTGGATACGTCAAGCACGTCGCCCTCGGCGACATCGACGGCGACGGTCAGCAGGAGATAATGGGAGCATCCAGGGACAACAGGGTTCACGCCTGGAAGCTGGACGGGACCGAGGTTCCGGACTTCCCCAAGGCGACCCTCGGGAACGTCGATACGACTCCGGCCCTCGGAGACCTCGACGGTGACGGCACCCTGGAGATGGTGGCAGGATCCGACGACGCCCGGATCTACATCTGGGATATCTCCGACGCCTTCGGAGATCTCGAGTGGCCCATGATCAGGCAGAACCTCTGCCACACCGGGACGGTGCCGCTTTAAAGGAGAGAGAGGGAAGGGGGTGGAAGACCCACCACAGTGCGGTCTTCACCCCCCTCAATTATTACATTTTTCATGAGAAATATAATGGGCTCTTTAGCTGCCATCATCTATATATTCGACGGTCCAAATGGGCATGGTGATCCTTTGAAGAAGACGATCTCGCTTTTGGCGGGTCTATATTGTCTGGCTATCATCTTAATGGTCGGCTCATCTGCTGCCCAAGAGATCGGTCAGGAGTTGTTGATCCAGGACAGCGGGAATGAAACCGTAGTCAACGTTGCCACCTATCGTAGCCCGGGATTTCTGAATGTCGCAGAAGCGGTGAAGTTCACGCCTTCGAGGCCGAGCTGGACCCTCGATGCCGTTCACATCCTGAGCCTTGTCCCTTATGATTCGAACGATACGCTACCTGAAGAGCGGATCATATCAATGGAGATCAGGGACGAGAGCCTGAAACTCCTCTACAGGTTCGCAGATTATTACCTCCCATATTTCGCCAATCAGGGACAGCCGATGGTCGGCGTAATTGAAGTTCCCTCCATACCCATAAATGGCGATTTCTACGTATGCTTCTACGATCGGGGAGCCGTTTGGGTAGGAGTGGACCCAAACGAGGTCGAGAACAACTCGTACTTCTATGATATGCGGACTGGAGAGCTCTTCTCCGCGGAGATCGAGATCAACGGTTCTGAGGAGCTTGTGCCCGTGAACTGGATCATAAGGGCGGTCGGCCACTGAAGACGCCTCCCATACTACCATGTCCAAAAAAATCTTCGGCGACTGCGTCTGCATCGGCGGGATGCCCGGCATCGGAAGCGTCGGGAAGGTGGCCGCCGACTACATAGCAGCGGCCCTGGAGTGCGCGACCTTCCAGCTTATGGTCTCCACCGGGTTTCCGCCCGAAGTGCCCGTCGAGGGAGGGATCGCAAGGGCCCTCCAGGTTGAGCTGAAAGCCCCGGAGGGAAGAGACGACCTCCTCATCCTCTGCGGGGACGCCCAGCCCCTGAAGCCGCCCTTCATGTACAACCTGGCCGGAGAGATCCTGAAGGCCTTGAAGTCGTACGAGGTGACCGACCTGGTCACCCTTGCAGCCTACGTAGGAAGCTCCGAGGAGAGGATCTTCGGCGTGGCCACGGACTCCGAGCTGGCTATTGCCCTTGAAGAGGGCGGCATCGCCCTTCTCCGGAACGGGATCGTGGGCGGGCTCAATGGGATCCTCGTCGGCCTCTGCCCCTTCTATGGGATTAGGGGCGTCTGTCTCATGGGGAAGACCGACGGGAAGAAGGGAGTGGACCTCGCGGCCGCCGAGCATCTGATCGAGGCCGCAAGCGATCTTCTGGAGCTGAACGTGCCCACGGAGATCCTTGGCTGGAGGAAGCGGGAGGAGGAAGCTCCGCCCAAGAGGGGCCGTCCGCGTGAGGAGGACCGCAACGCCGGCTACGGATGAGACGGCCCTCGGGCCAGGATGAACTTCAATAGCCCTAATAGCCCTCCATGAGGGGCTAGACCGCCCTCACCACCAGGCTTCCCCTGGGCGCCCCCACCCTCATGGAGACGGGCTCGCACTTGGCCCTCATGACGTAGATGAGCCTTCCCTTCAGCATATCGTCGAACTCGGTCATCGTCTCGAAGTTGCCCATCCCCTTGGCGATGACGAGGACGCTCTCGTCTTTGAGAATGTCGAGTAGCTCGGGGCGCACGTTCTCCAGGGATAGGCCGATGACCGGACCCGTCGGCTCGATGGCAAGGTCGGTCATCGGCCGAAGCTCAGCGGCGGTGACGTCGTTTAATATGGGCGCGGTCTTTGGACCGATGACGACGGACTTATTCATCTCTTCCAGCTTATCGATGACGAAGAGGTCGAAGACCACCTCCCCGGCGTTGTCGGTGAGGTAGAGGATCTTCTCGAACCGGTCTATACGACGGCGGGCCTCTTCCAGGTCGCCGTCGAGGTTCTCGTTCAGGGTGTCGAGGAAGACCCCCTCAAAAGAGTTGTTGTCGAAGTCGTGGCCTTTGACCCCCCACTCCATGGAGTTTGCTGCGGCGGCGATCCTGATCAGGGCCTCAAGCTTGTCCTCGGACTCCCGATAAAACCGTTCTGTAAGAGGCAGAAGCTTTGAGGCAACGAGGTTGCTCTCGGCCTTCATCTCCCGGTATGGATCGGGGTTTTTGCTCCTCCTCTTCATGATCCTCTCCCTCTCGGTCCCCACCACCGAGGGGACCTCTCTTTTGTGAGAGACCATGAAGTCGAGGAGCTCCTCCATCGCCTCTATCTTCTCGACATCGTCGGAGAATAGCAGGTCGCACTCGAACTTGGCCCGGTCGAGGATGCAGCTGTAGCAGTTGGAGGCCATCTTCACGGCGTCACCTCCCCACCAGGACCGCTATCACCTCGGGGATGGCCTTCGACGCCACCTCGGGGACCGACCCTCCGCTGAGGACGAAGACGATACCCCTGTCGCCCGCGGCCTCCTTTATGATCCTCGCCATCCTGGGATAGACGGCCGAGGTGAGCTCAAAGCCGCCGTAGTCGTCGGCGTGAGAGTCGTGGCCGAATACCACAAAACAGATCTGAAAGTCGAAGTCCTTTGCCATCTCCATGGCGCTCTCCAGCTCTTTCAGGAACTGCTCGTCTTCGGCGTCGAAGCCGATACCGATGTCGTAGTTGTTCAGCTTCCCGTCGAAGTTGGAGCTCTCTTGGTGGTTGAAGT
>Ga0116151_10004376_pt1 | contig 12400 bp, 8 predicted proteins | sample AD_UKC117_MetaG_FD_89893 | JGI IMG/M metagenome (GOLD analysis project Ga0116151, IMG submission 89893) | Active sludge microbial communities of municipal wastewater-treating anaerobic digesters from Hong Kong - AD_UKC117_MetaG | ecosystem: Engineered > Bioreactor > Anaerobic > Digestate... | reverse complement strand
TGCCTACGACGCCGGCGTGCTGTCGGTCAATGTGGCGGGCTTGGGCATGGGGGTGGCAAACGACGCGGTGCGGTTGACCTCCAGCAGCAATCCGGGTGCGTCGGCCGCGGTGCTGGCCTCCGACGCGTCCGGCTGGACCACGCTGGTGGGACTGGTGGCCTCGGAGCGGGCGCGAACGCCCATCGTCGACACGGCGTCGGGCGCGCTGACTCTTTCTCCGGCCATGGATCTGATACTGTCGCCGGCGAGCAATCTGGTTAAGCTGCCCAGTGGCAAAATGCTCCAGAGCGACGGCTATCAGAGCCAGGCGCAAGGGATGCGGATTACGGCCGGCGGGTCGGGGGATTTCCGCTACCTCTACGCCGACGAACTGCATGCCAAAAGCTTCATTGCCGACCTGGAGCAGGCGCTTGCCGGCGGGCAGATTGTCTCGAAGTCGGTGGCGGTGGTGGCGGAAACTTTCACGCTGCCGGCCGGCGGCGGGGCGGTGACGGTGCGCTTCAAGGATCTGCCCTCGGCGCCCAACATGGCCGTCTTTCAGTCGGGTGACTGGGTCGCGTTCCGCTCCTTCTCGCGCGCTGGCGGTTCGTTGACCATCGGCTGGGCTTGGGGCCAGGTGACGAACTACGTAGATGGAACTGGCGGCAACGAGGGCACGCAGACGTGGACCTGGACGCGCAACGCCGGCACGCCCGGCGCGGCGACGGGCGACATTGCGGCCGATGCGCTCGCGCTCGACTTTGGCGTGTCGGGCAACGGGTACTATGAGGTAAACGCAATCGACGGACAGTATGCGGAGAATTCTCCCTATTGGCGCATTGTGACCTGGTCCAGTCATCCGGCGACGCAGACGGTGCGCGTGCAGGGTGGCAATCTCAAGGGTCTTTTTGGCCAGGCCAACGAGTATGGCTTCTATGCCGGCGACGGGGTGACGACGGCGAGCAAGTATCTGCGGTTGAGCAGCGCGGCCAACGAGTTTCGCAATCTGACTGCCTCCTGGTACAAGGCCGGTACGATGGTGGCGCAGGTGACGCCCAACGAGGGTTTTCGCCTGCAGCGTGGGGGCGGGTATCCGATTGCTGAAGAGTATACGGTCTCATGGTACTCGAATCTTGCCGCAGGTACGGGAAAGACCTGGTCGATTGGCACCTATTCCGATGCCACCGATGACTGGATGACGATTGAGTCTGCGGTCAGTGATTCGCGGCGGAAGGTGCTGCGTCTGAATGCCGCGAATGCGGTGGGCGGGGCAGTGATTGATTTGAGTGCCAATCCGTCACCGCAGGGAAACGGCTCGATCTCGTTGTGGGCGCCGACGTCCATCAATTTCCAGGCGGCAGCCGTCACGATTGGCACCAACAGCTACACGATCTGGCACGCTGGTAATGATGGGCACAACAGCACACTGGATGCCGACAGGCTGGATGGCAACGAGGGCAGCTACTACCTGGCCGCCTCCAGCTACACGGCCGCCGACGTGCTGGCGAAGATCAAGACGGTGGATGGTTCCAGCAGTGGGCTGGATGCGGACACGATTGATACCGTTGATTCCAGCCGGATAGTCTACGGCCAGGCATCGACGGCAAGCACGCAGAAGACCGACATCAACTGGAACGCCAAGTCGGGCTTCTACTCGAAGACACCGGGGTCCAGTGGCGGTGGCGCGCCGTCCGACACCTACTATCACGTCATCGAGTCGACCTACTACGGCGACAGCTACTACATGATGCAGATTGCGCAGTACATGTGGGGCGATGAGCTCTACCATCGCATTGCCACCAACAGCAGTGGCAACAAGAGTTTTGGCACTTGGCGTCGGATTGCTGATGATGTGGCTTTGTCTGGTGGGGCGTTTGTAGACGCCTATTTCACTGGCCACATTGCGGCCGGCAATACGGGGTTGACCAATGCCGGCTCGGTGTCTGCTACCAACTGGTTCCGCAGCATAGGAAGTACCGGATGGTACAGCCATACCTATGGCGGTGGCATCCACATGACGGATTCGACCTGGGTTCGGACCTACAATGGCAAGGGTTTCTATTGTAGCTCGACGATACAATCTGAGGCTCTTCTGGTCAATCAAAATGTTGGCGCGCTTGGCTCCTGGGTGAATGCCTCTCTTGGAACTGGGTGGGCCAACTATGGCGGTGGATATGTCTCTGCCCGCTATCGTCGCTTTGGCGATGTTGTTCAGGTTCACGGCATGGTGTACTGCACCAACGCCGGCTACGGCGGCATTTTCAACATCCCGTACCAGATTGCCGCGCGCTACATCTATGAGCCGGCATCCAGCGTCCAGCACCAGCGCGTGGATGTGGTTCCCGGTTCTGGTTATTCATCGATCCAGACGGTTGGCGGGCAGACGCTGAACCAGTGGATCATGTTGGATATGATTATTCCGATCTATTGAGTCAACAGGAGGACTTCTATGGCTATCATCTTCGATCCCAACCGCGCGGTGACCGGCGACCAGCCGGCCGCCGACTACATCTCGGGTGTGGTCGTGTCGCAGGCGCTGCCGGCGCTGCGCATGCTGCTGGGCACGCTCAACGGCCTCCAGTCGACCTGGCACGCCAACGGCATCGAGGCGCAGGTCGAGGCGGCGGCAGCCGCTGAGGAGAACCTGGCCGGCTACAGCCCGGAGGTGTGGGGCGACTGGGGCGTGACGTTGACGGCACTACAGGTGTGGTTGCAGACGCCGATTGCCTCAATCAGCAAGACGCCGGCGCAGGTGCTGCTGCGGCAGTATCCGCGCGAGGGGTAAGGATATGAATGGTCTGTATGGCCGAGCATAATTGAACCATATGTCGTCTCGAGAAAACAGCAAGCTAATGGTTTGATCGTCAGTATCGGTGTGCTGGTAGCTCCGCAAGATAGCGTTGATCATATGAGTCCACACTGGCAGACGATTTTCTTGGGCCTGCTGCGCCGCTGTGGTGGATGGTAGGCGGTTGGCACGTTGAACATGAGCAGTTCGGCAACCGTCCAGCGATGGTCAGTCAGAGCGGCGGCTATGGCCGGTGTACGTTTGACCCAACTCACTCGACCGCGATGGCCAACGTAGAGTGGCAGACGCACGCTTTCGTGCCAGGTGCAGAAGTTGTAGACCGTGCCGACGAGATACAAGCCGGCTATCAGCGAATCAGGCGTGCGGGTGAGGGCCCTTGAACGGCGGGCCAGACAACTGAGCCGCTGGCGAAAGATAGCGTTGAGCCGCTCGATATAGGCGGTGTTGATCTCATTGCCGCCTCGACTCGTCCTGAGCAGCCGCTGCACGAGTGCTTGGGACCCTTGGACGATGCGTCGTTCGATGGTGAGTTTCCTCTGTTGACGCCGTTTGAGGAGTTGCACGAGTACGATGTTCGGCCAGGCAATCAAGCGTGGACGCCCTTGCTTGCCGGTGTGCAGCGGCGAACGAAAGCTCTGCTGCACCGCCTTGATGTAGCTGGCCAATCCGTCGACTGCAAAGAGCAGCGGACGACAGAGCGCCATCAAACGCACTTGGGCAACCAACGCTTGGATCAACTGCATGTCCCGTTTCTCGCTGATCACGCCGCCGAGCCACAACCGGGTCGACACCATGATGGCCATTGCCATCCACACTGGACCAAACTGGCTCTTGACCTCAATCTCGTCCGCCTGGACATGCTGTAGGTCCATCTGCTGGTGCTGAACCAACTCCATGTGGACCGCCTGGCAGTGGTGGCCGGCCTTCCGCTGCCAATCAGCGACGGTCCGTTCGTCCAAGTCAAAGGCAGCCACGATCGCCTGCAACGGACAGCCATATGCCAGGAGCGTCGTTACTTGCACGAAGAGCATTGCCGGTTTCTTGATCCCGCACAGGGCGGTCCCGTTGCGTTCGCTGAAGCTCTTGCGACAACAGGTACAACGGTATCACTTCTCTTTCCGACTATGTACGATGATGCTGCCGCCGCCAACCTTGCCGCTGGCGTGACAGCCCGAATTCGGGCAGAATTGCGCTTGAGGGTTCATCTGGCCACTCCTTTGTTTGGCGACGAAAGTGTGTCAGAGAACCCTCTTCTTTTCAACTCACGCTATTCTGCGGTGCTACCCCGCACGCCGTGGTCCAGATCAATCGCCTTTGTTGTCCAGATCGTGGACAATAAAGGGCCGTCTGACTCGCGCAGTCAGGCGGCCCTATGTTGCACCTAAGTGAGCGTTCATCTTTTACTTCCCGTTTTCACTGGACAACAAGGACTGAGATCGGGAATTTGTTTATGAACGCTCACTAACGTAGCGAACCGTCGCTCAACGTCTGCTCGCCAGCGGCTCGCTCACGTCGATCCGTACGATTTGTCCTTTGCCGGCGTGCGCTCGCCCCGGTTCCAGGTCATAGCTGTACTGGGAGACATAGAGCGCGCCGTCCGGGCCAAAGGCGATGCCCGCCGGAGATGAGAGGCCAGTAGCCATCACATCCCGCAGACCATTGCTGTTGATACGTACGACGCGACCGGTGCCCAGCGCAGGGATCTCAGTTTCGCCGTTGGACATTTCCAGCACGTAGAGCTGGCCCTGGTCGTCAAAGGCTAACCCAAGGATGTTGGTCAGCCCCTCGGCGAAGACCTCGACTTTGCCATCGTGTGACACCTTGAAGACTTTCGCCGCGCCGACCACGGTCGGCAGCGCGTTGATGTTGCCGACGTAGAGGTTGCCGTCGTGATAGGCAATCACCGACGGTGCAATGTGGCCGAACATCTCGGTAAAGTCCACGAGCATCGTCACATTGCCATCGCTGCTGACCTCGTACAGCCCACCGTGGTTGGTCTCCACGACATAGAACTTGTCGTTGACCGCGATCAAGCCGTAGGGCATGCCGTCCGGCTCCATATCGTCATCCATCGGACTCTTGGGCGGCCAGTTGGCGCGCAGGACGGCGCTCACGTCGGCGAAGTTGCTCCATGTGCCGTCCGCGTTGCCACGCAGAATGCCATTGGGCACATCGTCCATGGCTCGCGAACAGCCGCCTGACTGGAGCAGTGCGTAGACCGTGTCGCCCATCAGCGCAACATCCACCGCGCCATAGGTCCAGTCGTAGGGATCGCGGGCCGATGGAATCCTGTCGATGACAGTCGTGCGTTCCCCGTCCGGCGTGATGCGTGAAACACGGCTGCTGTCGCCCATGAAATACGGCATGAAGGGCGACTCGAAGTCGGGGCAGGTGTCTGCCGTGACCTCCCGGTCGCCGCTCTTGCCGGCTTCAGCCACATAGAGGTTGCCAGCGGCATCGAATTTCAGTCCCCGCGGATACTCCAGGCCGTCATAGAAGACCGTGACGTTGGGCGACAGCGGCGGCGGCGCCCAATCGGCCGCCACCGATCCGCTCACTACGGCCGGCACTTCCGGCGCTGGCGCCTGGATCTGCTGGACCGGCTGGCAGGCGGCCAGGGTCAGGGTTAGCGGGATCGCCAGGGTGGCCATCCATTTGACATCAGAAAGGCGATACATGCAGATTTCTCCTTGTTGTGAACGAACTACTCTTGCTGGTACAGGAACTGCACGAGCGCATTCACTTCACGCTCGCTCAGGTGAGCAAAGGACGGCATGCCAAAACGGACATGTTCATAACCAGTGACCACATAGGCCTTCGGCTCGACGATGCTTTCGCGGATATACTCGGCGGCATTCTTCGCCTTACCAGTGTAGTTCGCCGCGTGAATCCGTTGTTCGGCGGTGGCGCGCAGATGGTTGTGGGTCGGCGCATATGTGCGCGTGGAACCGACCGCGTCCAGCCCGTGGCAGCTGTCGCAGGCGAGGGTATGATAGATCTGTTTGCCCTGCGCAACGGCCTGTAGGTCGACCTTGACCGTTGGCGGCGTACAACCGACCAACAAGGTCGCGAGCAACGCGCTAACCCACCGTGTCATTGCGGCGGTGCAAAACCCTTTATCTTGCCTCATCACGCGGCGGGCCGAATGTTCTGGTTCATCCGGAACAGGTTCGTCGGGTCATAGGTGCGCTTGAGCGCGGCCAGGCGCGCATAGTTTTCGCCATAGCCGGCGCGCACCAACGCGTCTCCTTCCTCGCCCAGCCCGGGAAAGTTGAGATAGACCCCCCCGGACGAGAAGCGGTGCAGATCCGCCCAGAGTGCCCGCGTCCAGGCGATGTTCGGCGCGTCCTCGCCCGGCGCTTCCCAGTTCGCCTCGATGCCGATCATGTAGGGCAGGTCGCGCCGGCCAAAGGCGCTGGCATTGGCGGCAATGCGACCCACCGCACCGCCCATGGGCCAGATGTCGATGTTCGAGTGGGGCGAAGGGCAATCCGCTGCCGCGGAGAGCAAGCTGTCAATCACGGCATCACTCAGGTAGTTGACATAAATGGACTTCCAGTAGTAGCGCTTGCCCGCCGGGTAGTCTGCGTCCCACAGGGTCTGCACGTCTACGTACTGCATGACATCGCTGAAGTCGATGAGCGGCGTGCTCCATTCACGGAGGGGCTGCAAGATCCGCAGACCTTCGTCGACGGGGCCGACATAGCAGCCGCCGAAGAGCACGAAGCGTTCGCCCTGGATCGCCGCCGGGAAAGCGTCGGTGTGGGGCGCCGTGCCGATGACGGCGATGGGGCTGACCTCATCGGGTGCGACCGCCACGTAGCGGTCGAAGAATCGCAGCGCCTCCCACGCCTTGGCGATGGGGTAGAGCACGAAGCCGAGCGCCACCTCCGGCCCCACCGGGTGCAGCCGGTACTCGAACCAGGTCACCACGCCGAAGTTGCCGCCGCCGCCTTGCACCACCCAGAAGAGATCAGGGTGTTCGTTAGCACTCACCGTTCGAGTTTGACCGTCGGCCGTGACCAGCTCAACGCTGATCAGGTTGTCGCAGCTCAGCCCATGTTTGTTGCGCAGCCACCCTGTCCCGCCGCCCAGGGTCAGCCCGGCGATGCCAGTTTCGGAGACCAGGCCGCCGGGAGTGGCGAGCCCGTAGGCCTGGGTCGCACGATCCACCTCGCCCCAGGTCAGGCCGGCCTGGGCGCGGACGGTGCGTGATTCAGGATCCACGTGAAGCTCCTTCATGGGCGACAGGTCGATCACCAGGCCGCCGTCGCAGACCGCGCTGCCGGCCACATTGTGACCGCCGCCCCGCACTGCGACCAGCAGCCCATGGGTGCGGGCGAAGTTGACCGCCCGGACGACGTCCTCCGTGCCTGTGCAGCGTGCGATCAACGCCGGGCGTCGGTCGATCATGCCGTTCCAGACTGTGCGTGCAGCGTCATACTCGGGATCCGCCGCAGTGATCAGCTTGCCGTGCAAGCTGGATGCGAACCTCTGCACCGTGGGTTCGTCGAGGGAAGTGATGTCGCCATCGCTAGTTGTCAACTGTATTTGAGTCATTGCATGCCTCGTCAAAACTGAACGCTTGGTGCCGTTGGCTGGCTGAGCGTCAGTATGGGGCAAGCAGCAAGCGGTGTCACCCGCCAAAAGGTAGGTTGATCAGATAGGAAAGCAGCGATCTCAAATAGATGGGGCAAAAAGGAGGCTGTGGTGACTCTATGCGAGGTACCCGAGCTCCCGCGCCCGGGCGATGGCCTGGGTGCGGCTGTGAACGTCGAGCTTGCCGAAAATCTGGCTGACATACCATTTGGCGGTGCCCGGCGCGAGGATGAGTTGCGCCGCGATCTGCTGGTTGGACTGACCCTCTGCGAGTAGGCGGAGGACGGACTGTTCCCGGTCCGACAACGGCTCAAGCAGCGGCTGAGTGCTCTGGGCGCCCGATGCGAGATGACGCCTGGGCGCCGGCATCGACGCAATCCCTTGCCCTGCAACTGGCGGCATTGCCGCACCCCGGGCGGCGAGCTGCAGCGTGGCAAAAACCAGCGGCAGATCGACGGCCTGTGCCCCGCGCGTCGTGGCAGCAATCTGGTCCGGCGAAAGCCCTGCCGTACAGCGGGACAACAGCGCGCGTGCGTGGTCGCATGTTTCCCGATCGCTGGCCGGGTTGCGCAGGATGGGCACCAGCAGGCCGGCAGCCTGCAGCGGCTCTTCGATGCGCAGGAACAGCTCCGCCACGCCAGTTAGGATTGCATGGACACGGGGCACATAGCCAATGGTGGTCGCAATCTGGAGTGCATCACGCAGCTCTTGGGCAGCGACGTCAAGGGCGCCGGCAGCGACGGCGGTCATCCCCAGGCCATGCAGGGCGGTCGCCTCGCCGCCGCGGTCGCCAATGGCGCGATAGATCGCCAAACTCCGCTGGAATTGTGCACGCGCACCCTCCGGCTCGGACTGCAGCAGCGACACCTGGCCAAGATGAACAAGGGCAATAGCCAATCCCTCCGGGTCACCAAATTCCTCACGGATGGTGTAGCCAATCTGATACTGGCGTATAGCTTCGGCGTAGTTGCCGGCTGCGCGGGCAATATTGCCCAGGTCAGCGACGAGATACGCCAGAAACCAGCGATCGTGAAGTTGATCGGCCAGTTGGCAGGCGCGCTCGCCGTAGCGCTTTGCCTCTGCGTCCCGCCCGCGCGCGAAGGCGGCATTGGTGAGCACATAGCAGGCATACATGAGGTTCCCGACGTCGCCACTCGCTTCGCTCCTGCGGCGCGCTTCTTCTCCCAGCCGCGCCGCATCTGCATAGTCTCCCAGCACGTTAGCCAGCGTGCCCAACGCCACCAGCGGGTCGGTGCCGGGTCCGGGACGTGGCGCGATGGCCAGGCGGGTGAGAATGGCCTGGCTGTGTTCCAACGCCGCGCGTGCCCGCTGCAAGTCCCCAAGGCGGATCGAGAGCCAACCCAGGCAGACGAGCAATTCCGCCAACGTCGGGCCGACCTCAAGGGTGGGGGGACGATTGCCGAGCAGCAGGTCAAGTTGTTGTATCGCTTGCTCGAACAGGTCGGCCCCTTCGCGGTAGCGGCTGCGGAAGTCGTGGAAGAGATAGAATGTGTAGGCTGCACGCTGCAGTTCGGGGATGCGCTTGTGCTGTATTGCGTACTGCCACGCGGCCCGCAGATTCTCAAGGTCAGCCCCAATTTCCGCCAACGCCTGGCGCTGGCGACGGCCGTTCACGTCTTCTGCCCGCTGGCCGAGTAAGTCAGCGTAGGTCGCGCAATGGCGAGCGTATGCGTCGGCAGCCTCGCCGGGGGCCTGTTCCAGTCGCTCCGCGGCGTACTGGCGCAGCAACTCATGCATGCGATACCGATCCCCCGGCTCCCACCGCAACAGGGACTTGTCGACCAACGCGGTCAAGATCGGCAGCGTTGCCCCTGCCACCTGTTCGGCTGCGGCGCGCTGGAAGCCGCCCTGGAAGACAGACAGCCGCGCAAAAACCTGGCGCTCCTCCTTGCTCAGCAGTGCCCACGAACGGGCAAAGACCGCCTGCATGCTGCGGTGCCGCTCAGGCACATTGCGCATGTTGCTGGTGAGAAAAGCGAGATCACTGACGATTTCATTGGCAATGACCGTGCACGACAGCATCCGGGTCCAGGCCGCCGCCAGCTCGATTGCCAGCGGGATGCCCTCGACCAGTCGGCAGATGTGCTCAACGGCGTCACGCTCGGCGGTAGGATCGAAGGCCGGAAAGACGCGCTGGGCTCGTTCGGTAAACAAGCGCGCCGCGTTTGACTGCGCCGCTGCGTCTGCAGCTGCGTCGGGATGCACCGGCAGACCATCGAGTGGATAGCGCCACTCCTGTTCCAGGTTCATGGCCTCGAGCGAGGTGACCAGCAGCTTTACCTGCGGCGCCGCTGCCAGGAGGTCGGCCACCAGATCAGCCCAGTCGCGCAGGTGCTCGAAGTTGTCCAGCACCAGGAGCAGCTTTCGGGCGTGCAAATACTCAAACAAATGATCGCGGGCATCCGCGGCGCCGGGCGGCGGGCATTGTACAGCATCGGCGATGGCCGAGACCATGCGCTCCGGCGCGTCGACGGCCTGGAGAGCAATAAACCAGATGCCGTCCGGGAACGCGAGGGGATGGACGCGATCCCACTCGAACAAGTGACGCGCCACCTCGATCGCGGTCCGGGTCTTGCCGACACCCCCGGCCCCGGTGAGGGTCACCAGCCGTTGGGTGGTGATGCGCTGGGTGATTTCGCCCAGTTCCTGCGCGCGCCCGACGAAGCTGGTTAAGGGGGCGGGCAGGTTCGTCTTCCGCCCAGGCGCCGAGGAGGGCAGGAGACCGGACGGCGTCTTCGCACCCAGCAGTCGCAGGAGGGATCGTTCGCCTGGTTCATCTTCGCGCAGCGCGGCCATTCCGGCGGCGGACAGCAGTACATTGGCTTCCGGCAGGGTCTCCAGCGCTTCTTGTGCGCACAGCCAGCCGAGGATCGCCACCACGCGCGCCCGCGCCTGTGGGCCGGTGAGCCGCTCCCCCTTGCACATCTTGCCGATGATCGACGCGTCTTGCCGGATCCCCTCGGCTAGCCTGGCCTGGCTCAAGCCGTGCTTGCGGTGCAGATGTTGGCTGAGGAGATCGCCAAATGGATGGCTCACGGACGTCTCTTTTGCGCAGGATGCGCGCGAACCATCACATAGTGTCCACGATCTGGACACTGAAAACGCACTTAAACTGGACAGCGGTGTGCGGGCATAGTATAGCACAATATAAGGGAGCGCAAGTCAACCATGGTTCTTCCGGAATTTATGTGGTTGACACGGTAGAGAGCCGCTTGGTTGCATAGAAGAGGCGTGCTTCCAGGTCAAGCCATAATCTTTGAAATAGAGTGGAAGGCTTGCGAATGCCGTAGCAACGACGGGTGATGGTTCGGATCTTGTTGTTCAGCCCTTCAACAAAGCCACTGGTAACACGGTCGGCGAAGTAGTTGATGATCAGCGCCCAGTGCGACGAAAGCGTCTTGACGAAAGGTCGAAAACAGGTTGCCTTCAATCGCTCCACTTTCTTGATCCAGGATGTCAGGCGCCGTTCGGCTTCTTGCATGGTCTGGGTGTGATTGAAGATGGCAGTCAACTCTTCGCGCAGGGTATAGGCTTGCTGCAGGCGTGGGGCGTGTTGAAAGAGGCGCCGTAACCGTATCCGCTCCTCCTCGTCCAGTTCTTGATGATTCTTGCGTAGCGGCCAAAGTGTTCCCTTGACGTCCCGATCATAGACTTCTGGAGGGAGTTCCTCTTTGAGTCGTTTCATCTCCTGCTTGCGCAGGTCGTCAAAGTCATTGCGGTATTGCTGGGCAACATGGAATCGGTCAACCACCAAACGTGCAGTGACATCGTCATGTTCGGCAATATACTCCTCAACCGCATTCAAGTACCCTTCCCACATATCGGTGGTGAAGGAACGGATGGTTGGGCGCAAACGTGACGGGATGTCGTTCAGAAAGGCGCTCACAGTCGTTTTTTTCGATCTGGCAGCACGGCCAGAATGCGCACCTTGCCGTCCTTCTGGCGAGCTGTGATGATGGCAGCATAGTTCTTGCGACCTTTGCTCATGGCGACTTCGTCGATGCCAACCGTGCTCAAATCGTCAACCTGCTCCCAGTTCACCTTGGTGTCAATCTGGCGGTTGAGCGCACCAACGATGGCGTCATAACCGACATTCTCGGAGAGGCTTACATCTTCAATCGTGCTGTTCACCAGTTGTTTCAACAGATAGCGGTCATAGGCCTTTGTATGTGGACTGCGTTGGTCATACCACTCCAATACCTGCGTCGTCGTTGGCTCCGTCTCGCACTCAAGACAGCGGCCTCGCCGCGGCCTGATACAGATATACGCCTCCATTCCCAAGACGGGCAAGTGACGCAGCCGAATTTCTTGGCCATGACCGAACGTTGCACGCAGTTCCCTGCCACAGAGTCCGCAGCGTACAGTTTCAACTTGACTTTCCACCCAAATCAGCAGCTTGCCGTCGGGATAAATCTCGGTGCGCAGAACTTCCACATTCGGTATATCGAGCGGTATTTGGATGGTCGCTTGTGTCTGGGTTGCCATGTCGTCCTCCTTTTCGACGCATAGCCACCAAGTCTACATCAACTCGTTCCTGTGCGGTACCACATGGATTCCGAAAGAACCTCAACCATTTCAGGGGTAATGTATCTCATGTGGTTGAAATTGAAGGGAGGGCGGTCCTCCTGGTAAGGTGACGGTGAGAAAACCAAACCGAACCAGAAAGGACAGCCCCAATGGCAAGGATAGCGAGAGAACGCGGCGGCGTCAAAGTGAATGAGGTGCTAGCAAAGACGCTGGCGGAGGTGCGTGGCGAGGTAAGCGAGCGGTTGGGACGGGAGTTGGGGGAAGCGTTCGAAGCGGAAATTGATCTGATGTTGGGGCGTGAGGCGTATGTGCGGCGCGAGAAAGTGGCCAGTTGGGTAGAGATCGAGGGGGTCTGCCAGTGCTGTAAGAGCCGTCAGAGTCGGCGGTTCAGCCGGAATGGGCGGCGACGGCGCAGGTTGCTGACGTGCTGGGACGAAGTCACCTTGTGGCAGCAACGGTTGGTGT